>Ga0209997_10000111_pt1 | contig 22929 bp, 14 predicted proteins | sample CR04metaG_FD_182079 | JGI IMG/M metagenome (GOLD analysis project Ga0209997, IMG submission 182079) | Deep subsurface microbial communities from Mariana Trench to uncover new lineages of life (NeLLi) - CR04 metaG (SPAdes) (version 2) | ecosystem: Environmental > Aquatic > Marine > Ocean trench...
TAGTTTTTCTTCACTTCGGTATATTTAGATAACTTAAGGGTTTCATTATTCAAGTTGGTTAAATCTTTAATATTACCAATTGTAAAATGAAAGTGAGCTAACAAAACTAAAACGGGGATGAACTCTTCTAAATTATCAGACTCTCCCAATATTATTTTTGCTTCTTCCAAAACTTCAAAAGAATTCTGGTATTCACATGTTATAAAATAAACTTCCCCAAGGTTACTTAATGCAAGCCCTTCGTTAACCTTATGTCCAAGGCTGAGAAATATGTTATGGGCTCTTTTATAATAATCAATAGCTACAACAAAATTTATATTTTCAAAATAGTGTACACCGTTATTAAGTAGCAGCAGTCCTTCCTGTGCCAGGTTTCCAATTGAGCGGTTAATATTTAATGCCTTTTTCCAGGATGCTTCTGCCAGATCTTTATTTCCAATGATGTTGTTCATAATTCCAATATTTAGTTCAACAGAAGCTACTTTACTAAGTAAACCTTCTTTTTCAAAGTAACTAAAGGCTTTTTCGAACTGAATCAGGGAAGACCTCGAATCATTTTTGCTAAAATGGTAATACATTCCTAATAAATTATAAAGTCGCCCCTTGTCTTCATCAGTAACCTGTTCTCTTTCTAAAATCTCGTTACACATTTCAGCTGCTTCTTCAAAAAGATTTAAATCAAATTTAGCATAGGCAATTTCAACTAACAACTTGCTTTTTCTATTCTCGTTTTCAACTTTAGGAATTAAAGATTTAATAAGTTCTTTACCCTCTTCTATTCTGCTGCTATTTATCATCGCGCTTCCTTTCATAATATAAAGTTCGAGCAGTTTATCTTTAGGAAGCGGTTCGATTTCAATTTGCTCAATGATATTTATTGCAGTATTGTAATCGCTGATCTTGTATAAAGTTTCAGCCAATTTATAGTTCACGTCATTTTTTATAATATCAGTGAGCGGGAGTTCAAGCAGATGAAGTAATATGCTTTTAATATATGAATATGCAGAAAGTTTTTGTGCGCTATCAATTTCTTCATTCCATATTGAATATGCTTTTTCAAAATTGCCGGCAAGCTCATATTGGCGTGCAAATTCGTTCCTTCTAAATCCGGGTAATTTGGTTGCAATCGATTCAGCTAGGGCAGCATGCAATTCTACTTTATTATCAATAAGGGAATAAATATGTTTTTTCAATCCATCCGATGCAATTACCGGAACGGTGTTTGCACCAAAGGGTTGAATAACATTATTAATTTGCAAATTAGATAATATCTCATCTAATTTTGTGCGATTAATATTCAACAACCTTGAAAGTGAATTTTGTTCTACACTTCCCTCAAAAGCAGAAATTACTTTTGCCGAACCAATGTCATCCGGTTTTAGATTCGATAGCCGTAAGTCATAAATTCCACTCATCGAACCTTCAATGCCTGAAATTTTTTCGAGGTTTTCGTTTATGGTTACGCCATCCATATCAAAAACTATTATTTGCAGATTTATAAGATCCTTAATAAAATCTATTACATTGCCGGGGAGCAAATCGGCAAAACGGAGGATGAGATCACTAACATCTTCCCGCGGAAACAAATCGTAAAAAGCCAAATCTAAATAGTCGTTTAATTGCCTTTGTGTAAATGAACCAACTAATACTTCTCTAAGGTTATTAATATTATCTGATGCATAATCAAAATCGGATGCTTCCGAAATTATAACCTTTAAACCATTCACCTGGAAAATAGGGATCAATTCAGAAATAACTTCCTTCGCAAGTGAATCGAACAAGTTGTAATCATCAATCAATACAACAAATTGTGATCTGTTTGTTATGATAGAAACTATCGAATGCAGCTCATCAAGATAATCTTTTTCTGATTTAGTGATAAATGATAGGATATGTTCTTTCTCATTATCATTTAAGTTAAAGAACACGCTTCCATTAAATATCATTCTTTTAATAAAATGTTTAATCAAGTTTATTCCACTTATTCCTTGCGTATTACTAATAAGTATGGAATTAGTGATCACCTCATACATCTTATTTAATAATGCGCTTTTACCTGCACTATCAAATCCCTTTACTGAAAATACTTCACTGCTTTTTTTATCGTTAATAAATGCTGTGAGAATATTTATAAAATCCTGCCTGCCGCTGAACACTTTAGCCGGAACAAAATTATGATAAATCGACGCATCAATCTCAAAACCTAAATCACTAATAACCTGTAATGCATCCCGGTATCTTTTCCCCGGATCTTTTTCCAAAAGTTTTTTAACTATTTCGATTAAGCCGGAACTAAACTGAGATGATTCCGGAAAGTTAAACTCTTCTTCAACCTGTGCTTTATAAATTTTCAGTTCATCAGAATTATCGAATGGAAGTTGATCGTAAATTATTTGATATAATATAATACCTAGCGAGTATAAATCCACCCTGAAATCATGAGGTTCTTTCTTCAACAACTCCGGAGCAATGTATTGTGCAGTTCCTTTAATAACATGCTCATTTTGGTTGGGTAAATATTCTGCAAGACCGAGATCAATTAGTTTTAACCGGGTAGAATTTAGATTAACCGATACAAGTATGTTTTCAGGTTTAAGGTCATAATAGATATAGTTTGATTGATGAAGGTAATACAAAACCGAGCAAAGCTGTTTTAAAATCTCTTTTAGTTTATTCTCTTCTTTCAACTCACCGAAACTAATTAATTCGGTTGACTCAAAGTATTCCAGTAAAATAAAATTTGAACCAACCTGAATAGGATCATCTTGATCAACAATTACGACTTCGCCAATTTCAAAAGCTTTAATAATATTCGGATGATCTAATTTCCTTAATGTGAAAAATTCATCCCGGAAGTATTTTAATTCTTCTTCGTTCGCATTGGGGGGCAGAAACTTAACTGCAACTTCCCTTCCGTCGAAATCAATATCCTTGCATAGAAAAACTTCGCTTCTGCCCTTTCCAATTTGCTTAAGTATTTCAAATCTGCAGTTAATCATTTTTGGATTCCAGGGTTAATTGTTTCATTCAGTCTTTTACCAAAATCATTTGCTGAAAAAAGAGTGGCTATTAAAATAAGACCCGGAAACGAAATCATCCACCATGCCTTCATAATATAACGCTGTCCCGATTCAATCATTGCTCCCCAGGATGGATACGAGTTCCCTGTTCCAAGTCCAAGATAACTTAACGCCGATTCGGCTAAAATAACATTGCTAAATTGAAATACTATATTAACCACTATGGGAACAAAGATTACCGGAAGAATTTCTTTAGTAAGAATTTTTCTATTCGTCTGACCTAACATTCCGGCAGTAAGAATATAATCTTTATTTTTTTCAGCAAGCACTTCACTTTTAACAATTTTAAACAACCCCATCCAGCCGGATAATCCCAGCACAATAATTACCGATAAAAGTGAATTACCGAACAATGCAAGTATTAAAACAATAAAATATATAATTGGAAACGCTAAAAACAAATCTGTTAATCTGCTAAATATTGTATCAATAAAACCGCCTTTAAATCCCGCAATAAATCCGAATGACAAACCCATGAATAAAGATACAACTACTGCACCGATACCAACAAGCAGTGAAATTCTCGCTCCGTAAATTAATCGTGTGAATATATCTCTACCAAATTCATCCGTGCCTAAAATAAAAATTTTACTTGTTACAAAAGGAATTCCATTTTTTATTTGAACATCAGAAATATTAATCTCTTTTTGTAAATTTTTTTGTGAATAGATAATGTGATCAGATTTCACTTCTACATTGTTAACAAAAATTATGTCTTCATTATAAGAGGGTTTTATAATTTTATTTTTATAGTTGATAAATTTTTCTAAAGATGACTTTTGTGCGTTCTCTTTTTTGTTAAGATGAAGAACCTTTACCGATGATAATGGTGCTAATAGTTTTGTCATCTTTAAATCTTTTTGAAATTCGGGATTCTCATTTGTTATAATCGGTGCGAAAATAAAAGCAAGCAACAGCAAAACTAAAGTTAAAGAAGAAAAATTTAACGATGATTTTAACCATAAATTATTTTTTCTAAAAAGAAAAAGAATTGTCGGGATAATAATAAACAACTTGACTGATAGTATAGCATCAATCAAACTAAAATCAAGCAATTGCATTGCACTCTTAAAATCACTTATAAATAAGAGAAAATATCTTGCCCAAAGAACTACTAATTCAATAAGTAAATCAAAACGGAAAATAATTATTGTAATCCAAAAGAATAAAAGCAGATGCCATATTTTGGGCTGAAACTTCAATTCATTAATCCCTTTATCATTCTTTTATCCAATTTCATTTTTATCAGATCGGCAATGAAGTTTGAAATTATAATAATCAGACCTGCAGTAAGTGCACAACCGATTACAAGCGGATAATCCCTTTCAAAAATTGAGTTCAACATCAACCTTCCCATTCCGGGTAGCCCGAAAATTATTTCTGTTATGAGTGCCCCTCCTAAAAGTATTCCAAGTTCAATTCCTGCAACGGAAATTAACGGGCGGATTGCATTTGGTAAAACGTGTTTTTTTAATATCACCTTTTCATCATAACCACTTGCTCTAAGATTTAATATAAAGGGCTGCTGATATGTTTCATCCAGGTTATCCCGCAAATATTTATAAAACATTGCTATTCCTGCTGATGAAAGAGTTATAATCGGAAGAGTGAGATGCCAAAAATAATCTCCAATTTTTCCCGCAATTGAAAACGAATCAAAGTCTAATGATTTTGAACCTGATGATGGGAATAAATTTAGCTGAACCGAAAAAAGATAAATTAGAAACACGCCAAGAACAAAGGCAGGTGTAGCGTAAACAATAAGTGAAAGTTTAGAAACAACTTTATCAAACGCAGTGCCTTTTTTACGTATTGATTTTATTGAAAGGTAAAATGAAATGATTATCTGAATTAAAAAAGAAAGCGATGCAAACAACAAAGTGAAGGAAAGGAATTGCCACACCACACTTAACACAGGCATCCTGTAATTATATGATATTCCCAAATCTCCTTTGAATATATTAACCACAAAATTTATATACTGCTCATACAAAGGTTGATCCAACTTAAAATCAGCCGTAACTTTTTTTATCAGTTCGGGGCTAAATTCCGCCGATAAAAATTTTTGTGTCGGATCGCCCGGCGATAATCTGATAAGTATAAATAACAAACTTATAAGTAAAAAAAGAGTTATCAGCGAACTGATTATTCTCTTCAATAAAGCTTTAAGGAACTCTTTATTCATATATAATATTAATTTTCAACTGACCATTCCCAACAGTGTGTTATTGCACCGAAAGGTCCTATTCCCGTGTTTCTCAAAGTTTCATTTACACCGACGATGTTTGACTTCCAATACATAAACGTTATCGGCTCATCCTCGTGTAGTATTTCCTGAAACTTAAAATACAATTCTTTCTTTTTATCCATCGTAGAATTTTTCGTCAACTCATCCATGATTTTATCAGCTTTTTTATTTTGGTAACTAGCAAAATTCAATGGACTGTATTGTAAATCAGAATACCAGAAAACTTTTAATTCTATTGGAATTGGAATATACCATGCAGCCATCCAGGCATCCATACTTTTTGAGTTAAGCTTGTCTATTAAAGTCCCCATTTCCAATGTTTCAACTTTAATACTAATACCAACAGCATTAAGATTATTTTTTACAATTGTTGATGCATAACTTCTTAACGGGTTGCCCCCGGGAATGTTTAGCGTAAATTCAAATTCAATACCATTTTTGTCTATCACACCATTATTGTTTGAATCACGCCATCCTTCTTTTGCAAGAATTTTTCTTGCTTTCTCAGGATCATAATTATACTGTTCGATATCAGAATTAATATATGTCTTAAAGATTGGAGAAATGGGAGTTGCAGCAAGTTCTCCGTAATTGTAAAGATATTCTTCAAGTATCTCTTTTCGGTTAATTGCATGAGTAAGTGCTATTCTCACCTCTTTTTTTCCAAACAATTTATGCGGTGTAATTCCTCCGCCATCTTTGTATACGTTCGGATCAATATTATTCCATGCAACGTAATCGTACTCTCTTCCCTCGATTGTCATCAATTCAACTATTCCTGAATTCTTCACTTCCTCAATATCTTCCGTGGCAATTAATTCCATCAAATCAATTTCGCCTTTTTTTAGCTGGGTCAATCTTGATGTGTAATCAGGGATAATTTTAAAAATCAGTTCATTAATATTCTCAGGATTGTATAAAAAAGAATTTTCATTAACTCCTAAAGTAATAGTTTGATTTCTATCCCACTTCTTCAAAACAAAAGGGCTGTTTGTAACTGGATTGAAATTTGCATCCGCTGTTTCGATATCTTTTCTATCGTACTTATCAAAAATATGTTTTGGTATTACCGGATGAACAACATCAATTAATTTTGGCGTAGAGCCAGGTTTGAAGTTTATTTGTAATTCATAATCTGATTGAACAATAAAAGATTTCTTTACATCAATATGATTTTCTTCATCGGTATAAAAATCTTCAAAAAATCCATATAATCTGCTGCTCACAGCCGGGTCGGAATAAACATCAAGCGAGAATACCACATCTTCGGTAGTTAATGGAATACTATCCGACCACATTACATCATCACGTAAATAAAATGTAATTGAAGAAGAATCTTCTGCCCATTTCCAGCTATTGGCTAACATAGGGTGCGCTTCAAGTTCGCCGAGGTTTTCATTCCATCTAAAATCTGCCAGGCTTAAATAAAGTAATTCAGTTACCTGGCCTTCATCAACGCTAGAAGCGAACAAAGGATTAAATGTATTAACATCAGATGGAATACCAATTACAACTCTGTTTGGGTGTTCGGTTTTAGTACCGCACGAAGATAACAATGCAATGAGGAGAATTGGCAGAAGGAATAACGATTTTCTTATCATTTTTAATGCCTTTATAGAATTGTGATAATTATTACTATAATTTATTATTTTGCTAATTAAATAAAAAATAAGATTTTATATAAGATGCTTAAAGTTGATATTGAAAATATAACTATAAGTAACAACAACAACACACATTTACTTTTAAAGAAAATCGATTTCGAACTTTCTGAAGGAAAGGTTTATACTATCCTCGGTAAGAACGGAACGGGGAAATCAACATTAATTAAATCTTTAACAAAGCTGCTTAATGAAAATATTTTTAGTGTGAACGGAAATATTATTTGGGATGACAAAAATATTTCAGATTGCAATGCTGATGAATTACTTCAGATAAGAAAAAATGAAATACGATATGTGTTTCAGGATGCAGCAAACAGTTTTGATCCATTAAAAACATTTCGATATTATTTTGATAACTCCCTCGCCGATAAAAATAAAATTGATGAATTATTAGAATATTTTCTTCTGCCGGACTACAATGAAATATCCCGTCTTTATTCTTACGAAGTAAGTGGTGGAATGGCTCAACGGTTGACTATGATAATAGCATTCCTTGCAGAACCGCAGCTTATCATTCTCGATGAGCCAACCACGGGAATTGATTACGCAATCTCCAATTTGTTATTACTGAAAATTAAAAGATTTACAAAAGAAGGAAACAAAATGGTTTTAATCGTTACGCACGATATCATCTTTGCAGAAAAAGTTAGTGATGAACTCGCTTTCCTGTCTGACGGCACACTTACTCAATTTAAAACAAAGGATGAATTCTTTGCAAAGCAGGATATTGATTTGTTAAATTCAATTAAAGAAATGCAATGAAAGAAGAGCTGATACAGTTAAATAATATTTCTTATTCGGTTGATGATGAACAATTATCTTTAAGCAAAGGTACGACCGCAGATATATTGTTCGATATAAGTTTTACCGTGTACGAAGAAGATGTGCTGGGTATTTGCGGAGAATCAGGCGGCGGAAAATCAACTCTGGCAAAGTTGGTTGCAGGAATAATTAAACCTACAAACGGAGAACTTATATTAAATAATAAGTTATCCGCATATAAAAATAAACCGGGAGCAATCCAGATTCTTTTCCAGAACAACAGTAATTTAATTAACCCTTACAGAAAAGTTGGTGCTGTTATTGATGAAGCCATAAAACTTTCCGGCACAAACAACACTAACATTGCCGAAAGGAAAGCCAAACTGTTTGAAACACTTAATATAAATAAGGCACTTGTGGAGAGAAGAGGATTTGAATTAAGCGGCGGAGAAAGACAGAGAGTTGCCCTCGCAAGGTTGTTAGCTGTTAAGCCAAAAGTATTAATATTAGATGAACCGTTTTCCGCCCAGGATGTTCCATCCCAGCTAAATTTTGTAAAAGTTCTTAGGCGATTAAATGAGGAATTTGGTGTAACGATGATATGCATAAGTCACGATTTAAAAATATTAAGAAAATTTACTCACAAAGTAATTGTGCTGCAAAACGGAAGAATTGTTGAGAAAGCAGACACATCAAAAATATTTACCTCACCCGAACATCCCTATACAAAATTTTTAATACGCGCTGAGGAGTTTTCTTTAACGGAAGAAGAAATACATATTCAAAGCAATAATGATTAATCCTTAGGTGCAACAAAGAGATTCTTCATCGCTCCGCTCCTCAGAATGACCTAAAGTAATTAAACTAATCTCTCAAACATCTCAATATCATCAGCGGTTGTAATCTTAAAATTATAAACTGAACCCTTAACAATGTTTACTTTTTCACCTATTCGTCTCACAAGCATTGATTCATCTGTACCTATAAAATTATTTTCATAAGCGTTTTCCATTGCTTTCATTAAAACTGAATATGGAAAGATTTGCGGAGTTTGAACGTAATACACTTCATCTCTATCAAGATACGATTCAACAACATTATTCCCTTTAATAAGTGTGTCTTTTGCTTTAATGCAAACAAGTGCGTTGCCTTTTTGCTTTGCAGTTTGAACTGCATCGGTTAATACTTCCTGAGGAAGGAGAGGTCTTGCCGCATCGTGCACTACAATCAGATCGTCTTCATCAATATCAGCAAGTGATTTTAATGCATTGTAAACTGAATCCTGTCTTGTATCTCCGCCTTCAACAACTTTGGAAATTTTAGAGAGATTGTGTTTTTCTTTAAGATCGTTAAGAAGATTAATATAATCACCTGCGGCTGAAATTATTATTTCATCAATCATTTCATTTTGCTGGAAGACATCAAGTGTGTAAACGATAAGTTCTTTATCGTTAAACTTTAAATATTGTTTAGGAGCGGCAATGCCACTCCTAATGCCTTTACCCCCGGCAGGAATGATAGCGATAGTCTTCATCAGTCTATATTTCCAGTTTCAGCCATCGCTGAGCATGAATGTATGGCGGCATGGTTGTATGCTGAGCAGGTAAGAATCTTGTCAATATTTTTAGAATCAAGTTTATTTATGTTTTTCATTGCAATAACAAGTTTCCTTCTGAACGACATTTATTTGCTTCAACCTCAAATTACGATTTTTTTCATCTTTAATTTCTCATTCAACCATTCAATCAAATTATTATCATTGCATCGCCGTAACTAAGAAAACGATATTTTTCTTTTAATGCTTTTTTATATGCTTTAAAAATTAAATCGGTTTCTGCAAAAGCAGAAGTCAGCATTAACAGAGTAGATTCCGGCATATGAAAGTTTGTAATAAGTTTTGTCGTAATATTAAAATCGTAAGCAGGATAAATAAATTTATCCGTCCATCCGCTGTTTTCTTTAAGCATTCCATCTGCTGTAGTGCTTGTTTCCAGCGCACGGCAAGAGCTTGTTCCAACAACAAAAACATTTTTCTTTGCATTCAATGCTTTGTTAACTTTATCCACTGTCCTTTGAGAAATCTCGAAGTATTCAGAATCCATTCTATGTTTCGTTAAGTCTTCCACCTCAACAGGTCTAAAAGTTCCTAAACCAATGTGAAGAATAATCGGAACAATTGTTACACCTTTTTTCTTAATTTTTTCTATCAAACGGCTTGTAAAGTGCAGCCCTGCTGTTGGTGCAGCAACAGCACCGTCAACTTTGGCAAATAACGTTTGGTAATTATCCCTGTCCGCTGGTTCCGGATCTCTTTTAATATACGGGGGCAGAGGAGTCACGCCAATTTTATCTACAGCTTTAAAAATATTTCCGGGTTGATTAAACCTTACCGTTCTTCCACGCGAAGTTGTATTGTCAATTACTTCACACCAAAGTTTATTGTTAAAGTAAATCTTGTTACCTATACGTACCTTCCTTGCCGGGTCAACAATTACATCCCAGATACATTCCGTTGCATTAAGCTCCCGCAAAAGAAAAACTTCTATCTTAGCATTTGTTTTTTCTTTTTGACCGAACAATCTTGCCTGGAAGACACGTGTTTCGTTAACAACCATTACATCACCCTTAGCCATGTAATCAGCAACATTACTGAATTTTTTTGTTTCTAATTCCTGAGTTTCTCTATTTACAACCATGAGTTTTGCTTTATCTCTTGGTGAAACAGAATACTTGGCAATTGCCGTTTTTGGCAAATTATATTTAAAATCTGATAACTTCATCATACATACCTTTTTTGTTAAACTAATAAATGGTAAACGGGCATTCAACCCGCTTGCCGTTACGTCACTTATTTTCTTTTAGAAGATTTTTTCTTTTTATGTTTTGATTTTCTCTTTTTCTTGGACAACATTTCATTAACAACTGCTCTTGCTGCTGCCAACCTTGCTATCGGTAAACGAAACGGAGAACAGCTAACGTAATCCAATCCTATGCGATGGCAAAACTCAACCGATGAAGGTTCGCCGCCATGCTCGCCGCAAATACCAACCTTAAGTTCGCTGTTGGTAGAACGTCCTTTCTTTGTTCCCATCTCAACCAGTGCTCCTACTCCTGTTTGGTCTAATGTCTCGAAAGGATCTGAGGGGATTATTTCTCTCTCCACGTATAATGGAAGGAACTTTCCTGCATCGTCTCTCGAAAGACCAAATGTTGTTTGAGTAAGATCGTTTGTTCCGAAGCTGAAGAATTCTGCATGTTCGGCAATCTCATCTGCAGTTATGCAAGCTCTCGGTAATTCAATCATTGTTCCCACAAGGTATTTAATCTTCCTGCCTTTTTCCTTCATTACTTCCGTAGCTACATTTCGTACAATCTCTTCCTGCAGTTTATATTCATTAACATGACTTACAAGCGGAATCATAATTTCAGGTTTAACTTTAATACCTTTCTTCGCAACATTTATTGCGGCTTCAATTATTGCTCTTGCCTGCATCTCTGTAATTTCAGGGAAAGCAATACCAAGACGACAGCCCCTGAATCCAAGCATTGGGTTGAATTCATGAAGACTTTTAATTTTTTCCTTTAATTTCTTCTCAGAAATTTTTAGCTTCGAAGCAAGATCTGATATTTCTTTTGCACTATGCGGAAGGAATTCATGCAACGGAGGATCCAAAGTTCTTATAGTAACAGGTCTGCCATTCATTACCTTAAAAATTCCTTCAAAGTCAGAACGTTGTAATGGAAGAAGTTCCTTCAATGCTGCTTTTCTTTCCTCAACAGAATCTGATACAATCATCTTACGAACTGCCGTTATTCTATCGCCGCCAAAAAACATATGTTCGGTTCTGCATAATCCAATACCTTCAGCACCAAATGCAATAGCGTTATCTGCCTGGTCGGGCTGATCTGCATTTGTTCTTACGTTCATTCTACGAAGATTATCTGCCCACTTCATAAGACTTGCATATGTTTGATAAACATCTGATTGCGATGGTTTAAGTGTTTTTGAAATTAACACCTGCATAACTTCAGATGGTTTTGTTTCAAGTTTGCCTTTAATTACTTCGCCGGTTGTTCCATCTAATGAGATGTAGTCTCCTTCTTTTACAACTATATTACTGCCATCAACTGCAACAGTTTTGTTTTTATAATTGATCTTTAACGATCCGCATCCTGCCACACAAACCTTACCCATCTGTCTTGCAACCAAAGCAGCGTGCGAAGTCATTCCACCGAGGGCTGTAAGAATTCCTTCGGAAGCATCCATTCCCTTAATATCGTCAGGTGAAGTTTCAATTCTAACAAGAATTACTTTTTCTCCCTTCGCTGCCATTACTTCAGCATCGTGTGCATTCAAAGCAATCTTACCCGAAGCTGCACCCGGACCTGCATTTAATCCTTTTGCTATTAATTTTCCTTCGGCAATTGCTTTTCGTTTTTCAGCCCCGTCAAAAATTGGTCGAAGTAATTGATTTAATTGATTTGGTTCAATTCTTAGTATAGCATCTTCTTTAGAAATAAGTTTCTCTTTAACCATATCAACTGCCATTTTAATAGCAGCAAAACCGGTTCTTTTACCAACACGGCATTGCAGCATCCAAAGTTTGCCTTGCTGAATGGTGAACTCAATATCCAGCATTTCTTTATAATGTTTTTCAAGAGCTTTTCGGTAGCCAATTAGTTCTTTATAAATTACAGGGTCATCTTTTTCTAACTCGGATATTGGATGAGGTGTGCGCGTTCCTGCCACAACGTCTTCACCCTGTGCATTAAAAAGATATTCGCCGTAAAAAATATTTTCACCTGATGCGGGATCGCGTGTAAAAGCAACACCTGTTCCTGAATCTTCGCCCATATTACCAAAGACCATAGATTGAATGTTAACAGCAGTTCCCCACTCTGCAGGTATGTTATTTAATTTTCTATAAACAATTGCACGTTCATTCATCCACGAACCGAAAACAGCGCCGATAGCTCCCCACAATTGTTCCATCGGATCATCTGGGAAATCGTTTCCGGTTTTTACTTTAATTTCTTTCTTGAATTCTTCAACTAAATCTTTCAGATGATCTGCTGTTAATTCAGTATCAAGTGTAAAACCATTTTTTTTCTTTTTCTTATCAAGTATAATTTCAAACGGGTCTTCCGCGTGTTTATCTTCTGGTTTTAAGTCTAAAACAACATCGCCGAACATCTGTACAAATCTTCTGTATGAATCATATGCAAATCGCGGATTATTAGTTTTATCAATTAACGCCTGAACAGATGTATCATTCAGACCAAGATTTAAAATTGTATCCATCATGCCTGGCATAGAAGCACGTGCTCCGCTCCGAACAGAAAGAAGCAAAGGATTTTTAGCATCACCAAACTTTGCACCCATTCTCTTTTCAACTTTTTTAAGCGCTGAAAGTACCTGTTCGTTCAATTCTTTCGGATACTTATTTTTGTGTTTGTAATAATAATTGCACACTTCGGTTGTAATAGTAAAACCAGCAGGCACCGGCAAACCAATATTTACCATCTCGGCAAGGTTAGCACCTTTTCCACCTAGAAGGCCTTTCATTTCAGCTTTACCTTCTGCTTTTTTACCGCCGAAGTAATAAACATATTTACTTTTTTTCGACATTAAGTTTTCCTCCGTTATAGGTTTTATTGTTTTTCAGATAATTTAATTTGTTTTTTCAAGTAAGAACTTTCTGAATAGTTCTTCATTATCAATTTCAAGTTTAATCTTTAAATAAAAGATATCCATATCATCTAATTCTTTGGCGAAGTTCATCAGTTTTACCGCATCCTTCTCTGTAGTAACAACCGAATGAGAATTAGTTGCATAAAATTCTTTTCTAATCTGCTGCACTTCTTTTAACGTATAATCTTTATGATCCTTAAAAATTATTTTGTGCGAAGCATCAACATTGGTTTGCAAAAGTACATTTAAAAAAGAAACGGGATTTGCAATGCCAGATACTACAAGAATTTTCTGTCCTTCAAATTCTCCCAGACTGTACTCTTCCTTTTTTATTATATCGACAAATCCTATTGCATTATACTTTGCAGTAAAAATTTTCTTCCCTTCAAAATACTTTTTTCGGTCTGCAGGAATTTCTTCTTGCTCTGAAAATTTCCTGTTAATTACAATAGCATCAGCTCTTTGTAGTCCCGAGTATGGTTCTCTTAAGTTTCCTGTTGGCAGCAAATTATTTATAAAAAAATCGTTACTTGCTAAAAATCTTTGTTCGATAATCAGCAAATCCAAATCTCTTTTAATCCAGCGATGCTGAAAGGCATCATCTAAAACAATCGTATCAATACCGGTTTCTTCAATGAGTTTTACTGCGCCAATCACCCTGTCTTCACAAACGGCAGCGGGAATTTTACATTCAAGAACTGTGTGATAAATTTCATCTCCGCTTTCGCGTACTGTTGTTAAGATTTTTTGACCATCGGAAACAAGTTTATATCCGCTGCTCTTCCTTCCGTAACCTCTGCTTAACACTCCAACTTTTCTATTACTATTTTTCAATAACCTGGCAAGATAAATTACCAGCGGCGTCTTGCCAGAACCTCCAACAGTTATATTACCAACAGAAATTACCTTTGCATTAACTTTTTTACTTTTAAAAATATTTTTATCAAAGAACAAATTCCGTAATTTAATCACCAGTAAGTAAACTGGAAGTAACGGATAAAGTATTAATCTTAATAATCTCATCTTATAAGGTTACTGAAAATCCTGCGCTTCCCTTTGTAGTTGGTTCAATTTGTTTTCACAATTACTTATTATATCAGAAGTTTCCTCGTAACTAAGATTCGCTTCAATGAAAATCGGTTCGGAATAAACAATTTTTGCTTTGCTAAAAAAGTACGGCACTTCAAATTTATCCCAATTGCTTAGTACTTTCTTCTTCTGATATCCTACGCCTGCAAGAATTAAAGGCACCTCGCTTTTTTTTGCGGTTATAACCGCACCCGCTTTAAATTTATGCGCTGGTCCTCTTGGTCCATCCGGCGTTATTGTAATTGAATAGTCGTTCTTCGCAAAATCAATCATAATAGCCAAAGCTATTTCACCGCCTGTGCTGCTCGAACCTCGAACAACATTATAGTTCCAATGTTTAAGAATTTTAGCCAGCAAGTCTCCATCTTTACTTTTGCTAATGAGTGCTGCAAAGTTTGGATTGCCGTGCAAATACCATGGAAGAAGCATCGTTCCATGCCAAAAAGCCAATACGTAATTTTTATTCTCATCATCTAATTTTTTAATAGTTTCATCGTTAACTTTAATTGTTTTCAAGCTTTTGCAAAGGGCTGTTACAATGTTTGCTAAAATCATTTGCCCGACGAATCTTAATGAATTTTGTTTGGCTTTTTTAAGTTTCATTCATTAATGCATATATTTGCTTTGCTGCACGAGCCGACGCTCCTTCATTGCCAAGTTTTTCTTTAACCTTGTTTAATTTTACTTTAACAGAGTTATAGTGTTCATTATCATTTAATATTTTTTTGCCCGAAGCGTAAATGTTTTCTTCCGAAACATCGTTCTGAATTAATTCCGGCACAACAATATCATCTAAAAGAATATTAACCATTCCTATTTTGTTTACCTTTATCAGCTTTTTAACGATCAAATAAGTTAGCCCGCTTATTTTGTAAACTATGAGCATGGGAAGCCCAAAGTAACCTGCTTCCAATGTGGATGTGCCTGATTTAACAATTCCGAACTTTGCATATTTAATTAAGTCATAAGTATAGCCCGTTATTACTTTAGAATCAGATTGACCACTTAGCTCATTAAATAGATTTTCATCTATATTTGATGAGCAGGCAATTACAATTTGTAAATTGAATTCATCCGCCAGTTTTTTTGCTGCTTTTATTATCTGCGGGAATAATTTTTCCACTTCGTGTTTTCTGCTTCCCGGCATTAAGAGCAGCAACTCTTTTGATCCATCCAGATCAAATTTACCAAACAATTCTTCTTTGCTTAAAAACTGATATTCGTTAATTCTATCAATTAACGGATGACCGACAAACTCTACATCAACGTTATTACTCTTGTATAATTGTTCTTCAAACGGAAAGACAACAAGCATTTTACTAATTAGTCGTTTTATTTTTTTCATTCTTCCTGAACCCCATGCCCAAAGCTGAGGTGAAATGTAGTAGATTATTTTCATTCCGTTTTTTTTAAACTTCTTTGCGATGTTAAGATTAAATCCGGGATAATCTATAAGCACCACATTTTTTATTTCTTCTTTTTTTGCAACCGCTAATAAATCTGCCTGCACTTTTTTAATAAACGGTAAATGCTTAACAACCTCTGTAAAACCAAGAAATGCCATTTTATTAATATGATACAAAATGTTCATTCCTTGTTCGCGCATTTTATCACCACCGATACCAAAAATTGTTAAACCCGCATCCAATTTTTTCAGTTCCCTAATTAACGATGCTCCAATCAAATCACCTGATACTTCACCAGTAATTATCATAAGTTTGTGGTTCAAATTCTCCTTACCTGATGAGATCATAATTTTTAACAATCCATATAATCACGATTATCAACGAAACTAAGGAAAATGCTTGTAAAGTTCTTTTTTCCGATTTTACTCCAGCTTTAGGATTGTAAGGCGGCTGCTCTAATGTGCTATCCTTATATGGTGTAAATCGCGGAATAAACATCTGAACATTTTTAAAGAAATTTTTATAAGCTTCACCGAATTTCTCTTTTAAGAATTTTTCTTCTTCAAGAACTATAAAATGATATTGCACCGCAAAAAATAATAGCGCGATAATTTGTAAATACGGAAACAATGACCAAGACATTATTCCTATTCCCGTGTATAGAAGAATGTTACCCACATAAAGAGGATTTCTTACAAAAGCGAACGGACCACTAATGACCAAATAAGTTCCTCCAACTCCACCTGTTGTTCTTGTTTCACTTCCAGCCCAGCTAACTCCCCAGAATCTCATTAACTCACCAGATATCGCAATGGCAAATCCTATTACCATCGAGATGATACTTGGTTCGGCAAATATCACCATCAACAATAAAAACGGAATTGGAGTATAGCTTCTGTATTTAAAAAATATTTTTGAAATATTAGTCATCTGTTTTTTAATTTTTTATAACAACAGGCATTGCTATTTTCAGGTTTACTCTGTTGTATATGCTTGCTGTCTTTTTAGCTGCGCCCGAAGACGCTTCTTCAATCTTTTTTTTCCTTTTAGTTCATCCAACTTTTTAATCACATCATCAAAATTTTTAAAGGGGAAATAAGTTACTCTTTCCTTCTCACAAAACTTTAGTAAATCATCTTTAGCAAAAATAAAATCACAGTATTCTATAGAATCTTTATCCGAATTACCATCGCCGATAAAAACTGTAAAATCTTCTTCGGACGAATGATTTATAATGTGATTTCTTTTACAATTAGCTGAACTGAAACTTGCTTCATCGTAATAAGGGAAACTGGGAATTAATTTGCCGTCAACAATTTCAAGATGATTTGAGTAAACTGTTAAGTAATTAATCCTATTTTTCTCAAAGATTTTATCTATATAGTAATCGAATCCATCGCTTAAAATGTAGAGTTCATAATTTTCGTTTTTGCAGTAATCTTTAAACTTTACAAACGTAGGGTCTAGTGGAATACTAACAATAAAATCATCAAATTCATTTATATTTACCGAAGGCACCGCACTGCAAAGTTTTATCCAGCATTCCCTCGAAGATATTCTGTCATTCAACAGATCATTGATTATTATATTTACTTTTTCTTCTTCCGCAAATTTTCTAAACACTTCTTCACCAACATCCTGCTGCGTAACTGTTCCATCGAAATCCATAAATATTTTAAATATTCTTTTATCCACTTTTGTATATTTGCTATTCAATTTTGGTTTCAGAATTGCTCACACACTATTCTTTGTGAAAGAACAAAAACGGAATCCGAAAAAAGATAGATTCTTAAATATTAATTCTTATCAATTTATTTTGTTTTTAGTTTTGAGCGGCAAAATCAAAATCTTCATTAAACATTACACCAACCAGCTTTGATATTCCTTCTTCCTGCATTGTTACGCCATACATTGTTTGTGCTGCTTCCATAGTTCTTTTATTATGAGTAACAACTATAAACTGAGTTGAATTACTAAAGTCATGAAGAATTTTAGTGAACCTGTCTATGTTAGCGTCATCTAATGGAGCATCAATCTCATCCAAAATACAGAACGGGCTTGGTTTAACAAGATAGATTGCGAACAACAATGCAATTGCAGTTAAAGTTTTTTCACCTCCCGATAACAATTCAATTGAAGTCGGGCGTTTGCCTTTTGGCTTTGCAGTTATTTCAATCTTAGCTTCTAACGGATCAACATTATCTTCTAACCGCAGATCAGCTTCATCGCCAGGATTAAACAAGCCCCGAAAGATATCAACAAAATGCCCTCTTATCTTTTCAAAAGTATCCGTAAATTTTTCCTGGGCTGTAATATTAATTTCTTTTATTGTTTTAACGATATCATGTTTCGATTCCAGCAGATCATTTCTTTGTTTAATCAGAAATTCCTCGCGCTGTTTTTCTTCTTCAAATTCTGAGTAAGCCAAAAGATTTATTGGACCGAGGTTTTTAATCCTTTGCTTTAATTCCTGAACTTCATTTCTTCTTTCACTGAAGTTGAATGTATCGAGATCATCAAATTGTTTTTGCTCAAGTGTTAATGAGTAATATTCTTTAATATGCTCGATAAGATTTTCACATTTCATTCGCATTTCGTTCAGTTTTATATCGGATGAATGAAGTTCTTCAGATAGAAGTTCGCGTTTGTTTCTTAACTCACTTTGTTCTCTATCTAACTCATCAATCTTCGTTCTTAAGCTTGTATGTTTCGCTGCAATTTCTTTTTCTTCTGTTTGAAGAGATTCTTTCACTTTGTTGTATTCATCTAGTTCAATGGTTCGTTGCTCTATATAATTTTCAGTATTTACTATTTCTTCTTTAGAAACATTGACCTCGTGTATTCTCACTTCAATGGTTTTCTTTATTCTCTCAATATTATGCTGCGATTGTTCAATATTATTTATCAGGTTTCTTTTATCTCCCTGTAGTCTTTCCAACTGAATCTTTGCATTATTATACTGTTCAATCAGAGAATTGTATTCGTTTTCAAATTCATAAAATTCCTTTTCCAGATCAGAAAGCTCATTCTCAGAGGATTGTTTTTCTTCAACAAGCTTTTCCAGTTCTTCCGATACAACAATTCTTTGGTTATCAATTTCATTCGATTCAGCAGCCATTCCTTTGGTTTCTGCGTGTGCATTTTCTATTTCGTCATTTGCTTTCTCTTTTTCAAATTCAAACTGCCCAATTTGTTTTTCAATGTTTGCGAGATCATTTACAAGCATTCTTCCCTTTTCGGAAATATCTTTAAGGTCAATGCTGTTAATCTTCAGTTCAACGTCACCAATCAATTCATCAAGTTCTGCCAGCTGTTTTTCTTTTTCCGGCAATTCATTTTTCAGTTCATCCAACAATTGTTTTCTTCCGAAAAGCGAATCATCCACTCTTGGGATTGAACCGCCTTCAATAATACCGTTATCATCAAGGTAATCTCCGTCTAACGTCGCAAACTTGAAATCGGAATATTTTCTGGAAAGTTCGAGAGCATTTTCAAGTGTATTAATAATAACAACTTTGCCCAATAGGTTAGCGAAGTATGGCTGCCACTTTGCATCGGTTTCAACAAAATCGGAAGCAAAACCTAAAACTCCAATTTCTGAAATTATATTTTTAGCGTTCCTTTTCGTCTTCCAGCTTTGCAGTTTATTCAGTAATCCCTTGTTATTTTTCCCGGCAGATCCAAGCAGATAAAATGAAGCTTTACCAATTTCATTTTTCTTCAGATATTCAATTCCGTTTTTTAAATCCTCTAAAGAATCAATAAGTATGTTGTTCAAATTGTTTTTTAATGCTGCTTCAACTGCAAATCTGTATTCCGATGCAGAATGACCAACATTTGCAAGTAGAACAGTTTCACTTATTGCCCAATCGGAATTTTCAATTAATGTTTTCGTCCCCTTGGAAAATCCTTCGAGATTCTCAACTAAATTCTGGAGAAAAATTATTTTGTCTTTAACTCCATTAATAACACCTTTTAGTTCAAGTTCTTTTGTTTTTAATTCGTCAAGATGTGCTTCTAATTTTTCTTTTTCTTCCTGCTTTTGAAGATATGTTTCCTCGGACTTCTGAAGTTCTTTAGAAACATTTTCTTTATCTGCCGTTAATTCTTCAATGTATCCCACTGTTTTTGCAACGTTATTTGTCAGCTCCAATATTTTATTATTTAGCCTGGTAATTGCATTGTTCTTTTCATCAAGAGCTTTTACCAGGTTATTCATTTCATTTTCTTTATTAGTTATTACTTTCAATCGCTCATTAATTTTGTCTGATTTAGATTTAAGTAATTCCCTTTTTTCATCCAACCCAATTTTAAATTCACCCAGTTTTGATGTTAACCCATCAGATCCTTTTTCATTATTCTCAATATCTTCTGTAACAGCTAGTAAATCTTCTTTACCATTTTTAATTGTTTCAACAGTGTGGCTTAGCTGATTTTTCAATTCCTCTAATTCGTGTGTGTACTTTTCAATACTATTATTTAAAGAGCTTTTACGTTCTTCTGAAATAGAAATTGTGTTTTGCAGATTGTATGTTTTTTCAGTTTGGGTTGAGATCTCATTGCGTTTATTCTTCAGGGTATTCTCAAGCGCCACAAGCTCCTGTTTTAATTCGGATAGATGATCGGCTATTCTTGCAATATTACTTTCATAATCACTTTTTTTAATTTGATTTTCTTCTTTACTTTCTTTCAGCCCCTTCATTTGATGGTGAAATAAAGCAAGTTCTCTTTCCGAAAAATCAAGTTCAAGTTCTCTTAAAGTTGTGGTTAATTTATTATACCTGTCTGCTCTTTTCGCTTGTCTCTCTAAAGAATTAACTTTTTTAGTCACTTCGGATACAATATCATTGACCCTGGTTAAATCATATTCAACTTCATCTAGTTTTCTAAGAGCAAGTCTTCTTCGGTGCTTATATTTTTTAACTCCTGCAGCTTCTTCAAACATTGCTCTTCGTTCTTCGGCTTTATTGCTTAGTATTGTTTCTACCATTTTCAATTCGATAACTGAATAAGCGTTTGCCCCGATGCCGGTATCCATAAACAGGTTGGTAATATCTTTTAAGCGGCAGATGTTTTTGTTCAGAAGATATTCACTCTCTCCCGATCTGAAAATTCTCCGTGTTATAGTAATGTCTGTGTATTCGGTTGGAAGTTTCCCACTAATGTTTTGGATTGTAAGTGAAACTTCTGCCATGCCCATTGGTTTTTTAGCTGATGTACCGTTGAAAATAACGTTCTCCATTTTATCACTGCGAAGCATACTGCTTTTCTGTTCACCCAGGCACCATCTTATTGCATCAACAATATTAGTTTTACCGCAGCCGTTGGGTCCAACAATTGCAGTAATCCCATCGTTAAATTTTATTACCGTTTTCTGAGCAAACGATTTAAAACCAAATATTTCAATGCCTGATAAATACAAATATTACCTCAACCAATAATGCTGTATTGTTTTAGTGTAAAAAGAATATATTGAATTGCAGAGTTGTTAATTTCAAAATAAAGAAGAATGCTGCCGAATATGAATATAATAAAAAGAGAACTGTAAAAATAAACTCTTCCAGGACTCGTATCGAATATAACATAAATGCCTTTCAGCAACCGGTAAACAACCCAAAACATTAGCACAAATAAAGAAAGGTAGATGTAAATGTTAACGATGTCTGCAATCAACACTCTGTATAGAACAATTCCCAAAGGAATTAAAAAAACCATTGGAAGAAATGCCCAAATAACTGTAAAAAAGATACTGGTTAAATACACTCGTGTCCTAATAAAAAGTGAAGCCAGCCTTATAAACAAAGTGGTAAGCAATGCGAATAATATTCCGAACATCGATATCCAAACTATAGCATTGAATGGATTCCAACACAAATAATTTACAACCTTAATGAGAACCGGTGAACCGAAAGAAAGTAACAACTTTTCAAAAACTATACTTGTTTTAAAATAGTATAATAAATTACTTAGGATAAGCGCCTGTATAATTACAATTATCACTCCTAAAAACGCGGTGTGATATGCAGACATTATCCTTTGATCTCTTATATCAGCATAATAATTATACGGCCGCAATAACGCTCTCGAAGCATCTTCCCTGAATTTCTTGCCGGAATTAACAAGCACACCCATAAATAATGCAAGCACTAAGCCAATCAGAATAAATACCATAGGAGCATCATCCTTAATGCTGCCAATAGGAATTGTAACCCGATCAGTGTTATTTAATTTTGAATAAACTACTTTATAAGCTATACGATTAGTTTTTCTGTTTTCTCCTACAAGACCAATGTTATAAATATTGTTAGATGTGTAGCCCGAGAGAAGCGATGAATAATCTCCTCTGATATCGGTTATGCTATTGATGAAAAAACCGGAAAGCGGATTACTGCGCGAATAATCTATCAAATCCGAGAAGAATTTTGCTTGTGCTTCATAAGAGAATTTATTTACGTAACCGTCCGTATTTCCCTTATTAACCGTGTAAGTTGCCTCGGAAATAAAAACTCTTCCAACACCAATATCATTCTGCAACTGGTTGATTTCTGATAATCTATCTTCGGGCAATTCATTTAATAATTCCAAACCATATAAATCGATATTAGCAACTGCACTAATTTTTAAATTGCCGAATGTTGCAAATGTAATCCAATCGGTATTTTTTTTAACAAGTTCACCTAAATTTATAAGAAGCGCTCGATGAGAATCTATTGAAGTTAGAAATGAACTCCCTAATCCAACAGCAGCAACCGCAGAGTATTTTTCATAGGCGCTAAAGTAGCTTGTTATAAAATATCTGCACCGTGCTACAAAGTTTTGATCCTGGCTGATTTTTGGCGGAAGCATACCAATGGGTATTTCAATAAATACCATCAGCCCATACTTTTCGCAAAGTGTTAAATAATATGGGTGAGGTACTATCTTAGCTATTCTTACAGCATTAAATCCGGCATTTTTTATTAATCTTATATCTTCATCAAATTTATCA
>Ga0209997_10000113_pt1 | contig 22883 bp, 21 predicted proteins | sample CR04metaG_FD_182079 | JGI IMG/M metagenome (GOLD analysis project Ga0209997, IMG submission 182079) | Deep subsurface microbial communities from Mariana Trench to uncover new lineages of life (NeLLi) - CR04 metaG (SPAdes) (version 2) | ecosystem: Environmental > Aquatic > Marine > Ocean trench...
ATCTCGCCCCCTTCCGCGCCGAGGCCGAGCGGGTGCTGGCGGCCATGCCCGCCATGCAGGGCGTGTTGCGCTGGCCGGCCGACGGCGACGGGCTGACGGCCCTGGCCGACGAGGTGGAGCTGCCCCTTCCCGATCTGTCCATGGACCGCGTCCTGCTGGTGCATGCGCTCGAATGCACCGAAAGGGTGCGCCCCATGATGCGGGAAATCTGGCGGGTGCTCTCGGACAGCGGCCGTCTGCTGGTGGTGGTGCCCAACCGGCGCGGCATCTGGGCCCGCTTCGAGCGCACCCCCTTTGGCCATGGCCTGCCCTATACCACGGGCCAGATCACGCGGTTGCTGCGCGAAACCATGTTCACGCCGGTGCAGTCCTCGGCCGCCCTCTACGTGCCGCCGACCCGCTCGCGGATGGTGTTGTCGTCGGCGCCCGCCTGGGAGGAGATCGGCCAACGCTGGTTTACCGCCTTCGCCGGCGTGGTCATGGCCGAGGCGACGAAAGAGATTTACGCCGGCCAACCCCAACCCTCGGCCCGCCGCCGCCGCGCCTATGTGCACCTGGCGCAAAAGAGTCCCGGCGCCTGAGCTCCCTCGCACAAAATCCTGCAAGTGATACGGAAAGCCGGAATTCCCGATGGGTGGAAACCCCGAAACGGCAGGGATCGCCGACGACGGGATACGACGCCGGGCGCTTACGAAATTTCCGGCGTACCTCCGCGCACCTCAGGGTCCTCGACGTTAAAAAATATCAAACGCAGGGGACGCAGAGGAAGGCGGGTGTGCCGTAATCCCGTGTGACTTCTCGGGTCGTCGACCCCGACGCTACCTGCTGAGCAGGAACACCGCGTGCTCGCCGAACAGGTTGGCGAAGAACACGATGGAGCCGATACGCCGCATCGTCCCCTTGTGATCGAGGGAAATACTGCGTTCGATGGTGATGCCCATGGCGTCGCACAACTCGACGAAATCCTTGATCGTGCAGAAGTGGATGTTGGGCGTCTCGTACCACTGATAGGGCAGGGAATTGCTCACCGGCATGCGGCCCCGCGCCGCCAGGTTCCAGCGCAGCCGCCAGTAAGCGAAGTTGGGAAACGAAACGATGGCCCGCCGCCCGATGCGCAACAGGTGGCCGAGCACCGTCTTCGGCGCCTGCACCGCCTGCAGGGTCTGACTGAGCACCACGTAGTCAAAGGCCTGGTCGGGGTAATCCGCGAGGTCGGTGTCGGCGTTCCCCTGGATCACGGACAGGCCGGCGCTGACACAGGCGTCGACGCCCTGGGTGCTGATCTCGATGCCGCGGCCGTCCACGTGCTTGTGCCGGTCCAGGTATTCGAGCAGCGTGCCGTCGCCGCAGCCCACATCCAAAAGGCGCGAGTGCGGCTCGATCATGTCGGCGATGAGCTGGAGGTCGGCGCGGATGGATCGGGCCGTGTTGGCGGCCATCATCCGGCCCGCGGCAGGCCGCGGTGCTCGGCGGCGCCGTTGAGGAACCCGTTCAACAACCGGTGGAACTCCGGCGCCTCCAAAAGAAACGAATCGTGGCCGTCCTCGGACTCGATTTCGACGAAGCTGACGTTGGCGGCGACGGCGTTCAGGGCGTGGACGATCTTCCGGCTTTCCTCGGTCGGGAACAGCCAGTCGCTGGTGAACGAAAAGACGCAAAAACGGGTCTTGGTGCCGCGGAAGGCGTTGGCGAGGACGCCCCCGTGTTCCCCGGTCAGGTCGAAATAGTCCATGGCCCGGGTGATGTAGAGATAGGAGTTGGCGTCGAAGCGGTCGACGAAGGTGATGCCCTGGTGGCGCAGGTAGCTTTCCACCTGGAAATCGGCGTCGAATCCGTAGGTGACGGCCTTGCGGTCCTGCAGGCGGCGGCCGAACTTGCGGTGCAGGGCGGTCTCGGACAGGTACGTGATGTGGGCGGCCATGCGGGCCACGGCGAGTCCGCGGTGGGGATTCTTGCCGTTACTCTCGTAATCGCCGCCGCACCAGTCGGGATCGGCCATGATGGCCTGGCGGCCGACTTCGTGAAAGGCGATGTTCTGGGCCGAGTGGTGGGCGGCGGTGGCGATGGGCACGGCGGCGAAGACGCGCTCGGGAAAGGTCGCCGCCCACTGCAGCACCTGCATGCCCCCAAGGGAGCCGCCGATGACAACGAAAAGCTGCTCGATGCCAAGGTGGTCGAGCAGCAGGGCCTGGGCGCCAACCATGTCGCCGATGGTGATGACCGGGAAGTCCACGCCCCAGCGCTTGTCCGTCGCCGGGTTGTTCTCCTTCGGCCCGGCCGTGCCCATGCAGCCGCCCACGATGTTGGCGCAGATGATGAAGTAGCGTCCGGTGTCCAGGGTCTTGCCCGGCCCCACCATCAGGTCCCACCACCCGGGCTTGCCGGTGACGGGATGGGGCTCGGCGACGAACTGGTCGCCGGTCAGCGCATGACAGACGAGGATGGCGTTGGACTTGTCCCGGTTCAGGGAGCCGTAGGTCTGGTAGGCGACGGGAAAATCGTGAAGCTCCGCCCCGCAGCCCAGGCGCAGGGGCCGGTCCGTGCCCAGCCTCACCCGGTGGCCGGGCAGGGGCCGGTCGTCCTTGCGCTCCGTGGCGCGGCTCTGGGTCACGGTCATGGCCGGCTCCGCCTCCGAAAAGGGCCATCATAGCTAGGAATCACGCCCCGGCGTGTCAATGTTTTCTTTGATTTTGGGGGTCCATGCCAGTATCACTATGCCGCCTTTGTCCCGGCCCCGTCCGTCCCTCGAAATTTCGTACCCGGAACCCATGATGAGCGCGGATAGATCACTGGAGGCGTTGCGGCAAGAGATCGACGCCATCGACGAAACCCTCCATGACCTGATCATGCGCCGCACGTCGGTGGTGGAGAAGGTGCGCGACCTCAAGCGCGGGCACAAGGTCAAGATACGGCCGGCGCGCGAGGCCGAAATCCTGTATCGTCTGGTGTCCCGCCACCAGGGGCCGTTTCCCAAGCGCGAGCTGATTCGCATGTGGCGCGAGCTGATCGTCGCCACACTGTCCTTCGAGGGACCGTTTTCCGTCGCCGTCCACATGCCCGGGGAGACCAGCGCGTATTGGGACCTGGCGCGGGACCAGTATGGGTCCTTCACCCCCATGACCGGGCACGAATCGGTCCGCCGGGTCATCGAGGCGGTGCGCAACCAGGAGGCAACGGTGGGCGTCCTGCCCCTGCCCAGGCGGGACGACGGGACGCCATGGTGGCCCCACCTGGCGGCGTCCAACCCGGACATGCCCAGGATCATCGCCCGGCTGCCCTTCGCCGGGCCGGGCAACGGGCGCGACGGCGACCTGGGGGCGCTGGTCATCTGTCCCGTGGTCCAGGAGCCGACGGGCCGGGACCGGTCGTTCCTGTGCTTCGAAGCGGCACGGGAGATGGGCCTCGACCGTCTGGCCGCGACCCTCTCCGATGCCGGGCTGCCGACCACGTTCGCCGCCGTCTGGCACGACGCCGAGACCTCCGGCAACTGGCTGCATCTGGCCGAAGTGGACGATTTCGTGGCGGCCGACGACCCCAGACTGCCCGGCGCCGTCGACGCCCTGGGGCGGCCGGTCAAATCGGTGATCCCGCTGGGCGGCTACGCCACGGCGCTTACGCCCGAGGACCTGGCCACCGCGCCGGCGAGGGATGACGAGTCCGGGAGCAGGGCGCGCGACGGCGGGGACCGGCCGTCATGAGCGTTCTTGTTCCGCGTCCCGGCATCATGACCATCACGCCCTATGTGGGCGGCGAATCGACCGTGCCCGGCGTCGAGCGCGTCATCAAGCTCGCCTCCAACGAAGGCGCCTTCGGGCCAAGCCCCAAGGCGGCGGCCGCCTACAAGGCGGCGGCGGCGCAGATGCACCGGTACCCCGACGGCGCATGCACGGACCTGCGCGCCGCCCTGGGCAGCCGCCACGGCCTGGACGAGGCGCGCCTGGTCTGCGGGGCCGGCTCGGACGAATTGATTTCGCTCTTGTGCCGCGCCTACACCGGGCCCGGCGACGAGGTGCTGCACAGCCAGTACGGATTCCTCATGTATCCCCTGGCCGCCAGGGCCGCCGGAGCGACGCCCGTGGCCGCCCCGGAAACCGACCTCACCGCCGACGTGGACGCGCTTCTCGAAAGGGTGACGGACAAGACCCGGATCCTGTTCCTGGCCAATCCGAACAACCCCACGGGAACGTACCTGGGCGGCGAGGCGCTGGGGCGGCTGCGCGCCGGGCTGCCCGAACGGGTGCTCCTGGTCATCGACGCGGCGTACGCCGAGTTCGTCACCCGCAACGACTACACGCCCGGCGTCGAGCTGGTGGACGGCGGCGACAACGTGGTGATGACCCGCACGTTTTCCAAGATTTATGGACTTGGCGGCGTGCGCCTGGGCTGGGCTTACTGCCCGCCCGGCGTCGCCGGCGTGCTGAACCGCATCCGCAGCCCCTTCAACGTGTCGGCGCCGGCCCAGGCGGCCGGCCTGGCGGCCCTTGCCGACGTGGCCTTCACCGACAAGGCGCGCGCCCACAACGAAACCTGGCGGGGCTGGACCACCGAGCGGCTGCGGGACCTGGGACTCGAGGTCCCGCCGAGCATCGGCAACTTCGTCCTCGTCCGCTTCCCGGCGGACGCCGGCCGCGACGCCGAGGCGGCGGATACCTTCCTCAAAGGCCGCGGCATCATCGTCCGGCGCATGGGCGTCTACGGTCTGCCCGACTGCCTGCGGGTCACCATCGGCCGGGAGGACGAGATGGGCGCCTTCGTCGAAACCCTAAGCGCCTTCATCGGCTGAAGAGGGGGACGCCACCGTGCTGTTCGAGCGCATCGCGTTAATCGGCTTCGGCCTGATCGGCTCGTCCCTGGCCCGGGTGGTGCGCCGGGACGGCCTGGCCCGCCACATCGCCGTCTGCGCGCGCACCCGGCAGACCCTGGACACGGCGGTAAAGCTGGGGCTGGCCGACAGCGTCAGCCTCGATTGCCTGGACGCCGTCGAGGGCGCCGACCTGGTGATGCTGTGTACGCCGCTCAGCGCCTATGGCGAAATCGCCGCCGCCATGGCGCCGCGCCTGAAAAAGGGATGCATCGTCAGCGATGTGGGGTCGGTCAAGCAGGTGGTGTTGTCCGACGTGGGCGAGCACCTGCCCGACGGCGTCCACCTGGTTCCCGGCCATCCCGTGGCGGGCACCGAGCACTCGGGACCCGAGGCCGGCTTCGCCGAGCTCTTCGAAGGCCGCTGGTGCATCCTCACCCCGGCGGCGGACGCCGACCAGGGGGCGGTGGACCGGGTGGCGGAGCTGTGGCGGCGCGCCGGCATGATGATCGAGGTGATGGACGCGCCTCACCACGACCAGGTGCTGGCCATCACCTCGCATCTCCCCCACCTGATCGCCTACACCATCGTCGGCACCGCCACCGACCTGGAAGAGGACCTGCAGAAAGAGGTGGTCAAATTCGCCGCCGGGGGGTTCCGGGACTTCACCCGAATCGCCGCCTCGGACCCGGTCATGTGGCGCGACATCTGCCTCACCAACCAGGACGCGGTGCTGGAAATGCTGGGCCGCTTCAGCGAGGACCTGACGGCGCTGCGCCGCGCCGTCCGCCGGGGCGACGGAGGCACGCTCGAGGACTGGTTCGCCCGAACCCGCGCCATCCGCCGCGGCGTCATCGACGCCAAGCAGGCCTGATATTGATGTGAAACAGGGGGCCGCCATGCCGGCGCTCCCCGTCGGACCCCGGCCCCCTACAACGCCACGCCGGCCATCTTGATCGCCCGGTCCCAGGTGCTTTCCAGGTCGTCGCTGAAGATCAGGTCTTGGTCCGCCGGCGCCGTCACCCAGTCGTCGCGGGCGATTTCGCCTTCCAGCTGGCCCGGACCCCAGCCCGCATAGCCGAGCGCGAACAGGCTGCGCTTGGGTCCCTCTCCCTTGGCGATGGCCTTGAGCACCTCCAGCTTGGTGGTGATCGCCATCTCCTTGTTCACCACCCGCGTGCCGGGACCCTCGTAATCGGTGCTGTGGAGGATGAACCCATTCGCCGTGTCCACGGGACCGCCATAGTGCAGGCGAATGGACCCGGCCACATCCTCGTCCTCGATGCCGAACCCCTTCAGGAGCTTGTCCAGGGGGCCGACCCCATAGGCGCGGTTGACGATCAGCCCCATGGCCCCCTTGGCGTCGTGGTCGACCATGTAGATGACCGTGTGGGCGAAGCGGGGATCGCCCAGCTTCTGGGTCGCCACCAGAAGTTGCCCGGTAAGGAACGGCGTGTGCTTGGGCGCAACGAAACCCTTCTCTCCGCCCAGGCTGGGGGCGGAAAGGGAAACAAGGGCCGCCACGGCGACGGCCGCGCCGATGACCCGCCGGTACCTCATACCGCGGCGATCATAGCAAACATTCCGACCGGGGGCCACGGGCCATGCGCCGGGGCGTCACCGGGCCGGTCCCCAATCCTTCCAGTCGATGGCGGGCAACCGGGCAAGCGCCACGGGACCGGCGAAGAGCGTGCGGTCCTGCACGGTGATCGCCAGGTTGAGGGTCGGCGGCCCGCCCCCTTCGGGGGTCCTGGCGAGGGCCCCCAGAACCAGCTTGGCGGTGACGGCGTCGCGGCGGCGCACCAGGCCCCGTTTCCTCAGCGCATCCACTGTCTCGCGAAAGCCCCGGACCTTGGCCGTGAAGGCGCCGATGGGCTGCATGTCGCCGTCCAGGGCCACGGTCCCGGTGGCCTGCGCCGACAGCGGCCCGTACGTGATGCCGAGGCGCTCCACCTCCACGGTGCCGCCCTCGTCCCGCCACCTGCCCAGGGATTGCGGCCACGGTCCGGCCGGGATGGGGCCGAGGAGGCCGGCCACCACCGTCAGCCTGGCGAGGTGGTTGCCAAGCGGCAGCGAAAGCCTCTCCGGCACGCGCACGTCTTCGGCGTGCAGGCGCACGTCCAGGGTGGAGGCGCCATCGTCGGACGTTTTGCCGACCGTGCGCCGCGCCGTCAGGTCGGCCCGCTTCACCACCACGCGCTCGGCCCCGTCGGCCGTCGAAAGGTCCAGATCCTTGATGTGGATTTCGGCGCTCGACGGCCAGGCGCCGGCCATGACCAGCACGCCGGTGAGGTTCCCGGCCGTGCCCGTGTACGTCACCGGCCTGCCGGCCACGACGAGACCCAGCGTGTGGGCGCCGGACAGGTCGATGTCGACGTGCCTCAGGTTCCACGGGCGCATCTCGGCAACCGCCCGCTCGCCCTCCCAGGTCCATGGGACGCCTCCGTCCGGGGCGCCCAGGCCCGGCCGTTCCAGGTCCAGGCGCAGGACGAACGGAAAGCCGCTGATGCGCAGGCGGGAGAAGAGCACCGTGTAGCCCTCGGCGCGGCGCGCCTCGGACCAGCGGGCGACACCGTCGCGCAGCTCGCCGGCCATGAACAACCAGAAGACCACGTAGGCGATGGAGAGGGCGGCCAGCACCACAAGGCCGGTCAGCCCCGGCTTGAGGGCCCTCATGGCGGCCGGTCGGCCGAGGCGCTTGCCGGTTGGGTCCATGGCGGAGTGCGGATGGTGTGGCGTGTGACTGCGAGAAAGCCTTTATAGTGCGTTGCGCGCCGGGGATCGAGGGGGTAGCCTCGCCGCCGATTCGGGGTATCTTGCGCGGAGGACGGTATCTGGGTTTTCGCTTACGGCTCGCTCATGTGGCGGCCGGACTTTCCCCATGTGGAGGCGCGGCGGGCCCTGTTGCGCGGGTACCACCGGGCGCTCTGCGTCTATTCCGTCCGCTACCGCGGGACGCCGGAGTGCCCGGGCCTGGTGCTCGGCCTGGAGCGGGGCGGCTCCTGCCTGGGCCGGGCCTTCCGCGTGGCGGCGGAGAACGCGGACGCGGTGACGGCGTACCTGGACGGCCGCGAGCTGGTGACGGGCGTGTATGCGCCGAAATTCCTGAACGTGCGGCTGGAGGGCGGGCAACGGGTCTCCGCCTACGTCTTCCTCGCCCGCCGGGACCACGAACAGTACGCCGGCAGGCTGGCGGCCGAACGCGCCGCCGAACTGGTGGTGACGGGGCACGGCCCCAGCGGCTCGGGCCTCGACTACCTGCGCAACACCATCGTCCATCTGGACGAAATGGGCATCCGCGACGGCCCCCTGCACCGCATCCTCGCCTTGGCCGAGGCGAAGGCGCGGAAACGGCCCTGAACGCCGGGCCGCCGCCTCAGCCGCACTTGGAATACGTGCAGGACGTGCAGATGTCGCACCCTTCCTGGTGGATGAGGCTTGCCTGGCCGCACTTGGGGCATTGGCGGAACGGTGCGCCGCGGGCCCCGGCCCCGTCGCCGGGTCCGGCGCCCATGGCGGCCACGGCTACCTTTTCCGCGGCCTCGGCCGCCGTCCCCGGCGCGGCGAGGAAGCCGATGGTGATCATGTGCCGTTCGATGACCTCGCCGATGGCGGCGAGCAGCGAGGGGACATACCGCCCGCCCATCCAGTGGCCGCCGCGCGGGTCGAACACGGCCTTGAGTTCCTCGACGATGAAGGAGACGTCGCCGCCGCGCCGGAACACCGCCGAGATAATGCGCGTCAGCGCCACCGTCCACGCGTAGTGCTCCATGTTCTTCGAATTGATGAACACCTCGAAGGGACGGCGGCGGCCGTTATCGTCGATGAGATCGTTGAGGGTGATGTAAATGGCGTGTTCGCTTTCCGGCCACTGCACCTTGTAGGTGGCCCCGGGCAGGGCCTCGGGCCGGTCGAGGGGCTGGAACATGTGGACGACGGCCCCGGAATCGCCGATGTCCCTGGGCCGCGCCTTGGCCGCCGGCACCTCGAGGGGCAGCTCGTGCTGTTCGGTCCCGTCCCCCTTCCCCGAGTCCGCGCCGGCCTCGAGCACGGCGCCGGTGATCTCGTTGGGGCGGAACGTGGTGCAGCCCTTGCAGCCCAGATCATAGGCCTGCATGTAGATGTCCTTGAAGTCCTCGAACGAGATGCTTTCCGGGCAATTGATGGTCTTCGAGATGGAGCTGTCCACGTACTTCTGCACCGCCGCCTGCATGACCAGGTGGTCGTTGGGGCTTAGGTCCTGGGCGTCGACGAAGGCGTTGGGCAGGGGCGTGCTCTCGCCGTTCAGCCGCCGGAACAGGCGGTAGGCGTAGTCGCTGACCGTCTCTTCGCGCCGGCTGCCGTCGGCGGCCTGCAGGCGGCGGGTGTAGGTGAAGCTGAATACCGGCTCCAGGCCCGAAGACACGTTGTCGGCGAACAGCGATATGGTCCCCGTCGGCGCGACGGAGGTGAGCAGGGCGTTGCGGATGCCGTGGGCGGCGATGGCCTGGCGCACGTCGTCGTCCAACCCGGCCACGGCCTCGCCGGCCAGGTACTTCCCGGCGTCGAACAGGGGAAAGGCGCCCTTCTCCGCCGCCAGCCCGGTCGAGGCCAGGTAGGCGGCGCGCTGGATCGCCTTCATCCACGCCTCGGTCATCCGCACCGCCTCGCGGCCGCCGTAGCGGGCGCCGCACATGATCAGGGCGTCGGCGAGGCCGGTGACGCCCAGGCCCATGCGGCGCTTGGTCCTGGCCTCGTGCTCCTGTTGGGGCAGGGGGAACCTGGAGACCTCGATGGCGTTGTCCAACATGCGCACCGCGGTGCCCACCAGGTGTTCCAGGGCGTCCGGGTCGACGCGGGCGTCGTCGGTGAAGGGGTCGCACACCAGCCGCGCCAGGTTCACCGAACCGAGAAGACAGGTGCCGTAGGCGGGCAGGGGTTGCTCACCACACGGATTGGTTGCATGGATGCGCTCGCAGTAATACAGCGGATTCAAGCGGTTGATGCGGTCGATGAAGACGACGCCCGGCTCGGCGCAGGCGTAGGTCGCGCGCATGATCTTGTCCCACAGGTCCCGTGCCGCAATGCTCTTCAGGGTGACGCCGTCGAAATGCAGCTCCCACGCCGCATCCTCCTTCACCGCCTGCATGAAAGCGTCGCTCACCAGCACCGAAAGATTGAACATGCGCAGCCGCCCGGGTTCCCGTTTGGCCTCGATGAAGGCCTCGATGTCCGGGTGGTCGCAGCGCATCACCGCCATCATGGCGCCGCGGCGCGAGCCGGCGCTCATGATGGTGCGGCACATGCCGTCCCACACGTCCATGAACGACAACGGCCCCGACGCGTCCGCCCCCACACCGTGCACCCGCGCCCCCTTGGGCCGCAGGGTGGAGAAGTCGTAGCCGATGCCCCCGCCCTGCTGCAGGGTCAGGGCCGCCTCCTTGAGGTGCTCGAAGATGCCGGTCATGTCGTCGGGGATGTCGCCCATGACGAAGCAGTTGAACAGGGTCACCTTGCGGCCGCTGCCGGCCCCGGAAAAAATCCGCCCCCCGGGCAGGAAACGGAAGTCCTCCATGGCCTCGAGGAACCGCGGCTCCCAGGCCGCCGGGTCCGTTTCCGGCGCCGCCAGGGCCCGGGCCACCCGCCGCCAGGTATCGGAGACAGTTTTGTCCACAGGCTCGCCGTCCGCCGCCTTGAGACGGTATTTCATGTCCCAAATCTGTTGGGAAATAGACGCTGCCTTCGCCATCACGGCCCCTGCCTTCGCCGGGTCCCCCGGGCGGCGCCCCCGCAGGCCCCCGCCGGAAGCCCGAAAGTCACTGAAAACTCAATGTTTTCAATGGATTTTCCAGAATCCACTGTAGGGCAACGGAGTTCCCATCGTCAAGGAATTTGTTCTTGTTATGTTTCCACGAAGTTTTCCCCGCGCCGGCGTCCCCCCGCCATCCCTTGGTGACCAGGGGATGGCGGGTTTTTGTCCCCGGAATTCACAATTCCGGCCGCGATCTTGTCCACAAATCTGCCCACAAGGGCCGTTCGTGTGCCGGTCCGCCCATTCTTCTTCCGGGGGGCGTCAAGGGCGGGTCCGGACGCCCGTGGATTCTGCGCCGACCTTGACTTCCACCTCCGCCCTCAGGCGCTCGGACGCGGTCTCTATGCGGGCCTGCAGCTCGGTCAAGAAGGCGCGGCGGTCGAGGCCGCGGGGCACGGGCGGAAGGAATTCCAGGGTGATCACCCCCGGCCGCTTGAGGAACCGGCGCCGTCCCCAGAACAGGCCCGAGTTCAACGCCACCGGCACCACCGGGGCTTCCGTGGCGGCGTAGACCGCGGCGATCCCCGGATGATAGGGCCGGGTCTTTCCCGGCGCCATACGGGTGCCCTCGGGGAAGATGATCACCTGGCGGTTGGCGTCCAGGGCCGCCGAAGAGTCCCTCACCAGCCGTTTGAGGGCGCCGATGCCCCCGGCGCGGTCGACGCCGATGGCCTTGCACTTGCGCGCCACCAATCCCCAGAACGGAATGAAGAGCAGTTCCTTCTTGAGAACGTAGACGGGGTCGTCGGCCAAGACATAGAAGACGGTCGTTTCCCAGGCCGATTGGTGCTTGCAGGCGAATACGGCCGCCCCCTCGGGCACGTTTTCCAGGCCGCGCACCTCGTACGCCAACCCGGCGATCCATTCCAGGCCCACGTTCAGGCTCCGCACCCACAGGCGCACGCCCTTTTGCATGTAGGGCCGCGGCAACGGCAGGCACACCCACAGCACCAGGGGTGTCAGCACGAACGAGGCGACGTAGTACAGGTTGAACAGCAGTGAGCGCAGGACAGGCATGACTAGGCTCACGACGCCCCGTTCCCGGTGAACAACCGGGCGCCCAGATGGCCCGTCCAGGCGAGAAGCACCTTGTTGTATTCGCTGATGATGAGACTGGCGGTGCCGGGCCAAGCCCACCAGCGGTCCTGCTTGACGTTCTCGGGGAACACGGGATGGGGAACGAGCATGACGTCCGGCAGCACGTGGCGGAATTCCAGCAGGGTCCGCGGCATGTGATAATTGGAGGTGACGATGCGCAGGCTGCGGTATCCCTGGTCCCTTACCCAGGTCGCGGTCTCGGCGGCGTTGCCGGCGGTGTTGCCGGCGCTGTGACCGATCTCCACGCAGCACTTGAGCTCGTCGGGCGTCCGCTGCGACAGTTCGAGGAGCGTGTCCACGTCCACACCGAGGTAGACGCCGGAAACGAACAGTTTTTCGGCCTTGTCTGCGGCCAGCAGTTCCAGGCCCGCGGCCAGCCGTCCGCTGCCCCCGGTCAGCACCACGATGGCGTCGGTGCGGATGCCGGGGTCCGCCACTTGCGCAGGAATGGCGGCGGCAAAGCGGAACAGGCCGGCGGTCCAGGCGACGGCGGCGATCAGCGCGGCGATGGCCAAGTATACCAAGGTCCGCCGGGTGCGCCGGCGGCGCCGGAAGGTCAAGGCCGCCATTGGCGCTACAACATCCGGGCCAGGGTTCGCATCACGGTCACGCGGGCGGTCACCATGGCGATGGCGGCCACCACCAGCGGCAGGCCGGCAAGGGCCGCCCAGTGTTGCGGACCCAACGAAACGTCGGGCAGGAGGCCGGCCTGCATGCGCGTCGCCAGGTAGCCGATGCCGAGCAACGTGGGCACGGCGAAAACCAGCCCTATGACGCCCCCGCGCAGCCCCATGGCCAGGGCGCGGCCGGCGAACTGCCGGGCGACGTACGTGTCCTGGGCGCCGATCAGGTGCAACACCTCGATCGCCTCACGGTGGATGGAAAGCCCGGTGCGGGTGGTGAACACCACGGTACCCGCGGTGGCCAGGCCGATGAGCAGCAGCACCGCCGTGGCCAGGGCCTCCACCGTACGGATAAGGCGGATCAGCCGCTCCAGCCAAACCCCGTGGTCGTCTACGGCGGTGCCGGGCACGGCCGCGGCAAGGCGCTTCGCCAGTGCGGCGGCGTCCACCTGGGCGCCCGGTTTCAGTTCCACGTCGATGAGGCGGGGCAACGGCAGGTCTTTGGTGGCGCCGCCCGGCCCCAGCCACGGTTCCAGCAGGTCCATGAGCCGTCCCTCGTCGATGGGCTGGGCCCGGGCCACGCCGGGAAACGAGCGCAGGATGCCGAGCGTCGCGCGCACCCTGAGGGCGTCCTTTTCCGGGCTGTCGGCGGGCGCGATCTGCACCGTCAGCGTGTCGCCCATCCCCGTGTCCCAGCGCGCCGCCATGGCGTCGAGGAGCAGCATCCCGGCCAGGGCCAGGGCCGCCAGATAGACCATGAAGGCGATGAGCCAAGGCAAAAACCGGCCCGGCGCGTCATGGTCGAGCGGCAGGTCGGAGCGGCGGGCCCACATTCAGACGGCGCTTTCCGAACTCTGTTCCGCGCGCGACTTGGACGTGGCCGCCGCGAAGGCACCGGCCGCGGTTTTGCCGGCGGCCTGCTGGTCGGGCGTGCCCGCGTCCAGCCACCCGGCGTCGAGGCGCAGGCGGGGATGCCCAAGGCGCCCGGCCAGGGTTTCGTTATGGGTGGCGATGACGATGGTGGTTCCCAGTTTGTTGAGCTCCTCGAACAGATGCATAAGCCGCATGGCCATCCGGTCATCGACGTTGCCCGTGGGTTCGTCGGCGAGCAGCAGTTTTGGCCGCGCGATGACGGCGCGGGCGATGGCCACCCTTTGCTGCTGCCCGCCCGACAGGATGGTCGGACGGATGTTCACGTGGTCCTTGAGCCCGACCCAGGTCAACAGCTCGACCACATGTTTGCGGATCTCGTTCTCCCGCACCCGGGCGACCCTGAGCGGCAGGGCCACGTTGTCGAAGGCCGAAAGGTGATGCAAGAGCCGGAAGTCCTGAAAAACGACGCCGATACGCCGGCGCAGAGCCGGCAATTGGCGGCGCGAGGTGGTGGCCATGTTGTGCCCGAACAGCGAAATCAGGCCCCTGGTCGGCTTCAGCGCCAGGTACATCAGCTTGAGCAGTGTGGATTTGCCGGCGCCGCTCGCCCCGAGCAGGAAATGGAACGAGCCGGGCGCGAGCGCAAACGAAATGTCCTGCAGGACCTCCGGTCCCAGGCCATAGCGCAGGCCCACACTCTCGAAGCGAACCACGCAGTCGCTGCCCTCGGTGGTCACCAATTCGCTCCCGGTTTTCCGGCCCACAATGACACGTGTCCCGCCCTTTCGTCCAGCGCTCTCCCGCCCCGCCACGGGTTGCTTTGCCGGGGGTGAAAGCCTATAAACGCACAGCCGTCACAGCCTGCCGCCGATGATTATAACCTGCCCGGCCTGTTCGACATTTTACTCCATCGATCTCCACCTGCTTGGCAGCGGGGAAACGGTCGTGCGCTGCTCCAAGTGCGGCAAGCAGTGGCTGCAGGAACCTGTTGCCGCTACCCCCGAGCGAACGGCTGCGGCGCCACCGCCGCCCGCACCGGCGCCGGCGCCTGAGCCTGAGCCTGAGCCTGAGCCTGAGCCTGAGCCCGCACCGGCGCCCGAGCCGGCACCTGAACTCAAGCCCGCACCGGCGCCCGAGCCCGCACCGGCACCCGAGCCCGAACCCGAGACGAAGCCGGAACCGGAGGCCGAACCCGAATCCAAGCCCGAAGCCAAGCCCGAATCCAAGCCCGAAGCGGAAACCGCGCCTGAAGCGGCTGCGGCGGACGCGGAGGAAGCGGGGGGCGAAGACGGGGCGCCGGCTGGGGAGGAGGAGGCCGAACCCCTGTCCGAGGAAGCCCTGGACGCCATGATGGCGGAGAAGCCGGAGCCGGCGGAGGCCGCCGCAGGCGACGGGGACGAGGACGAGGACAAACCCGGCGCGGTGGACACGCCGGAGGATATGCCCGAGCCCGAACCCATCCCGCAGGGGATCACCACTCCCCCGCCGCAGTCGGACGGGGAAAAAAAGATGGGGCTCGGCCTGCGCATCGCCGTCTCGGCGGCGGTGGTCCTGGTCGTGCTCGCCGCCGGGCTGTACTTCGGGCGCGGGTCTATCATCGCCTATTGGCCGCAGGCGGAGCGGTGGTACGCGGCGGTGGGTCTCTCCGCCGGCACTTTGGGTGATGGGCTGGAATTCCGCAACGTGAAGCCGGAGCGCGACGTCGAGAACGGAACCGACGTGCTGGTGGTGCGCGGCATCATCGCCAACATTTCCGACGTGCCGCGCGACGTGCCCCTGATCCGCGTCGCCATCTACGACGCCGACCGTGACCTGGTTCAGTCCATGGTTGTCTCACCATCGAAAAGGCGGCTCGGTCCCGGCGATACCATCACCTTCCATGCCCGCCTGCTGAACCCGCCGGCAACGGCGCGCGGCGCGGAGGTCTTCTTCACCCGCGAAGAGGAAAACACCAAGGGATGATCCGTGCGGCCGGCCGCCGCCGCGCATTTCGCCTCTAGTACCCTCTTATTGTGATAGAGGGCACTAAAACTGCCGCAACAACCTTTCGATGTAGTTCCGCTCGGTCTTCGGGCGCTGGCGTTCGCCGGCCCGGCGGCGCAACTCGTCGATGATTTCCCGGGCCCGGCGCACCTCCATCTGATCGGGAATCTTCACCGCACCGTCGATGCGGGCGCCGTAGGCGCCGCCGGGACGGCGCCCGAAAGGATCGCGGCCGGCTCCGGGCCGGTTCCTGAGCGCGCCGCTGAGACCGCCCAGGCGCCGGACGACCTGTTCGGCCACGCCGTCAATGCCCTGGCGCAGTTGGTCCAGGGCCTCCGTCTGCGCCGGCACCGCCTTGTCCGGACGGTCCACGGCAAGCGCGTCCACGGCATCCCGCATGGCGCGCTCGGCCTTGCCAAAGGGCCTTGGGATGGCGCCCAGGAATTCGTCCAGCCGCAACATCAGGCCGCCGAGTCTGCGGCGCAGGCCGTCCTGCTCGGCGGTGCCGTTTCCGGCTCCCGGCCGGCGCTCTGGGCCCTGTCCCTCACCTCCCCCCGGCATCTGCATCGCGCCGCGGGAGTCGCGCAACCGGCGGAACGTGTTGTCCAGGAGTCCCTGCTGGCGCCGTGTCAGGTCGCGCAGCCCGTCCATCAGCCGCCGCGCCTTGCGCGCGGCCTCCTGGGACGGGCCGCTGAGGGCGCCGGCGCGGATACCGTCCAAAAGCCGCTGCAGGTCGGCCAGCACCCGCCGCGCGGCGTCGACGGCGCCGGTGCGGGCCAGCTCGCGCGCCTCTTCGATCAATTGCTGCAACTCGTCTTTTCCCATGAGCTGCATTTTCGCGCCCAGGGGCACTTCCATCGCCCTCCCCTGGCGCGTCAGTTCGTCGGTCAGGGCGGTCAGGTACTTTTCCAGCGCCCGTTGCAGGTCGTCCATGAGGCGCTCGATTTCCTCAGGATCGGCGTCACGGCGCAGCGCCGCCATCAGGCGTTCCTGGGCCTCCCTCAAGTCGCGCTCGGCGATGGAGAGTTCGCCGTCCTCGATGCGCAGCGCCGTGTCCCAAAGAAGCTTCTGCACCGAAACGACGGCCTCGTCGCGATCATCGAAGGTAAGGCGCGCCCGGGCGACGCGCAGCGCCAGATAAACCACCGTGTCGTCGAAAAAGTGCTGGGGATTGCCGGCGATCGATTCCAGGGCCGCCGCCACCTCCGCCCGCACCGCGGCGGACGGGGTGGCGAGTTTCTTGCGCTGTTCGACGATGGCCCGCGCCACCGGGTGGTTGAAGATCCTCTCGGGCAGCGCCAGTTCGACGGTTCCGCTCTCGCCCGTCTGCCCGCGCCCGTCCATCACCGTTAAATGCACCCGTACCACCAGGCCCGCCCACGGGTGGGCGGTGAGGTTGTGGATGCTGGTTCCCTCGGCCGAGGTCGAGCCGAGGTCGGACAGCGGCAGCGACAGACGGATTTCGGACTCCCCGCCCGGCACCGAGAGGCCGTCGGCGCGCCGGATCACCGCCGTCACCCCGGTAAGTCCATAGTCGTCGTTGGCCTCGTAATCGAGACGCAAGTGGGCATTTCCGGTGCGCGCCGGCGGCCTGGGAAAGTACACCTCGGGCGGGGCGTCGGGGAGCACGCGAAGGGGCCATGCGGCCAGTTCCCGGCCGTCGTGGTCCACCACCAGCCGGTCGCCTTCGTCGATGACGGCTTCGACCCGGTACCCGCCGCCGGCCCCGGGCCCGATGGCGGTGAACTCGGTGACGCGCTCTCCCACCCTCAGCCGGGGGGCTTCGCCCAATCCCCCGACCTGGGCCAGCAGGCTGCTGCCCTTGGGGACTTCCACGACCCATTGGGAATCGCGGTTGAGGAATATGGGCGCACGCCCCGTATACGACGGCGGCGTGATCCAGACGTCCACGGTGAGCGGCCCGGTCAGGGCGCCGCCGAACTGCGGGCTGAGCGCCCGCTGCAGGCGGTCGGCGGCGTCGCCGCGGCCGGCGGTGAGCGCGATGACAAGGACCAAAAGCACCGCCGCCCTGAACGCATGGGGGTCGAGCCGGGCCAGGCCGGGGGCCGGCGGACGCACGCGCAGCCGCCGCGCCGCCTGCGCCATGCGCCGCAGATGGGCCCGCCACAGGGAGACCGCCGCCGGGTCGTCGGCGCCCGTGGCAAGGCGGTCGTCCAACGCCGTCAGCGGCCGGTGCCGCAGCCCGCTGTCCCGTTCCAGGCGGTGGCGCGCCGCCGCTTCGTCGACCAGCCGGAATCCCCTCAGGCCACGCCGCGCCAGCGCCGCGATCCCGGCCGCGAACGCGACCAGCACCAGCACATGCACCGCCCCGGGCAACAGCGGAAGAAGATCCAGCAGCGCCACGCCAAGAAACAGCCCGGCGACGGCCGCCGCCGGCCACAGGCGCCGCCACAGGCGCTCCCAAAAGAGGGCCGCGCCGGCCAGCCCCAGGAGCAGGGGATATTTGTGCCGAGCGCTCACGCGCCCGCCTCCCGGGCGGCCTTGCCGGGGGCCGCCAGCCAGGGAGGGAAGGACTCCCGGGCCAGCATGTCGTCCACGCTCATGCGTTCGCGCACCACGGCGTACGTCGCGTCCTTGACCAGGGTCTCGGGCACCAGGGGCCGGGCGTTGTACGTCGACGCCATCACGGCGCCATAGGCCCCCGCGGTGCGCACGGCGAGAAGGTCGCCCGCCTTCATGGCCGGCAACAGGCGCCCGCTGCCGAACGTATCGGCGGTTTCACAAATGGGCCCCACCACGTCGACCTCCATGAGCTCCGTCCCGGCCGCCGCCTCGGTCACCGGAACGATGGCGTGGGCGGCATTATAGAGCGCCGGGCGCAGCAGGTCATTCATGGCCGCATCGACGATGACGAAGGTGCGCATCGCCCCTTCCTTGACGTGGACCACGCGGGTGACCAGGACGCCGGCGTTGCCGACGATCACGCGGCCCGGCTCCAGGATAATATGGCAGTCCAGATCGGCGATCGCCGATTTGACCGTGGCCGCGTATTCCTCGGGTGTCGGCGTCACCTCGTCGCCGTAGGGGATGCCCAGGCCGCCCCCCAGATCGAGCCGTTCGATGGGGTGGCCGTCGGCGCGCAGCATGGCGACCAGGTCCCGCATCCGCACATAGGCGTCCCGGAAAGGCGCCAGGTCCGTCACCTGCGATCCGATGTGCACGGCGACGCCGACCACGGAAATGGCGGGCATGGCGGCGGCGCGGGAGTACACCTCGCGGGCGCGCGTCCATTCGATGCCGAACTTGTTCTCGCTTTTTCCGGTGGCGATCTTCTGGTGGGTGCCCGCGTCCACGTCCGGGTTGATGCGGATGGCGACGGGGGCGTCGACGCCCAGGCTCCCGGCCACCTCGCCCAGGACGTCGAGCTCCGGTTCCGATTCCACGTTGATCTGCAGGACACCCGCCTTCAGGGCCGCCGCCATCTCGTCGCCGGTCTTGCCGATGCCGGAAAAGACGATCCTGCCGGGGGGAACGCCCGCCGCCAGGGCGCGCTTGAGCTCCCCGGCCGAGACCACGTCGGCACCGGCGCCGAGCCGGGCCAGGGTGCCGATGACGGCGATGTTGGAATTGGCCTTCACCGCGTAGCAGATCGTCGCGTCAAGGCCGGCGAAGGCGTCCGCAAACACGCGGTAGTGGCGCTCGATGGTCGCCGTCGCATAGCAGTAAAAGGGCGTGCCTACCTCTTCGGCGATGCGCGCCAGCGGCACCGCCTCGGCGCACAGCCGGCCGTCCCGGTACTGGAAGTGGTCCATGCCCCGGTCCCCTCGCCGCTGTTACCGGGTGGGGTATTGCCGCGGGTATTGGTTGTCCGGGGGCGTATCCAGGTGCCCCTTGCGGCCGCAGGCGCCGAGCGGCGCCGCCATGGCCAGGACAAGCACGATGAGAAGAAGCTTGCGGATCATGGCCTCAACCCTGGTTTCCGTCCCGTTTCTATTCGAGGAACCGCCGGCGCGCCTCGGCGGCGGCGCGGCGCACCGTATCGGGCGCGGTGCCGCCAAAGCTGGTGCGGCTTTTCACCGAGTTCTCGACCCCCAGCACGTCGAACACGTCCGCCGTGATGCCCGTTTCCACGGCGCCCATTTCCTCCAGCGACAGGTCCTCCAGGCCGCAGCCCTTCTCCTCCGCCAGCCTGACCAGCCGCCCGGTGACATGGTGCGCCTCGCGGAACGGCATGGCGAGCACGCGCACCAGCCAGTCCGCCAGGTCGGTGGCGGTGGCGTACCCCTCGCCGGCGGCGGCCTTCATGCGCTCGGTGGCGAACGCGATGTCTTGCACCATGCCGGTGATGACGGCGATGCACAAGGCCAGCGTGTCGGCGGCGTCGAACACCGGCTCCTTGTCCTCCTGCATGTCCTTGGCGTAGGCCAGGGGCAGTCCCTTCATGGCGACGAGCAGGGTGGTGAGGGCGCCGATGACACGGCCCGTCTTCCCCCGCACCAGCTCGGCGGCGTCGGGGTTGCGTTTCTGCGGCATGATCGAGCTGCCGGTGGCGAACGCGTCCGACAGCCGGGCGAACCGGAAGGCGTCGCTGCACCACAGCACGATCTCCTCGGCCAGCCGCGACAGGTGGACGGCGAGCACCGCCGCCAGGCCGAGGAACTCCATGGCGAAGTCGCGGTCCGAGACGGCGTCCAGGGAATTGGCGCACGGGCCGTCGAAGCCGAGCGCCTCTGCCGTCATCCGGCGGTCGATGGGAAACGACGTGCCGGCCAGGGCCGCCGCGCCGAGCGGGCATTGGTTGAGGCGTCGGCGGCAGTCGGCGGCGCGGCCGCGGTCGCGCCCGAACATCTCCACGTAGGCCAGCAGGTGGTGTCCCAGGGTCACCGGCTGCGCCGCCTGGAGATGGGTGAAGCCGGGCATCACGGTCCCGGCGTGGGCTTCGGCCCTGTCGATGAGGACCGCCTGCAGGCCCGCCAGGGCCTCGTCCATATCGTCCAGGGTCTGGCGCAGCCACAGGCGCAGGTCGGTGGCCACCTGGTCGTTGCGCGAGCGCGCCGTGTGCAGGCGCCCGGCGGCGTCGCCCACCAACTCGGCGAGACGGGACTCCACGTTCATGTGGATGTCCTCGAGCGACCTGTGGAACGGAAACCGGCCTTCGGCGATCTCCTTGCCGATGGTGTCCAAACCGCCGAGGATGGCATCGCCGTCCGCTTCCGATATGATGCCCTGACGCACAAGCATGGCGCAGTGCGCCTTGGACGCGGCGATGTCCTCGACATGGAGGCGCTTGTCGACGTCGATGGAGACGTTGATCGCGTCCATGAGGTCCGACGGCGCGGCGCCGAAGCGTGCGCCGCGCACCGTGCCGGCGCCCGGCGCGCGCGTGGCGGATTTGGCCGTCATGGCGCACCGGCGGAAGAATAGGGAGTACTGCCCAACATGATTCGCGCCGTCCTCGTGGCATTGGCGATTTCGGTGATTGTGGTCATATCCCCGCCGCATGCAAGTGCGGAAGGGGGGAAATGCGCCGCGGCCGGGCGCGGCATATACAATTTCCAGCCCACGCTCCCGCCGCGGCCGGTGCGCCAGGTGCCCTTCGTCGAGGGCGCGGACACCGCGCGCACCATCGCCGACTACCGGGGCCGCGCCGTGGTGCTGAACTTCTGGGCCACCTGGTGCGCCCCGTGCGTCCGCGAAATGCCCTCGCTGGACCGCCTTCAGGCCGAGGTGTCGGGCGAGGGGATCGAGGTCCTGACCCTGTCCGAGGACCGTGGCGGCGCCCCGGTGATCAAAAGGTTCTACAAGAAACTGGGGATTCGGAACCTCCCGGTGCTGGTCGACAAACGCGGCGAGGTTCTGCGCAAGCTGCGCGTGCGCGGCCTGCCGACGACCCTTCTCATCGACGCCCGGGGCAACGAGGTGGGCCGGGTCGTCGGGCCCACGGAGTGGGATTCGCCGGAGGCCATCGCCCTGGTTCGCGGCTGTCTCGGGCCGGTACCGCAAGACCGCCGCCCGGGCGCCGAAAAGGCCCGCAAGCCGCGCCCCGGCGACGGCCGTCGGGGGTAACGCCCGGGGGTGGGGGCGGCAGGACAAGGACATGCGCGATGGTTCCGCCCGAGGACCGTTTCGCCGGCTGCCTCATCGGCCAGTGCCTGGGCGACGCGCTCGGCTTCATCGTCGAGGGGCATCCGCCCCGGGCGTGCCGCGCCTACGTGGACACCGTGCTCAGGGGCGGACGCGCGCACGAGGGCCGGCGGGGTCCCTTCGCCTTCGGCCAGTATTCCGACGATTCCCAGCTGGCCCGCGAGATGATGCAGAGTTACACCGCCCGGGGCGGCTTCGACGCCGCCGATTACGCGGCGCGCATCGCCGCCATCTTCGCCGAGGAGCGCATCGTCGGGCGCGGGTTGGCGACCGAACAGGCGGCGCGGCGCCTCGCCGCCGGCGTGCCCTGGCACGAGGCCGGAACGTCGCCCCCGTCGGCGGGCAACGGCAGCGCCATGCGGGCCGGCCCGGTGGGGCTGATGTTCTTCGACGACGCGGCGGCGCTTATCGGCGCCGCCCGCGACCAGGGCCGCATCACCCACGCCGACCTTCGCTGCTCGGCCGGGGCCGTGGCCATCGCCGGGGCGGTGGCCCTGGCCATGGAGGAAGGGCCGCTCGACCCGGCCCGGTTCCTCGGGCAACTGGCGGAATGGGCCGGCTCGGTCGAGGACTCGGTGGGCCGGTCGCTGGTTGATCTGGCCGGCTGGGTCCGGCTGCCGCCCGACGAAGCGGTCACGGTGATCGCCCGCGCCGGGCTGGCGCCCGATTTTCGCGACGTGTGGGAGGGCATTTCGCCCTTCGTCGTCGGCAGCGTGTTGTGGAGCCTGTACGCGTTTCTGCGCACGCCGGGGGATTACTGGGAAGCGGTGTGCACCGCCATCGCCGTGGGCGGCGACGTGGACACCACGGCCGCCATGACCGGGGCCATTGCCGGCGCCCGCAACGGACTGGGCGCCGTTCCCGGCGACCTGGCCGCCCGCCTCAACGACCGGGGAACGTGGGGCGAAGACGAGCTGGCGGCGCTGGCCGGCGAGGTCTGGCGGCTGAAGACCGGCGCCCGGGCGCAAGAGCGGTCTTCACCATCGTGCTGAAGGAGCGATACGGGCGATGATGTCCTGGCCGAAAGCGCTGGCCGTTTCTCTCGCCGTTGTGCTGGCCGCCGCCTGCGCCGCGCCCACCCGTTGGGAGAACCCGGGCGTGCCCAGGGACCGGTGGCCCGGCGACAAGGCCGCCTGCCGCGTCCAGGCGGCGGCCGAGGCCGAGCGCGACTACATCCGCGGGCGCGGCTACCGGATCCAGGACGACGACACCCGCGCGGATCCGCTGCGGGCGAGGATGGCCCGGTTCGACGCCCTCAAGAAGCGGGGCACCCTGTTCGCCCGCTGCATGCGGGCCCGGGGCTACCGGGAGGTGAAGAAAAGCGGCGGGCGCGGGGATTAGGGGGCGAAGGCGGAAATACCGGCCGCTGCGATCGGGGTGCGCGCCGTTGTCCCCGATGTGGCCTGACGGCCATGGGCCGCCGCCGCCCCCCACGCCCCCCGCCAGGGGTTAACCCCTGGGCCCCTTAAATCAGGCTCCAGGGGCCGCCGGAAGGTTACATACGCGACCCCGGCCTGCACGCCACGCCGGAGGACTTCGGCGCCGGCGTCGCCAGGGCCGTCGAGGACCTCGGCGCCAAGGCGGCGGGGATCGCCCTCGCCTTCGATGA
>Ga0209997_10000115_pt1 | contig 22733 bp, 19 predicted proteins | sample CR04metaG_FD_182079 | JGI IMG/M metagenome (GOLD analysis project Ga0209997, IMG submission 182079) | Deep subsurface microbial communities from Mariana Trench to uncover new lineages of life (NeLLi) - CR04 metaG (SPAdes) (version 2) | ecosystem: Environmental > Aquatic > Marine > Ocean trench...
TGAGGATGGCAGCACATACCTGATGAAAATTAGTGCCGAAACAGGAAAAGAAGAAATTTATGTTAACTATGCTGAGATAAATGAAAATATAGAAGAGGGTTGGAATGCTTCATCAAGTACTGATGTAACCGATGATTACAGGAACTTTTTATTTGTGGAAGAAAATGATCTTTATTTTTACTCTGTGGATGATAACGATTTTAAAAGATTAACAAACGATAAAGCAAAGGAGAATAATCCCACATTATCTCCCGATGGCAAAAAAGTTTTGTTTACTAAAGAGCATAATTTATTTGTTGTTGATACAGAATCCAGCGAAGTTACGCAGCTAACATTTGATGGTACGGATGATATCTATAACGGCTGGGCATCGTGGGTTTATATGGAAGAAATTTTGGGAAGAGCCACAAGGCACAAAGCATACTGGTGGTCGCCGAATAGTGAAATGATCGCATTCCTTCATACGGATGATTCTCCTGTTCCTAAGTTTCCCATCTTTAATTCCAAAGGTGTTCATGGCAAACTCGAATGGGAACATTACCCCAAGGCAGGCGATCCGAATGCAAATGTTAAACTCGGTATCGTTCATCTGAAAAATAAAAATATCGTTTGGGTTGAAGAGGATGAAACAGTTGATCAATACACCGCCTGGCCCTTTTGGACGCCGGATAGCAAAGAGCTTTTCTATCAGGTGCTGAACAGGGAACAGGACACATTACAAATCTTATCCACTGATCCGAACACGGGAAAAAACAAAGAAATTTATACTGAAACTCAAACAAGCTGGGTGGAATTTTTCGAAGATATTTACATCTTTGAAGACGGCAGCGGGTTTTTATTAAGATCGGATAAAGGTGGTTGGAGACATTTATACTATTATGATATGAATGGGAAATTAATAAACAGAATAACAGAAGGTGATTGGACAGTTGATAAAATTAAATATATAGATGAAGATAACGGTGTGATTTATTTTGAGGGTTCAATATATAACTCACTTGAAAACCATCTTTATAAAGTAAGGCATGACGGAACTGATTTTGAGTTGCTAACAAAGTCCGGGTGGACGCACAATACAAATGTATCACCCCAAGGAAAATATTTTTATGATACTTACAGTAATATTAGTGAACCGGCTAAATTAGAATTGTTTAACGGAGATGGCGAATCCATAAAATTAATAGGCGAAAGAAAAACGGAAATTTTTAATGAATACAAATTAGGAAAGACTGAACTATTCACAATAACAACTTCCGATGGTGTTGAACTGCCTGCTAAATGGGTGCTGCCACTCGATTTTGATAAAACCAAAAAGTATCCGGTTATTTTTTCGGTTTACGGCGGACCGGGTGTAAAAGATGTGAAAAATAATTATTCCGCTTTTCTAAGCAGATATTTTATTGCACAAAATGAAATTATATACTTCGTTATTGATCACCGCGGCTCCGCACACTTTGGGAAGAAAGGCACTTCACTTATGTACAGAAATCTTGGCAAATGGGAAATGCACGATTACATAGAAGCTGTAAAGTGGTTAAGAGAATTGCCATTTGTTGATGAAACGAGAATTGGAATTGAAGGTGGGAGTTACGGCGGTTATGTGGCTGCCCTGGCATTAACCTTTGGCGCCGATTATTTTACTCACGGCGTGGCTGAATATGCAGGAACTGCCTGGGAGTTATACGATAATGTTTATACAGAAAGATTTATGGACAAGCCAAATGAAAACCCTGAAGGATATAAGTTTGGATCTGTTATGACACATGCTGAAAATTACAAAGGACATCTGCTTATTACACACGGCATGATGGATGATAATGTGCATGTGCAGAACGCTTTACAGTTGGTAGATAAACTTACAGACCTTGATAAAGATTTTGAGTTGATGCTTTATCCCAGTGCACGGCATGGTGTAAGGTTTCCAAAATGGATTCACGCACAAAGAAACAAATGGAACTTTTGGTATAGGAATTTCTTTGGTAAGGAGTTTGTGAAGGAATAGTAATCTGCCAGTTACTTTATAAGTGACTGGCAGTTGAGAGCTAATAACTTTCTTATTGATTTTGATTAAGAAATCTTTATTTTATTGTTCAGAATATTTGTACAAGCTATATAAATCAGAATAAGTAAAATAATTTAGGAGTTTGAATATGAAAAAGAGAAGAAATTTTACTGCTTTAATAGAGCGAGAGGGAGATGGTTTTTCCGCACTATGTCCTGAACTTGATATCGCAAGCCAGGGTGATACGGTGGAGAATGTAAGAGAAAATTTAAAAGAGGCAGTAGAATTATTTTTCGAACATGCATCTGTGGAGGAAATTGAAGAGCGGATACATGGAGACTTGTTCATAACCCGTCTCGAGGTATCTGTTGGGTAAGTTGAAAGTCCTTTCAGGAATTGAAGTGTACAAAATTTTAGAAGCCAATGATTTTAATAAGATTCGACAAAAGGGCAGTCACATTTTAATGCAAAAAAGGACGGGAGACTCAACTATAACCATTCCTATTCCAAATCAAAGGAAATCAGGATAGGAACTTTAAAATCTATAATTAGACAGTCAAAACTTTCAAAAGAATTATTTGAAAATTAATTAAGTTATTATCTACCAGTAATTTTTAAAATAAGTAGCGATTTTCTACTTCCAATTCTTACTAATCAACTCTTCAATTTCGGGCAGTCCTCCCTGGTAGATAAGGTAACCGTTGCTTGGTTCACGTTCGGTAATTTCGCCGGCAATTGGAGTGAGCATAATCTCTTTCACTTTTTCAAGATCATCAGTCTGCCCTAAGACCCAACCAAGTTTTACATAAGCCACTTCAGGCAGCATATTGGCAGCGGGGATAACACCAAGGTCCATCATTTCTCTGCCGGTTTCATAAACATACATCTGCACATAGCCCCACAAAGTTTGTACGGTCATATAAACTGCAACACCTGCATCACGCGCTCTTTTAAGTGCAGGATACATCGGTTTATTTACATGACCTAAACCGGTTCCCGCAATAACAATTCCTTTATACCCGTTATCCACAAGCGAATCAATAATATCGGGCTGCATATTTGGATAGTAGTAAACGATTGTTACTTTCTCTTCAAAAACAGGATTGATAATTACGTTTTTATCATCTCTTCTTTTTTTATAATCTTCTCTTATCGGGGTTATCGTTTCTCTGCTTACTCTTGCAATGGGAATATCACCAATCGTTCTGAAAGTTGAACGGTAACTTGAATGCATTTTTCTAACACGGGTTCCCCTGTGCAGCAATCCGTATAAATCGGAAGTTGGGCCAAACATACAAATCATAACCTCTGCAATATCACTTTCGGCAGCGGTTTTTACTGAGTGAATAAGATTTAGAGCGGCATCAGATGAGGGGCGGTCGCTGGACCGTTGTGAACCAACAATTACGATAGGCACAGGAGAATCCTGCACCATAAACGAAAGCGCTGCTGCTGTATGATGCATTATATCAGTTCCATGTCCGATTACTACCCCCTGCACACCTTTTTCAATTTCTTTGCCGATTGCTTCTGCAATTCCTTTCCAATGAAACGGACCAATGTTTTCGCTGAACTCACCGTAAAGTTTTTCTGTTTCAAGGTTACAATAATCTGCTAACTCGGGAACGGAACCGTAGAGTTCGCCCGGAGAAAATGCCGGAATAACCGCACCGGTTCTGTAATCCAACCTGCTTGCAATTGTTCCGCCGGTACCTAATAGTTTTACCCTTGGTCTGTCAGGGTGATACGGAAACTCTTTTTCGGGGATTTTATAATGAGCTTCTTTTCTTCCAATTACTTTGATGGTTTTAATTTTATTAACGGCTATACCGATGTTGTAACCAATGGGCATTTTCAAAACAATATGAAATTCATCAGCCGTTTCAGAGCGGGGAAGTATTAACCCGTAGTATTTTCCTTCAACAGTTTCAATCTCAACATCACTCCATACAAACGCATCAAACTTTTTCAGCAGTTCAACTGCTTTACCACGGTAACCTTTAAAATTATCTTTATCAGTCATTGGCATTACTCTCTTTTTTGAATCCAACTTTTTCGGCAACAATAACTGCGCTTATCCTTCCTCTTAATTTTCTCATCAGCATTCCCATTAAAACGTATTCTTTGTTTTCTTCTCTTCTTAATTTTAACTTTTCTAACATTTTGTGAGCTGTTTTTATTTCGAGATCAAACTGTTCTTTGCTTATTGGTTTGGGAATTATTTCATCAGAAAACAATCCCATTTCAATCGTGTTTCGCATAACGTAAAGAATTGCATCGCGTGGCAACTCATCATTTGAATATGATTTTAAAATCATTTCAAGAACTTCATTATTAAGTACTCCAACATCGCGACCTTCTTTTTTTAATCTTTTGGGATACTGAATTAATACAACGGCTGCTGTTGTGGGATTCACTTCCCACTCTTCTACAGATTTTTTAAATGCCATTGCATACGGTGAGATTGATAATTCTACTATTACATCAAGCTGGATACCAAGTGTTTCATACCACCTTTGTCTCTCCCAAAATTTTTCCGGCAACCAGGTTTTAATTTTATCAAGCCGTTCCTGCGTAATGTTTTGCGGGGGCAAATCTGTATCTGGGTACATTCTATCTGCACCCGGAAGAATTCGTTCAAACCCGTTTGTTCCATCACTCAATGCTTGTCTTGTTTCACTGGGAATTCCTATCGTTGCTTCTCTGGCTCTAATGATTATCTCATCGGAAGCTGTTTTTACATCGTCTTCTCTGCCCCAAACAACAACCATGGTATCATCGTCAGTTGCATTAACGAACTTCTTAACTTTCTGCCAATCCGATGAAGTAATTGTATCTCCTTTAATATCGGAGTGAATGATGTTTGGGATTTTTGTAAGACATGCAATCACTCTTACCCTGTCCGAAATTTCTCTTGAAAAATAAGTTCCTGTTTGAGTTTGCCAATTAAGCAGACCTGCAAATCCTTTAAGAATAACACAACTAATTTTTAAGTTTGATTCTAACGCATCTACGATTGGCTGGTAATGTGGGTTCTTAATAATACTTGTGATATCAAATACTTCTGATTGAAATGATTCGGTGTCAATTCCTCTCAGCTTTAATTCCTCCCGAAGCCGCAACAAATTCCACTGCCGCATTGCTTCGTAATAGGTTAGCAGCGGAATATCAGAAATCTTAGGTACTCCTTTTATTTCTATTCTTGTTCCGCCTTCCACACTTACATTAACATCTTCGCGTGCAGCACCCATTCCGCGTCTTACCTTGTTTGTACTTCTAACAAGATTGATGCATACCCATGCAACTTCTGCAACTTCCTGCGGTGTACGCATAGCTGGTTCGGTTACTGTTTCGATGAGCGGCATTCCCAAACGGTCGGTTAAATAAACTCTCTCGTGTCCGATATCATTTTCTTCTCTGCAAGAATCTTCCTCGATAGACATTTGCACAATTTTTACCGTACGATCCTTGTAAGGTATCTTACCATCCAAAGCAATAATTGCAGTCCGCTGGAATCCAGTTGGGATACTTCCATCTAAATACTGTTTTCTGGCAATATGAAGTTCATCAATAATATTGCAATCGTATAGCATTCCAATTCCTAATGCAATATCGAGAGCATCTTCATTAATCAGGAAAGGTGGGGTATCATCCATCTCGTAAGTACAAACTGTATCGCGGTTTATATGGTAGATAATATTCTTCTTTGTTTTGAATTCCATTAATGCAGTACCATCGTAAACTCCCATTTCTGAAAGTGTGGGACGCATATGCCTCAGGATTTCTGCGTGGTATTCTTTGTTATATTGCCCGGCAGGGCACCGGCAGAAAAGTTTTTTTTCAGTTAGTAGCTGTTGATGAATTTCAAGACCGGATTTAAATCCAATTTTTGAATAATCCGTTTCGGTCATTTCTTCGAATGGTTTGAAGTCAAACTTTTTCAATAGTGTGCAGAAACAATAAGTTTAAAAAATTATCAGTAAATATAATTAGAATATGTTAAAGGGGAAGAGAATAAATAAAGTTATTATAAAGAGGTTGGAATGACCCGATAAAAATTACACCTTTTTAGGAGAATGCCTTGAATAACATTGATAGGGGATTTTTTGAATATTTCGTTTTGATAAGGGTTTTTAATTTGAATATCGAACACTGATTAACGATTTTGGATTTTTGAAGTTTTAATAAAAAAATCCTGGTGTAGGACAGTATTAATAAAACAGAATGCCGGGAAGAATAAGTAATATTTAATCCATAATTGATGGATTAGTAGGACATATCACTTACTTCAATAATTTCAGCTTCAGGATCATGTTCGTGCGGGTAATTAATAAACTCAGGATTAAAATACTTCTGGTGAACTCTTTCATATTCCTTTAACCAGTGTTCTACTTCATTATGAGGAAGCGAACTTTTTAAGTAATTCAACTTTTCCTTATCATCATAAATACGATAGTAATAAAGTTTTTTTTCACTCATTTTTTCCTCTGCCTTTTTATTTAATTTAAAATTTTCTGGTTCCACAACTTAAGTAATTATCAAACTTTTCCGTTTTTCTTAATTATATCTCTGGCAATAATGCTTTTTTGTATTTCGCTTGTACCTTCAAAAATTTTGTTAATCCTGGCGTCTCTGTACATTCTTTCTATGGGAAGTTCCTGCGAATAACCCATTCGTTACCGTCTAATACTGCTTTTGTTTTAAGATGAAAAGAATCCGAGCCGGCTTGAGCCTCGGTTAAACAAAATGCAGATATCTTCTCACCTGCAGCAAGCGGTGTTAAAAATTCTTTTTTCTGTTTTTCACTTCCGCCAAGAAAAATAACGTTTGCTCCAATTGATTGATGTGCGCCTATCATTGTTGCGGTAGCCATACACCCGCGGGCAACTTCCTCTTGTGCGATACAGTGACCAACTTCACCAAATCCGCTGCCGCCATATTCTTCAGGAAAAGCAGTGCCAAGGAGTCCTAGTTCCCACAGTTTTTTTATTAACTCATCAGGAATTTTTTCTTCCTTATCAATCTTTGCAGCAATAGGCTTTATCTCATTATCCGTAAACTCTCTTGCCATTTCTCTGAGCGTATTTTGCTCTTCGGTAAATTTAAATTCAAACATAACCACAACGCCTTTTTGCTGAGTAAAATAATTATGGGGCAGAAATAACTGATAAGCCCACCCGACTCGCCGTGACTTAACAAATAATAATCCATAAGCGTGCGTAGTTAATAATTACTGTTTTGGCTTAAAATCGTCGAATTGTTATTCGGTTTTTTCATTTGGGAGAGTTATTTATTTGTGCTTTTCTTAGATGTGAGAAGGGAGAGATGAGGTAGAATTAATAATTGTGATTAAGTATTTACAGCCGGAGAGGCAAGGGGGAGTTGGTTATTGGTAAGTTATAGTAGTCTGTTGTATCAGGTTTCTCTGTCACCCTTCGAAAGAGTATATGGTGGGTTTGTAGAACGGCTAATAGTGTCAGCTTAATAGTTAATTTTTTCTAGCCACCAACTACCTGATCTTCTATCTCATCCTCTATCTTTACAATATTGGCATCTCGATTGAAGGTAACTGAGAAAATTGACCCAACACCTTTTTTACTTTTAACTCTAAGTGTGGCGTTGTTTAATTCAGAATATTTTTTAACTAATGCCAAGCCAAGTCCATTGCCTTCATACTCTCTCCTTTGCCCAACATCTTCCTGTGAGAATGGAGAAAAAATATTTTTCATAAATTCCTGGTTCATCCCTATTCCCGAATCTTTAACAAGCACCTGCAGGTGTTCGTCAGATACATCCGCAATCACTATTTTCACAAAACCTTTGTTAGTGTATTTTATAGAGTTAGCCAAAAGATTTTGAAAAATCTGTTCAACGGTGTACTTATCTATTGTTATGACCGTGTTAGTGGAATTGTTGCTAAATTCAAGTCTCAATCCTTTGTTATCAGCTAGTAATTTAAATTCGTCCGTAAGTCTGTGTAAATCCTCGGCAAGATCAATTTGTTCAAAATCAGGCTTATAATTCCCACTTTGAACTGCAGACATATCTAAAATCATATCAATTGTTCGCTGAAGTCTCCGGCTGGCACTTCCCACTGAGTTGAGAATCATAAGATTATCTTTATCCTCCTCTCCGATTGCATCAACCAAAATTGGAATGGCGGGTAAAATAACATTAAGCGGTGTTCTGATTTCATGTGACATTTGTGCAAGAAAAGCACTCTTTAATCTATTAGATTCATTAGCTTTTTCCAGTGCTGCTGCCAATTCCTGTTGAACTTTTATAATCTCAGTTATATCTAAAACCTGAATAATGCAATGTTTTGGATTTTTCTCTTCATCATAAATTGTATCTGATTTTATCGTTACGTGAATTTTAGTGTTATCTCTGCGAATCATAACATGCTTTGAGTTTATATTTTTTGGCCCCTCTTCACCTTGTTTTTGAATTATAGAAAACACATCACTTGATTCATCTTCTACTAAGAAATGATCCATTCGTAATCCAATAAGATCTTCCGCCCCGTATCCAAGAGTATCGCAGAATGATTTATTAACCTTTTCTATTTTCATATTAGGTGATACTATAACCATTCCAATCGGTGCATTTTCAAACAATAATCTAAATTGATATTCACTTTTTTGGAGTGAAATTTCTGCTTGCCTTTTTAGATTCATTTCATAATCCACTTCGCGGATTTTCTCCCGTATAACTCCTTTTAACTCGCCATCGAGAACTTCAACACGTCCGGAAGACTTATCAAGCTCTGTGAGAACTGAATTTATTTTACCGGCGAGCAACCCAATTTCATCTAGTTCTTTATAATCAACTTTCACATTTTTTTCTCCATCAATACTGCTATCAAGTGCCGTAATAATTTTATTCAACGGTTTGAACGATAGTGAACTTAGAAAGAAGGTTAAAATAATCCCAGAAAGAAGTATCGAAAGACCGAATAATGCGGTAAGAAGTTTCCTTTTGTGAAGACTCGATATTGTTTCGGAAGCATTAAATCCAACAAATAATTTCCCAATTTTCTGCTTGTTTGCAATAATGGGCAATTGGATATGGAATAAATCATCCACTTTTGATATTCCCCCGGCAGTTCCTGTGCTTATATAGGATGCACTCTTATCTTGATTAACGTTTATTGCGTCTAAAATTTTACCACCTCTATCCTCAAGTACAATATACTCTGCATCGTTAATCTTAATTAGTTGTTCTAGTTGGGATCTATCATAAAATTTTTCTTCCCAAAACATATAAGGATTTTGTTCAATGTGGTGTGAAATCATTCTTGCTTTATAACGAAATTTTTCCAGTGCCTCATCTTCGAAAGAGTTAATGAAATAGAAATAAATAAAGCCGGAAGCGATAATAAAAAAGAAAGTAAACTCAATAGTTAATTTGAATTGTAGTTTCTTATATCTTCTGGTCATTTTTGATAAATCCAGTTTAATTGAAATGTTTATTAAGGGGAGATTCTCAACCCATGGGGTTCAAGCCCAATTTATGTGCCAAAAAAATTGTTCACAAATGGTGAAATTCAAGCAAAAATTAACATTAATATAAAAAAACTTGAAAATTATTCCACTCCGAACCTATTTCGACTGAAATAGTGTCGGCTATTATAATTTCATCGATCAATAAATATAAGATAGGGGGAAGGAAAGACTAATAGTAGCAGAACGACATTTCTAATTTAATACTATTCTTTTAGTAACATCATAGCAGCAGTTTACCCGCAATACTCCATATCCACCTGTGTACACGGTGAATAAATCCGGCTGGTTCAGCAAACATTAAAATGCACTCGTTGCTTATACAATCAATTCCATTTTCAGCGCAATATTCCTCAGCTACTTTTGATTGAGAACCTTGCTGCATCCACACCTTTTCTGTTTCTTCAGGAGTAAATTTTAAAACTTTCTTACTGGAGCTGACAGCATTTTTAAGTGAATCCGTTAAATGTCCTCGATGTGCGATTATTTTAGCGAATTCTGGTGTATTCATCTGTACTCAGCTTTCATGCTTTTGATATTTGGGTGTTATTTTTTCTCTGAGTAATGAGAAGTTTCGTTCCGAGGAAAGAATATACCAATCTCTCAATCTCCAGGGATTATTACTTTTTCCGGAAAATAGCGCGATATCTAATTTACTCATTTCATTACCGGTTTGATATGAACGAAGACTCAAACCTGCTGATAAAAAAATTGGCCAGGAGCCTGCAAAATCCCAAATATGAGCACCAAAAAAAGCGCCGCATCCCCGGCCAATAGACGGCCAGCATAAACTTAAAACCGCACAGGCAGGATTCATTAATTGGCAATCAGAATAATCCCAATCGAACTTCTCAGAAAAAGAATCATTGCAGATAAATATGGATTGGCTTGTTATCTGCTGGTCAATTGGCGTGATGACTGTTTTTATTTTAGGTTTTGTTAAGGCATTCCGGATAAAGATGGATTGTTTTCCTTCAGAATAAAATAGTTCACCAAGCATTGGGAAGTAGACCACTCCAAGCCAGGGTTTCAAGTCTTTTAGTAAACCTATAGATATACCAAAATTAGGCATACGATTCGAAAATGCTCTTGTTCCATCAATTGGGTCTACTGTCCAAATAAAAGGTGTGGTTTCAAGATACGATTGGTCAAGATATTTGGTGTTTTCTATATCTTCCTCATCAATCAATATATGGTCTGGTTTTGCCAATATATCTTTTAGGACACTTCGTGCAATTGCTGATATTTCTGTGTCCACTTTTGTCAAAACAGATTTGTCTGGTTTTAGAGAGAATTTACTTTTCCAGATAAGTTCGAGGGCAATTTTTCCTCCCCTGAAGGCAATCTGTTTCATCCGAAATAAATATTCTTTGTTCAAAGCTTTACTTTTTCGAAGGAATTAAAATATTTTTCTGATTGATCGAAAAGTTTTGTTAGATCAGTCAAACGATTAACACATGATAGTCCTTTATTCTGGAAATCTATTTTTTTAATGATTCTGGAGAGACCCATAAAGGCTACTTTTTTATCATTTGCAAAATCATAATCTTTTAAAGAATCTCCAACAAACAGAACTTCATTAGGTTGCAATTTATAATGTTGAAGAACGAAATCGATCTGAGCACCTTTTCTAAAATCTGATTTATAACCAAAGAGACCATCTACCAAATCATCAATTTTGTTTAACCTTGCATATTTTGTTATTATCTCCTGCTTTGTGCTACTGCAAATAAATGTTTTAATGCCCTTATTTTTAAAATATTTAAGAGTAGGAATAACTTCAGAAAAGATAGAATGAGCAAAAATACCTTCTAATTTTCTCGATTCGAAAGTAGTTGCAACTTCATGGTTGTTTGGATGATTTGGAAAAATTAACTCAATCTGGTTTGCAAAAGCTAATCCTGTAGTTTCTAAATATTTCTTTTTAGCCTCGTTTTTTGAGATATCATATGTCTCTGTCATAAGTCTTACAGCCAATTCTGTTAAGAAAGGCATTGTATTAGCTATTGTTCCATCAAAATCGAAAATAATAGCTTTAACTTTATTGCTTACAAGAGAATCCTTATTTAGAAAATAATTCCACGATAAGAATGTTCTCCATATTACAATTGTATTAGTTTGAATAGCTATAATAAACAAGGAAAGGAATGCAAAAATCGGATGAAAGTACGTTAATATTCCACCAATGAAAAGCAAAAATAGTCTCAGGTCTCTACCTTTTCCTGCAGCAATCCATTTTCTCGTATATCGGTAGCCAAAATTAACTGTTGACTTTGCAGTGGAATAACTAACCATCAAATTTCCTATGATAGCTAATACAGATATAATAATAATTAATAGAGGACTAAAATAAATTCCAAATATCTCTTTATTCCCTATTTCAGTTAATGAGTAATAGAAAATCCCCAATAGAATGAAACCATCAGCATAGCGATCAAGAATCGCATCTAAGAAATCTCCTAACTTAGATTGCATATGCTTAAGCCGTGCTATCTCTCCATCACAACCATCTAAAATGCTTGAAAGCTGTATCAATAAAGCCCCTGTAATAGCGTAGCCAAGAAAAAAATATAAACTGCTTACAAGTCCTACAACAAAGCTCAGTATTGTGACCTGATTAGGGGTGATTCCTCTGTATATTTTGAGAAGTAATGGTGTAAAAATCCTGATAGAAAATCCCCTATTTATATATCGGGAAATTAAACCATCTGCTGGTTTTATTAGTTTGCCATACAATAGCTTCTCTGCCTTTTTTAATGCCGCAGGATCATCAATATCAATCCAAAAACTTCCATTTATACCCAGCACATTAGTTTTGCCATTCTTTGCCAAAATTCTCACAGCGCCTGAAAGGGAAGTATCACCTTTTTCACTGCTCTTCTCTAACGCATCGAAAATCGCGGGAGTACAATAAAAAATCCCGGTGTCAAAGGCATTATAAGATGAAAGTTCTTTTCCAATATTTTGAATTTTACCGTCATCAAAGCGAACACGGGTTACATCTTCAAGATCGATAATTGGATTAGTAATGTTTTTATCAACTGCAAGTGTAATCTCTCCTTCACCCAAATCTGAAGCGAGCAATTGCTTTACAATAGAAGGATCGAATAAATGATCAGACATCAACAATAAGAATGGCTCGGTTAAATAATTCTTCGCTTTATATATTGATGTTCCGTTTTCACTGTTAGCCCACTCATTATTTTCTACGATTTTAATAGATGCATTTAATCTTTTTGATAAAACATTAAGAAATGAAGCGACTTTTTCTTTTTGATTACCGGTTATAATATAAAAGTCATCCGCTCCGCCTTGCATAGCGCTGCGGATAACACGTTCAATTAGAGGCACACCAAGAACCGGCAGTAAAGGTTTGCTAACAACCTTATTACGCAGCCGGCTCCCTTTCCCCGCTGCTAAAATCAGGCACTTCATACTGAATGCTTTCCAGTTCAACATTATTGATAAATTGTTCTACCATTTGATAAGCCACATCATCTGTAAATTGACGTGGAGGATGCTTGCAGAAATAAGCAGAAGGTGCGTAAAGCACACCGCCCTGCCCGCGGTCCAAGGCTAACTTAGTGCAGCGAATTGCATCAACAGCAACTCCTGCAGAGTTCGGAGAATCCTCAACAGAAAGCCGAAGTTCCAGATTCATAGGAACACCACCAAAAAGTTTACCTTCTATACGTAGAAAGCATAGCTTGTTATCCTTTTGCCAAGGTATATAATCACTTGGTCCGATATGAATATTCTCGCTTTCCAGTCTTTTAGCTACTACAGATTGTACGGCTTCAGTCTTCGATATTTTCTTGGATGTTAGTCTTTTACGCTCCAGCATATTCAGAAAATCAGTGTTGCCCCCGGTGTTTAACTGATAAGTTCGCTCAAGCTTAACCCCGCGCTTCTTAAATAAATCAGCTAACATTCTGTGGGTAATAGTAGCACCTAACTGAGATTTAATATCATCACCTATTAAAGGAAGATTCTTTTCTTCGAATTTTCTTGCCCAGACAGGGTTGCTAGCGATAAACACAGGTATATTATTAATTAAAGCAACATTTGCTTCAAGAGCACATGTAGCGTAAAAGCGAACAGCTTCTTCAGATCCAACCGGGAGATAATTTAAAAGGATTTCTGCACCTGAATCTCGTAAAATTTGCACTATTTCCTCTTTGGTCGGTTCGGTCTTATCTGAGGGGAGGAAAGTGAAATTCTCATCATACTCTTTCATATGATCGGCTACGCCATCCAGAATTCTGCCCATCTGTACTATCACTCCGGATTCAGGCAGTTGATTGCAGAAAACAGTTGTACAATTCGGTTTTTCAAATATAGCCTGATTTACATCTTTGCCTACTTTTCTTTTATCTATATCAAATGCAGCAACAACTTCAATATCGGACGGCTTATATCCCCCAATTTCCCAATGCATTAATCCTATTGCTTCTTCTATAGACTTATTTTTGTAATAGTGAACTCCCTGAATTAGTGAACTTGCACAATTACCTATTCCCGTAATTGCAATTCTTATATTCTTCATAGCTTACCTCTTTCTGATTCTGTTTAAAAAATATATTGTTATTAATTACAGTGCTTAAAACGAAATAAATTCGGTTCTAATATTTATCAAATCACTTACCTGATGCCTGACTGATATAAATCAGAAGACTTAATCAACTTTTTAAATTGATCTAATTAAATCCTCTGACTAAAAACAACACTTCTTCTATAAATACATAAATGCATACCTTGAAGGAATCATAATAATTTTGTTTTGGCAGTTTTATATTGGTGGGGCTTTGAGGGGCTTCATTAATCTATTTCTCCTCTTAACCTCGAATTTATACATGACAACCTTAGTTAAATTACTTGTAAAATGAGTGAGCTACTACTGACGAAAATTAGTTCCGTCTTATACCATTGCCAAGCAATGATTTTTTAATCTCCTCTTAATTTCACAAGCAACTTATATGCTTAGAAGAAATAAAGAAACCGCTCCATATCCTTTTATAGCAAGTCAATATAAACAAATTAACATTCAATTTCAATTATTGCCAATATGATCTGTAAATTATTAAACATAGAAAATAAGTAACTAAATTTTAATGCTAAGAGAAGGAAAAAGAGAGAAAAGATGATAAAATGATAGATTAAGTGAGAATAATTGCAGGTGTTCTCAAGTCTCCGGGTGTAAATAGTTAATAAAGGAAAATTAATAGCCCTCACATCGGCAAGTTACCCATCACACTTTATACCCACCTTATGTGCGCAGTGAATAAATCCGGCTGGTTATGAAAGCATCAGTATGCACTCGTCGCTAACACAATCGGTACCATTTTCTTGGCTGAAATTAATTGCTTTTTCTGATTGTGAGCCCTGCTGCTGCCATACTCGCTTTATTCCGGCTTTATTAACTTTCAGCATAACCTTTTCTGTTTCTTCAGAAGGTACTTTTATAAACTGCATAGATTTTTTAGAGTAAGTGAAAGAAGATCGGGATAACATTTATCTCCTTCAATCTTTTCTGCATTCGGGTTAATGGGAAATACATTGTAACATTTCTTTTTTAATTCGATTAAGATACCTCGCAGCTTGCTGCGGGGTTGTTCATTAAAAAAAATTTTGTCTCTTTTGTTTCCGGAAAAATCGGCAGGAAACCATGTATTCAAATCACCCGTTCCCCACTTACCGGTCACTAAAGTCGGCTCAACACCTTTGATTCGATCAATTTTTGGAAATGCAATTTTTCGCAATTTTGACAAGAGAATCTTTATAGAGAATGTCGTCATTCATTCTCGAAAGTCCTTTAAAAAAATAAATCAAAATTAGAGTAATATTTAATGGAGAGCAAATTAGAAATAAAAAGTTCAGATTAAATCTATTTTCCAGCAGTATAAACCTTATAAACAACAACCCGGTTATTTATACACATCTTTTCTATGATGAATTCTTAAGACTAAAACTACATCATCTATTATCACATAGATAATCCGGTAGTTCCCCATGCGCAATCTTCTCATTCCTTTAAACTTACCCTTTGATGCAGGAAGTATTGTCGGCTTTTCAGCCAGAAACACATCTATTTTATCGAGAATTATTTTAACTTCTTTGGATGGAACTTTTGAGAGGTCTTTGTAAACGGATTTCTTGAATTTTATCTTATACGTCAAGAAGTTTCCTCATCTCTTCGGCAGAAATGATTTCGTCATTCGAATCGTTTATTCTATCAAGTGCAATCCGGTAATCAGCAAATTGTTCGATGTAATTCTCGATCGCTTTTTGAATATGAAACGATTTTGCTCTTTCCGTCTCTTTTGATATTTCCGACAACTTTTTTTCGGTTTCGTCAGGTAATCTTATTGATATTACTTTACTCATTATTGATCCTATTTTGTAGTGCAATATAGCAATTGTAAACAATGTAAATAAGCGAAACTTTCTCAAATTTAACATTTTTAATAGGAAATTGAAATTTCCAATTTAAACTAATAATCTTATATGAGATTTTAGCGTGAATCGCCTCTAACCTTTTGCCGTTAAATCTTAACACATTACCAAGCAAATCAAGTCTTGGTTAAAAATTCTTTTACAGTATCATAAACCATATCAACTGTAAGTTCTTTGATGCATTTAAATTGCACATCATCTCTGCTGCAGATAAGAGGGCGAGGTGAATAAAAGAAACATGGTGCGCAATCTAAATTTAGCGTAACTATTTTATGCTCAGTTTTCCATGGGTAAATATAATGCGGATTTGTAGGACCAATAATTGCGACTACTTTTAACTGCAGAGCGGCGGCTATATGCATCTGGCTTGAATCATTTGTAACAAAAGCGCTGCAGCGTTTCATAATAGCTGCACTTTGCAATATCCCATACGTATTAACAACAAAAGCATCCTGCGAATCGATTTTTACTTTAATCGAATTTTTTAATTCATCTTCATCGGGTCCGCCAAAAATTAAAATTTTTGCACTATGATCATCAATTAATTTTTCCCCAAGTTCGCCAAACTTTTCCGATTCCCATCTTCGCTTAATCTGATTTTTTAATGTTGCACAACCGGGATGGAAACCAATTAATAAATCATCTTTTAAAATATTATTTTCCGAAAAGAATTTCTGTGCACTGGTCTCTTCTTCTTCAGTGATAAATAATTCAAGAGCGGGTTCTTCGTCAAATTTTTTATTTAACAGTTTTTCAATCAGCTTAATGTTTGTCTGCACATTGTGAACAGAATCGTTTTCTGATATCCTGATGCTGTTCAAGAAACCAAGATTAGAAAAATCTTTTCTTAAATATTTTACTGCTGCTTTGTTTTTTGCGCCAATTAAAAAACTGATGATATTATATTCTTTTCGATTGGAAGGATAAACATTAATTGATGTGTCGTAATTCCCTCGTAAGCTTAAAATATATTTAAGTGATTTAAAGCTTCCTTTTCGGAGGAAATCAAAACGATAAACATTATTAATGTTTGGGTTGTTTATAAAAATATCCCGGGCACCTTTAAACATTACAAGTACATCAATTTGTGCATCGGGTAATTGTGCCCGAAATAATTTCAGGGCGGGAGTAAACATAAGAGCATCACCAATGCCGGATAAAGCTATAATAATAATCTTCATATTTAAAAAATACAAATAAATAAGCGGCAATAATGCCGCTTATAAATTCAATAATAAATAGATAACTTTTTTACTGTTTCAACAGACTATCTTTTTGAGCAGCTAACTGTTTAAACTTTTGAATACCTGCATCAATAGTTGGATCGTTTGGAAATAGTTCTCTTAATTTTTCCCAAACACCAACTGCTTTATCATACTCTTCAAGATTTTCATACGTTTCAAGAAGCAATCTATACGGATTATAATACGATTCAACATCTGCCGGATTTCTTTCAAGTGATGCAAGAGCATTTTTTTCTACATCAAGTGCTAACGCTTTATATTTTTCTTTTTGATTCGCTTGTAAATACAAATTTGCGATTTCATATAACAACCCATTATCAATTCCCAGGTTTTGATAAGGAAGTTTTTCATTCAATTCGTCCAGAACAGCTATCGCTTTATCATTCTCATTTTTGTTAAGGTAGTGTATGGTTAACCTTATAAACGCATTACGGTAATTCTGTACCATTCTTCTATGGTTATTATCAAAGAAGATATCGGAACGATTTAATCCTCTGTATTTGAAACCCGGCTTGTAATCTTTACTGTACCCGGGGTTTTCTATTAATTGTTTACTTAAAACTTCTGCATTTACAAATTCTACTCCCGGTGTACGTTTTTCAGGTACAAGACGGAAAGCCATTCCTTCCATCTTCAGATAATCATTCAGTCCAATTCGGCTATCATCGGAGCAGGTAACTGCAAAATATATCGGTCTCTGCCAATTGTTAGCTTCAACAATTTCTTTAACCATTAAATCTTGTACACGCACTGCTTTAATTTCACCAAAAGTAAGAGTGTTGGACATCATCCAGCTTATACTTCCAGCAGAAAGTGTAGAGGTATCCTTGATATCATATCTATCAATTATTTCCGAGAAACCGCCTTGCTTATCCGGAATTGGTGTGGGGACAGTAACATTAGTCGGATTCCACTGTACAGGTCTAAGCTGATCAATTTGTACATCACTTAACCGCAGCCGGACAGTTCCGACTTTATATGGATCATTGTTCTTTAATTGTTTGATATACCAATCAGTATTAAGCAAGCTAAGGTTAACAATCTTTACATCTCTTCTAACTCCTTCAACATCCTGTAAATACCAAAGAGGGAAAGTATCATTATCGCCGTTGGTAAAAAGAACAGCGTTAGATGCACAACTTTGAAGAATGTTATAAGAATAATCCCATGGTACCCAATTGTTTGAACGATCGTGAGTAAAATAATTTGCCTGCAACATTCTAACGGGAATAAAAAGAATAGCTAATGCCAGTACACCTGCTATTGCAGCTTTTTGCGCAGCAGCTTTTTTAACTTTTGCCTGAACTAAATCAAGTAGTCCGCGCACTCCAATAGCAATCCATATTGCATAAACAAAGAACGCACCCACATAAAAATAATCTCTTTCTCTCGGCTGCGGCTGCTGCTGGTTTTGATAAAAGGCGGTTAGATAACCCAAGAGAATAAACATTATCATAAACACCGAAGCCATCTTCCAATCTTTTCTAAAGTGGAAATAAATTCCAAGAAGTCCTATTAAAAAGGGAATACCAAACAAAGAGTATTTAACATCTCCGGCAAAGTGCACCTTACCTAACAAAACACCTACAGCATTACCAATGCCGTTAAAAGGGGCAATGTTTGCACCGTCATCCTGTTTCCACCCTTCTCTTCCAACAAAATTCCAAAGCCAGTATCGTGTCATCATGTGATTCATCTGGTAGCGATAAAAGAAATCAAGATCGCTAACATAATTTGAGTAAACACCTGTTTGGTGCGGCTCGGTTGTGAATCTTCTTTTAAAAGTAGGGAAGTCACCATATTGTTCTCTGTTAAGATAAGATTCGAGTTCGGGAAAAGTTTTTGGTGAATTTTCATTCATCGGCGGATCCTGGTTTGCTCTTATAATAACCATTGCGAAGGTTGTAAACCCAATAATAGCAAATAGCAAGGATGAAACAACCAGGTGAAGAGTGGGCTTGTTATTTTTGACCGCATAATAAATTCCGTAAGCTAAAATTCCAAAAAGTACCACGAGGAAAAGAAGCTCCGAAGTTAAACTACCACCAGCAACAGTATTCATAAACGCTGTTAAATATTTTACAATACCAGGATAGGTTATAAAAAGAGCCAAGCCGCCTATTAACAAAGGCATATAAAATGAATTCCTGTTAAATATTTTTTTCCAGAATACGCCCATAATTATAGCACTTATGCCGACCACAATTAATTTAAATTTGGAATCAAAATCTTTGTACGCTTCCTGCGTTGGTGCTGTTTGGGAAGTTTCCCCAGCCCACCAAATTAAAGCAAGTAATATAATAATTGCGGAATGACCGAGAAAAATATATCCCGAGTTTTTTAGTGCATCGTCATCAACAACATATTTACGAAAAGCGATAACCATGGTAATCGGAACAATTGTTAACACGCTCATCAAATGAACTCCTGTGGAAAGCCCCACAAGGTAAGCTATCATAAGAATATATTTTTCATTATCCTTTTCATCTGCCCTTTCGTGCCATCTTAAAATAAGATATACGATTGCCGCGACTAATAATGTACTTAAAGCATAGACTTCAGCTTCAACTGCATTAAACCAAAACGTATCGCTGAAAGCTAATGCCAGAGCACCAATTGCTGCTGCAATATAAGTGGAAAATGAGTCTGAAAGTGAATCGGGTTTTCTTCGTTTATAATTATTGATGAGCTTTACAGCTATGAGGTATAAGAAGAATACAGCAAAAGCACTGGAAAAAACCGATATTAAATTCATCTTATAGCCAAAATTTTCAGCAATCGGAAGATTTGCTAAAAAGTTGCCTAATAGAAGAAAGACGGGAGCGCCTGGTGGGTGCGGAACCTGAAGATAAAATGCTGCGGCTGTAAACTCGCCGGCATCCCAAAAGGAAACGCTTGGCTGAACTGTGCTCAAAAAAATAATTAAAGCTATTATAAAAACCACCGCTGCAAAAATGCGGTTCATTAATTTCAAATTCATTTATTCCTCAATCTATAAATAGAACAACAAATTTACTCACATTAAAAATTTTTAGCAATATTATTGGCTCTGATAAAATCAAACCACGGTTAGTCATCAGCAGAAGGTTTATCCGGCTTTTTGAAAAAATTATCGTACTTTGAAAGATCAGCGGGCTTGTAATATTTATCGTGCAGATCTTTTAATCTTTTCATTGAGACCGAATCAAAATCTTCATCATCCTTTTGCCGTTTGATGAACATTTTATATTCTTCTGATTCTTCCCGTGTGAAATTCCGTTCGTGTTTTTTAAGGATTTCTAAATATTTTCTCTGGTCTCTGTAAGACATTTTTGCTGCCCTTTCAAGTTATTCAGAAATTACTCTTTAAAGTAACCAATCCGTTGTTACAAATGAATATCAACTTAAATTAAGACGGAACGAGTATTGTGTTGTTCCGTTATAAATAGTTTGAGTTTTAATAAAACATCAGCATTTTGTTTGATGATAATCCTTTCCCTATCATACAAATTGAGCATTTGTAAATAAAAATTTATATTGAAGTTGATTATATTTAATATCAATCTTTAACTAATTGGAGATTAATAAAATGAAAACAATAAAGACCTTGTTCGGTATTATCACAATCCTGATTTTAGTTAGTCAGGGCAACGGAATATCACAGCAGCTTGGTGATAAGGTTTATTTGATGTCAACTACCGAGGTCTCTTTGGGAAAACTTGAAGCATATCATGCTTTTAATTCGAGAGAACTTTTACCTTTAATGGAAGAGAACGGTTATACGACCATTGCAGTTTGGCAGACAATTGTCGGAAATATTGAGGAGGTTATATTCGTAGCAGAGTTTGATAATATGGAAGCTTATCATAAAGCCAGGGTAAGCTTACTAAGTAGTATAGACTGGCAAACTGTAAGTAAAAAGCTTGATTCATTAACCAAAAGCATTTATACACGCCTTCTTAGCACAGCACCATTTTAAATGGTAATTAATCATCGTGCCTGATCCAAAAGATGTTTTAAAGAAATATTATAATTACCCTGCCTTCAAGGGCAAACAGGAAGAAATAATTAATCGTTTGCTTAACGAGAATGGTCATTGTTTGGTTTTAATGCCAACAGGCGGCGGTAAATCAATCTGTTACCAGGTGCCGGCATTAATTTTTGATGGAGGAACAATTGTAATTAGTCCGCTTATCGCATTAATGCAGGACCAGGTTGATACACTTAAAATGAAAAACATTCCCGCTGAATTCATCAACTCAACTGTAAATCCCAAAGCAAGAAGAGAGCGGCTTCATAATTTTGTTGAAGGTAAAATCAAACTTTTATATGTAACGCCTGAGAGATTCCGCAAGCATGAGTTTGTTGAATCGATAAAAAAAGCTAGTGTATCTTTGCTCGCAGTTGATGAAGCACATTGTATTTCTGAGTGGGGACACGATTTCAGACCGGATTACTCACGCATCGCCGAATTTAGAGAGTTGCTCGGAAACCCTTTAACCGTAGCACTTACGGCAACCGCAACAAAAGATGTTCAAACCGATATTATTGCAAAACTCGGTTTAACCAAAGAAGAGATAAAACTTTTTCATCAGGGAATTAAAAGACCAAACCTAAGATTAGAAGCTGCAGATGTATTCGATGAAAAGGAAACCCTGAATGAAATTATTAAAGTGTTAGATGAATATAAAGGACATGGTATAATTTATTTCTCACTGATTAAAAAATTGGAATATTATTCCCAATTACTTAGCGATGAGGGTTACGATCATGAAGTATATCATGGAAAGCTCGATTCCAGGAAGCGTAAACAAACCCAGAGAGATTTTCTTTCGGGCAAACAGAATTTAATTTTAGCAACTAACGCATTCGGAATGGGAATAGACAAACCTGATATTCGCTTTGTAATACATGCCGAAGTTCCCTCATCAATTGAATCATACTACCAGGAAATTGGAAGAGCAGGCAGGGATGGTAAAGATTCGTTGTGTATGCTGCTTTATAACCAGGAAGACCTTTACACACAAATAGAATTTATTAAGTGGGCAAATCCCGATGCTGATTATTACTACGCAGTTTATAATATTCTTAAAACAAATTTAGATTCGGTAACCTCGATGGGAATCAGCTATATAAGAGAGCAGATAAGCTATAAAGATAAAAATGACTTTAGAGTTGAAACTGTTCTTTCTATGCTTGATCGTTATGGTGTAACCGAAGGCAAAGAAGAAAACCGTAGTCTTAAATTGATTGATAAGCTCCCGGAAAATCTTCAGGACGACGATAGATTAAAGGAGAAATTACTAAACGATAATAAAAAACTTTTATCAGTTGTGAACTACTTTAACTCTACCTCTTGCAGGAGAATATTCATTTCCGATTATTTTGGTTTTCCTGGCGAGCCGCCTTGCGGCAACTGCGATGTGTGTGGATAGAGAAATAAAATTACTGATAATTCACAAACTGTGTTGGAAAATCAAAGTCAGCTTCTTTTACAGCATTAATCACTTCTTGCAGATGATCTTTTTTAGCACCCTGCACTCTTACTTTTTC
>Ga0209997_10000118_pt1 | contig 22640 bp, 21 predicted proteins | sample CR04metaG_FD_182079 | JGI IMG/M metagenome (GOLD analysis project Ga0209997, IMG submission 182079) | Deep subsurface microbial communities from Mariana Trench to uncover new lineages of life (NeLLi) - CR04 metaG (SPAdes) (version 2) | ecosystem: Environmental > Aquatic > Marine > Ocean trench...
ATAACAAAAAAAACTAAAAAAGAGAAAAAATTATTTATTACCGATCAAAAAATATATGGTATTAAATCAGGCATAATTGAATATGAGATAAAAGGTTCGCAAACGGGTACAAAAAAATTATACTTCGATGATTGGGGAAGAAAACAAGCCGAATTTACAAACTCCACAATAAAAGTTGGCAAATACACAAAACACAGCAACCTGCTTAAAATTACAAAGGGCGACTGGCAATACATAATAAATCTGGAAAACAAAACAGGACTGAAAAGGGAAAACCCGGTAATTGAAAAAATAATAAAATTAAAGAACCAAACAAATTATGGAGAGTTTGGCGAACAACTTTTATTGATTAGTGGAGGGTTTGAATCCGGAGGGGAAATAGTTGCCGATAAAAAATGTAAAATATTTGAATTCAAAAAACAAAATTCTAAAAACTGGATATGGAACTGGCTGATGTTAAAATCAGAAACCAAAAGAGGCAAAATAAATATTACAGTGGTTGCAAAAAATATAGAGGAAAATGTTTTTATTGCCGATACTGTTTTTAATCCCCCAAAAAATATATTAATAATCGAAGTTGACCTCGAAGACTTGAGAAATCAGGCGGGCGAAAACTTATAAGTATAAGTATTTACCACAACCAAGCCTGTTCAACATGCAACCATACAGTCATACATCCAGACTTAACCACGGAGAAGACTGATATTGTAAACATAGAATAAATTATGATAATTAAATGATAACCTTTCTTTCTTTAGGTGGTGCGGATGAGATTGGAGCTAATTGCTATTACCTGAACATTAATGGAACGGGAATAATTCTCGATTGTGGAATGCATCCTAAAAAAGTTGGATTGGAAGCTCTTCCAAAATTTGAATTACTTAAAGACAAACCGTTGGATTATGTTTTAATATCTCATGCTCACCAGGATCATCTTAACGCATTACCGTTTCTTATAAAAGAATTTCCTTATATAAAAATTGTAACCACACCACAAACTCGTGCAATTGCAGAACTAACTTTACACAATGCAATATCAATCTTAAGCCGGCAAATAAAGGATGAATCATTCAATATTTACTCACACGATGAGGTTGACCTATTAATCAAAACTATTGATTACAAAACGTATGGTGAAGAGTTTAACATTACAGGATTGAAAGCCGCAATTGGTTCAGATATTAAAGCGGTATTTTTTGATGCAGGTCATGTTCTCGGTTCGGCTGGTATTTTAATTAAAAATGGCGATTCAAAAATATTTTATACAGGCGATATTAATTTATCTTCGCAATCTCTTCTGAAGGGCGCATCACTTCCTTCATCAAAAGTGAACACTCTTATACTTGAATGCACTTACGGTGCAACTGATTCATCGATGTTAAATAGCTGGGAAGATGAAGTTAATCTATTCGTATCATCATTAAATAAAGTATTAAACAGCGGCGGTTCGGTATTAGTCCCTGTTTTCTCTTTTGGTAAGATGCAGGAAATTCTTGCGGTTATTTATAATCAAACAAGAAGGGGCAAATTAACAACTGCAGATATTTATACAGGCGGAATAGGGAAAAAGATTAACAGGATTTATGATTATAACAGGTACGCTGCCAATATTAATGAAGATGATTTAATTCTTCACGATGTTACTCAAAAAAATCTGTATGAAATAAACAACACTGAAGAATTGTTTAAATATCCTTCAATCATACTTGCATCGAGCGGTATGATGGTAGAGAATACCTTGTCTTATACGCTTGCAAAAAGATGGTTTAGTCAAAAGGATTCGGCAATATTTAATGTTGGATATATGGATGATGAAACTCCCGGTTACATTGTTGCAAACTCAAAAAAGGGAGACAAAATAAAACTGACTGAAACAGAAAAAGAAATTGAAGTTAAATGTGAAATTAAAAACTTTAAATTCTCCGCTCATTCCAAAAGAGAAGAACTGCTTGAAATAGTGAAAAGGTTGAATCCTGATAATGTAGTTTTAGTTCATGGGGATAAAGATGCAATTAATTGGATTGGTGCCTCAATAATTAAATTGCAAAAGAGTAAAAAAGTTTACTCAGCCGCTGTTGGAAAGAATATTTTATTTGATTAATAAGTCAAATAATTGCTATTTTTAACTAGGTAATCCCCTGTTTTTTTGATAGGGGAAAATAAATGTTTTACACGACAATTATTTTTGATTTTGTTCAGTGCTTTTTATCAGAAAATAAAAGTGTAAAACGTTTAATAGTTCTAAACAGTTTTAGAATCTCTAAAAAAGGGAGGGAGTCATGTCCCGGTTAAAAGAAAAACTTTCAGAAAAAATTGATGGCTGGCGCCCAAAAACCACAAAACTTCTCAAAGAATTCGGCGATGTTAAAGTAGGTGAAGTTACTATTGCCCAGGTTATTGGCGGTGCCCGCGGTGTAAAGTGTTTAACCACAGATATTTCATACCTCGATCCTTTCGAAGGAATCAGGTTTCGCGGTTACACTATACCCGAAACAATGGAGGCATTGCCAAAAGTTCCAGGCAGCGAAATGCCTTACGTAGAAGGGTTTTTCTATCTTCTTCTTACAGGCGACATTCCGAGTGAAGAAGATGTAAAAGACGTTGCGGAAGAATTTAATAAACGGCAGCACGTGCCTCAATATGTTTTCGATGTAATTCGTGCATTACCTATAGATTCTCATCCAATGGTAATGTTTTCCGCAGCTATTCTATCTATGGAAAGAGAATCGGTATTTGTACAAGAGTACAACGCAGGACTTGGTAAGATGGACTTGTGGAAACCAACTTACGAAGATGCCCTTAATCTTCTTGCAAAACTTCCTCAGATAGCGGCTTTCATCTATAGGTATAAGTACAAAGATAATGATATCATTGCTCCTGATACCAACTTGGATCTAGGCGGTAATTTTGCTCATATGATGGGAATAGATAAACCCTATGATGAAGTTGCAAGGATGTATTTTATTCTTCATAGTGACCATGAAAGTGGTAATGTAAGCGCTCATACAGGTCATCTTGTTGCAAGTGCACTATCCGATATTTATTATTCAATCTCTGCAATGATTAACGGACTTGCCGGACCGTTGCACGGCTTAGCAAACCAGGAAGTGCTACGCTGGATACAGGGTGTTATGGATAAAATGGGTGGAAAAATTCCTACTGAAGAAGAAATGAAAAAATTTGTATGGGATACACTTAAATCAGGTCAGGTCATTCCGGGCTTTGGTCATGCAGTATTAAGAAAAACCGATCCGCGTTACCAGGCACAAAGAGAATTTTGTTTGAAGCATCTTCCTGATGATCCTATATTCAAATATGTGGATGTACTTTATAAAGTAACTCCGCCAATTCTTGTTGAACAGGGTAAAGCTAAAAATCCATGGCCTAATGTAGATGCGCAATCAGGTGTTATTCAATGGTACTATGGTTTAACCGAGTACGATTACTACACAGTTCTGTTTGGTGTTGGTCGTGCGCTAGGTGTTTGTGCTAATATCATTTGGGACCGTGCACTTGGTTATCCGCTCGAGAGACCAAAATCAGTTACAACTGCAATGCTTGAAGATGTTGCGGGAATAAAAAAATAAACCAACTGGTTTTTATAGATATACCGGTAAAATAGATATGCCATCCGGCAACTAGATATGCCAGATTTTGAAAAGCTGGCATGTCTTTACTCTTCATTCTCACTTCTAAATCTTTACGATTCGCATGGATAAAAAATCCCATGCATTTAATATGAGATTCCATGCAATTTATTATCCTCACAACTTTCATTAACTCATTGTTTTATAATAAGTTATCTCCGGCACTTGCTGCTGGCACGAAAGTTTATAAACGAAATGCAGAAAAATGGAGAAGCAATGTTAATGGAAATTATAAATACTTTATTATCAATCAACAAAAGGAGTAATACCATGAAAAAGACAGAATTTGTTAAGAGGTTTTTCATTCCTCTTATGCTGCTTGCGGTACTGGCTTTTTTCGCAGGATGCCAGGATGAGATGACAGTGGAGCCCGGGGATCCTGGCGAACCTACAACTGATCTGGGTGCATTGGAAAAAATTGTTGAACTGGATTCTTCCCTCAGCTCATTCGAGGCAAACTATAATGAAGATGGTTTAATGGATTTTCTTGGTAAAACAGAGGAAGCGATCTATCCGTTCAGAGTTGGACATAGAATGAGGTTGGTAAGCAAAAACCTTAATATAAACTTCGAGGATTCTTTAGCATATGGAACTTTAACCAAAACTTTTGAGGGAGTGCTGTTCATCGCTGCTTCTTACGATCCCAATGCATCAGAACCCGATACTGTTATTGAAAAACCCTTTACATCAGTTATTACACGAAATTTAATATTTAAGAAAATTGCTAATACTGATCATCCGTTTAGGAATTGGAGATTGGTTGCAATATCATTACCTGAGGGTGGAACGCAAAGTCCGAATATTGACATCACCAAACTAACGGTCTTTCTTCCAGACGGAGACACTATAGTTATTGAATCTCCAAATGAGTATTTCCTAAGAAGAGGAGATCATTGGTGGAGACATTTCCCGATCATCAGACGCGGTGAATCAGTTTTGCTTAGAGTTGAACTTTTCAGTGCTTATGAAGAAGAAGACTTCGTAACACTAACTTACAATGCCGATAGACGCGGTGACCACCGAGTTAAAAGATTATTTGAACTTATATCTTCAACTCCTGTTAATGATGGATTTAAAAAAGTTTATGAACAAACATTTACAGCGCATCAATTCCCTGGACATTACCATGCAATTATTAATGCAATGCCAAGGCAGGTAATATTTGATGACTCAACCCCGGTTGAAGCAGAAGCCTGGGGCATACCGTACTTTGTTCGTTGGTAATTTAGGATTCCAGACACATATCCTCTCTACGTCCCTCTCCCTTAGCCACAAGGGAGGGGGATATCTTAATTTCGAGAGGGAAAGTTTTAGTTTGATTAAATAGATGTTCAATCATAATTTGCATAAAGAGATGAAAAAGTTATGAAAAATTTATTAACATATTTGTTTATTGTTTCAGTTGGTTTGTTTTTGTTTGGCTGTGATAAGCCCGCACCCACAGAATTAATTGATGACACAGATCTTGCTGAATATGAAATTCTTGGTAAAGATATTAATGACGAGTTTTACAGCAACGGGTTTGATACAACAGGAATTACGCAGGACCTACAGGAATTACCAAACCTTATTGCTATTTCAGGAATAAAAGCAACCGATATTCATGGGAACACAGACAAGTTTTCTTTCGCACAATCTATTTTCTTCGATAGAACAAAGGAAATCCTTTCACCAGGCGGTCGCTTATTAGGTTTTAAAAGTGTTATACCAGGCATAGTAAGCTTTGATAACATAGTTGCAAGAGTTGTCCCATTCCATATTCGATACAGAGAAAACGGTGTATTGCGTGATACAACGCTTGGAAATAAGTATGTCCTTTTCAGCGGAAGAAGAGGAAATATGGATAACTTTCGCTACCGTCATAATTCTCATATGAATTTTCACATAAATGTTTTTTTCGGTGAGCAGGTTAGTTTTGATATACCGACACCAATTGAAATTACAGGAGATGTTGAAATACTTGGAAGCAGAAACCAGGATAACTTAAGAGCACTACTCCATTGGAACAGAGGTAATACACATGATATTACAATTGTAATTGGTGCAAGATTAAGAGACAGAGATTTAATTATGCCTTTGTACAGAGTGAAAACAAGAGATGACGGCAGCTTGATAATTCCACCGAGGTTTATCAACCAAATACCGTATCAGCATTTTGATAGAATAGTTTTTACATTTATCAGGAGATTTGAGAACACCATTAATACAAACAGCGGCGATCTCCGTGTTTCATCACAAAGTATTCATAGTATAATAGTAAATCTTCCTTGAGAATATTATTTATAATTATAATAACAGCAATGTTTGCAAACGTAAACATATTATCTCAAAGCTCTTTCGGGCTTAACGGTTATTGGGGATTGTCTCCAAACTTCAATACACCTTTGTATGGTTATGAAAGTAATACTTCCAATTATTCTCACGTAAGAGATTGGGGCTTCTCTTTTATTTATGGAGTAGAATTTGCTAAAAGTACAAATTCAAATATCTACAGCATATCTCTATCTAAAACATTGGGCAATCACAATCTTTCTGCAAGATTCACTCCTGGCTATCAAAAAGAATTTATTTTTAACACGGGTGAATCAATAGTTTTAGAAGACTCAACATCGCAATCGTTAACAGCAAGTGTTAATTATAAGGAACTTTTCGGATTGGGTTATTCATATGAGTTTTCAGAAGATTTTAGTGTCGGCACTACTTTTAGATTTTTTACGCAAGATTTTTTTGAGGAGATTGTCACACCGGTTTTTGAAGACTCGTTAATATTTTTTGTAAGAGAAACCAAAAGTGAGAAGGTAAAGTTTTGGAAGGGCGATTTGGGAATCAACTATGCTTTAAACGAGAATTTAAACTTTGTTTTTTCATCAATCAATCTGCTTAACTTTGGAGAGAAAGCCGATAATTCAGATTTTAAAGATTTAGAAATAAAAAGGGAAGTCGGCGGAATGATAGGTGTGAATTATCTTCCTATCGATGCTGCAGCAATTAATCTTATTTATGAAACAACGGGTTCGTACCAGGTTGCATTTAACGGTTATGCCGGTAATCTCGGTTTTGGAATGACTTTATTCCACGATAAATACCAGGATCCAGAAATTGCAGGGATGATACCAACGATAAGCTATAAAGGTGAAATTTTTGAACTGTTTGTTTCCGGTGTAAAATATTTTTCTAACAGGAAAAAAGAATTCGGAGTTTCGGAGTTTGTTCAAAACGGTATTTACAACGTTTTAAACAATCCTTATAGTTTCGATAAAGTTTTGTTAACAGTTTCATTCAATATAAATACTGCTAAAGAAAGAACTGTTAAATTGATTGATGTTGAAATTGTTAAAGATATTTACCCGACATTTTCTGAAAATTTTATCGATTATCCATTTGCTTACGGAACCGCTGTTAACCTGACAGATGAATATTTAACAGTTAAACCGATGGCAAGAATTAAAGGAGTTAACGAAGAAAATATTCAATCACCCGTTTTGGCAATTGCTCCGCACGATACGGCACGGGTTCCGTTTTATATTATCATTCCGGAATCATATTCATCTGAAAAAGTAGAACTTTCTTATGCAGACTTTTATCTTTTCACAATTGCAGATAAGCCGGATGATCAGTTTCAAAAAGCGGTGCTTGTAAACAGCATTAATTCCTGGGATGGTAAAGTTAGCAACCTACGTTACTTTATTAAAAAAGATTTAGATTTTTCAATGAGCCATGCCAAAGCAGTTTTAAGCAGTAATAAAACAGTGCTTGATACTTTACCAATAGCATTGGAAAATTTTTATAAAGCGAAGATATTGTTTAACGAATATGTTGCGAACCTTGTTTACATTTCCGATCCCCGTGCAACCGGGGAATATGTTCAATTTCCGCATCAAACATTTGAACTTAAAGGCGGCGATTGTGATGACCTGAGCGTTGGTTATTCATCTTTGCTGGAAAGTGTGGGAATACAAACAGCGCTTGTAGATTATAAAGCAAACGGAAAAGTGCGGCATGTAAATCTTCTTTTTAATACAAAACTTTCTCCAAATCAGGCGAAGGTTTTAACCAATAACGACACAAAGTATTTTATAAGAGAAAGCGTTGATGGTAAGGATGAAATCTGGCTGCCGGTTGAAGCAACATCTTTAACAGATTTTAAGACCGCATGGAAATTAGGAGCAGAAAAATTTAACAAGGAAGCAATTAACGAACTTGGTATTGCTAAAGGTAAAGTTAATATAGTAGATATTTATTAAAATTTTAAAGGTAAAAAAAATGAAAACATTATTAATAATCTTAATGTTTGCGGGAATCTTATCCGCGCAAACATTTACGGTGGAAAAAGTTTCTGGCGATGTAAAATACCAGAACGGAAGCAGCGAAACATGGTCAGCTTTAAAAATCGGAATGATATTGAAAGACGATGCAGTTATTTCCACCGGGCAAAATTCTTCGGTGCTTCTTAAAGGGAACAAAGTTAATTTTAATCTAAATGAATCATCCGCTGTTTCTGTTAGCAGTATTAAAAAAATGAATATTGATGAATTGCTGCTTGCGCTTGCAATGGAAGATATGATGAATGCGCCTAAGGAGATAAGGAAAAGTTCTGATAACACAGCAGTTTATGGTACTAAAGAAGGTGAAAGCACTTTGCAAATTAAAACAGATGATTTTGGAATAAAAAGATTGAATGGTGCAGTGCAGCTTGCAGAAAACAGTTTAGAAGAATCTGCTGTTATTGCTGCAAAAGAAACATACCGTAAGTATCCCTATACAAAAAATCTTCAATCGTACAGGATTTACTTTGCGAATATTCTAAATGATAAAGGTTTGTACGAAGAAGCTTTGGATGAATATGTTGATATCCAGAAGTTAAAACTAACTGATGAAGATAGAACAGAAGTTAACGTGAAAACCGAATCTATAAAGATGAAGCTGTTGAGTAAGTAGAGGCGCTATTTTCAATAGTATTAATGTTATTAAATCCTTTCGATAATCAGCGGAACTTTTGTCTTAAGCAAAGTTTCTGAGGATGGTTTTCATCGACCCACCATATTTATATTAATAATAAATCTGCGTATATTTAATTATACATAAGAAGCAAACCTTAGCAGATTAAATCTATTGGAAGAAATTAAAAATATATTTAACCAGGTAATTGAAGTACTAAATAGTCCTTTAATTACACTTGGTGGAACCAGCATAACTGCCTGGCGGATAATGTATTTTGTTCTGCTGCTTTTCCTGCTGATATTCATCAGTAAAAAAATCAAGAACTGGCTTGTTCACACAGTGCTGGCTAAAAGCTCTCTCGATTTAGGTACAAGAGCTGCGATCGGCACAATTACAAGATATGCTATTATTCTAATTGGTTTAATTATAATTCTGCAATCAATTGGAATAGATCTCAGCACGCTAACTGTTCTTGCCGGCGCCCTTGGTGTTGGAATCGGGTTTGGTCTTCAAAATGTAACAAATAATTTTGTAAGTGGAATTATCATTTTATTTGAGAGACCTATTAAAGTGGGTGACAGAATAGAAGTTGGAAATATCGCAGGTGATGTTGTAAGAATTTCGATGCGTGCTACTACTGTTCTAACAAACGATAACATTTCGGTCATTGTTCCAAACTCGGAATTTATCTCCTCACAAGTAATTAATTGGAGCCATAATGATAGAAACGTCAGGTTTAATATTCCTGTTGGGGTTTCCTACAAGGAAGATCCGCAAAAGGTAAAAGCACTTTTACTTTCAGTAGCTGATGATAATACCGCTGTTTTAAGGGAACCATTGCCCGATGTAATATTTGATGAATTCGGTGATAGCTCGCTGAACTTTATATTAAGAGTCTGGACGACCAAATTAATACAAACACCGCAAGTATTAAAAAGCCAGTTGTACTTTGAAATATTCAAAAGATTTCGTGAAGTCGGAATTGAAATACCATTCCCGCAAAGAGACCTTCACATAAAAAATGAAGAATTGAACATTAAAATATTTCAGGATAAATAGGAGAATATTATTATGGAGAAAAACACAAAACTCGTTATTACCATTGTGCTGATAATCCTGGCTGGTGTAATAATTTTTCAGAATACAGATCCGGTAAATTTAAAAATGTTATTTTGGAACTTTCAGGCATCGCTTATTATTTTATTAATTCTCGTTTTAATTATTGGAATAATTATCGGTTACTTTCTACCGAAAATTATTGGAGAATCAAAAACAAAGAATTCAACAGAAAACAGCCATTAAATATTCGATATAGCGGATAATGTAAAAACGAGTAGATATCTTGCTTATTCTTTAAATTAAGCTTATTTTTGTTAACTCTTTTTCGCCCTATTTAGGGCGATTTTTGTTTGTATAAAACGAGTCCCGACCTGCCTGCGGTAGGCAAGTGTCTTGGGATGAGTTCTCCGCCGCCGCGGACTGACAAAAAAGAGAAATTATATACAGATGAACTCATTAAGAGAAAATATTGTTCAGGTAGCCGAAGAAATAACCTCATCATCAGGTTTTTTTCTGATTGATATTGTTTTAAGAGGTACGGAAAGAAACAGGGTTATAGAAGTTTTTGTTGACGGTGAAAAAGACATTACTGCGAAAGACTGTGCAGAGATAAGCAGAAAATTAAATGAAAATTTTGAAGAGAAAGAATTAATAAAAACTGCTTACCGGCTCGATGTTTCTTCGCCTGGTATTGACAGACCGCTGTTATACCTAAAACAATATCCGAAACATATTAACAGGAAGTTTGAGATAACTTATAGTTACGGCGATGAAAAGAAAAAGTTAAAAGGAACATTAATAAAAATAGAAGGTGAATATTTAACCTTCTTAACAAACAAAGAACAAGTAATTAAATTTAAAGATATAATTAATGCTAAAGTAGTAGTTAATTTTTCTTAAAAGGAGAAAGGTTAAATGAATCGTGAAATAGTTGAATCCTTTTCTGAGATGGTAAAGGATAAAGGCATGGATAAAGATGTACTAGCGGGTATTCTTGAAGAAGTCTTTGGAGTTCTGGTAAAGAAAAAATATGGCGAAGAAGCTCAATTTGAAGTTGTCGTAAATATGGATAGGGGAGATATAGAAATATTCTTAGAGCGCGAAATTGTAGAAGAAGTGACCGACCCGAATATTCAAATAAGCATTGATGAAGTTAATCGTAAGGGAAATGAAGATGAACTTGAAGTTGGTGAAGACTACGTTGAAGAAATCGAATTAGCTTCTCTCGGAAGAAGGCTTATTCTGTTAGCAAAGCAAACTTTGAACCAGAAGATAAGAGAAATTGAAAAAGATATTGTATATAATGAATATACAGAACTGCTTGGTGAAATAGTTGTCGGCGATATTTATCAGATAAGAAAAAGCGATATTCTAATTAACCATAATAAAAACGAATTATTTTTGCCTAGGCAAGAACAGATACCTTTTGAGAGATATAGAAAAAGTGAAACCATTCGCGCAATTGTTAAAGAGGTAAAGAAAACAAACAGCGGACCGATTATAATTGTATCAAGAGCTGATGATTTGTTTCTAAGAAGACTTTTTGAAATCGAAATTCCGGAAATATATGATGGAATAATCGAGATAAAAGCTATTGCGCGCGAACCGGGTGAAAGAGCAAAAGTTGCAGTCGAATCTCAGGATAACCGGATTGATGCCGTTGGTGCCTGCGTTGGTATGAAGGGAGTTAGAATTCATGCAATTGTTCGCGAACTGAATAATGAAAATATTGATGTAATTAATTTTACAGAGGACACCGAACTTTTTATTCAGCGTGCACTTGCCCCGGCAAAATTGAACAAGATAGAAATTGATGAAGATGAACTGAAAGCTGTGGTTTCTGCAGATTCCGACCAGGTAGCCAAGATAGTTGGTAGAAATGGTGTTAATATTCGTCTTGCAATAAAACTAACCGATTATGAAATAGAAGTGTTAAGAGAAGAAAAACCATTTGAAGAATATGAAGAAGATATCGAATTGATTGACATTAAGGACGAACTTGGTGAAGAAGTTTATAATATTTTAATTAACAACCGATATGATACGGGAATTGAGGTTCTTATTGCCGGAGCTGATAAGTTAAAAGAAATAGAAGAATTTGACGAAGAAAAGGTAAACGAAATAATAGAAATTATCAAATCTCAGTACGAAGAAGAATAGGTGTTAAGGAATAAATATGGCTGAAGCTAAAGCTAAAAAAATTAGAATATATAAACTCGCTTCTGAATATAATCTTTCGGCAGATAGTATTTTGGAGTTTTTGTTGGGCGGGGGATTTAAAGTTAAATCGCATATGTCCAATCTTAACGACGAAATGATTTCTGCTATACAGGAACATTTTAAAAAGGATATTGAGAAAACTCAAAAGCATTATCAAAAATTAGCCGAATTTAAAAAAATAAGAGAAGATAAAGCAAGGAAAGATGAAGATGTTGTTGAAGAAGAGGATGTAGAAGCAATAGATGAAAAGAAAGAAACCGAAGAAGTTAAAGTAGCCGATGTCCCCGAAGAAAGAGAAAAAATTATAGCCAGGGAAACAACGGTTAAAGAGGAAAAAGTTAAAGAAGAAGAAAAAGCTGAAGATAAAGAAAAAGAAAAAACTGATGAAAAGAAATCCGCACCCCGCGGATTAAAAGTTGTTGGGAAAATGGATCTTGGAGAAGGTAAGAAAGAAAAAGAAAAAAGTGATGCGAAAGCAAAAGATGGTGGAGATACAGAAATAAAAAAGAAAAAGCGTAGGAGAAAACCGAAGAAAAAAGCCGGCGAAGCTGTCGTTGACGAAACTCCCGCAGCGCGTAAAAGAAAAAAAGTAAAGAAGTTTGAGATTGATCAGCGCGATGTTAAAGAAGCGATCAGAAAAACTATGCTTAGTATGGAAGACTCATCAGCTTCAGGCAGAGCAAGTGCAAGAAAAAGAAAACGCAAAGAGCGTGAAGAAAAGGAAGAGGAAATAATTGAGCAAAAATCCCTCGAGAAAAATTTAATTAAAGTAAATGAATACATCGCAGTTAACGAACTCGCTAATTTAATGAATGTTCCGGTAGGTGATGTTATATCCAAATGCATTGAACTCGGATTAATGGTATCTATCAACCAACGATTGGACTTGGAAACAATTACACTCGTTGCCGATGAGTTCGATTTTGATATTGAACTGCAGGAAGAATTTACTGCAGAAGCACTTGAAGACGTTGAAGACGCACCGGAAACATTAGAGCGCCGTCCACCAGTAGTAACAATTATGGGTCATGTCGATCATGGAAAAACTTCGTTGCTGGATCATATAAGAAAAGAAAATGTTGTAGCCGGTGAATCGGGTGGAATAACACAACACATTGGTGCATATAAAGTTGATATTGGTGGGGACAAACAAATTACCTTCTTAGATACACCGGGGCACGAAGCATTTACTGCAATGCGCGCTAGAGGTGCACAACTCACAGATATTGTAGTGCTAATTGTGGCTGCCGACGATGCAGTTATGCCGCAAACCGTTGAAGCGATAAATCACTCGCTTGCCGCAAACGTTCCAATTGTAATAGCAATTAATAAAATAGATAAACCCGGCGCTAACATCGAAAAGATAAAACAGCAGTTGGCTGATAGAAACATTCTCGTTGAAGACTGGGGAGGAAAATATCAATGTGTGGAAATATCTGCCAAAACAGGATTAAATATAGAGCAGCTGCTCGAGAAAATTTTACTCGAAGCAGAGATGCTCGATTTAAAAGCAAACCCTGATCGTAATACACGTGGTGTTGTTATTGAATCTGAACTTGATAAGGGTAAAGGTATAACTGGAACTATATTAGTGCAGAAAGGAACTCTTAAAATTGGCAACCCTTTTGTAGCAGGTATTTATCAGGGCAAAGTAAGAGCAATGTTTGATGAAAGAGGGCGTAAGGTGAATAGTGCTGCTCCATCTACTCCTGTATTAGTGTTGGGTTTTGAAGGTGCTCCACAAGCGGGCGACACTTATGTTGTTGTAGATTCGGAGAAAGTAGCACGTGATATTGGATTGAAAAGACAAAGGTTAAAACGCGAACAGGATCAAAAACAAGTTCATCATATTACTCTTGATGAGATCGCAAAACAAATTAGTATTGGTGGTGTAAAAGATCTGCCTCTTATTGTAAAGGGCGATGTGGATGGTTCGGTTGAGGCATTATCGGATTCATTTATGAAACTCTCTACCGAAGAAGTTGTAATAAAGGTAATTCATAAAGGCGTTGGAGGTATTTCGGAAAGCGATGTGCTTCTCGCAGCAGCATCAGGTGCCATCATAATCGGGTTCCACGTACGACCAAATCTGAACGCAAGAAAACTTGCCGAAAAGGAAAATGTTGATATTAGACTTTATAATGTTATTTACGCTGCAATAGATGAAGTGAAATCTGCACTAGAAGGTTTATTATCTCCCGTAATCTCGGAAGAAATAGTAGGAACACTTGAAGTAAGAGATACTTTTAAAGTTCCGAAATTCGGTACTGTTGCAGGTTGCTATGTGCTGGATGGGAAAATATCTCGAAGCGATAAAATAAGATTGGTAAGGGATGGAATTATTGTTAACGAAGGTGATATTGGAAGTTTAAAAAGATTTAAAGAAGATGTAAAAGATGTTGATGCCGGATACGAATGCGGATTGAATATTAATGGTTATAACGATATCAAAGTTGGTGATGTGATTGAAGTATATAAGATCATTGAAACAAAAAAGAAACTCGCCTGATAATTAACACGATTTCCAAAATCAACCATAATTTCTAAAAGTAAAAAATGTCATCTTATAGAACAGATAAAGTTGAAAGACTGATAAAAGAAGAAATAAGTTCCATTTTTCTTCAGAAGCTGCAGAATCCCCAGCTTGGGTTCTTAACGATTACCAACGTCAAAGTAAGCCCCGACCTGAAGCAGGCAAAAATTTACATTTCTGTATTTGAAAAAGAAAAGCGCGAACTTGTTTTGGATAAAATTCAGGCGAAAATTGGATTCATTCGTGCAGAACTTGCCCAAAGAATAAGAATTAAATTTACACCGGAATTAAAATTTTTTCTTGATGACACGCAAGACTATGTTGAGAAAATTGAAGGATTGATTGATAAGATACACAAAGAGGATGGTAACAAAACAAACGGATGATTTTGCGTCGTTGGATTATTTAGCTGGTGAAACTCTTCTTGTTGATAAGCCCCCACAATGGACTTCATTCAAGGTCGTTCACACGATTAGAAAAGCAATTAATGTGAAACGTGTCGGTCATACCGGAACTCTCGATCCGCTTGCAACCGGCTTGCTGATTATTCTAACGGGCATGAACACAAAGCAGATGATGAATTTTGAAGGACTCAGTAAATCATATACCGGAACATTTCTGCTTGGGATGACTTCACCATCGATGGATACTGAAACTGAAATGACCAGCAGAAAATTACCAGAGAATTTGAATGATGATTTGATATTTAAAACACGTAATACCTTCCTTGGTGATATTGAGCAGATTCCGCCAATGTATTCGGCGTTAAAAGTGAATGGTAAAAAATTGTATGATCTTGCAAGAAAAGGAAAAGAAATTGAAAGAAAACCAAGAAACTTACATATTTATCAATTTAAAATTACTGGAATAAATATTCCTGAAGTACATTTTGATATCAGGTGCTCCAAAGGCACTTACATTAGAGTTATTGCAAATGATTTTGGAGAAAAATTAGGATGCGGTGCTGTTTTAAACAAGCTAAGACGAACTGAAATTGGCGAATATAGCGTAAACGATGCGCTAAGTGTAGAAGAATTTGTACAGAAAATTATTCTATAGGAAAACTTTAAACCATAATGTAACCCATTAATTGTGTTTATTTTTCCTTTAATTATAGATATATTTATAAGATTGTTTACAAATAAGGAAGTATGCGAATTTATCAAGATTTATCAGAAGTTTCTCACAACAATAACAGCATAGTAACGCTTGGAACTTTTGATGGAATTCATTTAGGACATAGAAAGATAATTGATGAAGTTGTTAAAAAAGCAGCTCTTTTAGGAGGAAGAAGTTTCTTAATTACTTTTTACCCTCACCCCAGAAAAATTATTTCCCGGGAAAATAAAATTGAGTTACTAAGCACTCCTTCAGAAAAAGCAAAAATGATTGAATCGTTGGGAATTGAGAATATGCTGATCATCAAATTCGATAAAGATTTTTCTCAATTAAATCCCGATAAGTTCCTTGAAAAATATATCGTCGATGGTATTGGTGCAAAAGAGGTTGTCATTGGCTATGATCATCATTTTGGAAAAGGAAGAGGCGGAGATATCAACTTTCTGCAGAAAAAAGGAATTGATTCAGGATTTGAAGTTACTGTTATTCCAGCATATGATATTGATGGCGTCGCTATCAGTAGTTCAAAGATTCGAAGGGTAATTTTGGAAGGTGATATTAAACGCGCCAATAAATATCTTGGAAGATTTTATTCCTTTAGCGGTAAGGTTATCCGCGGCGATAAAAGAGGCAGAGAACTTGGATTTCCAACGGCAAACCTGGAGATTGAAAATAAGGATAAACTTCTGCCCGCAATCGGAATTTATGCCGTAGAATTCATTGTAAAAGAAAAGAAGCATTTTGGTCTGCTTAGTGTGGGTAAAAGACCAACCTTTTATGCTGCGGGAGATATAGTGCCCGAAGTTTACATTTATGATTTTGATGAGAATATCTACGATGAATTTGTTACTGTAAATGTTGTGGAAAGAATAAGAGGCGAAGAAAAATTTTTATCTGCCGATGAGTTGGTTAAACAGATGAACAACGATAAAAAAATAGGAATTGAAATTTTAAAAAAATTAAATAATTAATTCCGGTTTGTTCTGGAATTATATTGTACAATTAAATTAAGGATAAATAAAATGACAAAAGAGGAAAAGCTTGAATTAATCAAGAATTATGGGACTAACGAAAATGACTCTGGAAAATCTGAAGTCCAGATTGCGTTGCTCACAAAAAGAATTAATGATCTCACATCGCATTTTAATGTACATAAAAAAGATCATCATTCCAGAAGAGGGTTGATGATGATGGTTGGCAAGAGAAGAAGATTACTCGACTATCTTGTCGATAAAGATATTGAGAGATACAGAACAATAATTAAAGAATTGAATATTAGAAAGTAAAGGTTTTATAAATGTTAGTACAAAAAGAAGTTGAAATTGGTGGAAAAAAATTAAGCATAGAGACGGGTAGATATGCAAAACAAGCTAACGGCTCGGTAATGGTTCGTTATGGAGACACTATGGTCTTGGTTACAGCTGTAGCTGCAACAGAAGCAAAAGAAGATCAGGGTTTCTTTCCGCTTCAGGTTGAATATAGAGAAAAAACATCCGCGGCCGGGAAATTCCCCGGTGGATTTATAAAAAGAGAAGGAAGACCTTCGGAAAAGGAAATACTTAGTTCACGATTGATTGACAGACCGATCCGCCCGCTCTTCCCAAAAGATTTTAAAAACGAAACTCAGATCATAGCATCTGTTCTTTCATTTGATGGAGAGAATGATTCGGATGTGCTGGGTGCAATTGGTGCATCGGCAGCATTAACAATTTCCGATATTCCGTTTGATGGTCCTATTGCGCAGATTCGTATTGGCAGAGTTGATGGTAAATTTATTGTTAACCCAACTGCAAATCAGTTGAAAGATGCTGACCTCGAATTGGTTGTTGCAGGAACAGCAGATTCGATTGCAATGGTTGAAGGTGAAGCAAATGAAATTAAAGAAGAAGATTTGCTGGCGTCATTGAAATTTGCTCAGAGCGAGTTAAAAAAACTTGTTGATCTTCAAATTGAGTTAAGAGAAGCCGTTGGTAAAACAAAATGGGAAGTTCCGTCGATCGAAATCGATGAACCTTTAAAGAATGATGTTTACTCTTTAGCTGAAGAAAAACAGAAGAAAGTTGTTTGGTCTGCTTTAACTAAAGACGAAAGATCAGCAGCTAATAATGAAATATTGGAAGAAGTAAAAACTGCACTTGAGGAAAAATATCCCGAGCAGGAAAAAGTTATTTCTGAAGTTATGCATGATATGGAAAAAGATATGATGCGCGACCGGATACTTTCTGAAGGTGTAAGACTGGATGGTAGGGATACAAAACAAGTAAGACCAATTAGTATTGAGCTTGGGATACTTCCAAGAACGCATGGCTCGGCTTTATTTACACGTGGTGAAACACAAAGCCTTACAACAGTTACTCTCGGAACAAAAAGTGATGAACAGATAATCGACGGTTTATTCGAGGAGCACAGAAAGAAATTTATGCTCCATTATAATTTCCCTCCGTTTAGTGTAGGGGAAGTCGGCAGAATGTTTGGAGTTAGCAGAAGAGAAGTTGGTCATGGCAATCTGGCAGAGAGAGCATTAAAAATGGTTTTCCCTGAGGAATCAGCTTTCCCTTACACTGTACGTATCATTTCAGATATTCTTGAATCAAACGGGTCCTCTTCAATGGCAACTGTTTGTGCCGGTTCACTTGCAATGATGGCTGCAGGAGTACCAATAAAAAAAGCTGTCTCGGGTATTGCAATGGGATTAGTAAAAGAGGGTGATAAATATGCCGTTCTTTCAGATATTCTTGGTAATGAAGATCATCTTGGAGATATGGATTTTAAAGTTGCCGGAACCGACGAGGGAATAACAGCATTCCAGATGGATATAAAAATTCAGGGTATATCTTTTGAAATTATGGAAAAAGCCCTTCATCAGGCTAAAGAAGGAAGATTGCACATACTGGGTAAAATGAATGAGGCAATTCAAAAACCAAACGAACAACTCTCTCCTTACGCACCAAGTTTAATAACAATGAAAGTTGAAATTGACCAGATTGGTCTTGTTATTGGTCCTGGTGGCAAAACCATTCAAGGTCTTCAAAGACTTCACGGTGTAGATATAAACATTGATGATGACGGCACGATTAACATTGCGTCGCCTAATAGCGAGGAAGCAAATAAGTGTAAAGAATACATCAAAAAACTTACTGCCACCCCCGAAGTAGGTGAAGTGTATGATGGCGTTGTAACAAAAATAATGGACTTCGGCGCTTTCGTTGAAATTATTCCAGGCAAGGACGGACTATTACATATTTCTCAGATAGACAATAAGAGAGTTGAAAAAGTATCTGATTACTATAAAGTTGGTGATAAGGTTACTGTTAAACTGATAAAAATTGAGAACGGTAAATTTTCATTAAGCCGTAAAGAGCTTTTAAAAGAAGAAGCAAAAAAAGAAGAGAATAAAGAGGTGGTTTAACAAACCTCCCCTTTCTTTTAAATAAATATTATTCATCTGGCTGGAATTATATTTTTGTCAGGTGGAACTAGTTCCGCTCTAACGGGACTCGGTTCACATAATGTAAAAATTTTCGTAAAAAATATTTTTACAATAATTAATATATAGCTTGTATTTATGATTGAAGTAAATAACATAAATTTTATAATTACATTCATTCTTTCATCATGTATCTTGGTGAAAATTGGAGGCGATATGAATGCGGGCTATCGTGATTTACAAGAATTTACAATGAAACAATTGATTTCATTAGAAGAGTTTTTATTCTATGGTAAAAGAAATTATAATCAATTCCACTTCTACGCAAACACGCGTTGCCATTACAGAAGATGGAAATTTAGTAGACTTCTTTGTCGACTATCCTGAAAACCGCAGGATGGTGGGGGATATATATCTTGGCAGAGTTGCCCGGGTTCTTCCTGGCATAAGAGCTGCATTTATAGACATCGATTTGAAACACGATGCCTTCCTTCATTTTTCTGATATCGGAGACAGAACCCACCAATTGCAGGAAATGCTTGGTGAAGATATACCTGTGGTCGATGATGAAGAACAATCAAACCGAAATGGTAAGACCGGTCAATCCTCTGGTAGAAATGGGGGATACACCGTACCCAAGCTGCGAAAAGGTCAGGAAATAATAATTCAAATAACAAAAGAACCTGTAAACAACAAAGGTGTGCGTGTTACTTCTTCGGTTTCGCTTCCCGGCAGGTTTTGTGTTTTGCTTCCTTATGATAATAAAATCGGGGTATCAAAAAAGATAACTGATTTTAAGGAAAGAAGAAGATTGCGTTACATCGCAAGAAGCATTCTTCCGGAAAACTATGGCTTGATTATTCGAACCGTAGCAAAACATCAATCGGAGAAAGCATTAAAAGATGATCTTCAGGCACTTATAAAAAACTGGTACGATATTGAAGGAACTGCAAAATCAGAAAAACCACCCTTCCTTTTACACCAGGACTTAAACACAACTTCAAGTGTAATCAGAGATTTGTTTAATTCAGAAGTATCAAAAATATTCATCGATTCTAAAAAACTTCACCGGGAAATAAAAAATTATGTAAACCTCGTTCAGCCGGCAGTTGCTGATAAAATTGAACAATATAAATCTAGTGCCGGAATTTTTGAAGATTTTAATATTGAGCAGCAGATCAGTTCGCTTATGGGTAGAAAAGTTCCACTTCCGAGTGGTGGTTACCTGATTATTGAACATACGGAAGCAATGGTTGTAATTGATGTGAACAGCGGCAGATATGCAAAGAGTAAAGAGCAGGAACTTAATTCGTTGAAGACCGACCTTGAAGCATCAAGAGAAATTGTACGGCAAATGCGCCTTCGCGATATTGGCGGAATTATAGTTATCGATTTTATTGATCTCGAAGAGGAAAAAAATCGTAAAAAAATATTCGATGAGCTTAGAAAAGAATTCAAAAAAGACCGCGCAAAAGTTTCAATTCTCCCAATGTCCGATTTTGGTTTAGTGCAGATTACACGGCAAAGAATCAGACAAAACATAATGCAAACGATGAAAGATGTGTGCCCTGTTTGTATGGGGACTGGTTTGGTAACGAAAGAATCGCACTTAATATATGATATTGAAATGTGGCTTAAGAAATTTAAAAAGCAATCTAAAGAGAGAAGCTTAATTATTAAATGTCATCCTTCAGTTGCTGTAAAAATGCGCCAGGGGATAGTTAAATCGTTTATTTTTCAGTTAAAGTATTTTATGCGTATTAAATTTGCTGAAGATGATAAAATTCGTCCGGGTAGATTTAAATTCTTCTCGGCTAAAACCGGCGATGAGTTAACAAAATTAGTTGATTGAGTTTTAGTAGTTAATTATTATATTTTATAACATTATTTTTGGAGACACAAAATGAAATTCTTTATAGATACAGCTGACATTGATGAAATAAGGGAAGCAGCATCGCTAGGAATATTGGACGGTGTTACGACAAATCCCTCTTTGGTTTATAAGGCAGGAAAGGACTTTAGGAAACTACTTGATGAAATTCTTGAAATTGTAGATGGACCTGTAAGTGCTGAAGTAATTGCAACCGATTATGATGGAATTTTAAAGGAAGCAAGAGAATATGCCTCCATTCATAAAAATATTGTTGTAAAAGTTCCTTTAATAAAAGAAGGTTTAAAGGCAGTTAAAACTCTCTCCAACGAAAATATTAACACAAACGTTACTCTTTGTTTTTCACCTATGCAGGCATTGTTGGCCGCAAAAGCTGGCGCTACTTATATTAGTCCTTTTATTGGCAGGTTAGATGATATTAGTATAAATGGTATGGAACTGATTGAACAGATTGTGCAGATTTATAGAAATTACAGTTACGACACGCAGGTGCTGGTTGCAAGTGTAAGGCATCCTCTTCACGTTGTTGAAGCCGCATTGATTGGTGCTGATGTTTGCACAATCCCATTCGCTGTTATCAATAAATTATTTAATCATCCTTTAACTGATAGTGGTTTAAATAAATTTTTAAGTGATTGGAAAAAGCTTACCGGTAATCAAAAAAAATAGTTTTAATCAGATAATGAACGATTATTGAAATGAAGAAAACCAGGTTTAACAAAATACATAAAAACATCGATGCAAAAATGGTTGAGTTTGCAGGATATGAAATGCCTGTTCAATATTCATCTATAATTGCAGAGCACAAAGCAGTAAGAAATTCTGTCGGTGTTTTTGATGTATCACATATGGGTGAAATTTTTATCTCTGGCGAAAAGGCATTAGATTTTGTGCAGCTTATTACGGTAAACGATGCTTCAAAACTTGAACCCGGAAAGGTGCAGTATTCTGCAATGTGCTACACCGATGGCGGAATAGTAGATGACCTTTTGGTGTATAAAATTGCAGATGATAATTTTATGCTTGTTGTAAATGCTTCCAATATCGAAAAGGATTTTAACTGGATGGTTGAAAACAATGAGTATTCTGTTGAGATTAATAACAGAAGTGATGATTACTCATTATTGGCAGTGCAAGGTCCAAATTCAGAAAAAGTAATTCAAAAATTGTTAGATGACGAACTAAATCTTGAGTATTATAATTTTACACAAACCAGGTTAGCCGATGTAGATATGATTATTTCCCGAACCGGTTACACTGGCGAGTTAGGATACGAATTATATTTTACCGGAGATGAAACGGATGCTGAAAAAGTTTGGAATAAAATATTTGAAGCCGGAAAGGAATTCGATATTCAGCCGGCAGGTTTAGCAGCACGTGATTCGTTAAGATTGGAAATGGGGTTCTGTTTATATGGAAACGATATTGATCAAACAACAAACTCAATTGAAGCCGGTCTTGGATGGATAACCAAATTGAAAAAGGATAAATTTGTAGGTCAGGAAGCGATTAAAAAAATAAAGGAAGAGGGAATTAATAGAAAACTTGTTGCAATAATTTCTAACGAACGTATGTTTCCAAGGCAAGGATATGGAATTGTTTCTGATGGAAAGAAAATTGGGACTGTAACGAGTGGAACTGTAAGCCCTATGTTAGATAAGCCGATAGCACTTGGTTACGTCGATGCCGAATACAAATCGGTTGGCACAAAAGTAAATATTGTAATTCGTAATAAGGAAGTACCTGCTGAAATAGTTAAGCTTCCATTTATAGAAAAATAAATTTTAAAATATGTATGAAACG
>Ga0209997_10000120_pt1 | contig 22578 bp, 22 predicted proteins | sample CR04metaG_FD_182079 | JGI IMG/M metagenome (GOLD analysis project Ga0209997, IMG submission 182079) | Deep subsurface microbial communities from Mariana Trench to uncover new lineages of life (NeLLi) - CR04 metaG (SPAdes) (version 2) | ecosystem: Environmental > Aquatic > Marine > Ocean trench...
TTAGAGATTAATGGTGAAGCAAAGGCTTACCCTCTTTCTATTCTAGTTTGGCATGAAATTGTTAATGACAATGTTGGCGGTACTCCAGTTGCAGTAACATACTGTCCTCTTTGTTTTACAAATCAAGTATTTGAGAGAATATTAAATGGCAAAGAAGTTGAATTTGGAACATCTGGAAAACTATACAATAGTAATCTTGTCATGTATGATCGATTAACTGATTCCTATTGGAGTCAAGCGTTAGGAATGGCAATTACCGGAGATCTTACTGGCCAAGATCTAAAAATCATTCCCTTTGATGTAATCTCATGGGGTGACTGGATTTCTCTACACCCTGAAACCCTGGTACTAACTACCGAGACTGGCCATATTAGAGCATATGGAGTAGATCCCTATGGTGATTACTATACAGATCCAAGAATACTTTTTCCTGTAGATCATAAGGATGATCGAATGCATCCTAAGGAAATCATTTTAGGATTCCGTGAAGGTGAAACTTACAAAGCATACAAACAAAGTGACATTGAATCTGAAAAAATTGTAAATGATAAAATCAATGAAACCGTAATAGTCTTATTTTCAATGTATACTGGAAACGCTAGAGCCTTTGATAGAAACGTAGAAGGTCAAGTTTTAGAATTTGATTTTTCAGATAATAAAATAATTGATTTACAAACTAGCTCTGTGTGGAACTATGACGGTATTGCTATCTCTGGTGAACTAGAAGGTTTAGAACTGAATCGCTTACCATTTAATCCAGGATTCTGGTTTGAGTGGATAGCATTTCATCCTGATACTGAGGTCTTTGAAAAATCTTGAATCTTACAATAAAGTCTAGGCTTGAAAATAGTAAAGCATTGAAAACTTGGTCTATGCTTTCTCCAATAAAAAAAGCAATTTTTGTTGGAATTTTAACTATGGTGATATATCTTACAGTAGTAGTGGTTACTACTCCTGCTTTGGGTCCTTTAGATGCTATTAGTGCTGCATTCCAACTAAATACAATTATAATAATTGGAATGGGAATTGGAATTGGCGTTCAAATCTATCTGAGTGAAAAAAGCAAGTTACTTGGATGTAAACTATCTATTAAAAAGAAAACCCTTGGAGGCAATACTGGGAGTGCCGCCGCTACGTCTTTTTTCTCATTTTTTTCGCTTGTCCCTTTAGGGTGTTGTGGCTGGTGGCTTTACATATTATCATTACTCCCAAGTGTTTTTGGTACTGGCGTATCTGCTGTATTAATTGAATATAGTCAACCTTTGGCATATCTGGGTCTTGCAATAATTTTTGGTTTTAATGCTCTAACTGCAATTAAACTAAAACGAGAAATGGAATCAAGAAAATTAATCTAATTCTACTGGATCTTCTGCATCTGGTGTCTGATCATTATGAACAAACATGGACTTATGACAAATTTCCGTATAATAGAGTGGGAACTAATCCACACGTTTCATAGCAGACATATCCCGATGTTCTTTAGGATAAGTCAAGAGAATAGGGTTCTTTTTTCACCCTATTCTCAAAAAATATCTCAAAAAAAATAATTAATAATAATTTTCAGGATGTATCAATTGAACATACAATTATCTATAAGAACCTGACAAAAATTTACTTTGGAATTCATTCTGCCAAAGAACACGGACAGATTAAACGTCTGCCGTAGTTCTTGGTTGTTTTTTATGAATAAATTTGATTACTTTTTGGCGGATTAATCTGACCTAGGATTTTTTTTAAAATTGTAAATTCATTACCATTTCCTTCAAAGGAGACAAAAAATATTCCTCCCCCATTTACAGGAATTGTAACCCTTTTTACATTTGCATATGCTGTAACAGAATAAATTGTAGGTCCTAATTTTTCTTCAGATTCTTTTCTAACATTAATTCTTTCCACAGATTTTATAATTGAATACAATAACTCTTTTTCATTAAGTAGCGGTGTTATATCTTCACGGTACTTTACATTTAACATCTTGCCTTCTTTTGAACACATTGCCACAAATCTTATTGAATTATCTAAAGAGAGAATTTCATTACATTCTAGGCTGGTTGTTTCTGAACTATTCTTAAGACCAAATTTAGAATCCATTTTTTCACTTCTTTTTACTCATAGTTAATTGCTTTGAGCTTTTCCATAAAAAGCGACATAAGGTGTTGATGTTATTTACCATCTCAATAGAATTTGTCGAAAAGGCATAATCTGATTCTACACTAGAACTTTCGTTTTCTTTTGTAATATCATCCGACATTATCATCTGTTTATTTTTCTCAACAATTATTCTTCCCTTTGTGTGAACCTTTCCTAGTCTTGTTTCAGTTGCCCCAAAACGCATTGCAAATGGACTAAGGTTTTCATCATTAATTTCTGTAAGTAACAATACTCGTCCACCATTTTTTTCACAAATCTTAACTTTTTCAGGAATACTAGTATGATACATTCTTGAAATATCTTTAAGTGAAGTTACAATGTACACGTCACCAGTAGAATTTTCTATAAGTTTTCCAATGTTTGAATAGATGTTTGTTCTTCCTTGAACAATATGAAATGTTGGCATGTTTACCCCCTGATTAGTTGGAACTGTTTCTTTGATTTTTTTAACGACTTCTTCTTTTGATTGTTTTAAAAGCTTTAATTCATCTTCTTTTCTTTGCAAAATCATCTTTAATACTTCTTCAGGTTTTGTCGCAACACAAAGTTTTGGTTTAGAAAAAGTTGTAGAGACAATATTTTGATTTAGTAATTTTTCAATAGTTCGATAAGTTTTGGTTCGTTCAACATCAATTTCTTTTGCAAGGGCGCTAGCTGAAATCGGACCTATACGTAATAGGTTTAGGTAAACATGTGCTTCCATCTCTTCAAGACCTAATATAGAAGAGAGTTCTAAACTAAGAGAATCAACATTTCGAGATGAAGTTAACTCTTTTCTTTCTTCATGTTCTAACTGCATTTGATTAACATACATTTTATGATCCTGCCAGGTTAGTTTGACTGGAATGTTGTCATTCTTTTCAACTTTTGATTTGGTTTGAGTTTTGGCTTGCGTAATTGATTAGTTGACCTTTTGTATTAAAGGACTTACGTACAATTTATCAGTGCGATCTAAATAATCCTAAAAAAATATTATCTAACCTAGAGCATTTAATCTATTAACTTGACAGGATTATTTGGTAAAGGATCTAAAAATAAAGAAACAGAATCTATACGATCTAAAAAATCTGAATTAAAAAAATTAGTCAAAGACAAAAAATATGTTAAAATCCTCAAAATAGGCTCAGAAATTTTAGAAAAAAATCCTCATGATCTAGATGTCTTATTTGTTTTAGGAGGTCTTCATTATATGAACGAAAAATTCTCAAAAGCGATTTCATATTTTGATAAAGTATTAGAAATTAGTGAATTTGATCCTGAAGCATTATTATTGAAAGCAAATTCTCACTATAAACTAGGCCAATACAAAAAATCTCTAATTAGCTGTGAAAAAATTAAAGAAATCGATCCTAAAAACAAAGGTGTTTCTGAATTACTTGCTAAAATTCCTAAAAATAGTGATTATTAGATAATATCTTCTAGTTCTTGATATTTTGTTAACTAGCTTGATGCCTCTATGGCACAATCATTAGAACAAAAATCACTCCGCATATTCTCAAATTCTTTTCCACAATGAATACATTCTCTAAGCGATCTCATTATACTCTGATACTTTACTACATTAAATCATATATTTCAGATCCAAAAAGTAAATATACTGATTATTAATCGCTTAATTTTCAAGCAGTTTTAGTTTACGAAGATTACGATTATATGCAACCCCAAAACGATGTGCTTCATCTCTAGCATACTGTAAAATTTTTAGTGCTGGACTATTACGTGGAATGATTATTGATTTTTTTCTTTTGGGAACGAATACTTCTTCATTTTGTTTTGCTAGTGACGCACAAGGAATCCTGATTCTAACACTTTGTAAAGAGCGTTCTGCAGCTTTTAGTTGTCCCTTACCCCCATCAATTAATACAAGATTGGGGAGCTCTGAATTGTTCTCTGATAATCTGAAATATCTTCTCTTAACAATTTCAGCGATCATAGAGTAATCATCTCTTCCTGAAACTGTTTTAATTTTGAATTTTCTATAGCCAGATTTATCGGGCTGCCCATCTACAAATCTAGACATTGAACCTACTGCATACTGAGAACCATGATTAGATATGTCAAAACACTCAATGATTTTTGGGGGGGTTTGTAATTCTAATCTCTCTTGAAGCTCAAAAATCCCTGGATCCATTCCTATAGACTGTATGAGATTGATATTTTTTAAAACCAATTCAATCATTTCTTTTCGTTTTCCTCGTTTTGGAAAGAGAATTTTTACTTCAAATTCGGCCTTTTTTGAAAGTAATTGTTCTAAAAATTGCTTGTTCTCAGGCAATTCACTTACAACAATATTTTTTGGGATTGGGTTGGTTGTATAATACTGATAAAGAAAATTACCAAAGGTATTGTCAGCAATAAGGTCAAATGAAAATCTGTTTCTATCTCTAATGACTCCATGAGTTTGACGAAGTGACATAACAAGTGCGGTATGTTCTTCAATTTTTATTCCAAAGTAATCTTCGTCTGGTGCATTTTCAACATATTCCATTTTTTGTTTGGCATGTAGGCTTCCAAGTCTTTGTAACGTATCTCTAATTTCTTTGGCTCGTTCGTAATCAAGTGATTCAGATGCTTGTTTCATTTCATTTTTTAATTTTTGTGCAAATTCATTCATTTGCTTTTTTCCTTTTAAAATTAATTCTAAATCAGAAATATGTTTTGGGTATTTTTTTTGGGCATTTTTGAATTCACAAGGTGCCTCACAATTTTCCAAATGATATTCAAGACAAGCTTTTTTTGGTAATGTTTTACAAATTCTCATCTTGAAAGCTTTACGTAAAGTTCCAATTGTTAGAAGCTTTGAGCTACCAGAAGTAAATGGGCCAAACACTTTACCTTTTCCTAAAAACTTTCCAGTTCTCATTCTTCTAGCTACCAAAAGTCTTGGATACTTTTCATCAGTTAAACGAAGATATGTGTAACGCTGTTGATCTTTGAGCTCTATGTTGTAGATTGGTCTGTATCTTTTAATCATGTTTGATTCTAGAATGTATGCTTCTCCTTCATTATCTGTTAAAACAAATTCAATATCTGAAATTTTTTCAACAAGTTTTTGAGTTTTATAATTTTGATTTTTTAAAAAATATGACTTTACACGATTTTTTAGATTTTTAGCCTTACCAATGTAAATTATATTGTCATTACTATCTTTCATCAAATAGATTCCTGGATGTTTAGGTATGTTTATTTTAGAAATATCAAAAGTCATCTTTGCATGAATTTTTTTAGGAATTTTCCTGTGTGTGTACTTGTTTTTGCTACCTGTGAAGGAGTGCCTATGGTCATAATTTTACCTCCTTCATCTCCTCCTTCTGGACCAAGATCAATTATCCAATCTGAATTTTTGATCACATCCATGTTGTGTTCAATTACAATCACTGTATTGCCAAGATTAACCAGTCGATTTAATACATCAAGTAATTTTTGTACATCTGCAAAATGTAGACCAGTGGTTGGTTCATCTAAGATGTAAAGTGTATTGCCAGTAGTTCTTTTTGATAGCTCCGATGCCAGCTTTACTCGTTGTGCTTCTCCTCCAGATAATGTTGGAGATGATTGCCCAAGTTTGATGTATCCTAAACCAACATCAAAGACTGTTTGAAGTTTTCTCTTAATTGCTGGAATATTTTCAAAAAATTTCAATGCTTCAAACACAGTCATATCCAAAATATCTGAAATATTTTTTCCCTTATAATGAACTGACAATGTTTCAGTGTTGTATCTTTTTCCTTTACATTCATCACACTTTACAAAAACATCTGAAAGAAATTGCATCTCTATTTGTTTTACACCATCTCCATCACATGCAAAACATCTTCCAACTGGAACATTAAATGAGAATTGTCCCATTGTATATCCTCGTTCTTTTGAAATTTCTGTATTGGAATAAAGTTCCCGAATTGCAGTAAATACACTAATATATGTTGCAGGGTTTGATCTTGGCGTTCTTCCAATTGGAGATTGATTAATTGCTATTACTTTGTCGATTTTCTCAATTCCTGTTATTTCTTTATGAGCGCCAACACGATGAGTAGTTTTGTAAAAGTTTGATTCAAGAGCTTTTAACAATGTTTCATTTAGTAATGTTGATTTTCCAGAACCTGAAACTCCAGTAACTGTGATAAATTTTCCTAATGGAAATTCTACAGTGATGTTTTTTAGATTATTTTCTTTTGCACCTTTGAGAATTAATTTACCCTTATCTTCTCGTTTTTTATCTTTTAATGTGATACGTAATTTATTTTTAAGGTAATCTCCTGTAACTGATTTATGGCCATTGAGAATCTTATCCACAGTTCCTTCAAAAACTACCTTTCCTCCATTGACTCCGGCTCCTGGTCCTAGGTCTAGTATCCAGTCTGAATTTCGTATAACTTCTTCGTCATGCTCTACTACAATGACTGTATTTCCAAGATTTCGCAGCTTTGTTAGCGTTTTAATCAGTCTAGCGTTATCTCTTTGATGTAATCCAATTGTTGGCTCATCTAAAACATATAGTACTCCTGTAAGGTTGGAGCCTATTTGTGTTGCTAGTCGAATTCTTTGTGACTCTCCACCAGATAATGTGGCACTAGATCTATTTAGTGTAAGATAAGTTAATCCTACATTTTTTAGAAACTCTAATCGCTCCTTAATTTCTTTTAATACCTCTCTTGCAATAAATTCTTCAGTTTTTGTTAGCTTGAGATTTTGGAAAAAGTCATAACAATCATCAATTGAAAGATCACATACATCCATTATTCCTTTATCATTAATTTTTACACCTAAAGCTTCAGGTTTTAGCTTTCGTCCATGACATGCAATACATGGAGTATCTAACATGAATTGCTTCAACCATTCTCTTTTTGCTTCAGATTCAGTTTCTAAAAATATTCGATGTAAATTATTTAGAACTCCTTCAAAACTATCTGAATATTCCCAGTAGGAATCACTTGTTTTTGATTGATATTTGTAATTGATTTTTTGATCAGTTCCATGTAAAATTGCTTCAAGATGTTTTGGCTTTAGTTTGTTAATCGGTGTCATTAAATTAAACCCAAATTTTTTTCCAACTGCGCGAAGTTCTTGCCGACGAAATGATGCTGCTCTACCACTCCAAGGAACAACTGCGCCATCTAAAAGCGACTTGGTTTTATCTGGTATAACTAAGTCTGGATCAAACTCCATTTTTACTCCTAGACCATTACAGGCTTTGCAAGAGCCAAAAGGTGAATTAAATGAAAACGTTCTTGGTTCTAACTCCCCAATTGTTACCCCACAGTGTGGGCATGCATTATTTTGTGAAAATAATCTATTTTCTTTTTCTGATGCAATCATTACTTGACCTTTAGAAGCTTTGATTGCATTTTGAATCGCTTCAAACAATCTGCTTTTTTCTTCTTTTGATGCAGTAATTCTATCAACTACAATTTCTACCCAATGCCATTTTTGTTTGTCAAGTGCCGGTATCTCTTCATCTAAAGATTGTATTTCATTATCTAGACGAATTCTAGAATACCCATCTTTTTTGATTTGCTCAAATAGCTTCTCATAGGTTCCCTTTTTTCGTTGAATAATGGGTGCCAAAATCAGGATTTTTTTACCTTCAAAATCTTTGAGAACAGAGTCACAAATAGTCTCAATTGATTGGTTTGAAATCCTTCTATTACAGTTGGGGCAATGGGGAATCCCTATTCTAGCATATAGTAATCTAAGATAATCATAGATTTCAGTGGCGGTTCCAACAGTTGAGCGTGGGTTTTTGCTAGTTGTTTTTTGCTGAATTGAAATAGCAGGAGATAATCCTTCAATAGAATCGACATCAGGTTTATCCATCATTTCAAGAAATTGTCTTGCATATGCTGATAGTGACTCAACATAACGGCGCTGGCCTTCTGCATAAATTATATCAAATGCTAATGTAGATTTTCCAGAGCCTGATAATCCAGAAATTACCACTAGTTTGTTTTTTGGAATATCTACATCAATATTTTTTAAATTATGTTGTCGTGCTCCACGAATCTTTAATATGTTATTTTTCATTTTTCTTTTCAATCTCCTTTTGAATTCTTTTTAATCGATCTCTACACTCTATAGCTCGCTCAAAGTCAAGGTCTTCTGCATATTTTTTCATAGTTGCCTCAATATCAATTGAATCTCGTGTCAAATCGCTAGCTGATTTATTTTTAATATCGTCGAGTGTAGTTACTTGTTCTGGAATAGACTTTATGATTGTTTTTGGAGTAATGTCTCGTTTTTTATTATATTCTAGCTGTTTTGTTCTACGACGTGTAGTCTCAGCCATGGCTGCCTTCATAGAACCGGTAATCGAGTCTGCATACATGATTACTGTGCCTTCTACGTTTCTTGAAGCCCGCCCAAATGTCTGAATTAAACTTGTGTCGTTTCTCAAAAAACCTTCCTTGTCTGCATCAAGTATTGCAACCAGAGACACTTCAGGAATATCAAGACCCTCTCGGAGCAAGTTTATTCCTACTAAAACATCAAACTCTCCTAGTCTTAATTGTCTAATTAGCTCTGTTCTTTGTAGTACTTCAATTTCTGAATGCATGTATCTAACCTTTACATCTTTTTTTGAGAGATACTCAGCTAAATCTTCTGCCATCCTTTTTGTTAAAGTAGTTACTAGAACTCGCTGTTCTTTTTTTGCACGTTTTTTAATTTCTTCAATTAGGTCATCCATCTGGTTTTTAGTAGGTCTTACTTCTGCAATTGGGTCAAGAAGACCAGTTGGCCTAACTACCTGCTCTACTATGTGAAATGATTTTTTTCTTTCATAATCAGACGGTGTGGCTGATGCAAAAATTGTATTTTTGATGTATTTTTCAAACTCTTCGAATTTGAGTGGTCGGTTATCATATGCGCTAGGGAGTCTGAATCCATAAGTGATTAGCTCCCTTTTTCTAGAATGATCTCCTTTGAACATGCCATGAAGTTGTGGTAATGTTACATGAGATTCATCAATAACAAGCAGGTAATCATCTCCAAAAAAATCAAGGAGGCAAAACGCCTGCTCGCCTGCCTTTCTTCCATCAAAATGCCGGGAATAGTTTTCAATTCCAGAACAATATCCTAACTCCTCCATCATTTCCAAATCATATTTTGTTCTCATCTCTAGTCTTTGGCGCTCTAGATCATTAAGTTCTGGTAATCTTTGTTTTAGCTCAGCTCTAATTGATTTTACAGCACGATCTCTGACATCTTTTGCAATAAGGTAGTGCTTTGCTGGAAAAATTTTGATTGAAGAAATTTTTCTTTTTTCTTTGAGTGACACATGATCAAGTAAGACAATTTTTTCTACTTCGTCACCAAATAAAGAAATTCTAACTATATCTTCTGAATATGCTGGAATAATGTCTAGTGTATCTCCTTTTACTCGAAAGTTTCCTGGTACAAGCTCTACATCATTTCTCTCATATCTTGCATTGACTAGTTTTTTGACAATTGTTGAACGATTAATTTTTTCTTTGTCAGATATGATAATTGACATGTCTTCCCAGTCGCTGGGATTCCCAAGTGAGTAAATGCATGAAACTGTTGCTACAATGATTGTTGGTTCCCCAGATAGAAGCATCGCAGTAGCTTCTAGTCTCAGCTTTTCAATTTTTTCATTAATTTGCGTGTCTTTTTCTATGTAGGTATCCGTTTGTGGAAGATAGCTTTCTGGTTGGTAATAGTCGTAGTATGATACAAAGTATCCAACATTGTTTTTTGGGAAAAACTGTTTTAGCTCAGAATAAAGCTGGGCAGCTAGGGTTTTGTTATGAGAAATTACTAGAGTGTTTTTACCTGTTTGCTGAATTACATTTGCAACTGTGAATGTTTTTCCGCTTCCTGTTACGCCTAAAAGTGTCTGAATTTTATTTTTTTTAACTCCTTTAACTAATCGTTCAATTGCTTCAGGTTGATCTCCTGTAGGTGAATAATCTGATATTAACTGGAAACCTTGAATTTGCTGCACCAATCTAATCGTCAAAAACTGAATTTAAAGCAATGGTAATTTCATAAGATGAACATTAGTTTTATTATGGTTACCAAATTGGTTCATCTCTCATTTCAAGACCTGCATCAGTAATTTCAAAACCCATAATTTTTAGCGTTTCTTTTGCAGTTGATGAATTTCTTTCTAGAATTTTTTCTGCAAGTTTCATTCGCTCTCCTGCTTGCAAATTCTGACCAATTTTGTATTTTCCTCTCATAGAATCTGGTGTTATCTTGATGATTGCAACCTCTTCTAATACCTCCATTTCAGGTGAAATTGGTTCGTATTTGCCTTCAGGCTGATATTTCTTTAATAGTCCATTTAGGGCATTAGTTTTTTCTTTCTTATCTTTTACAATCTCCCCTTTTCCTTTGATTACTACCGAAATGTAAAGAGTGTCAGCAAGGGACGCATCTTTTGGATCCTCAAAGTAAGACGGCAAAAACTCTAGTTCTCTATCTACTTCAAAGCCTACCTTTTCATTTCTAGTAACGTTTTCTAATTTTTCTCCTTTTGTATGAGAATGCATATAGATTACATCACCTAAAAAAACAAAATTCATTGGAATAATTTGTGGATACCCATTTTCATCAATACTTGCTATCCTGCCAACATGTTCTTTGTCTAAAAATTCTTTAATTTTTTCTTTTGATTTAATCTCTAGTCTTCCTAAAAGTTGCATAGTTTGGAATTTTTACATTTAACCTAAGAATGTAGCTGATGTTTCATCTTTTTGTTTTAGATGTGGCATCACATCTGAGGCAAATTTATCTATGCTGCCAAAGTAATTTTTGCCCCAGAATCTAATAACAAAGTGATTAACTCCTGCCTTGACAAATCTCTCAAAGGTAGGAATTACGTCATCAGGAGTTCCTACTGCAGTTGAAGAGCGAGCAACTACTTCAGGAATTTTAGTTGCAGCTTCACGCATTTTAATAATCCATGTTTGGTTTGACATGGAATATTCAGTAAAATATTTTCTAAAATCAAAACCTTCAATCTCTTTGAGCCCATGAACCCTTAGCACTTCGGGTTTGAACAAGCTAACCTTGACGGCTTCTTTCATTTTGGCCCATGACACTTCTGCATCTTCAGAAAAGTATACATCAATATCTAATGCAAACTGAAAACTATCTTTTTCAACATCTGTTCTTCCATTTTCATTCATAGATTTTTCAATCTGTGCTTTATGGTCTTCAAATAATTCTGGAGTATATCCTATTGGCAGCCAACCATTTCCATATTTTCCTGTAAGCATTAACGTCTTTTTGCCACCAGCTGCCAGGTATGTTGGTGGATGTGGTTTTCTTATCGATGGTGCTTGAAGACATGCGCCTTTTAGTTGGTAATATTTTCCCTCAAAATCTACTGTATTATCTGGACTTGAACCATACAATTTGTGAATAACTTGAATCTGTTCTTCCCATTTTGCAACAGGTTTTTCAAATGGAATGCAAAACTCTTTGAGGTTTTGAGCCTCGCCAGCTCCCAATCCAAGAATTGCTCTGCCTTTTGAGACTCTGTCAAGTGTAATTGCAGCTAGTGCAATATTTGATGGATGACGCCTAATTGCATCAGTAACACAAGTACCAAGCTCTACGTTACGAGTTGCATTTGCAATTGCAGATAACATAACCCAAGGATCCAAAACAATTGCTTTTTTCCATTGAGGAACATTTGTGTGGTCCATATACCAAACCGAATCATATCCTGTTCTATCAGCTAATATGCAAGCAGTAAGAATTTGATCTTCTGTGTATCCTGCTCTAGCTACGTTAAGACCATTTTGAATTCCAAACTTTAATCTGCCCAACTCTAACCCTTTATGACAATATTGTATAGATCTAAGCTAAATAAGTTTAGACCAATTGATGAGATTCACATCTTATCCAGATATGCTAAAAAAACAAAAAATTTTAGAATTTTTTTATAAATTACCCACTTTGATGTCTTCTAGACATTTTACCACATCTTCCTTTTTGATTGGAATTGGGTTTGGGTCTAGGTGACCTCTATCTGTCATAACAACATCAGCAGCTTCAGAAGCACTTGCTTTTAGTTCTAATTTATCAAACCCAAGTTTTTCCATTGCCTCTTTAAATCTGTCATAGAAAATTGATTTATTGAATTTATGAGCTACTGTTGTACATGATGATAGTGAAAAACCATGCGGTACTCCTTCATTTGAGAAAACATATGACAACGCATGTCCAAGTGTTGTAGAACAGTTTCCAAATCCTATTCCAGATAACATTGAACCATATGGATAGTTTTCAGGTTTATCATTCATTATTGCATCATATAACACTTCAAAAGCTTGTTTGCACAAAGTTCGCGTTAAATCATTTCCTAGTTTACTATCATATCCTTCTGTTGCTTGTGCACATGCATCGCAAATAGAATTTTTGATAACTTGTTCTGGAGTGCCATTCATGAAATACGAATCAACTACTGCCATATCGGCTAGGAATCGATCCTCATGTAACAATTTCTTTTTTCCATCAAACTTTAGTACACAATAAGTGGTCATTTCTGCGCCTGTTCCAAAAGTAGTCGGAATAAGAATTTTTTCTACACCAAAGTCTTGTGCAGCATACTTTACAACATCCATTGAGCTTCCTCCGCCTAAACCAATTAAGACAGATGGCTTTTTGTCTTTAAACTCAGAAATTAATGTATTAACATCATCAATTGATGGTTCTGGTGTAACTTTGTCAAATAGCATATTATCTTGAATTCCCATTTTGTCTAACCACTTGCTTGAAAGTTCTGGTGGGACAGTGGTTACAACCAAGGCATTTTTTGGATATTCTGTTTCAGAAAGTGCGTTTTCTCCAAAATTGATAACTTTTGGAATTCTTACTGTATGCACATAAAATTTAAAATGCTGAGTATTATTATATCTTACAAGTCTTTCATAGAACTTGAAAATGATTATTCAGAATTATTCAGCCCTAAAAAAAGACTGTAACTTTTCCAAAGTTCTACAAATACTTACTGCTGGACTAGACTCTGCTATGCCTCAAAAGGAGTTAGGAAAAATTCTTAATTCCAAACAGATTCAAATTGGCAGAAAACTAATCAAACTAAAAAACTATGATTCAATCTATCTTGTGGCTTTTGGTAAGGCTGCAAATTCAATGACTAAAGCAGTTAATTCTTATGTAAAAATCAAAAAAGGAATTATAGTTGTGCCAAAGGGTACAAAATCTATCATTAAAAATAAAAAATTTAAAACCTTCAAAGCTGGCCATCCAACACCAAATAAAACTAGTGTCGAAGCAGCTAAATCAATTTTACAATTTCTAACGCAACGAAACAAAGGCGAACTTGTAATTTTTTTAGTTTCAGGTGGTTCTTCTGCATTATTGGCATTGCCAGACGGAATAACTCTAAATGATAAAGTCAAAGTTACAAAACAATTGCTTGTTTCTGGAGCCACTATTCAAGAGATGAATTGCGTTCGCAAGCATTTATCACAAATAAAGGGTGGTCGACTTGTACAAGGAATCCAATGTGACGCAGTTTCGCTAATAATGTCTGATGTTTTAGGCGATGATCTTTCTTCAATTGCTTCTGGTACTACCTATTATGATAATACAAAATATTCTAGTACATTAAAAATTATTAAGAAATACCGTTTACAAAACAAAATTTCAAAATCTGTATTAGATAGATTAAGACTTGGCGCATCCGGGAAAATTCCCGAAACTCCAAAAAAATCAAAAATCCCCCATCAAATAATTTTAACAAATAATGATTGCATAAAATCTATGAAAAATAAATCAAAACAATTAGGCATTTCTTCTAAAATCTTGATTATCTCTGGCGATGTTGCAAAATCTGCTTCAAAACTTGTTTTGAACATGCCAAAGAAAAAAAACTCTTGTATTATTTTTGGTGGAGAAACTACAGTTATAGTCACAGGTAATGGAAAAGGTGGACGAAATCAAGAACTCGTGTTACGTATTTTAGAAAAAATACAAAAAACAAAACAAGATGTAATTATAGCTGCATTAGGAACAGATGGGATTGATGGTAACACAAAGTATGCGGGAGCTATTACAAAAAATATAACAGTTAAACAAAAGGAAATTGAATCATATTTAAATAAAAATAATTCAAATTCTTTTTTCAAAAAATATAGCGGATTAATTAAAACTGGTTATACTCACACTAATCTAATGGATATTGGTTTAATTCTTAAACTAGAGTAATTTTGTAGCCAAATCATCTTTGGGTTCTATTAGATGGTATTTGATGTTTAGTTTTCGTTGAGTAATTAATTTTTTAAGATACCACGTTCTTTTTTCAATAAACTCATCAGAATTCTCAATATCTTCTGTAAGATGTTTGTACATCGATTTTGAATCAAGCATAACATTTACTGTATCTTCATTTTTTATAATGAATCTGCCAATACTCCAAAAAATTCCTACATGTAATGCAATATACTTTGATTGTTCATTTGTTACTTTACCCAAGTACTTGTATGTATGATCTCTTTCTTGTTCCTCTGTGGAGTCATTAGACTGAATTAACCACGAAATTCTTTTTTGATTTCCATTAAAAAATAAAGTATGTTCCAAGAGTCAACCAAAAAGGTGTCAATTGTCTATATATTTTGAATTTCCAACTTATGATCTCAGATAGAAAGCCTCCAATGATGCTTGAAACCCACTCCTTCTTCACTAAGATGGTCGATGAACTAGTCGAGTTCTCTGAATATGACCCAGAGCTTGCAGACGGTATCAGATGGCTTGATGAACAAGCACAAAAAAAGGGAATATCATTTTACGATATGGTGTTTGAAGTGTTATACAAACATGATATTAACTCAAAAGCAAAAAATTGGCTAAATAATAAAAACTAATTAGATTGTTTTGCATCAGCCCTTAAATCAAGAGGCTTGTATTTACAACCTTGAGGACCACAATATTTGCCAACATAAACTGCCTTTGGTCTATACAATGCCGGTTTTGGTGCAGCCTCTGCAAATTTTTCTTCTATGATATGTGCTGCCCACCCAGCAACTCTTGATATTGCAAAAATAGGAGTGTTAAGATCCATTGGAATATTAAGCATATAGTAAACTGATGCACTATACAAATCAACATTTGGATAAATATCTGTACCTTTTCTTTTTTTCATTTCATCAATGGTTACTTGTTCTATTTTTTGAGTAATGTTAAACCACGGGCGATTAATTTTTTCTGCTAATTTTTTTGATAATTCTTTCAAAACACGCGCTCTAGGATCATAAGTTCTGTAAACTGCATGTCCCATTCCCATGATTCTTTCTCCTTTATCCATTTTCTCTTTAATCCATGATTCAACTTTATCTTCTGTTTTAATATATAGCAACATTCTCATCACTTCATAGTTTGCTCCTCCATGTAGTTCTCCACTAAGAGCTCCGATTGCGGCGCTTGCTGCTGAAAACATGTGAGCCCGAGTTGACGCAACCTGCCTTGCAGTAAATGTAGATGCATTAAATTCATGGTCTGCATGTAATATCAAGCAAATGTCAAAAATTTTTTCTATTTCTTCATCAGGAACCTCCCCAGTAAGCATATATAGAAAATTAGCAGCATGACTGAGTTCAGGTTTTGGATCCATGATCTCCTTTCCATTTCTAATTCTATGCCAACTAGCTATGATTGTTGGAACTTTAGAAATTAGATTAATGGCTCTATCATAACTTGATTCTTTGTTAGAAAATTCTTCATCAAAGTAACCAGCTAACGCAGCAACAAAAGCTTGTAACATATCCATAGGGTCTGCATCTTTTCTCCAATTACTCATGTTCATCTGCATTTGTTTAGGTATGGAACGAGTTTCCTTTAATCGGGATGTAAAATCTTCATATTCTGATTTTGATGGAAGCTCATCATGCAATAAAAGATAACAGACTTCTTCAAAATTGGAATTTTTTGTAAGGTCTAAAATATCATAACCTCGATAAATTAGCTTTCCTCGTTCGCCATCGATATTGGAAATCCGGGTATCAGCCACAGGAATCCCTCGCAAACCAATGTTTTTGGTATCCATATAGTAAATTCTCAAAAAGTCCTTTTAACTCTTTAAGCAATTTTTTTGAAAAACTGTTAATTTTTGTTTTTTTATTTAGTAAACAGTCTAATCGATCAAATCTATGTCATATAGCATTATTTTGAAATGACAATTAATGTCAACAGTAGAGCGTGAATTCTTCAAGAGTGTAGACGATTTAATCCTTAAGGCATCTGGAAAGACTCTAAAAAAACTTCAAGAGTTAGATATTAAGACACAGCTTCACGCAGATACGTTTTATGACGCATACTCTTTCTTTCATGAAGCTCCAAAAAAAGAAAAAATTCCTTCAGTGACCAAACCTTTTCGAAAAAATAAACTATAATGTAATTTCTTGATTTAAATGAGGGCCATATGATGAGTCGACCGTGTATGGTAAAGAAACTTACTAAAGTAAAAGTCAAAACTAAAACTAAGACAAAATCGAAACCAAAAAGAACTAAAGTAATTTGTTTGTCTCATAAAGAAGATACAGATGGAATAAGTTCAGCTGCTCTCATCAGGGAAGCCTTTGGCGGAGATTGTGTTCTTGTAGATTATCCTGGTCAGATGGACGCATTAGAAGCAATAAAAAATGACGAAAAATTAAAAACATTATTTATCTGTGATCTTGGTTTAAGCAATAAAAATCAGGAAAGTTTTGTTCAAATTCTAAGTGAATTAAGAAAGAAAAAAGTTTCAATTACATATATTGATCATCATGATTTAGATAAAAAAATCTTAAAACAATTAGAAAAGATTAAGGTGAAATTAATTCATGATACAAATGAATGTACTACAGTTCTAGTTTATAACGCATACAAATCAAAGCTATCCCAACATTCATCATTTGTAGCAGCTTGTGCAGCTATTACTGACTATATGGAGGATAGACCACATGGTTCAAAACTTTTACAAATTTACGATAGACAATTTGCATTAATTAACGCAACAGTTTTGACGTTTAATATTGTTGGTCATCAAAAAGATCCTGACTACCTTCTCTATCTTGTTGAAGAACTAGCTGAATCCAAATATCCTCATGATCTTCCAAACTCTTTTGAATTTGCTCAAATCCAAGTTGGAAAACTAGCTGCAATCATTGGTAAAGTAAAGAAATCCATGAAAATGATGAAGAATTTAGCATACATGGAAGTCTTAGACTCTGGAGCAAGCGGGGCAGTAAATTTTGTCTTGGGGCTTTCAGGAAAAGATGTTGGTGTGGCGTATAAAGAACGAGTAGACTATGGAATATACGCAGTTTCAGTTAGAGGCTCGAAATCTTGTAAGCTTCATCTAGGACGAATCGTTAACCCATTGGCAACTGAATTAGGTGGATCCGGAGGAGGTCATGACAAAGCTTGTGGTGCTGTAATTCCTAAATCTAAGATCAAACAATTTCTCAAAGAGTTTAACGCTAAGATCTCTTAATTCTCAATCTGGAATTTGGATATATTATTATAAAACCCCTTTTACACAACCAAGCATATGGTAAAACTTCAATGTAAAAACTATGGATTTGAATGTGATTTTGTTGTTGAAAGGAAAGATACAGCTAAAGTAATTCTTGATTTTGGAAAACACACTGACGAAGAACACAGAATTGAATATTCTAAGGAAAGTCTGATGCAGTTTATACTGCGAAAAGGATAACTGTTTGGTTTTTGATTTGAGAAAAAATATCCATCTCTACAATTTTATCATATAGACGGTGTTCATACAATGACAAGTTTTGCTACAATTGGAATTATCATTGCAGCTATTGCGGCTTCAATGGTTTTTGCAACTTACATGTACAACGAATATCAACCAAACTTCATACAAGTCGAAGCAGGACAGCCGATTCAAATTGGACCAGTCATCTATACTGTAGAATATCTTGAAATGCACGAAGGTGATAATGACATAAAACCAAATGAGATTTTTTTTAAAATCAAAATAATCGCTGAAAACGTTGGTTCTTCAACTACACTACTTAGTGGTGGGCAATTTTATCTTCTAGATGAAAACGATAAGAAATATCGTGCAGTTTATGGTCAATTTGATAACGAAGACCTATACAATGATGATCTCAAACCTAATGAATCAATTACACGAACAACACAATTTGATATCCCTTTTGATGACGACATGATATATAGAATTGGTATATTGCCAACTAAAGAACAATCATCAAAAGATATTGGAATTATTTGTGTAATGAACTGCTAAATTTAGATAATTTCTACTATCATATCTATCTCAACCGTTGCACCAAGAGGTAGGCTTGCAACTCCTACTGCAATTCTTGAATGCTGCCCTTTTTCTCCAAATATCTCAAATAACAAATCTGAAGCGGAATTGATAACTTTAGACTGCTCTGTAAAATCTGGAACTGAATTCACAAATCCAGAAATCCGAAGAATTTTTGAAATTTTATCAAGACTTCCTAATTCGGATTTTAGCTGGGCTAACGCATTAACAACACATAATTTTGCAGCCTTTTGTGCCTGTTCAACAGATTGGTCGTTTGGCACCTTGCCTTTGAATACCACTTTACCATCTTTGATTGGGATTTGACCCGAAACATACACAGTATGATCTGATTTTACAACAGGGATGTACGCACCAGCAGGTTTTGGAGGACTTGGTAGGATAATGTTTAGTGATTTGAGTTTCTCTTCAATCATAAAATTGTAACTGAATTATCTAGTTTTTAGGTTTTGGTTATTTAGAATTAATTTTGATGAGAACTTTTTCACCTTTTTGGGAATAGTTCTGTAAAATCGTTTTTGTTTTATATCCACGTTTGTGTAAATATCCTTCAATAACTGATACCCATGGAAGTGAGTGACCACTATTAATTTTAGATTCTACTGAGATGTTTTTGTTATTGACATCCAAATTTACATGACCTGAACATGTAATTTGTAATGCAGAATTCATTAATTCAATAACATCCTCCAGATTTTTTGATTTGATATTTATATCATTTTTTTCAAGCATCTTTAACAAATCTATTTCATTATTTTTTGAATTAAATGAAGAGTTTAGAATATGACATAGTCCGTCTTGCTCAATTAAATCAATCATACGATAAACTTCTTGTGCATCATTTTTTGTCATATCTGCAACACTTTCTGTTTTTAATGCATGTTTCCAAGCATGAAGAAACATAGATGACTGGTTATTTCCTAAAACTTCAGTTGATGAAAACAGTGCTCCTTTTCCATTTTCACTATCTATGATTAACAATTCTGTTTTGTCAAAAATAAAACAATTCTGAGCAATATCTGCAATTCGAATCTTTGCTCCATTTGGAATTAAATGAAAAGATTCTGAACCAACCTGTGAAGGGTTAGTGATGATTTTTACATCAAGATCTCGCCTAAGAACTCCTAACATCTGTTCTTTGCATTCAGCTAATAGATTCAATCCCCAAGGGTCAGCCATTATCTGAATTGATCTTTTTGATCCCTCTATCATTCTGCGAAGCTGATTTAATACATTATTTACGTTTAGATGAAAATATCTTTTCTCTTCAGAACCTTGTGATTTTTTTGTATCCTCACTAATCCGCTTCAAATTAGTAACTAATGTATTCATTCCATTTACTTTGTCTATTTGCTCATGAATTATTTCATCAAATGCATCTTCTGGTGCTATAGCTGTACACATAATTGGTTTACTTTTTGAAATAATTGCAAGCTTCTTTTTTTCAAGTTTTATCAAAACTGGATAAACTTTGGTACGAGGCAGCTCTGCATAATAAGCTAATTCACTTGCTGAAATCGTTCCTTTTGAGATTAAGGCAACGTATGCACGAGCCTCATACCTACTTAGACCAAATTCTTCGAGACTAACAGTAATGTTGTGCTCTTTTCCCATGACTAATAATGATTCATTCTTAGGTAAGACGCAAAGCTAATTTCCTTTATTCAATTACTCAAAAAAAAATAAAAATTGTAACCGTTTACTGTGTTACTGTGGTTAGAACCAATTCAGTGACAATGCCCTATAATAGAAATTTTCTAAAAGTTAAGTCACGGATGGCTACAAGTAGGCCTTATTCGATGCCTCCCGCAAAACGGAATTTTTTGACACATTTGTGTTTCGTTCCTATCTAGAGAGTCTGCTTGAGACCATCCCCTTTATGATTAAGCAAAATTGATGGCAGGCTCTAAAATTAGCAAGTAGTGTGCTAATGAAGATTCGAATACACAAAAATTGATAAATTTAACATGATAAGCAAAAAAAATAGGAACTTCACAAAAGATCTAAAAAAAGTAAGGATATTTTCCTTTTTAGCAGAGAAAAAACTATCACAATTTGATAAAAAAGATGAAAACAAAATAAAGAATATGACTTTTGAGCAATTGCAAGATTTACAGCAATTAACTTCTGCGGCTAATTTCATTCTCTTAAAATATGAAGACAATAAGGAAGTTTACTCTTTGTTAAAGGATTTTGTAGATATGATTTACAATTCATCAGAATCAGTGGATCTGTTAAATGATAAAATTATGGAGATGATAGTTTCTGCCGAAAATGCAATTTCTAGAATTAAAAACTTACAAGGCGATGTATCTGAGAATTTTTCCTTAATATCCACATCCAAGATGAATGATGAAAATGAACCTAAAATCACGACTAAAGCAAGTACAAATAATTTAACTAAATCTGCTACAGCAGTTTACACCTAAGAATACCTAAGCAAATTTACACTGAAAGTCGATTAGATAATTTGAGTTTAGCACCACAGGAACTAGAAAATAGTGCCAGCAGATATGCTTCGGAGGCAATCAAATGTGATTCCCAAGGAGCGAGAGGAATGGCAATAGCCAACTATCAAAAAGCGATAGATTCTCTAATGAAACTGATGCATCTTTATCCAAATAACAAACTTAACAAAATTTACACCGAACGAATGAGCTCTTATCAAAAAAGAATCAAGGCTTTACAGGCAACACGTGGTATCGAGCCTGTAATTGATCCTAATGCAACTCCTGAAGAACGTAAAGAAACTATGAAAAGACACGAAGAAGAACAAGATGATGGAAAATTTGACGATCTAGTGATGAAAGAAAAACCAAACATTAGTTGGAAGGAAATTATTGGGTTAGAAGATGCAAAAAACGCATTACGTGAATCTATTGTTTATCCTACTAAAAGACCAGACTTGTTCCCATTAGGTTGGCCAAGAGGTTTGTTATTCTATGGTCCGCCTGGATGTGGAAAAACAATTTTGGCTGCTGCAACTGCAAGTGAAATCGATGGTTATTTTGTAAATGTTGATGCTGCATCTATGATGAGTAAATGGTTAGGTGAAGCAGAAAAAAATGTTTCAAAACTCTTCAAAATGGCCCACTCCCTTAATGAAAGAGAAGGAAAACCTGTAATTTTGTTTATTGACGAAGTTGATTCTCTTCTAGGTTCTAGAAACAGTGAAGTCGGTGGTGAAATTAGAATTAAAAATCAATTCCTATCAGAAATGGATGGGGTAAATGGTAAAGGAAAAAATATAAAATTGTATGTAATAGGTGCCACTAACAAACCATGGAGTCTTGACTGGCCATTTTTGCGTAGATTCCAAAAAAGAATTTATGTATCACTTCCATCGCTTGAAGCAAGAGAGAATTTATTTAATTTGTTTACAGCTCCACTCAAAAAAGATCCTCGAGTAAAAACCCATGAACTAGCTAAACTTTTTGAGGGGTACAGTGCAAGTGATGTAAAAGATGTTTGTCAAGCCGGACAGCTCAAAGCTGTTCATGCATTATTTGATTCGTCAGAATATAAAGAACCTACCGAAGGACAAACACTTCCTCAACCAAAAAGTCTTACAATGGCAGACTTTAGACTCATAAAATCTCAAAGAAAACCCAGCGTTTCGTTAGAAATGATTAGAGCTTATCACAAGTGGAATGAGGAGTTCAAAGCACTTTAGATAAACTTTACAGTTAGTACAAAACAAATTTTTAGGCACAAAAAATTAGGAATTAAGAATTTTTAGAAAAATCTATGAAATTTCTAAATTAGATTAATTAAAAAGAGAATCCCCCCTTCCGTGCGTAAAAAGTAGCTACTTAGAAGTTGGAGCTGTGGGAAAATTATGACGAATTATTTCTTTCTTCATATTCATCAAAAGATCCTTAATATGAATAAGGATAACATCCATACCTCTATTTACTGTTGTATGTCCATCTCTTCTGTCTTGATATTAATATCATGAAGGTGAGTGAAAATCAACATGGAGATTCTTGAAGAAAAGGTTCTACTATGGCTTGATAGTGCAAGATTTGTTAAATCAAAGCCTGGAGTATATGTCCTCTATGATAAGAAGCTAAACGTATTATACATTGGCTCAAGTGATAATCTTCAGAAAGAATTTGAAAAGTATGTTGATACAAACTTTG
>Ga0209997_10000121_pt1 | contig 22539 bp, 24 predicted proteins | sample CR04metaG_FD_182079 | JGI IMG/M metagenome (GOLD analysis project Ga0209997, IMG submission 182079) | Deep subsurface microbial communities from Mariana Trench to uncover new lineages of life (NeLLi) - CR04 metaG (SPAdes) (version 2) | ecosystem: Environmental > Aquatic > Marine > Ocean trench...
TCGTCACTGTCCAGTACCGTCAAGCGCAGAGGAATCTGCAAATCGGAGTGGTCGGCAATGTCTTTAGCCAACTCGCGAACATAGGCAATCAACTCTTCATCCTCTGCTTCGGGTGGCATCATGGCGGTTGCTTTCATCTCGCGAATCGCTTCTTCGCCAGTTTGGATGTCCTTTTCCTGTCCCTCCTTGAGCACTCGAATGCCAATATCCTCGACATCTCCAAAGCGCCGGTGGCGAGCCTCTCCTGACTCCAAAGCCAAGATAATCTCTGCCTTTTGGGCGGGCCACTTCTCAATAAGATCTACCTTGGCTTGTTTGTTGTCATAGGCCACGGGAAGCCCGTCTTCACGCTCCGCTTGCTTGGCGTTTTGGGCCTGTTCAAGGGGAAGAATCTGGCAATGGAGCTCACTCCTTTGCGACGTCATTTCAGACGTATCTCTGGACCTGCTCTTATTGAGCTGATCCAGCTGCTTTCGCAATTCTTTAACCTGCTGTTTTAACTCCTTTTCTTCCTGCTCCAGCCTCTTCTTTTCCGCTTTTTCTTCCTTCTTGAGGTCTTTTCGGAAGGCATCCAGTTCCTTTTCGGAGAATTTCAGCTCCTCTGCCTTCTCAAGAAGGACCAGATAGGGCTCCTGGACCAGATCAGTCAAGGGGGAAACAGTCGCCGTATCGGCGGGCCAGGAGGCCCACAGGTTGGTCCAAACGAGCAGCCCACAGAGTCCTACCGCGAAGATTTTCCTTCCATTAGTGGAGTTTGTCTGTCGCATCGTCCAACTTCCTCCTTGAGAAGCGCACAGAAGAAGCACTTGAGGGAACTAGAAGTTCTCGTGAGAACCGCCCCAGCCCCCACGGAAACCTCGCCGAAAGCCTCGGCGTGAACGCCGGTTGGAGTTGAACTCCTCCAGTGCTGTCAATTGCTCGGGTGTCAGGATCAGTTGAAATTGTTCGCGAAAACTTTGCCGGGAAGTGCGGATGTCCTCGCCCGCATTGCGGGCTGAGAGGACGGCGTTTCCAACATCTGTGGGGTCGGGAGCCTCCAATTCCAACAGGCTCCTGAGTTGTTGGCGGTATCCCTTTTGTTCCTCTTGAAGAGCACCAAGGGATGTCTTCGCATCTTCTCTCAGCTGGTTGATTTGCTCCAGCTGCCCGGGATCGGTGATTCCCAGATGTTCCAAGACCCTTTGTGGCGGGACCAGGAAGCCGCCCCCACGACCGCCAAAGCCTTGGGCTGCTGCTAGACCGGAACTCAGAAACGCTGCTGTCAGCAACAGGATAACGGTCATGGGCCTTGCTGTTCTTCTTTTCATCTTGAGTCCTCCATTTTCAGTTTGTATTTCCGCTCACATCTTGTTTTGTCGCAGATGACATCACATTAAACATTTACTAAGACGAACAAAGGACGGAAATGTGTGTCAAGGGTTGGTAATCCTTCCGTAAAGGTTTGTAAAGTTGAAGTCATCTGAGTTGACACTTCTATACGCAAGGGGGAAAAGGTTGGCGTAAAATAAGGCGGATGACGGCAAAGCAGATGAACTCAAGAGAACCCGAGGAATGCGTCCTGATTATCGACGACGATATCGAGTTGTGCGAGTTGGTCACTGAATACCTGGAAACCGAGGGTTTCGGTGTGGAAGTGATCCATGATGGTACAGATGCTGTAGAGAAGGCGGTCTCCGGATCCTATGGGCTGATCATCCTGGATGTCATGTTGCCGGGAGTAAACGGTTTTGAGGTTTTGCGCCGGATTCGCTCCCGATCCCAGATTCCTGTGCTCATGTTGACGGCTCGTGGCGAGGAAGTGGATCGAATCGTAGGCCTGGAAGTGGGGGCCGATGATTACCTGCCCAAACCCTTTAATCCACGCGAACTGGTGGCGCGGATTCGTGCCATATTACGACGCACCCATTCGGATGGCTCCCAAGCGACGCCTCCGCAACCGAAAAGCCTTTCTCTAGGGGACCTTGACCTGGACACCGGTACTCGGATGGTCCACCGAGCAGGGCAGGCTTTGGAATTAACCACGGTGGAGTTCGAACTTCTGGAGGTGTTCTTGCGGGCGGCTGGATCGGTCATGAAGCGAGAGGACCTGGTGGAGCGGGTTTTGGGCCGCAGTTTTTCTCCCTTTGACCGCAGCATCGACATGCACGTGAGCAACCTGCGCAAGAAGTTGGGTCCTCACAAGGACGGAAGTGAACGCATCAAGTCGATCCGAAGTGTGGGCTACCTCTATTCTTTTGACCCGTCGGAGAAGGGTTAAATCCTGGAATGCGAAGCAGCCTTTTTCTCAAAATCTTCCTCTGGTTTTGGTTGGCCATGACTGTGGTAGCAGGGGCGCTGGTGATCTCCGGTGAAATGAACCGTGCCTCCCCTCAGTTTTCTCCCTTTCGAGAATTCACCAGGAATGCCATGTCTTTTGCCCGAAGGAGTACTCAAGTCCTTGAGCGCGGCGGCCTACCTGCGCTGGAGGAGTACCTGGAGCAGCTGGAGCGAAGTTCCCGAATTCGTGTTGTTGTGTTCGACCCTCGAGGCCGGGAGGTTTCCGGGCGCACCGCTCTACCCGGTGCCGAAGCGCTGGCGGCCCGCGCACTGCGCAGCAGTCGAGTGGAGGTCCAACCCGAAGGAAGAATGCTGTTGGTGGCCCAAAGCGCCAGAGCCCCGGGAGGAGAGGGTTATACCGTGGTGGGCCAGATTCCTGGTCCCCGTTTCGGTCGGGGTGTTCAACCTGCGGCTCTGGCACTCAGGCTGCTGGTGGTTGTCGTGACAGGTGGAGTGGTTTGTTATGGGCTTGCCCGTTACCTGACCTCTCCCGTGGCCAGGTTGCAGAAGGCAACCCAACAGTTGGCGGGGGGTGATCTCACCGCGCGGGTGGGTTCCGTTTTGGCAAAGCGGGGAGATGAATTTTCCGATCTGGGACACGATTTTGATCTCATGGCCGAGCGAATCGAGCGGCTGATCAACTCCCAGCGTCGTTTGTTGAGTGACATTTCTCACGAATTGCGTTCACCCCTGGCTCGGCTGAATGTAGCCCTGGAGCTGGCCCGTAAGCGAGCAGGATCGGAGGCCGGCGCCTCTCTGGATCGGATCGAACGTGAGGCGGGGCGAATGAACGACTTGATCTCCCAACTGCTGGGACTTGCTCGATGGGACAGCGACGCTGAATCGAGACAAGAGGAAAGTATTTCCCTGGCAGACCTGGTGCAGGAGGTGGCAGCCGATGCTGACTATGAGGCCACCAGTCAGAATCGACGAGTGTCAGTCCTAGAAAGTGAAGATTGTATCGTCACAGGTTCACCGGAACTTCTGCGCAGCGCGATCGAGAACATCGTCCGCAATGGCTTGCATTACACGGCCAAAGATACCCGGGTGGAAGTTCGCCTCTCAATTTCACGGATCGATGATCGGGCGTATGCGGTGGTTGTGGTCCGAGACCACGGTCCAGGCGTTCCAGAGGGTGCTCTGAAAGAGCTCTTTCGCCCCTTCTACAGGGTGGAGGAAGCGCGTGATCGCCTCTCGGGAGGAAGCGGCCTGGGCCTGGCTATTGCCGAGAGAATCATTCGTCTCCATGGAGGCGCGGTGACGGCAACCAACGCCTCAGAGAAGGGCTTGCAGGTGGAAATCAGAATTCCCCTTAGGAAGGGAGATGAGGGACAGGCTTAAGGCTGTCCCTCATCTTCTTCATTCCTTCGATGAGGACGTCACTTCCGGTTCCAGTTCCAAGTCGAACACATCGGCTAAACGCACCAGGTAGTTGAAGATTCCAATGATGTGGGTGGCTAGAAAAATATCCTTGTCGTTTAATCCGGCCTGGCGCAGTTGGTCTAGATCTTCATCCACGACCTTATAAGGTGTTAGCGACACCTTCTCGGCAAACTCCAGAAGGGCACGGGTTTGGGAATCCAAGTCGGCCCTACGGAAGTCGGTCTGCACTTGCTGAACCAATTCGGGGTCGGCGCCTTCAAAGCGGAGAAACTCTCCGTGAAGTTGAGTTCAGTAATGGCATCGGTTGGCTCGGGAGGCCACGATGGCAATCATCTCCCGCTGAGTTCGGGTCAGTCCTCCCGGTTCCACCATCAGAACGCCGAACAGTTCTCCGAAAGGGACACCGATTTCGGGGCGGATAGAGAGTAGACGGCCCATGTTGGGGACAAACTGAGTGTAGGCCTCGGCCCTGCTCACCCCACGTTCAGCCATCCTGGTATTTCTGACCGCGCATTCCTCATCAGAGGCTAAAGGAATTCTTGCCATTTCGACTCCTTTCCTTAGTGTTGAATCGAAGAAAAGTGAGTCTAGCATACAGCGATCAGGTCTTCGGCATCTGTGTCACTTGCTCTGAGCGACGAAAGTTTTCTAACATGGAAATGCAGGGTCCATCAAGGCGTTCAACACCCTGTCGTTATTGGGTTTCCCGAGTTGGGAAGGTCGCTTATGAAGAAGCCGACGCACGATCGATCTTATGCGCTTGTCAATCCTGTCTGCGCGATCGTGGAGAAACCTCGCACCGAGCTCACCCGAGCCGATCTGGTGCGCGTCATCGAAGAGAAACAGATCGAGAAGATCACCTTTCACTACACCGGCCTGGATGGGAAGCTCAAAGAGTTAAAGCTACCGGTTACGAATCGCTATCAGACGGAACTTCTTTTGGAGGAAGGGGAGCGAGTGGATGGGTCCTCTCTCTTCAAGGAACTGGTGGATGTGGCCCTCTCGGACCTCTATGTAGTCCCTGTTTATCGTACTGCCTTCCTGAATCCGTTTGACACAAACAGCCTGGACTTCATCTGTCGCTACCTGACCCATGAAGGGAAACGCGCATCTTTTGGACCGGACAATATTCTCCACAACGCCTATGAGCTCTTTCGGAAGAACACCCATCTGGAACTCTATGCTTTGGGGGAGTTGGAATTCTTCCTGCTACAAAATTCGAATAGTCCGAACTATCCAACGGCGCAACAGAATGGCTATCAGGCTTCTGCGCCTTATGTGAAGAGTGGAGAGATCCTCAACGAAATGGTGTATCACATTGCCCAGATTACGGGAGCGGTGAAGTATGCCCACAGCGAGGTCGGCAGTGTCAAAAGTGTGCGCAGTAATCTGGAGGAGATTGAGGGTAAAGAGGCGGAACAATTCGAAGTGGAATTTCTTCCCACACCCGTAGAAGAAGCAGGGGATAATCTGGTCCTGGCCCGCTGGTTGATTCGGAACATCGCCTATAAATATGGCTGTGTAGCCACTTTCGCCCCTAAACTTGAAGAGGGAATCGCCGGCAATGGTCTTCATGTCCATATGAAACTGATGCAGGATGGCAAGAATGTCATGACAGGTACGAATGGAGAGCTTTCGGAGCTGGCCAGGAAACTGATCGGTGGCTTATGCACCTATGCAGATTCCCTGACCGCTTTCGGGAATACCGTGTCTTCAGCTTACCTCCGACTGGTACCGAATCAAGAAGCGCCCACATCCATCTGCTGGAGTGACTTGAACCGCAGTGCCATGATCCGGGTACCGTTGGGATGGTCGAAGATCAATAATCTGGCCAGCAAGCTTAATCCTCAGGATGAAACGGGTTTAACGGAATCGGTAGATCGACAGACGATTGAGTTGCGCAGTCCAGATGGCAGTGCCATTATTCACTTGTTGTTGGCAGGCATCACTCTGGCGGCGGAATGGGGACTAACCCATCCCGAGTCGTTGAAGATTGCCAAGGAGCGCTATGTCACCGGCAACATTTTTAAAAATGAAAAGCTCCTGAAAAAGCTGGACACTTTGCCGGGGAGTTGCGTCGAATCCTCCCGAATTCTGCTGGAAAAAAGGCGGCTCTACGAAAGAAAGAATATCTTTCCGGAAAGTATCATTGACTACGTTGCCAACCTGCTTCGAGCCGAGAATGACGAATCCATGAACCAGTCTCTGGGGGATTTACCGGCCGATGATCGCCTGCAGGAAACACGCAGAATCATGCACAAGGATTTGCACCGGCACTAAGTCGCCATCCTCAACCGACCCGCCCCTCCCAGAAGGCCTCGATAGCTAAGTGTCCCGTTCCATAAGTACGGTGACGTTTGTGGCGAGCTCGTCGTCGCCGATGTTCCTGCATCACCTCCTCCTAGCCGGGTTTATGCATAGGTTCTCGTTACGAAGCGGCGAAAACGCCGACCTGACGAGGCGCGGGAGGGGCACCCGCTTGCGGGTCGCGCAACACTGGCGGTGCGCAGAGCCGGATGGTTTCGCTGCTGCAGTAGAGAATCTATGCATAATCCCGGCTACCTCCTTGATCTCTCCTGGCAAGCCCCATCAGCAAACATCATCGTATTTATGGAACGAGACACGAAGGTTCGCTTAGAAGGACGGCCTGTCATACAATGAGATCGACATGCAGCTGGATCTGAGGCTTTTGGAGATTTTTTGCCGAGTCTACGAGGAAAGAAGTTTTTCCCGAGCTGGAGAGAAACTTTGGATCTCGCAGCCTACCGTCAGTGGGCATATCAAGAATCTTGAAGAAGCGCTGGAAGTGAAACTCTTTGAGCGGCTTCCTCGTGAAGTGGTGCCCACCCAGGCAGCACGGATTATTTACCGGCACGGGGAACTCATCCTGAAACAACGGCAAATCGCCCTGCAGGATCTCATGGCGTTCTTGAATCGGCTGGAAGGATCCCTCAGTCTGGCGGCCAGCACCATACCGGGAGAGTATCTGCTGCCTCAGGTCCTGGTGGCTTTCAGGGCCCAGTTTCCTAAGGTCGAGGTGAGGTTGACGATCTCGGATTCCAAAGAGGTCTGTGATCAGGTGGTCAAAGGAAAAGTGGAATTGGGCTGTGCCGGCGCTCGATTGGATATCTTGGGACTGCGATACCACCACTTTGCCTCGGACAGCCTGGTCCTGGTGGTGCCCCGGAACTCTAGATGGCGAAGCGTGACCACAATTTCGGTGGAGGATCTGCGCCATGAGCCCTTCCTGGCCAGAGAAAATGGTTCGGGAACCCGCCTCAGCTTTGAAAAACAAATTGGCCGCAGCCTTGATGAATTTAATGTCCAAGCCGTGCTCAGCTCAACCAACGCGGTTAAGGAAGGCGTCAAGGCGGGTCTTGGGGTTTCGGTGCTCTCCCTGCTGGCTGTTCAGACCGAACTGGCCAATGGAGTGCTCAAAACGGTAAGAATCGACAATTGCGAAACACTTCGCCGAGACTTTTTCGCGGTCTTCAACAAGAGACTCACACTTTCTCCCATTGCGAAAAGTTTCCTCGACGCTCTGGAAAGCCAGGCTGAAGAGCTGGGTTTAACTGCCTAAGCCATTAGCCCCAGGTTTTCCGATGACTCGAGGCGCTCACCATCGGAATTACCTATTGGCCCAATCTTCCCCAAATCCGGTAGTCTTCCGTAGGCGGGGTGAATCGTAGGTTCGGGTCTCCCACCGGCTGGCTCTTACGGGTACGGAAAAGCACGATGTGGTCTAAAGGCGGCACTAACAGGAAGAGTCAGGGAGGGGCATCCTCGTCCCGAGGCGCTCGCTTCTCCCTTCGAAAGTCCTCGGTAGTTTTTGGATCGACCGTAGCTCTGGACTCTGTTGATCTGGAGATTGGCTCGGGTGAAGCGGTGGGATTTGTCGGGCTCAGCGGAGCAGGGAAGACCACCTTGCTGTGCCTTCTCAATGGGACGGTGAGACCTACGGGGGGGACGGTCCAGGTGGATGGACGCGACCTGGCCACGCTCTCCTTTGAAGAACTACGAAAAGTTCGTGCCGGCATAGGATTTGTCCACCAGGATCTGAGCCTGATTCCCAACTTGCGGGTGCTCCACAATGTGCTGGCCGGCCGGCTGGGGAAGCTTTCCTTCTGGGGTGGAGTGCGGGCCTTCCTGTTTCCTCAACGCCGATATGTGCACCAGATCCACGAGATTCTGGAGCGAGTGGGAATACCGGAGAAGATCTACGAACGAACAGATAGACTCTCGGGAGGTCAACGCCAGAGAGTGGCTATTGCGCGCGCCCTTTTCCAACAACCTGAGGGGTTGTTAGCCGACGAACCGGTTTCCAGTGTAGACCCGGCTCGCGCTCGATCTGCGGTGTCCCTTCTTACCGAGATCTCCCGAGAACAGGGACTGACCCTCTGTGTCAGTTTGCATAATCTGCACCTGGCACGAGAGTTCTTTCCGCGTCTGGTGGGCCTGAGAGCCGGGCGCATCGTTTTCGATCGGGCCACTGAACAGGTCGGAGAGGATGAATTCCAGCACCTTTACGACTTAAACGGCGTGTAAAATGAAGATGACCCGATCTTGGGGTATGGCTTTTCTTCACAGAGGTCTAGGAGTGCGCAGAACTTTGATTCTCGCCATCCTAGCCGGAGGAATCTGGGCCTTTGTTCAGCTCGATCTCAAGCTGGCCGATTTGGTCCCCACTTCCGGGGGAATGCGGGTGGCCTGGGCCTTTTTCAGTCGTGCCCTGAGTCCGGCAATCGTTTACGAGGCGGAATTCGTCCCCAGCGATACCCCTCCATTGTTGTGGAAGGCTCTTCAGGCAGCCGGCACCACCGTCGTCTTCGCGTCAGCGGCCATGAGCCTGGCCCTGATCTGGGGACTCCTTCTAGGTTTCCTGGCTTCCACTTCCTGGTGGGTCGGTGACCCTGCCGGTGGAGCAGGTCCTGTGACGGCATTCGTGCGCCGCAGCATCGCGCCCATCGTCTATGGAAGCACGCGGGTCTTGATCGCCTTCATGCGTTCGATCCATGAGCTGATTTGGGCTGTGCTCTTCCTGGCCGCCTTTGGCCTCAGTCATCTCAGCGCTGCCATCGCCATAGCCATTCCCTTTGGGGGAACACTCGCCAAAATCTTCTCGGAGATGATTGATGAAGCACCACGGGATGTCGCCTATGCCTTTCGTGGCAGCGGTGCCTCAGCGACTCAAGTTTACCTATTCGGGTTGCTGCCGCGAGCTTTGCCGGACATGATTGCCTATTCCTTCTATCGATTCGAGTGCGCCTTACGTTCCTCAACGATCCTGGGCTTTTTCGGCTATCCCACCCTGGGTTTTTATATCGCTGCCTCTTTTGAGAATCTACACTATGGCGAGGTCTGGACCTACCTGTACACACTTCTTGCGCTGGTGATCCTGGTGGACTGGTGGAGCGGTGCTCTCAGAAAGAGGTTTGTGGCATGACCGATCGCGAACTTAAGCTTCGGCACCTGCGCAGCCAACGTCCGAGCAGCCGATTTGTTCACTGGAGCGCCCTACTGATGCTGATGGTGATGATGGGATCGTGGTGGGTGGGCGACTTTCAGGTAGAAGATTTCCTTTCTGAACGACGACTGCAGAACTTGACCCGGTTCCTCCATGAACTGATTCCCTATCCCCTTCAAGAAAGAGAGTTTGACCTCGGCATCGCTGTGGAGTGGGCAGGGGAGATTCTTGTTGAAAAGGGCTGGTCGGCAACGGTGGTGACGTTGGCCATCTCTGTGGCCGCCATTGTTCTGGCCGGGATTGGAGGAGCCTTCTTCTCCCTTCCTGCTGCCCGCAACTTCACTTCTCCCGAGCCTTTTCTCTCTTCGCTGCGGAATCCCCACGGAGCCTGGAGCTTCCTCTGGCTGACCCTGGTATGGCTGACGCGATTGTTCCTCATCTTTGTGCGTGCCATACCCGAATATATGTGGGCCTTTCTGCTCCTGGCCGTCCTGGGTCCCACTGCATGGCCTGCGGTGCTTGCTCTGGCCTTGCACAATCTGGGGATCCTGGGGAAATTGGGGGCCGAGGTGGTGGAGAACACTGAGCATGCTCCCCTCTCCGCCCTTCGCGGCCTGGGAGCCTCTCACCTCCAGATCGCTGTTACAGGGCTTTTTCCACTGACCTTTTCTCGGTTCTTACTCTTTCTGTTTTATCGCTGGGAGACCTGCGTGCGGGAAGCCACTGTCCTGGGAATGTTGGGAATTGTCTCCCTCGGTTACTGGATTCAGGACTCCCGAGCCCGTAATCATTACGACGAAATGTTCTTCCTGGTACTTTTGGGAGCGGCTTTGGTGCTGATCGGGGATCTACTCTCAGCCCTGGCGCGTGAGACCATTCGCCGCTTCTCCTAGTCAGATATGGTTTGACAAAAATTAGGAAGGCGTGTATTGATCCAGCGGAGGAGGGGATATGAAGCGCCAGGACAGATTGTTACCGACGCTAGATCGCCGGAAGTTTTTCTTAGCTCTTTACGCAGCTGGAGGAGTTCTGGCCAGTCAAGGTTCGGCGCGGGCTGCATTTCCTCCACAACGCCAGGATCTTCCGACAGGGGCCCAACCAGGCGACTGGCCTCTGACGGGCTGTGATCTGCGCGGCACCCGGTCCAATGTGCACGAGACAAGGATTGGTCCTTCCAATGTGGGACGCTTGAAGGTGAAGTGGACGTTCGAGGGAGCTGGAAACTTCAACCAGGCCACCCCTGTAGTGGTGGGCGACACCCTCTACTTTTCCGCCTGGGATGGGTATGTCTATGCCCTGGAGGCCCGCTCGGGGGCCCTGAAGTGGAAATTTAATGCCTGGGAAGGCATCCAACCCAACCCTCCTGGAGAAACGCGACCCGACATCAACATTGACCCTCTCGGGGAGATGCGGGGAGGAGTGGCCTTTGGGGACGGACGGATCTTTTTCGGGGCCGGAACGGGCCGGGTTCATTGCCTGAATGCGGAGACGGGCAGAGAAATTTGGCACACTCTCATCGATCCCCAATCGGGCACCACCCGGACCCGAGTGAACTCAGATCCCATCTACTATAACGGAAAGGTTTTTGTGGGACTCTCGACCTCAGCGGGCGATGGCCAGGCCGTTTGTTTAGATGCCGGAACGGGTGCCATACGGTGGAGTTTTGATACCGTTCCCGATCCCAAGGCCCTGGCCGGTGGCTCGATCTGGTCGGCAGCCGCCATAGATGTGGAATACGGTGTCGTCTACAACGCCACGGGCAGCCTCAAGGGACACGTAGCGGGGCCGATGCTCTTTAGCGAAAGCATGATCGCCAACGACATGGAATCAGGCGAGTTATTGTGGTACAACCAGCTCAGGGACAATGATCCCTTTGATCTGGATTACAGCTGCCACCCGATGCTTTTTGAAGCGACTCATCCCACCCGCAGTGGCGGTCGCCGCAGCTGTGTGGGTGCCGGCAGCAAGACCGGATTTCACACCTTTGACCGCTATACGGGAGAGCACTTGTGGACGGCTGGCGTCACCAACGGGGGCCCCGTGCTGAACAGTACTGCCTATGGGCACGATAAAATCTATATGGTTTCCACTTCTTCAGCCAACCACCGTCGTATCGCTGAAACCGCCACCGTGGCACTCCATGCCTACACCGGAGAAGTCCTGTGGTGGACACCCAATGCGTCCAGGATTCAGGGCGCAACGGCAGTGGCCAATAACCTTTTCTACCAGGGTTTCAACGACGGTACCCTGCAGGCTCTGCATGTGGAAACGGGAGAACCCCTGTGGACCTATCAGCTGCCTTCAGCACGGAGGGGGGGGATCACCATCTCCAATGGAACGCTTTACACATCCTGCGGCGTCCAAAGGTCGCCGCCTTATTCACTCTACGCATTCAGTATCGAGGGTCGTTAAATGATGAGGACGGCACAACACAAAATCAATCGAAGGAATTTCCTAGGCACGACCGCTGGAGTCTGTCTGGGAGGTATCGGCCAGGCTTGGGCCCAGAAACCCGATGCCGAAGTTCGCATTGTTCTGAGCTACGATCGAGGACTTTGGTATTACGATCCGGTGGGGCTCTATATCCAGCCGGGAGAAACCGTGCAGTGGACAGCCCTGCGCTGGACACCCACCGTGACTGCTTTTCACCCGGACAATGACAACCATGAACTGCGCATCCCCGAGGGAGCGGAGCCTTTCGACTCGGGGATGTTAGCCACCCTGCAGACCTTCCGATGGACCTTTAAGGTAGCAGGGACCTACGATTACTACAGTAAGTATCATGAGGGAGCTGGACTGCTCGGTCGAATTGTGGTGGGGACGCCGGGAGGCCCCGCTGAGAAACCTCCACGCTATGGAGGTGCCGAAGGAAGAAGCCCCATCTATGCCAAGGGGATACGCGTCTTCGAGGTTCTCGACTCCAGGGAGATTGTGGAGAAAAGGAGCGTCCCCTTTCCGGTGGAGCAACTGGCATACGGGCGCTTCAGACGCAGACGTTAGTCTAGCTCGTGGACTACAGAAAAATCGACTTTGATCAGGAGCTGGATACCGGCCCCAAAACTTACAATAAAACCCTGGGTAAGTGGTGGCTCAATCAGAGTAACAACCGGACCCATGGTTACGCCTACCGGAAAATCGCCGAGCACATGAGTTCGTTCTTCGGACACCCCCCGAAGAGAATCATCGATTACGGCTGTGGCGCCGGCCATATGCTCACTCGTCTCTATCACCGCTTTCCAGATACCCGGCTCACCGGAATCGACGGATCCTCATCGATGTTAGAAATAGCCGGTAAGCGACTTCAGTATTTGGGAAGAGGGTGGAAACATAGAGTGGAGTTGATCGAAACGGAGTTGCCCGATTTCTCTTTGCCGGTCGGCAAGGCCGATGCACTGCTGTTTGTCTTTCCCAACATTGTGCCTCCTGAGGAGCCTGAGGAGGAGGACGAGGACCTTCACCCTGCAAATGATCTGGCGGTGGCCGAATACCTGGGCCAGGCCCGTGAGCCGGATCCCGAAGAGGAAACCGTCGATGATGATGAGGAGACACTTTCCGACTCGTTGCTCACCGATAACGTCATCGCCCGCAATCTGCGAGGTGTACTCAAAAAAGGGGGCGTGTGCGTGCGTGCGGATTACGCCAACGCGCCCAGGTATGAACTGACCGAGCTGGTGCAGCAACGATTAGCATTTCAGGAGGGCTCTCTGGCAGAACCGGTCAACGGATTCAGGGCTACCCAGCTTTTTACCGTGGTCGGATCCACCTACTGCCGCTCCAAAGTTCTGGACGATGTCTATCATCAGACCCGGGATGAGACCGACAAAGTGGGGGGCTACCTCATTTCCACGCTGGTGGCCATCTAAGATGCGGGCTTCGCCCGCGTTCCAGGTTTCAAGTTCCAAGTTCCAAGTAGGACACGTCAGGTGTGTGGGAGGCACCTCAGGTGCCGAAGTCGAATAAAACGGGGGGGGCTGTAGGTGCCCGTTGGAGCTCAAAATTCGAAATCTCAATTCCCGAAGCCGAAAACCTGGAACTTGGAACCTGAAACCTGGAACCTGTGTGCTACGCGCACCGCCCCTTAATATTCGTTGAAGATTCTTTGGATCTCTTTCAAATCCGAAGTCTGGGTCAAGGCCAACTGCAACAGGATTCTTGCCTTATGGGCCACTAAGTTATCCCCTTCGATAAACCTGTTGGTGGAATCGACGGCAACCCGGTTGTTGATCCCCCCGCGTGCGGTTTGTACGATGGGCATCCCTTGCTCCGCTAGCGCCTCTAAGGCGGGCTGCTGAACTTTGTGAGGAATGCCGCCGTTGGTCATTCCATTGATCACGATCCCTCGGACCCCGAGGTCAACAGCCGCCTGGATCATTCCCGGGTCGGCGTCATAGTAAGCAGAGATGATCTCTACTTTGGGGAGAGTGGTGAGGGTGCCGACGTCAAATTCGGAATGGGTGGTGTGCCGCCGAGTGGGTGCGCGATAAAAGGTCACGCCGTCGGACTCGATAATTCCCAGAACGCCATAGATCCCGGATACAAACGCATCAGGACGCACGCTGGTCTTGAGTACCTCCCGGCCGGAGTTGATGGTTTGGTTGGTGACCACCATGACCCCTTTGCCCACAGCCTCAGGCGAGAGCACCACCGAGACGGCGTCGATAAAATTTCTGTCCCCATCGTTTCCCACCGTTCCATGACGACGTTGAGAGTTGGCTATAACGACCGGTTTGTTGCTCTTGACCAGCAGGTGCAAGAAGTAGGCCGTTTCCTCCGAAGTGAATGTACCCTGGGTTACAATGACACCTTTTACGCCTGGTTTGTCAATGACCTTGTTCACGGTGCGGGCAATGCTCAGAAAATCGTGTGACATAAAGTCTTGACTGCCGATGCGCAAAAGATCGGTTACTTCAAATTTCACCCGGTCCAGGAGCCGGACCGTTTCGGGAAAGTTCTTTCGAATATCGGCGATTGTCTGCTGAATCGGAATCCGACCGCTGCGAGTATTGGCGATAGTGCCGCCGGTGGCAACCAGTTGGATGACAGGTTTGGACGGACCCTGGCCAGAGACCTGCAAACCAATCGGCCCCACCATAAGGGTTCCCACCATGGCTACTAGAGTCAGGCCTCGCAGGCTGGTTCTATCGGAGATGAACCTCCATTTGCTTCTCACGGTATGTGTCATGTTATCCTCCGTTGGACCGTATTATCGGCACGGGTGTGTATTGCAAGTCAACTGTAGTTTGAGTTCATGACTCATGATCGCCTGATGTGGAATAAATTGAACCTTCCTCCCAGAAGGGAGCCGTTAATGCCAACCAAAACTCTTGTTGCTTTAACCTGGACACTTCTGCTTTCTCTTGCCTCCTGCACCCAGGATCTGAATTCACAGTTCATGGAGGCGGTGGAAAATGGTGAAACGGAGAGTATTCAGGCTTTACTCAAAGCGGGTGCGGACGTGGACTTGCAAAATGAGGAGGGCTGGTCCGCCATTATTGCCATGGCCATGTTAGGTCAAACCAGGACCGTCCAACTCCTGCTGGATGCAGGCGCCGAGGTCAATGCGAAGGATAAATTGGGTCGGAGTGCTTTGTTTTGGGCCGTAGAGGGAAACCACGCTGACACGGTGGATGTCCTGCTTGAAGCCGAGGCCGATGTGAACGCCACAACCAGAAAGGGCCAGAGCTCCTTGATGTATGCGGTATCTCTCGGTCACACGGAAATCGCAGAAGCTTTGCTGGAGGCAGGTGCTGATGTCAACTTAAGAGATGAGGAGAGCCGTACGGCTTTACTGGAAGCGGTGATCCGGGGCAGTGGAGTGGTTGGGAGCCTAATCGAGGCTGGGGCAAACGTTAATGCCGGGAGTGAGGGAGAGGTGACGCCACTGATTATTGCGGCAGCGGAGGGCCGTATCGAAATCGTCAAAGCACTGCTTGATGCAGGAGCGGAGGTCAATGCCAAGGACTATAGGAGTCGGACTGCCTTAATGATGGCCAATGCTCAGGACCACACCGCGATTGCCGATTTACTGAAAAGGGCGGGAGCAACAGAGTAGCCTATCTTCCTACCCGCAAATCGGACAGGTGGTCGTGAACCTCCTTCCACAGGCCACCTTGTTTGATCCACATCGATGAAGCCCTCAGAGTTCTTTGGCGGCTGGTTCCATCGGATGCCGTCTCCCGACCCGTGAGATAGGCGGTGACCACCGCACTCAACCTGCCATAGACTTTTGCCTCCAGGTGTCGGACCTGAACATCGGAGAAAGCTCGCACACTGGATCTGCCGGGATTGGCGGCGCGACCGGCATCTAATGCCGCTCTCACCAGCTTTTTTTCACCTTCAGTGGAATCGTATCGGGTCAGGAGTGCTCCGGTGGGTCCAAAAGCACTGTGTCCTGGCAAGTGCTGTCCCACGAAACCATCCACATTTCCGGAATTGCTATTCTCTATGTGCTGCAGATATGCCGCCTTAACATCATCCACATCGTCGGCGACAACAAAACCGACTCCCATCATGCTTCCCCAAAAGACCGTTACGGCAGTCCATCTCATGACACACCTCCCTCGATATAGATCATGGGCGCATTCTATAAGGGGAAGATGGAGCGGGCAAGCAAGTATGCTCTTACGGGAAAGAGGGAGGCCGACAGTAAAGCTCGTATCGGCCTACAGTGAGGAGTTCTCGAACATAAGACGACTCAGAGGCTGGAGCCACCGCACTGGAGGACCACCTTCTTAAAAGAGAAGCACAGCCCTTAGCGAGTGATCGAACCGTCCAGTTGGTAGAGCCTTGAGCCCCTCAGAAAGTCAGCACTCAAACGAGTCTTCAGAATGAGGTTATCGCCAATGACGTACATGACCTCATGAACCTCCCGATGCGGGTGATCGCGATTTTCGAGCAGAAGCAGTTGACCCACCACCAACGGGAAGGCAACATCAATCGACAAGAGAGTTTCCCCTTCTGAGGAGTGCGCGGCCAGTGTTGCTACATGGCGGTAGCGCTGTTCCTGAACCCGGTCCCAGAATTTATCGAGATCATTGGTCCAAGTCGATTCACTTGTCGGAAAGAAGAAGAAGTCATCATCCTGAGCCGAGAGAACCGTCCCCAAGCCGAACAACATCAATAACGAAAAAACAAGTAACCTTCTCATAATAAATAATTATACCCCATTGGGGTGAACGTGGGCGGAAGAGAGGCACTTAGTGAAGGACAAAAATCTGGGGATCAATGGAGGGATTATGAGCAATCTGCGGAAACCTCATGTCCCACTTACCCATAAAGTTTCCAAATCCGGTATCCACGGTAAACCGTACCGTCCACTGCCTGGGGAGGTCCAGGTCGTCCAGGGGACGAAAATCACTGAACCATTCCTCAAGCGTATAGCGGGTGTCCGATTGCCTGGCCGATTCCTCGGAGGTACGGCCCATAGGGGCGGAAAGGCGGAGCTTGTAGGTGGTGGCAATGTGGCGAAAGGACTCGGGGTCGAAGTAAAGGCGGATGTTGACATCTCCTCCCCCTTTCCTGATGCGATACCGGAGTTCCAGAAGTTCCCGGCCACTGATTTTTTTCAGTTCCCGATAGTCCAGCTTTGGGTTTCTCCCCTCCAAATCCAGCAGCGGCCAGGCAGTGGAGAGCACCCCTCCAAAAAGCCCTTCCCGAACGAGTTCATCGTACTGGTAGAGGAACTGCCCGAGTTGAGAACGAACTCCGGGCTCGATATTGCCCACATAGACTTTCTCGTCATCACAAGAGACCTGTTCAGCAGAATAATTGAGATGATTAAATTGCATGGAAAGCAGGAGCTTGCGGCCTTGTGAGGCAAAAACGACGGGCCCCTCCAGGAAACCGGAGCCACCTCTGAGCACTTCCATACGTGCTGTTCCCCGGGCGCCGCGACTCTGAACCACAGAGAGAGATTCAGGTGAACCGAGAGCTGCCAGGTGACGAGCCACCAGCTCCTCCGGTTTCATTTTGGGCCCTTTGGCCGCTACCGGAGTAGACGTCGCCAAAAGAAGCACCATGGCAGGCAGGCGCCAGTACACTGAGATCTTTGTAGGAATCATCCGCTTGCGACCGATAGTAAAGCTTTGACGGTTGAAAGGCAAGGCAATGTGGGAACCCTGGCGACTCCCGTCCAAGTTGGTTTTCACACACCGTTTCTGAGGAAGAGGCTTCTCCAATCCGGGTCGACTGTCTGTGACGCGGGTCACTACGGATTCTTTGTCCCCTGCATAGAATACAATGGTGACGGTGACGGCGAAACGGCGTAACGGGAAGGGCGAAGACGAGTTGGGCTTCGTAAGGATTTCCATTGAAGGCCCTGACCGTTATCTGCGCGTTGGTCTGAAGTTATCCATTGCTCCTTTGTTGAAGCCGAGCGCCGAATTAGCAGCCACCGTCACTCAAATCTCCCCTGATCAAATCGACTTTGAGTTGCTCAGATCCACTTCCGAGCGCTCCTTTCGAGAAGGGGATCGAGTTCGGGTCAAATACTGGGAAGAAGCGGTCTACTACTTCGATTCCCAGATTCTTGCCGTATCCGGCTCTGCGGATGAACAAATTGCCGTTTCGCGACCCAGTGAAGGAATCTCTGTGCAGCGGAGAAAGGCTGTTCGAGTTAGGGTGCCGATACCGTTTTCATTTACCGTCATCAGTGCTGCCAAGGCCGAACTTGTCGGCGAAACGGTTCCTGATTGTCAAACCCAAAATATCAGTTTGGGAGGTTTGAAATTTGAAACCAGTTTGCCCTTGGCAGTGGGAGACAGACTTGAGATTGACCTTCATTTAACCCCGTCACAGTCCGTGAATGCGGTGGCGTGGGTTGTTCGCTCTGAGGCGATCGAACGCGACGGCAATGCCCTCTATTCGGTTGCTATGGAATTGCTTCAGTTGGAAGCAAAAGATCAGAATCAATTTCTGCTGTTTCTGCTCAATTGCTTCAGTGATACCTAGCCGGAAGGCATCGAGCTCTCTTCGGCCCTTCCAACCCTTGAAGCCCTCCAAGTTCTAAAGCTCCCAAAACCATTTTCGGGGTTCACTGACCCTAGACTTGTTTCTGGGTTTAAACTCAATATACTTTCTCCCCTATGGTAAGAAGAGTCCGTAAATTGCTCTATGAACTCTCGGGCCAGGGAGCTCTATTCAAAGGCGATGAGCAACTCCTGAAGATTCCATACGATCTCAAATTCTTCCAGGAAGTGATTGTCACGGGGGGTGAGGAGCGCATTACCGGCCTAACCGACTTTTCCGGTTCTCTTTTACCTGGCGACCAGTACCAGCTGGCGATGTTGGTTGGCAATGAGCTGATCCTTCAAATGGAAGACGGTCGCTGTCTTGAGATCACGGTCGTCAGCAACAAGGGAAACCTTCACAAGCGCGGAGAGATCTACAAATGTGATGGTTCCCCGTGATAGGTACTCCCTTTCATACATACGGTAGCGTTTGTTGGGAGCGCGACGGAGCCCAGATCGCGGCGGGACGACGAGGCGATGTCCCAGCATCGGCTCCTCCTCTCTTCGCGACCTGGCCTCGCAATCCCCATCCGCAAAGGTTACCGTATGTATGAAAGTGAGTACTTTAGCCCCCTGGTTGAATCTGCATGGCTTGAGGAACACCTTCAGAAGGATAACTTACGAATATTTGATACAACCTCTTTTCTGATCCCTGTCCCTGGGGCTCCCTATCGCATCAAGAGCGGCATCGAAGACTTCCAGAAAGGCCATATTCCCGGTGCCGGCTTTCTCGATCTCAATGGAGAACTCTCAAACCGAGCGAGCCCTTTTCCCTTCATGATGCCCAGTGCCGAGCAATTCGGTGCAGTGGTTTCTGAGAAAGGGATATCCGATGACTCATGGGTCGTCCTCTATAGCAGCGGTAATATGATGTGGTCGACGCGGGTCTGGTGGATGTTTCTCTCCTTCGGTTTTGACCGGGTGGCGGTACTCGATGGGGGTTGGGACAAATGGCACCGGGAGTCACGTTCTGTCAGCTCCCGGCCCTGTGCCTACCACTCAGGGACCTTTACGGCCACCCCCAGACCCGACCTGATTGCCAACCGGCAGGAGGTTGAACGCGCCATGGGTGAATCCGGAGTGTGCACCCTCTGCACCCTTTCTCCGGATGTGTACCATGGTACCAGTGAGAGACATTCCGGAAGGCCCGGACATATCCCCGGCAGCCTCAATGATTACTACAGAAATCTGGTCGATCCCGACACAGGTACTTTCCTGAAGCCAGCCGATCTCAGAGAACGGTTTGCCACCCTCGGGGTCTTTGAAAGGGACCGGGTCATCACCTACTGTGGGGGAGGCATTGCCTCTACCTTAACTGCTCTGGCATTGCGCTTGGCTGGCCATCAGGACGTGGCCGTCTATGACGGATCCCTACGGGAATGGGCAGCTGACCCGAAGCTACCCCTGGAATTGTGAAGGGTGATGGGCCAGTTGTGGGCTAGTGAACTGAAGAGGAGCCTGCGGCCTCGGCGGTCTTGGGGGCTTGTGGCACCATCCCGAAATGCTTCAAAAAATTGATGGTCTTTCCTGCCGCACCCACAAAGCGAATCTGGCAATTCACAAACTTGCAATTCGTCCAACTGAAGTCTCCTCCACTAAAGACGAGAACGCACTGGGTGATGGTGCAATTTTCAAAGTGATGGCTGTCCATCTGGAGAACAGTGTTTTCTAACTCTTGATCGGCGATGACCTTCATCGTTGGCAATCCAGATTTACAGACTATCCAAAAAAGGCACTTTCCACAAGAAATGTGGAAACGTTGTGAATACGTTGTGCAGCAGGCAGCGTGGTGAAGTCTTTTAGCGTCTTGCACGCAAAGAGTGCATTTTCAGAGCCCGGATTATTCATAGGTTTTCGTCACGAAGTGACGAAAGCGTCGACCTGGGTGCGCGACCCGCAAGCGGGTACCCCCCACGCGCGACTGAGGCCCCCGGAAACGTACGCTCTGCAGTACGTTGAGGAGGCCGACCGAGTGCAACATAGGCGGTGCGCAACGCACGCCGAATGATTGCGTCGCTGCAGTAGAGAACTTATGCATAGTGCGGGCTACACCAGTCCGGAGAATCCTCTCGGATACTATGAGCGAGGACTCCTCCTGGGTTACCATGACCCGGGTGGTTCATCCAGATCGGGGGTATTGAGAAGATAAACCTCAGCCTGTCAGTATCCGGGACGGAAGGGAAATCATGGCGGTTACTCTAGAGAAGATCTATCAGGCTGCCGATGCCATTGCCGGTCGGGTGGTGAAGACCCCCTGCAGAAGATCCAGGACGCTTTCCACAATCACGGGAGCCGATGTGCGGCTCAAGTTTGAGAATCGACAATTCACGGCTTCCTTCAAGGACAGGGGTGCCCTGGTCAAGCTTCTGGGACTCACCTCCAAGCAACGCAAAAAAGGAGTCATTGCCATGTCGGCCGGCAACCATGCCCAATCCGTCGCCTATTATGCTCAGCAGTTGGGGATCCTCGCCACCGTGGTCATGCCTCGCTATACCCCCAACGTCAAGGTCGAGAATACGCGGCAACTCGGGGCCGAGGTGATCCTTCACGGCAGCGGATTGGATGAGGCTCGTGCCTACACCCAGGAACTTGCGCGCGACCGGGGCTTGGAGTTGGTTCATCCTTATGATGATGAGCAGATCATTGCTGGACAGGGAACCGTCGCCCTGGAGATGCTGGAGACTTTCTCTGATCTGGAGGTGCTTTTGGTTCCGGTGGGTGGGGGTGGCCTCATTGCGGGTATGGCCATTGCGGCAAAAGGGATTCGGCCCTCCATCGAGGTCCTTGGGGTGCAAACGGAACGCTTTCCGTCCATGGCTCAGGCCTTGGAAGGAACTCCAATTCAGTGTGGGACCAGTACCATCGCAGAGGGTATTGCCGTAGAGGAACCGGGTTGCCACACCCTGCCTGTGGTCAAGGAGTTTGTGGACGGCATCCTGCTGGTCCAGGAGAGTACTATCGAGGCCTCGGTTCTTTTTTTGGTCGAAGTCGAGAAAACGATCGTGGAAGGGGCAGGAGCCGTTGGTCTGGCAGCGTTACTCGAAAATCGAGACAGGTTCCGGGATCGAAAAGTTGGGTTGATCCTCTCCGGGGGCAACATCGACCTGTTGGCACTCTCTTCCATCATCCAGCGCGGTCTGGCTCGCTCCGGTCGCCTGGTACGACTCCGCGTCGGGATTCCTGACGTTCCAGGAGCACTTGCAGAGGCCAGTCGAGTCATTGGTGAAGCCAATGCCAATATCATCGAGGTCCGCCATCAGCGCGCCTTCACGAATCTCTCCTTACGCGTAGCCGAGGTGGAGTTCGTACTCCAGGCCCTGGGGATGGACCATATTAAGCAGATCCTGGAGGGCCTGGAGAATGCTCACTATGAGGCCTCCGTCCTGGATGCCCCCGTCAGTGATTCACCTTCTTCTGAGTGAAACATCCAAGTATGGGGAAGGAGTCCGATAGCGCTCTGTAAGGGACTGTACTGCTGAATGCTGGCATTTTTGGCTATAATGGAAGGGTAACTTGATTGGCGAAACGGATTTCCATTTACCCAGGAGTTGACCAGCTATGGCACAACAACAAAGAGAACCTATTGCAGCCCTACCACCCGAAGAGGATCTGAATCCTTACCACATCGCCCAGGCCCAGTTTGACTGGGCTGCCCGCTACCTCCCCGACCTCAGGCCCGGCTTGGGGGAATTTCTGAAGAAGCCCAAGAGGTTGGTCACCGTCGAGTTTCCTATTCAGACCGAGGATGGAACGGTCAGGAACTTCATCGGATTTCGAGCTCTGCACAGCCGCAGTCGAGGGGCCGGCAAAGGAGGGCTGCGTTATCACCCCGATGTCACGGCCGATGAGGTGCGTGCTCTGGCCTCGTGGATGACCTGGAAGTGTGCTGTCGCTGATTTACCCTATGGTGGTGCCAAAGGAGGCATCGTCTGTGATCCCAAGACACTGACCACCAATGACCTTCGTAGGATCACTCGGCGCTACATTGCCGAGCTCGGCGATAACATCGGTCCCCACACCGATATCCTGGCTCCTGACGTCAATACCAACGCTGAGACCATGGCCTGGATCTACGACACCTATGAGATGATGCACCGGGGCCAGAACAATCTGGGAGTGGTGACCGGAAAGCCCGTCGATCTGGGTGGATCCCTGGGCCGTCGCGAGGCCACTGCCCGCGGCTGCCTCTTTGCCACCCAGATTGCCTTGGGGCGGGGAATCGTTCCAGGCCTGGAATCGGTCAAGGGTGCCTCGGTTGTGGTTCAGGGGTTTGGGAATGCCGGATCCATTGCGGCGGAACTGTTCGCGGAAGCGGGTGCCTCGATCGTGGGCGTCAGCGATTCGAGAGGAGGCATTTACCAGCCGAAG
>Ga0209997_10000123_pt1 | contig 22372 bp, 21 predicted proteins | sample CR04metaG_FD_182079 | JGI IMG/M metagenome (GOLD analysis project Ga0209997, IMG submission 182079) | Deep subsurface microbial communities from Mariana Trench to uncover new lineages of life (NeLLi) - CR04 metaG (SPAdes) (version 2) | ecosystem: Environmental > Aquatic > Marine > Ocean trench...
TTGAAAATCCTGAGATTCTGAATGGACTATTGTAGTTTTTGATCTTGCCATTCTCATATAAAATGGACCATACTCATTGGCCATTAAATAAGTTAATTTAGAAACTGAAATTGTATCAGCCGGAATAAAAACTCTGAAATTAGGAATAACTCTCATTATTGCTATATCCTCAAGTTGTTGATGTGAACCTCCATCAGGTCCAACAGTTAAACCTCCATGAGAGACAACTAATTTCACATTAAGGCCTTTCTTGCCTAGTGGTGAAGGATATGCAATATTATTTCGAATTTGATCAACCGCTCTTCCTGGCAAAAATATTGCATAAGTACTAGCAAAAGAAATTTTTCCAGATGCTGCTAATCCTGCAGAAACTGTAACAAGATTTGCTTCAGCAATACCCACATTGAAGAATCTATCAGGAAATTCTTTTCCAAAGCTAGAGGTCTTTAATGAATCAGTTGTATCAGCACCTAAAACTACAACATTTGGATTCTCTTTTCCAACTTGAATCAAAGTTTTAGAATATTCTGAACGCATATCAGTCATTACTAGCTCATTCAAATGTATCCTGCCTCCTGTGCAATTTTTTTAATTTGTTCGTGTTTTTCTCCTATAATATGTAAATTAATCCATTTGTTTACTAAATCTGCTCCACCTAACTCGTTGGCTTTATCAAGTAAAATACTTCTTCTAGATTTTAAAACCTCATTTCTAAAGTCTCTAATTGCTACTCGCACATCTTGCTGTCCAACTATAGCACCACCTCCAACAAAGACACGAGCACCATCTGCAAAAATTGAGCCAATATTTTCAAGATTTACTCCTCCATCAGCCTCAAGATAACCTGAAAAATTGTGTTTTTGTAAAATAGAATTTAACCTAGCCATCTTTGCATGTGTTTCTTCAATGAATTTTTGACCAGATTTTCCAGGGACTACAGACATTACAATTAACTGATCAAGTGAAGGTAAGAATTTGTAAAACCATTCTGGTAATTCAGTATCAGGGTTTATTGCAAAACCAACACCAACTTGATTTTGTTTTAGTAAATCATGAATTTCTCCAAAACTAGATTCATCAGTTACTTCAGCATGAACTGTAATGATATCGCTACCTGCATCAATGTAATTGGTTACATGTTTTACAGGTTCATTTATCATCAAGTGTGAATCAAATGGAATTGTGGTAAGAGGTCTTAGTTCTTTGATTTTGGTATGATCAAAAGTTTTGTTTGGAACAAATTGACCATCCATCACATCAAGATGAATATAATCAGCTCTGCCAGAAACACATTTTTTAATTTCATTTTCTAGATTTGTCATATCACCCGCAATGATAGACGGAGCAATCATGAATTGTGAATCCAATTCAAAATTAATTATAGGAACAATATCAGAGTCAGGAGCTTTTCCATGCCATAGTGGATTATCCTCCATATGTTCTACGGATTTCCCCTTAATTGTTCTTGATATTATCATAGTAGGTATTCCTTTTGTTGTATTTGCTTTTGCAATGGCAGCATCAATTTGTTCAATTCTATGTCCATCAATTTCAATGACATTCCAACCAAAGGATCTCCACTTGTCACCAGTTTTCCAACGGGATGCATCTTTCCACATTTCTGAAAGATCATCGCCTTCTAATTTTTCATCTAGTGGCATTATTTGTTCAGTATAGGAATCTTGTTGAATGAAGTTTCTATCAAGAAAAGCAGTAATATTGTCAAGCTTATATTTTGCAGCCGTCATAGCAGCTTCCCAAATTTGACCCTCGTCTGACTCTCCATCTCCAATGATAGTATAAACATGATAATCTTTGGAATTAATTTTTGCAGCAAGTGCAACGCCCACAGAATAAGATAATCCTGTGCCTAAAGATCCACCACAGAATTCCACACCAGGGCATTTTAGGTCAGGATGTCCCTGTAATTTACTACCAAATTTTCGGAGAGTTTCAAGCTCAGATTCTGGAAAATATCCTGCAACTGCCATATTTGAAAATAAACCAGGAGCAGCATGACCTTTAGATAAAACTAAACGATCTCTATCTTCCCACTGAGGATTATTAGGATCAAATTTCAGATATTTGTAAAATAAGCAACCTAAAATTTCTGCCATAGAGAAAGAGCCCCCAGGATGCCCAGAACCAGCAATATTGGTTGCCATAATCACTAGCTTACGGGCTCTACGAATATTTTTCTTAATTTGATAATAATTAAGCTTCATCTTAATCATTATCTTAGTAAATTTAATAAAAATCTATTTCTGTAAAATTTTAATTTGATCGTTACAATACAATATTATGGAAATAAAAGAGAATGTTCCAATTATAGTTTATGATAATCAATGTTACTTGTGTGTGAAATTTGCTAAATTTGTTGATTTTTTTGCCAGAGGTAAAATTACAATGGTAGGACACTATTCAAATTTTGGAATAAAGATAAGAAACGAAATTCTAGATGAATCTGCTTTAGACATGTTTTGGTTTATTGACAAAAAAAGAGCATATGGTGGACGAGCAGCATTACTTCCATTAGTAAAATCAATTTTTTCTGAAAAAAAAGAAAAATCATCAACTATGAAAATTGATGAGAATTGTCAGCAAGACTGCAAAACTGTTAAAGCAGTTTTTTTGAGATCATCAAGTCTGCTCACAAATAGTAAAAAAATAGATCTCCAGTAAACTAAATAATACTTCAAAACTTAAACACAGATAATGAAGATAAAAACTGAAAGTTCTACAAAAAACAAGACAGAACTTCTTTGTGGTTTTGTTTTAGAAAATTCAAACAAAGTTTTAGGATTAGAAAAATTTGATGCTAAAATATCCTTAGCAATAAATCAATCTTTAAAAGATATGGAAGGAAAATTAGGAAAATTAAACATTATTCCAGTACCTGGAAAAAAATCTGCTCAAAGGATTTTACTTGCAGGAATAGGAAAAAAAGAAAATTTAACAAAAGACACCATCAGATTGGTATCGGGTAAAATTGCACAGAAAGCAAGAGAATTAAAGCTAAAAGAATTTTCAATAATCGTACCTCCAAGTTTTGTCAATGATCAAATTTTATCAGTTTCTCAAATTGTAGAAGGTTCAAAGATGTCTCTTTACAAATTTGATGAATTCAAGACAGAGAAAGTAAATAATTCACCAAATCTTACAATCATAGTTTCTAAATCAAACAAAGTATCACAAACAATCAAAACAGCTGTAATTGTTGCAGATGGTGCAATATTCACAAAAAGTATTGCTAATTTACCTCCAAATGAATGCACTCCAAATACATTAGTAAATTTTGCAAAAACAATTTCCAAAAATAACAAGATGAAATGCAGTATAATTTCTAAATCTGAATTAAAAAAGAGAGGTTTTGGTGGAATTACAGCAGTAGGACAAGGAAGTAAAAATGAACCTAAGCTAATTGTTTTAGAACATAATCATGGACCAAAAAATAAAAAACCAATTGTTATTGTTGGTAAAGCAGTTACATTTGACACAGGAGGTATTTCATTAAAGCCAGGAGAAAGAATGGATGAAATGAAGTTTGACAAATGTGGTGGTTGTACAGTACTTGGAATAATGAAAGCAGTTTCAGAATTAAAACTACCAATTAATGTTGTTGGAATTATTCCATCAGTTGAAAATATGCCTAGTGGAGAATCATATAGACCTGGAGACATCATAAAGTTGTATAGTGGAAAAACTGCAGAGATTCTTAACACAGATGCAGAGGGAAGGTTGATTTTAGCTGATGCACTATCATATGGAGAAAAACACTATTCACCAAAAGCAATTATTGATTTTGCAACTCTAACTGGAGCATGTATCGTTGCATTAGGTACCAACATAGCAGGAATGATATCAAACAATGAAGAACTAACAAAGAAGATCAATGAATCTTCTAAAAGAACAATGGAACAAGTTTGGGAGCTTCCATTAAATCTAGATTTTATGGATATGATAAAATCAGAGGTTGCAGATATGAAAAATATTGGCATGGGAAAAGCTGCAGGAACTATTACTGCTGCAGCATTTTTGAAAAATGCAATTGAAGATACACCATGGATGCATATTGATATTGCAGGAGTTGCATGGACACAAATAGCCACGAAAGAAAAATCATATAATCCAAAAGGTGCTACAGGTTTTGGTGTAAGATTAATTTTAGATTATTTACAAAATTTGTAAAACTAGTAACCTCTACTATTTCTATCAGGTTTTTCAACATTCGGATTTCTAAAACCATGTTTTTCCATCATATGATTTAAAAATCTAATATCATCGGAAAATGATTCACCACATACAGTACAATTTGACATTAAAATCATAATCAAACCAATTAATTGAATATTAAAAGATTTGTTGATAATTAGAAAATGCCAGCACTGTTGCTTCCCAAGGGCTCTCGCATCTTAGTAGCACAACAGCGACGTCAGGTTTGACTTCCAAGTTCGGAATGGGATTGGGTCGCACCCTAACGCTATGGCCGGCTTGAAAAATGATGTCAAATTCTCATCTATTAACGTAACGCAAGATTTCAAATGTCCTCAAAATAGGTATAAAGCAAAGAAAATACCGAGTTACGAATATGACACACAGAGTTGCTGTTTTAGACAAGGAGTTATGTCAGCCAAAAAAATGTGGTTTAGAGTGTATAAAATACTGCCCAGTCAATAAATCAGGTGCAGATTGTATTGTTCTAAATGAAGAATCAAAAAAAGCTCAGATAGATGAAGACCTGTGTAATGGATGTGGAATATGTGTCAAAGTATGTCCATTTGATGCAATAACTATTGTAAATCTTGCAAGCGAGTTAGCTACAGACAAAATTCATCAATATGGTCCAAATTCATTTCGACTATTTAGATTACCAACTCCAAAGAAAGGACTAGTCGTTGGATTGTTAGGAAGAAATGGAATGGGAAAAAGTACTGTAGTAAATATACTATCAGGAAACATAAAACCAAATCTTGGAAGATATGAAAACCCACCTGAATGGAACGAGATTTTAAAATATTACAGTGGAACTGAACTTAAACAACATTTTGAAAAAATTGAACAAAAACAAATTCGTGTATCAATAAAACCACAACAAGTTTCTCATATTGCGGAAGCATTTGATGGAACAGGAAAAGAACTTCTTGAGAAATATGATGAGAGAGGTGTGTCTAGAAAGTTAATCAAAGAATTGGGATTAGAAAATTCTATGGAACAGAGTTTAAAGGAACTTAGTGGAGGTGAATTACAAAGAATAGCAGTAGCAGTAGCAGCATCAAAAGATGCAGAATTTTACTTTTTTGATGAACCATCATCATACAATGATGTCTTTCAAAGAATCGGAGTTGCAAGAGTAATACAGAATTTAGCAAGAATTGGAAAAAGTGTCATGGTAGTTGAACATGATCTTACATTACTAGATTTTCTCAGTGACTTTGTCGAAGTATTATACGGTGAACCTGCAGCATACGGAATTGTATCAAGTGTTCTATCTACAAAAGTAGGAATCAATGTTTTTCTTGATGGATATTTACCAGCAGAAAATGTTAGATTTAGAGACAAGAAATTTTCTTTTGATGTATCTTCCTCAACTACTGACATATTTCAAGAAGGAAGTGACATTGTAAATTACCCAAAACTTGAGAAAAAATATTCTTCATTTTCAGTAACAATTGAGCCTGGTCGAGTGAGAAAAGGCGAAGTTCTAGGCATAATGGGTGCAAACGCTCTTGGAAAGACTACTATGATGAAGATGATTGCAGGAGTTGAAAAACCAGATTCTGGAAGTATTAATAAGAAAATAAAGATAGCATACAAACCACAATATCTTCAAAATGATATTGATGTAGAAGTTATTGCATTATTAGACAAAGCAAATGACAATCCAGTTGAAGGAAGTCTTGAAGAAGAACAAATACTTGAACCATTAAAAATTAAAAAACTATACAATAAATCCATCAAAAATCTTTCTGGAGGAGAATTACAAAAAGTAGCAATTGTGTCGTGCTTACTACAAAAAGTAGATCTATATGCATTAGATGAACCATCAGCGTTTTTGGATGTAGAAGACAGGATTGTAGTAGCAAAATTTTTACAAAAATTTGTTCGTTCTTTTGGAAAATCAGCAATAGTAATTGATCATGATTTGCAGTTAATGGATCTGATTTCGGATACAATGATAATCTTCGAAGGAGAATCAGGAGTAATTGGTAAAGCTACATCTCCAATGCCAAAAGCTGATGCTATGAATCAATTTCTTAAATCACTAGATATGACCTTTAGAAGAGATGAAAGAAGCCTCAGACCTCGGGTAAACAAACTAGAAAGTAGATTGGATAAAGATCAGAAAGCATCTGGAAATTACTATTACAAGCATTGACTCGAATGTTAAAAAAAGCATTGGAAAGCGCTCTCACATCAAAAGAAAGTGATGAATTAATATCAGCATTTGATCAAATTGGAAATATTATAATTGTAAGAATTCCTAATTCTCTTTTATCAAAGAAAAAAATCATTGGTGAAACTTTACTAAATAAGGTAAAAATTGCTAGAAGTGTTTTTTATCAGGCATCAGATGTAGAAGGAGATTTTCGTATAAGAAACTTGGAGATTCTTGCAGGAGAAGATAATACTGAAACAGAATACAAGGAATTTGGCTGTAAATTTTTAGTGGATGTTGAAAATGCATTTTTTTCACCTAGACTTTCTACAGAGAGGGAAAGAATTGGAAATTTGATTCAAAATGGTGAGGTAATTACCAATATGTTTGCAGGAGTAGGAATGTTTTCAATAATGGCTGCAAAAAAGAAAAAATGTACTGTTTATAGCATTGACATCAATCCAGTTGCATCAAAGTTGTGTGAGAAAAATATTAAATTAAACAAACTTGCTGGAAAGGTAATTTCGATAAATGGTGATACATCAAAAATTATCAAAGAACGATTAATTAACAAATCTGATAGAACATTGATGTTGTTACCTGAAAGATCTGATGAATTTTTAGAATCTGCAATTAATACAACCAAAAATGGAGGCATTATTCATTACTATTCACATATTCATGCAGACAAAAAATCAGAAGCAGGAAAACTTTCAGAAGAACATTATTTTCAAGTTACCTCAGTGGAATCAGAAATCCTAGGTTCAAAAATTGTCAGAGCAGTAGGCCCCAGATATTATCAAACAGTAGTAGATATAAAAATTTCAAAATAGACTAATTGTCTGATGTGATTGATGCAGACGAAGGTTTTGTTGTTGCCATAACATATCCAATCCATGCAACTACCCCAAGGATTCCTCCCGCAAGCATCAACACAGATAATTGTAATATAATAGGACTCCATTCGGAAAGCATCAATAAGTATGCATAAAGAAAAAATCCACCAATACAAAGTATAAAAATGCTAATGCCCGTTCCTTTACGCTTGTTCATTATGAAGAATTTTTTCGTGAGTTATTTATTGGTTTGAACTAATCTAATTCAATTGCCATGAGATATGCATCTTCACCATCACGATAATAGGCATTTAGTTGTTGTCTAATAACAAATCCAAGTTTTTCATATAATCTAACAGCATCATTATTGCTACATCGTACTTCCAAGTGAAATTCATCACATTTTTTTGATTTTATTCCCTTTACCGATTCTTCGACAAGTATTCTTCCTATTCCTTTCTTTCTATAATCATCAAGAACTGCAATAGATACTACATGACCTTTTTTGACAAAACCCAGTTTCTTAAAATTTGAAAACCCATATTCAGTTTTACACATAATATAACCAACATGTTTTCCTCCAATTTCTGCAACTATAAACGCCTCAGGAATTTCTGCAAGTAAGCTTTCATAGAAATAATCAGAATAGTGCTCAGGAAGTGTTTTTAAATTAATTTCCATTACTGGAATTAGATCGCTTGGTTCTGCTCGTCTAATATTGCAATCACCTAATTGTCTAAGAATTACTTGCATGATATAGGATATGTATATCGATATTTAATTTTAAACCAGAAAACCATTTAATGGAAAGATTTAGTCTTAAAAAGATGGAAGAAAATTCACAAGAAGACATTATTTTATTCGTAAATTCTACATTTGAAGTCAGTGATTTTTCAAAATCAGAATTTTCATTAAAATTTAGAATTGAGGATTTGAAATTTAAATTAAGGTTTGTAGATTTAGCAAGAAAGTTAGAAAATATGAGTTATGTTTGTAAATTAACAGAGATAAATGGTGCAAGATATATCATCATTCAAAAATTTACTCCAAAAAAACAAAGAAAGTGGTTAAGTACTGCATGGACTCCACGAATTTTGTTTGCAATTGTCATTACATTTGTGATGATTGATGGATACTATAGAACATCTAGAACAAATTCAATTATAGAGATTGGGGATCCACTAGAAATGGCAGGAATCTACACATTATCATTATTAGGAATTTTAGGAATTCACGAACTTGGTCACATTGTTGCTGCCAAAGTACACAAACTAAAAACAACATGGCCCTACTTTCTTCCAGGATTACCTATAATTGGCATTCCAACATTTGGTGCATTTATCCAAGCAAAAGGATTAACTATTAATCGAGAAATTTTATTTGATGTTGCTATTGCAGGTCCAATTGCAGGATTAGTAATTGCAGTAATTGTTTCAATTTATGGAGCATATACTGCACCAATTTTAGATCAAGAGATTGCTGCAAAATTATTTGCTGAATCTAGATTGATGGAATGGAATCAAGGAGAACCATTGTTAATGACTCTAAGTTTAGCAATGTTCGGTAAGGGAGGAGATGGGCATCAAGTAATCATGACTCCCATTATGTTTGCAGCTTGGATTGGATTTTTAATTACATTTTTGAATTTGTTGCCAGCATGGCAATTAGATGGAGGACATATGGCAAGAACATTACTTAGTTCAAAGATGCACAGATATGCAACTTATGGAAGTATGCTAGTTCTTGTTTTGTTAAATTATTGGTTAATGGCAATATTAATTTTCATTATGAGTTCAAGAAATCCTAGTGCATCTACATTAGATGATGTTTCACCACTTTCAAGAAACAGAAAATTTGCATATATTGGAATCATAGTATTAGCAATTTTATGCGCACCATTACCATCAGGTTTTTGGTCAAGTATTTTATCTTAGTAAAAGTCTAGCACCATCTGTAACTACAACAACCTTTTGTTTTGCACCTTGGGTTTTTAGAATATAGTCCAAAGAATGCTTTATGCCTTGCAAAGAAATCATGTTAAGTTTTTTAGCATAAAATTCTGGAAGAATTGAAACTAAACTAATTTGAAAATTCTTTTGAACTTCTGAAAGAAATAATAGATCTTCCATTCCACTAATGTATTTGGTAGGATTGTGAAGTTGTTCTAAAGTTAATCTATTTTCAATGTATTGTTGAATTGCATCAGAACCTAAACCACCTTTACATTCAGCTACCAAAATAGCAAGACCATCTTTTTTGATAGCATTTGAACAATTCCAAAGTGAGGAGAAAGATTTTCCAAGATTTTCATTACTTGCATCTTTACCAGTACTAATTATCATTGTTTTATGTTGACCTACATCTTTGATTGAATGTGATTCCATAATTTTTGTAGCAGAAAGAGTTTCTGAAGGATGACCTATAGAAAAATCAATTATGCCCTCAGAATTTGCAACTATTTCTATTCCCTGAATTTCAAAATTATTAGTGAATTTTTTTGCTTCTTCCAAACTTTCAGGAAATTGTCCAGGTGTAGGAAGGTTTCCTTGTCTTTTTGCATATGCTGTAAGCATAAATTCTAGACCAAATTTTTTAATCAGACGAGTTGAAATGGTTTCATAACCAAACAGTCCATCAAATTCCATTTCAGCCATGAATACAAGATTAGAATTTGAAAATTCGATATCATCAAATTCATTAATTGAACTTCCTTCAGGTAATCCTGCTTCAACTAAATTCAGTATTTTTTTATCAGCTAAAATTTTTGGAAATGGTTTTGATTTTTGTTCACATAAAATAAACAATGATGAAATGATTTTTTGAATAGATTTTGAGTTATGCAAAACTACAAGTTCCATTGGTTTTGACAAATCAAGTGCGTTGAGTTTTTCATTAATCATTGAATCTTCCAAAATTTTTCCTTCAGAATCAATTTTTTGCTCTAAATTCTCTGCTCTTATATCCAAAACAACGTCTGTAATTCCATAATTTAACCAGATTTCAGGCATAATTCATACATAATACAAACCAAAATAAATCCAGTGTAGTAAATTTTGGTATGGAATTTGTTAAAGAGTTTGCAACATTTTTGCATCAAAATGGCATAATAAAATTTGGAGACTTTACACTTGCTAGTGGAAAAAAGAGTTCATACTATGTAGATTTAAGGCTAGTTCCAAGTTATCCTCATGAATTTAGAAAAATGGTGAAATATCTTGAAAATGAGATTACACAAAATATTGGATTAAACAAATTTGATTCCATTGTTTCAGTACCAACAGGTGGTTTGGTGATTGCATCTGCATTAGCTATAGAAACTATCAAACCACTAATCTATGTAAGAAGTAAACTAAAAGATCATGGGACTTCAAAATTAGTTGAAGGAAAAATTCATGATGGAATGAAAGTAATCATGATTGATGATGTTGCAACTACTGGTGGTTCAATTGTAAATGCAATAAAATCACTAAAACAAGTCAATGTTTCCATAAAAGATGCATATGTAATTGTTAATAGAATGGAGGGGGCTGATGAAGCTTTGTCTGAATTAGGAGTTAAGATGCATTCAATTTTAAATATTTTACAAATTACAGAAATATTATATGAACAAAATCTTGTTGATGAGAATATTTTAGAAAAGATAAAAAATCAAATTGGAAAATGAGTTTTGGCAGCTCAGACAAATGCCTTCCAATCATCATTCAGATATAACTCTGATTCTTCATTGCAGCCAATAAATTTTAGATTTACTTATTTTAAAACTAATGGAAATAAAATGGGCCCGAAGGGCTTCGATCCCTTGGCTCACCGGTTATGAGCCGGTTACTCTACCAAGCTGAGTTACGGGCCCTAAGCAAATGAATTTTTTCTTAGGTATAAAATGTTATGAGATTAACAATATTCTTCATAACAACTATCAAGCAACAAGTTTTGTGCAGAAATAGATTTATCTGCAATTTCAATCAGGTTGTTTGAATCAGTTAAAGATTTTTCTAGAATATTTCTCCATGATGCAGTATGTCGTATATCAGCTTCAGTATGAAGTTTAAAGTATTCTGTAGCTTCATCGTTAGTGATTCCATAGAATTTTGCTAATCCGTCAAGTTTTGTTTGACTAATTTTGGGAATTTCTTTTTCAAAAGCATACATTGCACATGCACCGCCTTCATAGGTATTCATTAATTCATTCAAATCAGACACAGCTTTTCTGGTTTTGATTAATCCAGTGTAATGAATTAGTTCGTCTTCAGATATACCAAGTTCTCCTACAAAGTTAATCCAGGGGTTTACATGATCCGATTCTTCTTGTTGGTTTGCAATTAATTCACTAATTACTGAATCAGGGGCTTTGTCAATTATGGGAGTCATAAAAGAGGGAACTGCTTTTACAAGTTGAAAATATTCTTTAGAATAACCTGCTAAAGATTCTTGTGTTAGCTTTCCATCAGACCACATCTGATAGAATGGATGTTTTAGTAAACTTCTTTCTTCAATCATTGTATCAATTCTTTTTATAATATTCATGTTTCATCTCCAAATCTGCCAATAAAAAATCTTTGTGGTTTACAAAAGATTTTATGGACAAAATACTGAATTTTCTTGGGTTCCAGTGGTGTAGACCGGTCAAGCATTCTGCCCTTTCAAGGCAGAGATCCCGGGTTCAAAATCAAATGATGAAAATCCCGGCTGGAGCACCAAGATTTATTTACTTATAACAAAGTTTTTTGATCAGGCCATTTTGGATAGAAAAAATATTGAGATTAATCCTTTACTTGAGACATATGGTAAGTATATTAAAAAAATTGATCAGGCTTTAGAGAAAGAATTAGATCTTTATTCTGAATCAGAATTTATTGAACCACTAAAGTATTCTTTAGATGGTGGTAAACGAATTAGACCTATTATTTTGACCTTAGCAGCAGAATGCATAGGAAAAATTGATGATAATACATTTGCAGCATCTTGCGCTATTGAGTTTTTACATATGGAATCAATCATCCATGATGACATTATTGATAATGAAACTATGAGGAGACAAAAAGATCCATTCCATATCAAATATGGATACAATACCAGTGTCCTTACAGGAGACTTTGTTTTAGGATTAATTCTTGCAATATCTTCTAGATTAGATAACCCCAGGATTACAAAAGATTTGGCTACTACTGCTATGTTGATGAGCGAGGGAGAAATGATTGAAAGTAGATTAGAAACTAGTGAAGATGTAACATTTGCGGATTATCTCAAAGTAATTGAATACAAGACTGCAACAGCATTTGAAGTTGCAGCTAGAACGGGTGCAATTATTGCAAATGGAACAGAAGAACAAATTGAGGCATTAACTGGATATGGAAAAAACATTGGAATTGCATATCAAATTAGGGATGATTTGTTAGATTGGAAAAATGAAGACAAGTTGTTTAATCTATTAATTAAGAAAAGTTTAGACCCAAGAGATGTTTTTGACAAGATGGAAGAGATGTTAAAAGAATATTCTGAAAAAGCAAGAGCTAGTTTGAGAAAGCTTCCAGATAATGATGCAAAGATAAATCTAGAAGGTTTGATTAGGTTTACTTCGTTTAAGGCATAAGGTCTAAACTAATTTCAGGAGTTGCAAATTCTACAAATTGCATGAGTGGTTCTGGATATACACCAAATCCTATCAAGAAAATCATTGAGAAGATCATTACAGCAATAATTGGTTTTGATTCTTTAACTCTCTTCTGTTTTTCTCCTTCAAAGTACATCTTTCTTGTGATCCAACCATAGTAAGCAAGAGACAATGCACTGTTTAGTACACCAGCTATTGCAAGCCATGGTGCCCACCATAATGTAGAGCCAGCATCTAATGCACTACCAAACAACATCAATTTACTCCAAAATCCTGAAAGTGGAGGAATCCCAGCCAGAGAAAATAGTGAGATCACCAAAGCCAGAGCAGTGATTGGCATTCTCCTTCCCAGTCCCTGTAATTTATCGAGATTAGTGACTGCTAGAGTTGTAACAATTCCTGCAATTGCAATAAAAGCCATACCTTTCATTACTGCATGATTTAGAATATGATACAAAGAACCTTGCAAACCAAGAGAACTATGCGGTGCAACTGCAAGCCCAATCAAAATGTATCCAGCGTGTGCAATACTAGAATACGCCAACATTCTGGTAAGATTCTTTTGCATGATTGCAGCAATGTTACCAATAGTCATTGTCATTACTGCAAGAATACCAAGAGCTAATGTCCAATCAAGATTTAGAACAACCATTCCAAGAACGATAACTCTTATTGCTGCAGCAAATCCAACTTTCTTTGTTCCTGCTGCAAGAAGAGCAGCAATTGGTGGTGGTGCACCTTCATATGTATCAGGAAGCCATTGATGAAAAGGTACAAGTCCCATCTTAAACCCAAATCCTGCAATAAACATTCCAACTGAAAGTAAAGCAAGTGGTAATAGAGACGGATCAAGTGTTGAATAACCTTGAATTACTTCTCCAATGTTTGTAGAACCAGTTAATCCATATGCGATTGAAATTCCATAAACTATGATTGCAGATGATAGTGCACCAAACAAGAAATACTTTAGAGCAGCTTCATTTGAGCTTGGATTCTTTTTAATAAAGCCAACCAAAATGTATGTTGGGAGACTCATTAGCTCCCATGCAACAAACAACATTACCAAGTCAGTAGAATATGCTACTAACACCATACCAATTGTTGCAAGTAGAATTAAAGAATAGTATACTGCTGGAGAGTTATGTTTTCTCATGTAATTGAAAGAGCCAACAGTAGTGAACAAAGCAACAATTAGCATTGCTATTGCAAAAAATCCACCAAAGGAATCATCTACAAGTACATCTTCGGAGAAAAGAGCAGCTGGTGCTACATTATCATTCATGAACTGATATCCAACATAACCAATTGATACAATTAATGCAGCAAAGGCAATTACAGCATAAAATGAGTTAGAACCTTTCTCTTTTCTTGCAATACTAATGATTGGTATAAGAATTCCGACGGTTCCTAAAATCGCCATTATTACCAATGGGGTGGAAGTAATTTCTAACATTTCATATATCTCCTATATCAACAATATCAGAACTACGAATAGTAATCCTGCTCCAAATACGAATAGATACGATTGTGCAACGCCTGTTTGTGTACCTTGAACAGCTTTTGCACTCCACAAAATTGCTTTCTGGAATCCATCGTTCATACCATAATCTATAGCTGTCTTTTCAAAGTATCTAAACACACCTCTTGCCAACCACAATGGTGCTACAACAAAACACCAGTATATGATAGCATTAAGATACCATCTGTTTAAAAGAAATTTGTGAATTCCATAAAAGAATAGATTAGAGTTTACAAATTTAACAGGATCAACCCATCTACCAATATAAAAGATGTAACCTAATCCAGCACCTATAGCAAATGCTGCTAATGATGAACCAAGTGCAACAGGATTAAGACCTTGCAAGAATTCTGGTAGAATTGATGATTCTATTACAAGATGTTCAGTATGAATACCATAGGAATTTGCAAGAAAGTCTACAAATGTATGATGAAGTCCATCTTCGAATGATAATCCAACAAGACCAACTCCAATTGTTAGAACTGCAAGAATACCATATGGAATCCACATTGATAACGATGCTTCATGGATAGGATGTCCTTCTTCTTCCATCTTTTCGATGTGTTTACTCTTCTTTCCAAAGAAGACTAGCCCCATCATCCTTACAGTATAAAATGACGTAATGGCTGCGGTAAATACAGCAATTGCAAATAGTGGCATTGCCCATTCATTTCCAGATTCATAAACAGCAGCAAAGATTGCATCCTTACTCCAGAAACCTGTTGTGATAAATGGAGCACCCATCAACCCAAGTCCTGCAGCCCACATGAATGCATAAGTTTTCTTCATCTTTTTTCTTAGACCACCCATATCTGTCATAAATCGAGAGCCAACAGTATGCAATATAGCACCAGCTGCCATGAATAATGAAGCTTTGAACATTGCATGAGAAATTAAATGGAAAAATCCTGCAGTGTAACCATCAACATATTGATAAGATAATCCTGCAACACCTAATGCCATCATCATATAACCAATTTGTGAGCCAGTTGAATAAGCAAGAACTTTTTTAATTTCAGGATTAACCATTGCTTGTGTTGCCAGTAATAATGCTGTAATTGCACCAACCCAAGCAATTATCTCGAAGAATTGATCAACAAGAATTCCCGCTGCTCCTAATGCGAATACAAGAGGACCTAATCTTGCAACTAAGAACACTCCAGCCTTAACCATAGTTGCCGCATGAATCAATGCAGATACGGCAGTAGGACCAGTCATTGCTTCTAACAACCATTCATTTAGTGGGAATTGTGCTGATTTTCCCAGTGCTCCGCCAAAGAGTAAAACAAATGCAGGAACCAAAAGACCTTCAGAGGCCATTGTAACTGCCCACTCGGTATCTCCAAGTAATTCTTTGAATCCAAAAGTACCTGCATACACAAATATCAAAAGCATACCAGCAATCATCATAACATCACCAACTTTGGTCATGATGAATGCCTTCATACCAGCATGAGTTGGAGAATAATAGTCTAACAAACCAAGAACAGTACGTCCTTCAGTACCAACATGATCTTTCTTCTTATCACGATACCAAAAGCTAATCAATGCATACGATGCAAGACCTACACCTTCCCATCCAAAGAATACCTGAAGTAAGTTATCAGACATGACAATTAATTGCATTGAACCAATGAAGAACATCATCCAGAACCAGAATCTTGTAATGTCTTTATCGCCTTTCATGTATCCTGTACTGTAAATTAAAATGAGAAATGAAATCCAGCCAACAACGTTTGACATTATAATGGAAAGTGGATCTGCCAAGACACCGGCTTTAAGACCAAGTGACTCTATCCATGGAATTTGATGATGTATTTCTCCTGCCTCTAAAGCAATTGGGATCAGTGATGCTGCAGATAATGTACTCATCAAAGCAAATCCAATTGCAACGTAACCAGTTGCGTGTTTTGAAAAATTGCCAGTTCCATTTTTTGATAATTTAGCAATTCCAGGTATGATTAGAGCTGCAGCAAATGGCAGTATCCAAACTAACCAAGCACTTGTTACTCCAATTTCAAATCCCATTAATTCAGTTGCCATATTCTAAACCCCCAAAACCCCACTCATGTACGGAATTATTGATTTATAGAATATGTCTGGATAGATTCCCAGTACAATAGAAAATCCTGCTAACACCATCATTGGTACTGTCATATACCAACTTCCTTCTTTCACATTTTCAAGATGTTCAGGAGTTTTGCCAAAGAATACACGTTTTAGCATCCAGAGAAGATAAGACATTGTAAGAACAGTTGCAACAAGACCTAAACCGAATCCTACTGCTCTAAGTGTAGAACCTTCTTCAAGTGCAGTCTCTAATGCACCTGCAAAGAGAATCCATTCGCCCATGAAACCACTAGTTGGTGGTATTCCCATTATTGTTAAGGCACCTATCACAGCACATACTGCTGTAATTGGCATCTTTCCAGCTAATCCTCCAAGTTTAGAGATACTTCTAGTTCCCACTTGAAGAATAATAATTCCAGCCATCATGAAGAGGATGCCTTTTCCAATGGCGTGTGTTACATACATCATCTCTGCACCAGTAAGACCAAGTACAGAAATTGTACCAATACCAAACAAGAGATAGCCCATTTGGCTTATACTAGAGTAAGCAAGAAGACGTTTCAAGTCATCTTGCATCAGCGCCATTGCACCGCCATAAATCATTGTAACAAGCCCCCAAATGTAGAACCATATTGCAAGATCGGCAAATGCTGCAGGTAAGAATTCAACAATTAATCTGAAAATACCATAAATACCAATTCCGATCATGGCAGGTGACAATAATGCACTAATTGGTGTTGGTGCAGCACCGTGGACATATGGAAGCCAAATGTGGAACATAAAGACCGCTAGTTTAACACCAAGACCTAATGCAATTGCAACTGCAGAAAGCATTGCAATGTCTTGAGGAATTTCAGATTCATTAATATCTGCAAAGTCAAAACTTCCAACAGAAATGCCGATCATTAAAAAGCCTAATAATAAAACAATCGCACCTGTGTGAGTCCAAAACAAGAACATTAAACCAATCTTTCTTCTTTCACCGGCACCCCAAAGAGCAACTAAGAAGAAACCAGGAATCAACATGATCTCAAAAAATACAAAGAACTCAATCAGGTTTGTTGAAAGAACTGTTCCAAGCATTCCCACTGCAAAGAGAAGATAAAGTGCAAAGTAAAGTCCTGATTTAGCATTTACATAATTTGTAAGAGCAGATGATTCAATTATAGAAGTTTGTCCGCTTCCAGATGTGTTGATGTTAAGTTCTTCTTCGAATTGATGGTGGAATATGTGAATCATGTATGGTTTTGAGTAAAGTACCAAGATTGTAGATAAAACATAAATCATTATTGCAAATGGTGACGCTAAACCATCTAACAAGAAACCAAACTCACCAAACTGGGTTGTCCATGGATAATGTTCTTCTACAGTTCCTGAAAGTGCAGCATTAATTATTAGAATTGTTGCATAAAGCAGAACTGCAAATGTAACCCACATTGCTGGAGTGGGACCTGCTTTTCTTCCAATTATGTAGACTACAGGAGCAAATAGTAAGGGCAGTATGACTGCCTGTAATAATGCATACTCCATTAGCCTTTCAGGCTCCTAAAGTCTTCAATATCTATATTTTGATACATACGATAAGCAACAATAATTAATGAAAGTCCAATTGCTACTTCTGCAGCTGCAATTGCAATTGAGAATAAAGCCAAAGTTTGACCACCACTATGAGGTAAGAATCTTCCAAATGCGACAAGATTAAGATTTGCAGCATTGATTATAATTTCAATTGCAAAGAGCATTCGAATAAAATTACGCTTTACTGCAAGACCGTAAATCCCTATACCCAATAGAGCAACAGATACAAGTGTAAAATCAATTAGTTCGTTGCTCATCTTCTTCATCCACTCGTCTAGCTAAAACTAATGCACCAGTTACAGTACCAGCTAAAATTAAGCCCATCAAAATCAATGCTGGCCAATAATATGTTACAAAGTCTATACCAATATCTCTAAAATCAACTGGTGGTTCATCAGTAGTTATTGTTTTAATTCCAGAGTCTATGAATATGGCACCTAATGATGCCATTAGTACAAGCATTAATCCAATTCCTGCAAACTTTCTTCTCTTGTCTTCAATTTTTTTGAAGATGAGTTCTCTTTTTACCAACATGACAGTGAATAAAATTAAAACAGCAATAGAACCAACGTAAACTGCTAGTTGGAATAATGCAACAAATGGTGCATCTAATAATAAAAAGAACCCGGCAATACCACCAAGAGATCCCATCAAAGCGATTGAGCCATAAATTAATGATCTCATTTCAAGTGCAGCAATTGCAGAACCAATTGTAATTACAGCTAATGCAAGAAACGCAATATCAGCCATGTGATGCACCTCTATCAGTAATAATTATTTCACTATCTTGTGCAACATATGGTTTTACTTGAAGTTGAGCAGGAGTGTAGATTAAAGCTTCTTTAGAAAATGAAGAAAGTTCATAGTCATTAGTCATGTAAAGTGCATAAAATGGACATGCATCAACACAAAGACCACAGAAAACGCATTTGCCATAATCAATCTGAGGCATGATTGCTTTCTTGTTGTGTTTATGTTCTTCTGGAACTTTTACCATTGCAATTGCTTCAGCAACTCCCTCACATGCAATAGAACATAATTGGCAACCAGTACATTTATCATGGAATAACATATGACGGCCCTTTAGTCCAGCGATCCCAACACCAGTTGAAGGATCAAATTGATATCCATCTCCTACAAACTTTAGCTTTTCTTCAGGGTAACGAAGTGTAAATCGCTTTACTGCAAGATGCTTAATTCCAGAGTTTAGTGCTCGAATAATACCTGTGGCAGTTCCCATTATTGTAATCCTCCTGGTCCCAACACTCCAGCGTAAAGTAAACCAAGTGCAATAAAGATGTTAATGAAACAAAGTCCAATGAGTTTGGTCCAACCAAGGTTTAATAATATATCAACTCTGACTCTGGGGAATACGCCTCTTGGTAATATTATAAAGAAGATGACTCCAGCTGTTTTGAGAACAAACCAGAGTGTTCCATTAAGCATTTCTTGTGTAATTGTATTACCAAGTAATGATTGCAATCCATCAACAGTGAGAGTTATAGGACCCATTTCAATTCCTTCAGTAAGAATTTGCTCTGGGATTGCAGGTACAATCATAGGACCATTCCAACCACCAAGGAATAAAACAACAAACAAGGCTGCAAATGCATAAAGTTTCAGATAGGAGCCAAATTGAACTAGTCCATACAGCATTCCAGAGAGTTCTGTTAACCAGCCAGCAACAATTTCACTCTCTGCTTCCGGTAAGTCAAATGGAATTCTCTCTAGTTCTGCAAGCATTGTAATAAAGAATACAATAGCACCAATTGGTAAAAATATAATCCATGGGAAGTTGGATTGACTTGCTGTAATTTCAGATAAGTTTAGAGTTCCAGTTACCATAACAACTCCCAACAAAGATAAAATTAATGGAATTTCAAATGAAACCATTTGGAACAAAGCTCTGATTCCTCCAATGAATGGATACTTGCTGTTTGCAGACCATGCAGAAAGAATTGTAATGATTGGGAAAAATCCAATTACTGCAAATACTGCAAGTAATCCCAAATCTATATCTGCAACTACCCAGCCTGGAGCTACAGGAATTAATGCAACAAATGCAGCTGCAGTTGCAACAAAGAGTACTGGTGCTGCCCAGAAAATTGGTTTGTCTGCTTTGGCAGGAATTATAATTTCTTTAGACATTAATTTTAGCCCATCACCCATTAATTGTAAAATACCCTCGAATTTTCCACAGTAAAAAGGACCAACTCTTAGTTGTAGTTTTGCCATCATCTTTCTTTCAGCAAAAATTACTGAAGCTGCTAGTAATGCTGCAAAACCAAATCCTGGAAATGCCATTACTCTAAAGATATCAGTTGTCATGAATGCATGAATTACTGGAAGAATACGCGTGGGATTTGCTAAAAATGAAAGTGCAAGGAATGGTGTAAGTAATTCTCCATCAAGTACAGGCAATGGAATAACAATTAAAATCATAAAAACTGCTGGAAGGCCAATTAAAACAAATAGCAACAAGATCCAGAAAATATTATCAAGTAATGATTGGATGAATCCACTTAGTTTGAACTTTGGCGCAATAACTGACATTTACCTATCTGCCTCCACTGGCCAATAATTAAGACTCCAATAAACTGATGGCATGTTACCAAGTAATTCACCTTTGAGCAGATATGGTAATGCAATCAAGTTCCTAAAGGAAGGAACACTCAACTTTAATCTGTATGGTTCAGGTTTACCATCAGAAACAATATAACAACCTAAAGAGCCTCTGCCAGATTCTACACGTTTGTATACTGTATCAAATCCTTTCCCTTTTGGATTTGGTTTTAGTTTAACTCTAACAGAACCAGATTTAGGCATTTTTTGTAATGCTTGTCTAATTATGTTACAGCTATCCATCATGTCAAGCCATGGGATTTTAGATCTTGCATAAGCATCTCCTTCTTTCATTACAATGGATTGGATATCTAACTCATCATAGACATCATAAGGCTCTTTTTTTCTCACATCAAAATCAATACCACTAGCACGAAGTACAGAGCCAGTTACTCCAAGTCTAATTGCATCTTGACGTGATAGTACACCAGTATTTTGAGTTCTTGAAATAAGAATTGGGTTATCATAAAAGACTGCAGCATATTCTTTGATACGTTTTTCAAAATAGTTTACTTGACGTAAACAAACTTCTTCAAAGTTTGCTGGTAAGTCATTTCTAACTCCACCAGGAATAAAATGTGAGTGTGTGACTCTAGCACCAGTCATTTTTTCCATAAGATCAATTAATAATTCACGATCACCTGTTGGCCACATGAACATTGTAGAATGTCCTAAGAAGATTCCATAAATTGCAAGCCAATACATTATGTAAATACATCGATTCAGCTCAGCTGCAATAACTCTAACATATTTTGCACGTTCAGGAACTTCAATACCAAGAAGTTCTTCAACACCTAAGACATATGGATAAAGTATATTACAAGAATCATGAATTACTGGTCTTTCTAAGTGAGGAATGTTTGTGATATAGTTTCTATATTCTGCCATTTTTTCTTCTCCACGGTGAACATATCCAGGATCAGGATCACATGCAACAATATAGTCACCATCAATTTGTACAATAAGTCTCATGTGACCAGACCCTGGATGTTGTGGTCCAACATTAAGAGTCATGATTCTTTCATCAACTTTTTGGAGTGCCAAGCCTGGAGGCAACCAATTTGATGATGGTTTATCTATCTGTGTTTCTGATGATGGTGATTGGATATCTGCTGGTAATTCTGTAGTCATTTCTATCGTCCCTTTATTGCAAAGTCCTTTCTAAGTGGAGGTATGTCTGCCCAATCTTCTGGCAAAAGTAATCGTCTATTATCAGGATGACCTTCAAAGTAAACACCAAACATCTCAAAAATTTCCCTTTCATGGAATTCTACGCTGTAGAATATATCTCTAAGAGTTGGAAGTCTTGTTGCATCACTTCCAGGAATTGGATTTTCTTCTCGTTGGGCTCTAGTAGATAAAACAAGAAGCTGTCTTGCTAACGTGGGATCAGAGTAAGAACCGATGTGATAAACAACTGCAATTTCGTTATCTTGTGGATAATCTACTCCTGAAACAGATTCTACGTGATCATAGTTTAATCCATCACGAATGAATTCTGCAACATCATGTACATTTTCTCGACTAACATTAATTCCAACTCTGTCTTTTTTTACAAATGCAACTTCGACTTTATCTCCAAACTTTTCAATGATTTTATCAGAAATATCTTTCTCAAACTTTGGTAATTCTACTGATTTTTCTTCTGGTTTTTTTACTACAGGTTTTGTTTCAGGTTTTGTTTCAGGTTTTGTTTCAGGTTTTGTTTCAGGTTTTGTTTCAGGTTTTGTTTCAGGTTTTGTTTCAGGTTTTTCCTCTAT
>Ga0209997_10000125_pt1 | contig 22208 bp, 24 predicted proteins | sample CR04metaG_FD_182079 | JGI IMG/M metagenome (GOLD analysis project Ga0209997, IMG submission 182079) | Deep subsurface microbial communities from Mariana Trench to uncover new lineages of life (NeLLi) - CR04 metaG (SPAdes) (version 2) | ecosystem: Environmental > Aquatic > Marine > Ocean trench...
TTGTACGATCGAAATAGTTGATTTGGAAGGAAAGACTCACAAGATGGCTTTTCAAAAAGGTGGGACAATGAAATTTGAAAAAATTGAGGGAAAATTCAGGTTATCTTGGAATGACAATGACTTGACTCACCAAAAGCAAGACTAGTAGTTGGTATTAGGGCAAATAACAAAACAAATACTATTGCGATAATTATTACAGGTTTCATGAATTATCAGACATAAACAAAGAATTAAGAATTTTATGACTAAATTTTTGAATTCTATTGAGTGTTCCGTTAAAACAAATAACATTCAAGGGCATTTTGGACTAAATTTGATAAAAAAAGAGTTTAGAATTTAGGACAAATCAATTCCATCTAGTCCACCTGACTTGGATTGCAAAGACATTCCACAAAAGAAATTCACAGTTTTACAACCGGATCCACATAGATTTGATGGAGACAAGAATGGGGTTGGTTGTGAAAGTTAGATGAAACCTGTAATAATTATAGGGATTAAGCAGTTATTTGGTATTGAATGAGTATGGATTTCTACAATGACTAGATGGGTTAGTTGGGTGTTTCCTATTGGTGCAATCATTGTAGGTCTTTATTTTATGGTAAAGTAGTTCTAAGAAATTGTTATCACAATAACCTGCTGTCTTTAATCCTAAAATCTGCCAAAGAATCATTGCTAGTGTACTGTTCTTGTTGCCATAAACAAATGCCATTTGATGAAATAAGAATAAGATATGAGAATTGGTATCATAGAAAGTGTGTTTGGCATATTGCCCACTTGATTAGATTAGATAATTTCTTTTAGATAATTTCAACACGCTTAAGTCCATAATTCTTGTAGAAAAATCATAATCATGACGAGGAAAGATGAAAAAAGAATGAAGAATACCATAAAATGCAAATTTTGTGGCAAGTCGGATCATGTGGAATATTTGGGAGGCCTTGATTGGTTTTGCAATAAGAGATGTCATTACAAATTTAGACATAATGAATGATAATTTCTTCTAAACTCTTTTGTTTTTGATAAGCTTGATGATTATGGAATAAACCTGTAATAACTATCGCAGAACGGCTGTGTGATGAGATTGAGAATCTTGAATCATGACTGTCTGCTTCACTCAAGATGATACCTTATGACACTTACAACTACATTCACCCAAATCTGGATCTCCAAGATGATTTACCTTGTTTTTGGTTCTCCAAATACAGTCATCATTGTGTTCCATTACCAAACTCATATTTCTGTCAACCCTGTCAATCTAAAAACAACTCTCCCTAAAATTTTAGGTGGTACATTTTCTTCGTTATACTGGAAAATCGCTTGTTAGCTTATCCTACTCTCCATGTTAAATTAAAATAGATTTTAATATGACAAAACGCACTTGATGAAATAGATACCAATGTCAGAATCGACTGAAAAAAAATTAGATGCAACAGGATTATTTTGTCCTGAACCAGTGTTTAGAACAAAAATTGAAATTGAAAGAATGCAAGTCGGTGAAACTTTGACTGTTTCTGCAGATGATCCTGCTGCTGAAGACGATATTTCGAGATGGGTTACAAGAACTGGTCATGAATTAGTCAACATGTCAAAAGATGGAAATGTAATTACATTCCAAATTAAAAAGGTGAAATAAACAGAACCATGACTACTGTTACTGATACAGATGTGTTAAGTCGAGTAGGCAATACATCTCTTGTAAAATTAGTTTCTCTTTCTCATAGCAACATTGCGTATTTTGCAAAATTAGAAGGTAACAATCCATTTGGTTCTGTGAAAGATAGAGCTGCGTATTGGATGATTAAAGATGGTGAAGAAAGAGGAATTTTAAAAAAAGGAAAGAGCATCATTATTGAACCTACTTCTGGAAATACTGGAATTGCACTAACTGGAATTGCCAACGTGTTGGGTTATAAAGTTGAGATAGTTATTCCCGAAAAAGTTAGTAATGAAACTAAGGAAATAATCAGAAATCTTGGTGCCAAAGTATTTGAGACAAGTGATGATCTGTGTCCAAAAGTTGGTGCTGGAACTGACCAAAGTATTGCACTTGCAACATCTATTGCATCATCCAGACCTGATACATATTATTCTCCAAATCAATATGCAAACGAAGCAAATTTCCGAGGACATTATGAGGGAACTGGTCCTGAAATTTGGAAACAAACTGAGGGAAAAGTAACCCATTTCTTTACCGGGGTGGGTACTGGTGGCACAATTACTGGAATTGGTGCTTTTCTTAAAGAAAAAAATCCTGATGTAAAGATCATTGGATGTCAACCACAACAAAATCACTTGATTCAAGGATGGAGAAACTTTGAAGAATCTGCAAAACCAGACTTGTTTTTGAAAAGAGAAAATGTTGTAGATGATTGGGTTTCTGTAGATAATAATGAAGCATTTTCAGTGGTAAAAGAAGTCTTTGAAAAAGAAAAACTCTTAATCAGCCCATCATCTGCAGCAGTTTATGCATGTATGAAAAAATATCCTATTGAAGGAGATGCATGTGTAGTGGGAATTTTTGCTGATGATGGACGAAAATTCAGGAGTGTTTATGCTACACAGAATGTTATGACAGAGAAAGAATTTGATAATGCTCTCAAAGAAGCAAAACATATGTCTGAATTGGCATACTGATTGTAATTACTCTAGAATTTTCTTTAGATTTTTTTCATAAAATTCCCTAAATGATGTATTAATATCCATTTCATGATGGAGACATTTGTTACTATGTTCAGTAATTTGGTCTCGTATTTCTTTACTCCATTGACTCTGTTGCTTGTCTTTAAGGTCTATAATTGATGGATTTTCTTTAATTTTCTTCATGATTTCTATTAATGCTAATCCAAGCTGACGAAATTTACTGGTACGTAATAGGAACATTTGTGATTCTTCCTTGTTAACTAAATTCATCAAAGAGTATACCTGATTGTAATATTCCATTCCTTTTTCACTGTATTTCTTGAAATCATCAATTCTATTTTGCCAATATTCTTTGGAGGGTTTCTCTTCCACCTTGTAACTGAACTGAATTTCACTTAATTCCACTCCTAATTTTGCCAGTTTCTCACTATATTCTTTAGCTGATTTTTTTAGATTTTCTTGGTCTTGACTCATACAATTCAGTACCTTTGCTTACAATAAAGAGTTTAGACATTTGATTTTTTCCAAGTTTTATTGGATTCCTTGGAGTAAAATGTTATGCATTTCTCACAGAATGAATCCCATTCCCCAATTCCTAATTTTTCAAAAAACTCTACTGACCATTTGTATGTAGGTTCTTTTCTGTATTGAAACTGTTGAATAGTATAGATGTCTTTTTTAGAAAATTTATTCAAGCATTTTTTGCATTGCGCATTTTTCATCCTTGTTTGTCTGCACTTTCTGTGAGATACTTGTCAACATCAATTGCTGCCATACACCCATATCCTGCAGCAGTAACTGCTTGTCTATAAATTCTATCGTGCACATCTCCTGCAGCAAAAACTCCTTTGACGCTAGTGTAAGTCTTTTTCTTTAAAACAATGTATCCCTGATCATCTAATTCAATTTGGTTTTCGAATAGTTTTGTGTTAGGTACGTGTCCAATTGCAACAAAAAGACCTCCTACATCAAGTGTTGTTTCTTCATTTGTTTTTAGATTTTTTAGAACTGCCTGATGCATTTTCTGATCCCCTTTGATGTCAATGACTGCTGAATCCCAATGAAATTTTATTTTTTCATTGTTAAATGCTCTTTCTTGCATCACTTTACTTGCACGCAATTCGCTTCGTCTATGAACTAAATGAATCACTGTAGCAAATTTTGTCAGAAATGTTGCTTCTTCAATTGCAGAGTCTCCTCCTCCTGCAACAATTAGTTCTTGATTTCTAAAGAAAGGACCATCACATGTAGCACAATATGAAACACCTTTTCCAGCAAACGTCTGTTCTCCCTCTAATCCTAGTTTTCTAGGATTTGCACCTGTTGCAATAATGATTGCACGCCCTTCGTATTCTTCAGTTGCTGTAAGAACTTTGAAAGGTTTACGTCTAAAATCTACATCAACTGCTTCATCATCAATAATTGCCGTTCCCATTTTTTGGCATTGTTTTCTCATGTCAATCATCAAATCTGGGCCCATTATCGCATTTTCAAATCCCGGATAATTTTCAACTTCTGTAGTGTTAACTAATTGCCCTCCTGGGAGTATTCCTGACAAAATCAAAGTATCATAACCTGCCCTGGAGCAATAAATTCCTGCTGTATAACCTGAAGGACCTGCACCAATGATAACCACATCAAACTTTGTTTTCTTTTCATCTGGAATCTTTGGAGCATCATCTTTTGTTTCAAGTGCAGTTGCACCCTCATCTGCTGCCATCATGATAATTCATCTTCTCATGCTTCAATAATTTAAGTGAATATCCTCTTTGGACCATACACATAAGATTTGTATCTATTGACTTTGATTTTTTAATTCGTTTAAAATTCCTTGATGTTTTTTACAAAATCTTTTGTTTTCTAATTGTGAGAAAAAAAGATCTTTCTGCCAGTGAGCGTTAAACAGTCTGCAATCTCTATGCTCACAAAATGCTTCTCCTGTTTCATAATAAATTATGGCTTGTAATAGATACCCCTCTGTAATTTCTGATATTCGTGAATCGTGATATTCTAAAAATTCTCCTTTGTATTTTTTCTTGATTTCTTTAACTCTTTTCTCAGAAAAATTTGTCATTAGATCTAGATAGTACTGTTTTGGTTTTGCTGGAGCTTCTATCATACCTGTTGTTGAAATTATGGTCGGATTGGAACCAATTAGGGCTCTTGCATGATATCTAAAGTCATTCTCATCAAATGTACATGTGAGTTTATTTGTAAAAATAATGTTCAGCGTATCTCTCTTATTCTCATTTATTGGGATTAATTCAGTAATTACTTTATGAAATTCAAATCCATCATATAGTGTCATTTCTTCTCTCTCTGACATGTCTTTGTTTTCTTTTTCTATTTGGATGGCTTCGGCCGAAGGATTATGTTTTTTAAATGGTTTTTTTAAATCAAAAATTCTACAACCAGCAATTTTTTCAGATATGTTTTCACGTGAATATTGAAAGATATTTTCTCTTGTCTCAATTTCAATTGAAAATATTTCTCTGATAAATTTTTCCAATTTTTCTAATCTGATTTCAGGAACTGTAGGCTCATCATATAGAATAATTTTACAAGTTTTCAATAAGATCCATTTGCCTTAATGGCTTATCTTTCTAACTCTTTGATTTTTGCTGCTGTAATTTCTGCGGCTCTTTTTCCTGAGAATAACATTGAACCATATGTTGGCCCCATTCTTGCAAGTCCATGTGTTTCAGTGACTGACATGCCTGCTGCAACGAGTCCTGGAAATACTTCACCTGTTTTGTTAACAACATGTTCTTCACCTTCATTAACGTACATTGGATTCATTCCTTTCCATTTTACTAGTCCTCTATCAACAAGTCTTTTTACTGCTACAGAATCGTGACCTGACGCATCAATAACCATTTTTGCTTCCAAAGCAATTGGATCCACACATGTAATGTTACGCGGTAATGCTGAAACTGGCATCCAATTAACTACAATTCCTGTTATTCTACCATCTTTCATAATTAAATCATCAAACTTTGTAAGATTGAGGAATTTTACTCCTGCATCACATGTTGCAGCAATTAACTTTGATACCGCATGTGGTCCTGCTGTTAGATATAATCCCTCTGCAACTTTTTTGTATGGAATTCCCAATTCATCCCAAATTTTTTGTGCAGGTTCTCTAACTGTAACAGGATTCATCATGTATCCTCCTAACCAATAACCTCCTCCAAGGTAGTTGTTTTGTTCAATGACAAGAACTTTGAAACCCATGTTTGAAAGCTCTCTGCTTGCTGTTAATCCTGCAGGTCCTGCACCAATTACGATGACATCTGAATCTGCTCTATCAATTAAAACTTCATGAAATTCATTTACAATTGCACGTGTAATTTCTACTTCACGTACATCAGCAAATATTTTGGATGATTGCTCCGCAACTTCTGTTTCTTGCATGTCACTTTCATTCTCTGAACCAATTAATACTTTCTCACAATTTTTTTGAAAAATTAGGTAACACTAATGAACTCTATTTTTTACAGTGCTAGTAAATAAATGAAAAACAGGAAAATTATGTACTTTGCTGAAAATTTTCCTCCTAAAACCTCCATATATCATAAATTTATAACTAAATCCAAAGGAATTTTGTTGTATTGACTGCATCACATCTAAAACAATCTAGACCTGACTCTGTAAAACCAAAAATTAATTGGGCTAGAGTAGAGGAGGCAGATAATTTTGCCAACACTGTAAAACTGTTCCGTCAAGGAAAATATGACGCGGATAGTTTTAGACGATTTAGACTTCAACATGGCGCATATGGTACCCGAATGACAGGGGATTATGCCATGGTCCGAATCAAAATTCCTGCAGGCGAAATTTATCCACATCAACTTGAAAAAATATCTCAACTAAGTGAACAGTTTTCAATCGGTAGTGCACACTTTTCAACAAGAGAAAACATTCAATTGCACTGGGTTGTCCTTGAAGATGTTTCAGAGATATTTAGAGGACTAACTGAAGTTGGTTTAACATCAAGAGAAGCATGTGGAAATACTATAAGAAACATAATGTGTAGCCCTTTGTCAGGTGTTTGTCCTGATGAAGAATTTGATTCAACCCCATATGCACTTGCAACAGCAAGATTCTTTTTGAGAAATCCTTTGGTTCAAAACCTTCCACGTAAATTCAAATTCAATTTCACATGTTGTGAGAAACATGGAATGGTAAGAATGGTTGATGTTGGATTAGTTCCTCAGACCAGAGAAGTTGACGGAACTAGTCGAAGAGGTTTCAAAATCTTCCTTGGTGGTGGATTGGGAAATAAATCCTTTGTTGGATATCAATTAGAAGAGTTCACTCCTGAAGAAGATTTAATTTATACTTCTATTGCAGTATTGAGAATCTTTGATAGACTTGGTGACAGAAAAAACATGGCAAGAAATAGAATGCGTTATCTTGTAAATGAAATGGGTTGGGAAAAATTCCAAAACTTGGTACTAAAAGAAAGAGCAATTGTAAGAGCTACTCAATCAGTTATTACTCAACTTGAAGTAGATCATACGCCAAATGAAATCAAACGACCAATTAGAATTACTGATGAAAGTGGTGGATCTATATCTGACGGTTATGCTAGATGGCTCAAAACAAATACTGTTAAACAAAAACAGCCTGATTATCGTTCTGTCTTTATCACTCTTGAAGCAGGGGATATTACTGCAAACCAACTTAATGCATTAGCAGACTTGATTCGTGATTTCTCTTCTGAGGGCAAAGCAAGATTTGGTTTTGTGCAAAATGTAGCATTACGTTATGTTCATGAAGATGATTTGCCTCGTTTGTATTCCAAGCTTCTAGAGGTGGGACTGGCTAAATCTGGTGCATTAACAATGACTGCTCCAATTGGTTGTTCAGGAACAACTTCCTGTAATCTTGCATTAACAAATTCACATAGACTAGCAAAAGAAATTCAAAGAAAATTACTAGAGTTAAAATTTGATGAAGATGATGATTTGAGTGATTCTTCTATTAAGATAAGTGGCTGTCCAAACTCTTGTGGTCAACATGGAATTGCAACTATTGGTTTCTATGGAGGCGGAGGGCATGTTGGAAAAGACATGTATGCAAATTATCTGATGTCTTTAGGTGGGCGTTCTGACGGTGATACTATGTTGGGTCAAACATGTCTCAGGGTTCCAGCAAAAAGAGTAATTCCTGTAATTCTAAAAATCATTGAACTATTCAAACAAAATAAGAAACCCAATGACACTCTTCAAACTTGGATTCATAGAGTTGTAAATGACAATGAAGACTCTGAAATTAAATCAATAAATGATATCAAAAAAGTATTAGAACCACTAGTACTTCCACCAACAAAAGAAGAGGATCCTGATTTTTACGTTGATTATGGCAATGATACTAGTTACCATACAAAAACTGGAAAGGGTGAATGCGCTGCTTGACAGAATCTGGTAAAATAACAACGGATGTTGATTCATTACGTTCGGAAATAAGAGATAAAAGTGTTCGAGTAATTGATGTTAGGAGAGACGATGATTACAAACAAGATCATATCCCTACTGCTGTAAATTTACCCTTGGCAAATCTTTTGTCAGACGATAGTCCAGAACGTGTTTTGAAACTCATAAGCACTATGGGAATTGATAATGAAACACCAGTCGTTGTTTATGATGATACTTTTGGCGCCCTTGCATCAAGAGTGGCTTGGACCTTGGAATACCTTGGACATTCAGATGTAACTTTACTTGAAACTACTTACAGTAATTGGAAATCCCTTGGGTTGGAAAGCGATTCTCAGACTCCTGAAATACAAAGCAAAGAACACTCTCTGAATTTACAACCAAATATTTTAGCAACCGTTGATTATCTGGAAAGTGCAAAAGAAAGAAATGATGTAATCTTGATTGATAATAGGGAACGCCTGAATTATCTTGAACAACACATTCCAGGAGCAATTAGTATACCTTATAGAACACTTGCCAGCAAAGACAAAATTTTACGTCCAAAAGAAGACATGAAGCGATTGCTTGAAAATCGGGGAGTTACTGGAAATTCAGAAATCATTACTTATTGTGGTAGTGTTGGTACTCTTTCTGGATTGGCATATTATGCACTAAAATCTGTGGGATTACATAATACAAAATTATATGTTCGCTCTTTCAAGGAATGGAAAAATCTTGAAAAGCCAACAGTAAAGCAAGAGGATGCAAACTACTGGGATTTATCTGCAGAATAATTAAGCAATTTCATTTCTGAGTTTTTTAGTAATTGTTACTTCGATGTTATCAAACAATGTTAACATCTTATCTTTGTTCCTCTCTAGATAATCTTCTCCTCTATCTTTTAATCTAATCTTCCACAATCTTATATCTCTGTGTTCATCCATGAACATTTCAATCATTTGCTCACCTGATTTTGCAGTGTCTATGAATTCATCGAAAATATTCATAGTTTTCTCCACATCTTCTTCTTCAATTGCTTCTTTTACAGATTGAATGGCAAGACTAAGTTCTTTCAAATTCTTAACTGGTCTTGGTAATGTTTTTCTTGTGACTCCAAATAATCCCCTTCTCTCTTTGCCCATTTTTTCTGCAACATTAGGTGCAAGATCATAAATTGGAATTTTACTTAGACCCTCACGTTTTTCATTTTGTACTAAAAGTCCCTTTTCCAATAACTTTCTTAATCCCGTTTCAGCATCTACTTTATCGAGATATGTTGTCCAGACAATTGCACCAATTGTATGATACCCTTGTCTGACTGATTCTAAAACTACAACTTCCTGAATTCTCTTGAATCCATCTTCGATTCTTAGATTTGCAAAATCAAAGTCTCGAATTGATCTTCTAGCATTTTTAACATCAATCTCAATTGAACGTTTCAATGATTCTAATGCCTCTGGTATTTCATTTAGTAATGATAAGAAACAAGCTTTGTTGTACCATGCCATTCCAAATGTTGGATCAGATTCAATTGCTTTTTCAACGTTTTCTAATGCTTTGGCATATTTTTTTTGTTCATAAAATACAAGTGCTTTAAGATTCCAAACTTCTGGATTTGTAATATCAATATCTAAAATTTTATCATATACTTCAAGTGCTTCATTGCGTTCACCTAAATGAAATCTTGCATATCCCAACTTCAGCAAAGTTTCAACACTATTAGGATCAATCCTTAATGCCTGCTGAAATACATCAACTGCATCTTCCAATTTATCATCCGCCATGAGATTAATTCCTTTTTTGAACAAACTCTTGCGATTATAATCCGGATCAACTAGGCTAGTCTCTTTTACCTCTACTTTCTCTGATTCATCTGTTTCCTTTGATTTTTTTCCGAATAGCTTCTTCACTAGCTCATGCTGCAATTTTATCTAGATAAATACCATCCTTAATTGCTGACGCTGTTTATACTCACTTGGAATAGATTCATGCGATCTAAATATAGAAATACTTGAAAATTGCACAAACGAATGTGTCACCTCAGTCACGAATAGAGATTCAAGGACAAGCACCTTTTAAACAATCCGGAATCTACGAAGCCCAAATTGCAATAACTGACAGTAAACCTTCAGATGATTCAATTCGAACTAAACAATTCTCATCTTTGTGGAAAGGTAATTTCCACCTTATAGTAAAAAATGGAATATTTTCCGAAACAATCGGCTCTCCAGAAAACCCTCTCCCTTCATCTATAGATAATCTTGATAAAATTTGGATTGTTGTAACTGATCTATTTTCTTCGTTGCATACTGTATTTGATGTTCCTTTAACAAAACCAACACGAAAATTACAATCTGAAACAAAAATAATTCCTGAAAGTACAAAACCAAAACGCTCTACAAAACAAAACATCGATGCTGGTTCTGCTGGTCCACAAGGTTCCCCCGGTGACAAAGGTCCACTTGGTCCACTTGGTCCACAAGGACCTTCTGGAATTAAAGGTCCTGAAGGTATACTCGGTCAACCCGGTGATAAAGGTTCACTAGGTGAAAAAGGCAAACCCGGTGACAAAGGAATAACTGGAGACAAAGGAATTACTGGTGATAAAGGAGATAAGGGTGACAAAGGAATTATTGGCCCACCCGGTGACAAAGGAGAAAAAGGTTCAACAGGGTCTTTTGGCGAAAAAGGTCCAACTGGATTAAAGGGACCAATTGGTGCATCAGGAGAAAAAGGTCCAACTGGTTCTTCCGGTGACAAAGGAGCATTGGGATTAAGAGGTTCTCCAGGAGAAAAAGGTGACAAAGGTCCACAGGGTTTATCTGGTGACAAAGGATCAACAGGTCCAACTGGTACACCAGGAGAAAAAGGTTCAACTGGAATAACAGGTGTTCAAGGCGAAAAAGGAATTCAAGGACTTCCAGGTACAATTGGAGAAAAAGGTCCTTCAGGTTCAACAGGTCCTGTTGGTGGAAAAGGTTCAACTGGTCTGACAGGTCAAACTGGAGAAAAAGGTAACAAAGGTCCTGAAGGCACAACTGGTGAAAAAGGTCCGCAAGGTCCACAAGGCCCTGCAGGAGCTAAAGGACTTACAGGAGTTTCAGGTCCACAGGGAGAAAAAGGAAACAAAGGTCCACTTGGTACACCAGGAGAAAAAGGTTCAACTGGTCCACTTGGTACACCCGGAGAAAAAGGCTCTCAAGGCCCTCAAGGTTCTCAGGGTGAACGTGGTGTAACAGGTCCACCAGGAGAAAAAGGTCCTCAAGGCCCACAAGGAATTCAAGGCCCACAGGGTGAACGAGGTCCACATGGCCCAATTGGTACAGCAGGTGAACAAGGTTCATCCGGTGAACAAGGTCCAATTGGTCCACCCGGTCCACGAGGTCCACCAGGTGCACCAGGAGAAAAAGGCCCCTCAGGTGGAATGTCATCTGAACAAAAAACAATCTTTAAAGAACTATTGGAAATTCTGACAAACAAAAACATCATTACAACCGAAGAACAAATTAAACTAATGAGTTATCTTTACTAATCAGTGTGAATAGGTAATTACAATGAGTGAAAAACCAGAAAAAATTGAATTTAAGATGTTAGATTACAAACGAATAGAAAATGATTTTGTATCTTTCAAATTAGAAGATGGAACTGTAGTTAAAGTTAAAGTTGATTTAGACAGAGTTGGGAAAGCTGCAAATTACAAAAATCCTGACGGCACTCCGCATTATGCAATTAGCACTGCTATTAAATTATCAATCATACCTCCTGACAAAAAATTCTCCGTAGAAAAAAAATCTGTTAAAGGAACAAATACACAACCTCCTGGACAAATGTTTAGTTAACACTAATTTAGAATTCAGAAAAAGAGAAAACAATTCGCCGTCTAAATGACGATTGTTGGTTTGTTGACAAGACTATCGTCTTTTTTTAGCTGCCTTTCTCTTTGGAGCGGCTTTGCGTTTAGCTGCCTTTCTCTTTGGAGCGGCTTTGCGTTTAGCTGCCTTTCTCTTTGGGGCTGCTTTTTTTGTTGATCTACGCTTGGTCGCAGCTTTTCTTTTTGTAGCCATTATCAAGTCGGCATTTTCATTGTTTTTCAGTGATTAAACTAAAGAAAGTTACACAAACTGATAACAATTTATCAAGCAATTTTTTTTTACAAATTTTTTTAATCAAAAATTTTTCAATAAACACTTTCTGCAGATGGTCTTCTACCTTGTAACCAACTAGTTTTACCACAAATTGTGCATTTGTATTTTCTTCTACGCTTGTATGTAGCCATATTTGGAAGAAAAATCAGTTCTTGTTTTGTTTTTGTCATACAATATCTGCACCATCTGTGCTCAATTTCTTGTTCCATGTTACATTTTTTTTGAATTATGTTCCTCTTTTCTTAATTATTGTTAATACATCCTCATCTAACAAAATATGATTCAAACCTACTCTCTGTCCTCCAAACTTTACACTTTTTCCCCAAACTAAACCATATCTGAATGCTCTCCTCATTCTTCGATGGAGTTTATTACAAATATCTTCCACGCTATCTCCTTCTCTTGCAATTAATGGTTCTTTGAAATCTGTCTCTCCTCCTTTAGGTCTCATGTAAATTCTAATGAATTTTAATCTCTCATAGATCTTCTCTTTGAGTAATTCAATGTTGATATCTGAATTTGCGGACACTTCAATTACTTCTGATTTTATTTTTTTCTTTAACTCTTTTAGAAACTTTTTGTCAACTAAATCAATTTTGTTTAAAATTGTAATTGATTTTGAATAACTGATATTTCCAGCAATGTAATCTGCCAGTTGTTCTGATGTGATGTCTTCCCTAGTAACAACACGGGCACTAACAATTCCATAAAGATGTAAAATGTCTTTGAGATGTTTCTCTGTAATTTTTGTGAGTTTTACCTGTTGGGCAACTGCAATACCTCCCATTGATGCTTTTTCAATTGTGATGTTAGGCGGTAGTTGATTTAGTCTAATTCCAATATTACCTAATTCATTTACTAACACATCTTCATGATATGGCTGAAACACGTCTAATAGGAGCAATACAAGATCTGCTGTTCTTGCAACAGATAAAATTCTCCTTCCTAACCCTTTACCTGTAGATGCGCCTTTGATTATTCCAGGAAGATCCAAAACTTGGATTTTTGCACCTCTATATTCCATCATACCTGGAACTACGGTTAGTGTTGTAAATGTGAAAGCACCCACAGTAGATTTTGCTTTTGTCATTTTATTCAATAACGTTGATTTTCCAACACTTGGTAATCCAATTATTACAATTGTCGCATCGCCTGTTCTTCTAACATCAAATCCATCCGATTTCATGCCTGATTTTTTAATTATGTTCTCTTCCTGCTCTCTTTTCAATTTTGCAATCTTTGCTTTTAGTAAACCTATGTGATGCTCTGTTGCTTTGTTAATCTTGGTCTTTGCCATTTCGTCTTGAATGGCTTTGATTTTTTCAGGAATTCCCAATATTATTCATCTCCTGCAACATTTCCTTCAAATAAAACCGTATTACTTTCCTTTTTTAACAGTAGATGGCAAAAATTCTCAAAACAAATCTTAATGATTAAATTATTTAGGATTTTACTTTCTTGCGTAGCAAATATTATTCGGTTTACAAAACAGTTTCTGTGAAAAAGAGAACATTTGCAGTGGATATTGATGGCACAATCACTGAAAATGGAGGAGGAAGAATACATTTGGATGCACTTGAAGCATTAAGACGTCTAACTAACATGGGGCATGATGTGATTTTTGTAACTGGACGCTCTTCTGTTGAAGGATTTTTACTATCTGTTTTTGGTGGAACTACAAAAATTTCTGTTGGTGAAAATGGCGGTTGCATTACCCTTGATTTTAATGAACATTTTTTGTTAGGTAATATTGAAGAATGCAAAAATGCATTTCAAGTTATCAAAAGCAGTATTAAGAACGTTAAAGAAAAACCTGTTTTTCCTAGAATGACTGAAGTAGTTTTAGAAAGGACATTTGATTTAGATCTCGCAAGAAAGATAGTCTCCGAAAATAATCTTGATGTAAAACTATCTGACAGTCAATATGCTTATCATATCAATTCTTCTGGAATTGATAAGGGTACGGGATTTAGTAAAATCATGAAGAAATTCTCTATTTCACGAGATGATGTAATAGCTATTGGAGATAGCGCAACCGATATTCCACTGTTTAAAGTGGCAAAAACAAGTATTGCCTTAGGAAATGCTTCTGAACAAGTAAAATCTGAGGCCACTATGGTAGTCTCTGCAAAGGCGGGTGATGGTGTTCTTGAGGCATTAGATAAATTAGCACCTAAATTATCTGAGATATAAGATGGCATTCAAATCAATTATAGATGAAATTGAAAATAACCTCAACAAGATACTTGATGATCTTTCAATATCTGACGTAAAATTTTCTGTTGAATCTGCAAAACCTGGTTTTGGCGATGTTAGTTCAAATGTTTCATTTTTACTTGCAAAACAACTCAAAAAAAGCCCAAAAGATATTGCTAAAATGCTATCTGAAAAATATCAAAATTGTTCTAATACACTTGTTTTAAAAACTGAAGCACATCCATCAGGATATCTGAATTTCTTTGCTAATTGGGAAAAATTAAGTCAATTGATTCTGTCTGAATCTAATCTTGATGAATTTGGTGATGTTGATATTGGAAAGAATTCTACAATTGTTGTCGAGCATACGAGCGTAAATCCTAACAAAGCTCTTCACATAGGACACATTAGAAATATTATTATCGGTGATACTGTCTCTAGAATTTTAAAAAAAGTAAATTACAAAGTCAATATTCTAAACTATATTGATGATTCTGGTCTGCAAGTGGCTGATATCATAGTTGGATTCAAACATCTCGGATTTGATCTAGAATCTCCTGAAGGAAAGAAATTTGATCATTATTGTGGTGATGATGTATATGTCAAAACCACAGAAAAATATGAGTCAGATTCTAGCCTTGAAGAGATTAGGAAAAATGTTCTCAAAGAACTTGAAGATGGTAATTCAGAAACTGCTAAATTTGCAGATAAAATTACACGAAAGGTTTTGGCAAATCAGCTAGAAACATGTTGGAATCTGTCAGTTTCTTATGATTGCCTAAATTTTGAATCTCAGATTATTCGTTCAGGATTATGGAGTAAAATTTTTGAAAAGATTAAAGAAATGAACCTTATAGAATTTGAAAATGAAGGAAAAAATGCAGGATGTTGGGTAATTCGTGGTGAAAAAAAAGAAGAAGACAAGATAATTGTTAGAAGTGACGGTACTGCAACGTACATTGCTAAAGACATTCCATATGCTGCATGGAAATTAGGATTGCTTGAGGATCCATTCAATTATAAAAAATATGAAAAAGAACAACCCAATTCCAGGGTCTTGTGGCAAACTACATTGAATGAAAATGACTCCACTCCTCAAAACTTTACTGGTGAAAAAGTCATCACTGTTATTGACTCACGTCAAGCAAGATTACAAAAAATTATCACCGATTTGATGGGAAAATTCAAGTCAAATCAAGATGCATATATCCATCTTGGCTATGAATCAGTTACTCTTAGTTCTGAAACTGCCAAAGTCCTTGGTTTGGATACTGGTGGAAAACAAGCACAAATGTCTGGAAGAAAGGGATTGTATGTAAATGCCGATTCTGTATATGACATGCTAAAAGAGAAAACAAAGGAAGAAACAAAGAAGAGACATCCTGAAATGGGTTCTTCTGATATTGAAAAAATTGCTCATAATGTTTCAGTTGGTACTTTGCGTTATGAAATGATAAAGCAAGATCTGGATAAAATTATTGCATTTGATTTAACAAAGTCACTTAGTTTGGAAGGTGATACTGCACCATACATACAATATACTCACGCTAGAGCTGCACGAATATTAGAAAAATCTGTTCGTTCTCCTTCAATTGATGTTGATTTTTCTTTACTAAAAGAGCAACCTGAACTAGATTTGATTAAAACAATTGGTCTTTTTGATATGCAGGTTCGTGACGCTGCAAATAATTTGTCTCCAAAAGTTATTGCAAGATACTGTCATGATTTAGCTGTTGCATTCAATTCATTTTATGAGCATGTCAAGGTTTTAGAATTGGGTAATGAAGCATTAGAAAATTCTCGTCTTTGTATTGTGAACTCATTTAAAATCACTCTTGAAAAGGCACTAGATCTTCTTGGTATAGTTGCTCCTGATAGAATGTAATGTACCAGAGTGTATAACATGAATGCTGGCTGTATCTCTGAGTTGTTGGCGTGTAAACCAATTCATAATTGTTGAAAATTAATGTAAAAAATGTTCCGCTAAATTAGAAAAGTAAGGTTAGTGACTGTGTCCACAACCACAGGAATCATGACCATCATGTCCTTGCGATTCTTTGTCTGCACATCTGGAACATTTGTCTGAACCTGTTGGTGAGAAAAATCCTATCCCACAGGAGACGCATTTTTGATTTGGCATACTATTTTTGAAAAATTGGTATATTTATTCCAATGGATTTGCTTTTCCAACTTCACTTGATTCATCTTTCTTTTTGAAGACTCTGTATTCTCCAATTATAGAACTGCATTTTTCACATGTGTATTGTCCTCTTTCTACTAGTATCAAATTATCTGCCACTTCTTCATTGGTGCTTTCTTCTAACTTAATCTTTGGTGGATTATCAAATTCAGTTTCACAGTTTTTACAGTAGTGTTTGAACATTTTTTCTGTTTCAAGTTTTCCAATTGGAGCTAAAAACAACTTTCCAACTCCTAAATCTGCTTTCTTTGCTTGCTCTTCCGTTAACTCAGCTATCACATAACCCCCAGAGCCTTCAACTTTGAATTCTGCCATTTTACAATGATGTTTTTGTTGGCATTAAAATACTATTTGTACAAATTCCAGAATTTTATGCCTCATTCAAACTGTTTTAAGTAATAATCTATCTAACAGTCTATTCAAAGTTTAACATGACCAGTAGATTCTTATCTAAAATTTTTAGGAAAAACTCATGGACAAAATAAAACAAAACTCTCCTGTGTTGTTTTTTTTTAATCATTCAAAAAAATGGCTAATGAGAATTTCAAAAAAAGAATCTCTTCATACACATATTGGGGTAATCAAGCATTCTGATGCAATTGGAAAAGAATACGGTTCTAGAGTAATCACAAACAAGGACAAGTATGTCTATCTTCTAAAACCAACAATGTATGATTATGTAATGAAAATACAACATGGTACGCAGATTGTTTATCCAAAAGATATTGGTTATATTATTGCAAGAGCTGGAATTGGTAGCGGTCAAAAAATTTTAGAGATTGGAACTGGTAGTGGCTCACTTACTTCTTTTATTGCCAGTGTTGTAAAACCACGTGGCCATGTATACACCTTTGATGTTGATGAAAATTTTATGAAAATAGCAGAAAAAAATATCAAAAAAGCAGGTGTTTCAAAATACATCACGCAGCATAATTTGGATCTAAAGACTACAAAGAAGATGCCACTAAAAGACATGGATGTAGCCTTGATTGATTTGGGTGATCCTTGGACAGTTATTCCTCAAGTGCGACAGATGCTAAAAGGAAGTGGTTCAATTTTTGCCATTTGTCCTACTATGAATCAATTAGAAAAATTAACTATGGCTCTAGTTGAAAATGAATTTACTGATATAGAATCAACTGAACACATTCTACGTACAATTGAAGCTAGAGAAGGAAAAACCAGACACTCTTTTCAAGGAATTGGCCATACTACCTATCTCTGTTTTGCAAGAAAGGCATTTTTTGGAAGAAAATCAAAAAAAACCTCTAAAAAATCTAAAACCAGGAAAACAACTAAAAAAACTATCCGGAAATCTAGAAAAAAATCATCTTAATTTTTCATCTAAACTTCAAAACAAGATTTATCCCTCCATTTTTTAGAGTATATTGTAATGGTACGAAAGAATCTTTCAATCTCCATTGTTAAGAAATTCATTCCTGCACGAAAATCTAAATCTAGAAAAGGCGATAATGGCATTGTTCTTGTGGTTGGTGGAAGCTACATCTATCACGGCGCTCCTATTTTATCCTCACTTGCTGCTCTTAGATGTGGAACTGATCTAGTCTATACCTGTGTTCCAAAAATCAACGTAGCACCAACACGTGCAATTTCTCCAAATCTTATTGTCATTCCTTTAGTTGATCAAAAATTAACTCGTGGTGCTGTAAACAAACTTGTGGGAGCATTACCACGTAGACTGCATTCTGCAACAATTGGTATGGGTCTAGCAATACAAGAAAAAAATGCCTTGTTGATTCTAGTTAAATCCCTTTTAGATAGAGATGTTAGATTATCATTAGACGCAAGTGCTTTAATTCCTGAAGTTTTACCTCTTTTAGCAAACAAAAATGTTGTAGTAACTCCACATGCTGGTGAATTCACGCGATTATTTGGAGACTCTCCTTCTAACTCAAAAAACGAGCGAATTAATTTAGTAGAAAAAAATGCAAAGAAATATGGAATCACAGTTTTACTAAAAGGTTCAACAGACCTGATCTCAAATGGAACAACTACTTATCTATACGAGAAAAAAATTCCTGCTATGACAGTTGGTGGAACAGGCGATGTTCTTTCAGGGTTAGTTGCAGGATTATTATCTAAAAATCGAAATACTTTGGAATCTGCAGCAGCTGCTACCTTCATTAATGGTTTGGCAGGAAAAGCAGTTCAAAAGAAATTGGGATTACATATGACCTCTATGGATCTTTTAGATGAGATTCCAACTGTGATGAAGCCCTTTGATAAAATTGTGTGAATTACATGGATGCCCTAAAACACGTAGATTCTAACATAAATAATCTAATTTCAGACCTGCAAACTCTGATTAGACAACCAAGTGTCTCAGCAAAAAACGAAGGAATTGAGGAATGCGCAAAACTTGTAAAAAAATTATTGAAAAAATCTGGGCTCAAATCTGAAATCTTACGATTGAAAAAAGGAGTTGCACCTATTGTTTATGGAGAAATAAAATCAAAACAAAACCCAACCAAGACTCTGATGTTTTACAATCATTATGATGTACAGCCAGCTGAACCTTTTGACTTGTGGGATTACCCTCCATTTAGTGGAACAAGAAAAGGAAACAAGATCTTTGGGAGAGGGGCAACTGATGATAAAGGTGAATTAATTACAAGAATCAAAGCAGTTGAAGCATGTCTGAAAACAACAGGTGATGTTCCTTGCAACATCAAATTCGTAATTGAAGGCGAAGAAGAAACTGGAAGTGCTCATATTGATAAGTATCTAAAAAAATACAAAAAAAAATTTTCGTGCGATGGTGTTATCTGGGAATTTGGATATGTTGATACAAAAAATAGACCAATTATTGGTCTTGGGATGAAAGGATTGCTGTTTGTTGAATTATCCATAAAGGAATCAATTATTGACGCTCATTCAAGTTTGGCAGTTTTGATAAAAAATCCTGCATGGAGATTAATTGAGGCTGTCAGTACACTTCGAGATTCAAACGGAAAAATTCTCATAAAAGATTGGTACCTCGAAGTCACACCATTCTCAAAAAAAGACTTGGAACTAATTAGTAAAGAACCATTTGATGAAAATGTCTTCAAAAAGGAATTTGGAATCAAATCTTTTGTAGGAGACAAAAAAGGAATGGATGCAAAAAAGGCCTTGGCTGGTGGTGCTACTTGCAACATTGCAGGGTTTGTCTCTGGATATATTGGTGATGGCGCAAAAACAATTCTTCCATGTGAAGCTCTAGTCAAAATTGATTTCAGATTGGTACCTAAAATGGACCCAAAAAAACAAGTTATGAGATTAAAAAAACACCTAAAATCCAAAGGATTCGGTGATGTTAAAATCAAAGTATTTCATGGTGAAGCTGCTGCCAGAACTAGTTCTTCAGAACCATTTGTTACTCAAGTTAAAGAGGCAGCTGACAAATCATTTGGAAAATCTATCCTAAATGTTTCAAATGCCGGAACTGGTCCTATGTATCCATTTGTTGATATTCTAAAGGCACCATGTGTCTCAATTGGGAGCACATACATGTTTTCAAGAATTCATTCTCCAAATGAATTTGCCAGAGTTGATTTGTTAAAGAAAACAACAAAGTGTATCTGTTTGATTATGAAAAACTTTGGGAAAAACTAGTGAAGACACCTAGGTAACTTTTTGATAATGTGTGCAAGTGAAATCCTTCCCGGTCCTGCAATCATAATTACCAAGAATGATGCAAGAAGAATCAAATCGAGCTCCACTCCCATATCCCCTGTTAAACTTTGAGCTCCTTTGACATGGAAAATAGCACCTAGCATAATGATCGAAAGTAAGGAAACAGATAATCTGCTAAGAACTCCGATAATTAGCAAAATTCCTGGAACTAACTCTGCTAATGCAATTGGAATCTGCATTTCTACTGGTAGTCCAATGTTTGACAAAAAGTTAGAAAATCCTGGATTGAATTTACCTATTCCATGAACAATAAAGATTACGCCTATAGCTGATCTTAAACCCATAAAGACAACGTCATTGAGGACTTTTTCTTTAATTTCACTTGTAGTCAATACGAGCACCTGAAATTTTCGGTATAATTATTTTGCTCATAATTACACTTGTTACGTAGAAAGCCCTTTATTATGCTGCAAAATTATTTGAATTATGTCTATGTATATGCCAGGAGCGACTGCTGTTGGAATTACTTTTGATGGCGGTGTAGTTTTTGCCAGTGAGAAAAGGATCGCATTTGGAAACTTCCTTGTAAGCAAATCCACCAAGAAAACATTCCCTATAACTTCCAAAGTCGGTGCAACTTGTGCTGGTCTTGTGGCAGATATGCAAATTTTATCCTTACAAATTTCAGCCCTTGCAAAAATTAGAAAAATGGATATCAAACGGGATGTCCCTCCAAACACTATCGCTAAAATGATGTCAAACATGATGTATGAGCGAAGATACTTTCCATTATTGACACAAGTGATTGTTGGCGGTGTAGTTGACAAACCAATAATGTATACTCTTGACCCATTAGGTTCAGTTCTTCCTGACCAATATGCAGCAGTTGGAACTGGTGCTGAAATGGCATTAGGCATCTTGGATCCCCAATTCAAACCAAACATGACAAAAGATGAAGCAATTGATTTGGCCAAACGTGCAATTAATACAGCAATTCTAAGAGATTCTGCAAGCGGTGATGGTTTAGACGTTCTTGTAATCACTAAAGATGGCACTGAAGAATTCTCAGAAAAAATAAACTAATTGAAAACCTTCAATCTTAGAAGAAATGTTATTTTTAGTTGATGCAATGCTTGGCAATATAGCCAGAAAATTACGAGTGCTTGGATTTGACTCGGAATATTTTCCCAATATTGATGATTCAAAATTAATTGAAAAAGCCAAAAATGAAAACAGAACAATAATTTCTAGAGACAGTCATTTAATTGAGAGAGCCAGAAAAAATGAAATTTCATTAGTCTACATTACTAAAGAAAACGAAATTGAGCAATTTTTAGAGATTCTTGAAATTACGCATTTACAATTAGATGAAATTTCTGGTGATTCTGCGAGATGCACAAAATGTAATTCTACAACATCCAAAATTAGCAAACTGGAACTTGAAAACAAAATTCCACAGGGAGTTTTAGAATTTAATGAAAAATTTTGGAAATGTGATGGGTGTGATCAAATTTACTGGGAAGGTACTCATATTAAAAATCTACAAGAATTTGTACGTAAAATAAAGTTGAAATCTCAATCGTAAATCGTTTTACCAGTCTCCCAAAATTTATCAGAAATATAATGCATATTTTTTATCACCTCTCCTTTTTCCATATCTTCTAACTCTGAACTAGAAACCATTGCTTTTCCAACTGCTAAAAATTTGTGCTGAGACTCGTCTATAATACAAACAAGATTATCTTTTTCGAATTCTGTAAATTTTTTAATTCCTGGCCTCATAAGATTTGCTCCTTTGCACATGAATTTGACAGCTCCCATATCTACTATAACACTTGGAAATTTTTCCAGAGTCTCAGTTTCTGATAAAAATGGTAAATAATTATCATTAATTTTCAATATCTTTATTCCCTTTCCTGTGATGATTTGTGCCTCATTAGAAATTTGATGAACTTTGAGATTTTTTATTTT
>Ga0209997_10000127_pt1 | contig 21898 bp, 22 predicted proteins | sample CR04metaG_FD_182079 | JGI IMG/M metagenome (GOLD analysis project Ga0209997, IMG submission 182079) | Deep subsurface microbial communities from Mariana Trench to uncover new lineages of life (NeLLi) - CR04 metaG (SPAdes) (version 2) | ecosystem: Environmental > Aquatic > Marine > Ocean trench...
AGAATAAAATTGACTAACAAAAAGTAAGAAATTATTGCTCCAGCAATAATTACAATAGAAATTATTGTGTTAGAACTTATTTTCAATTTAATCATAGTAAGATTATCTTGTACTCTTGTATAGGATTATGATAAATTGAATGGTTTGCCAATATGTTTTGGGTATAAAATTGCAGAAAAACAAGTCAAAAATTGATTGATGATCACTTTATCAAGTTATCAAGGTACATTTCCAGAAAATCTTCATCAATTACTGGTTTTAGAAATTCATTATCAGAATTAATTGCACTTATGGCTTCTTTTAACGAAGTTGGTAATTTCTTAATTGATAGTTTATTCATTTCTCTATCTGAAAGTTTGTAGGTATCAACATCTACAGGATCAGGCGGTTGAATCTTATTTTTTATTCCATCAAGTCCAGCAAGCAAGATAGCAGTTTCTACAAGGTAAATGTTAGATGTAGGATCAGGAGGGCGATACTCTATTCTTTTAGTTTGTGGGGTCTTTTTATTATATGCAGGAACTCTAACACTAACTGAACGATTCATTTTTCCCCAAGCAATATTGGTTGGAGCCTCATAACCAGGAACTAGTCGTTTGTATGATTGTGTTGTAGGATTAGTTATAGCACAAAGTGATCTTGCATGCTCTAATAAACCTCCAATGTAATAATATGCAGTTTGACTTAGTTCTGCAAATTTATCTGAAGGATCATAGAATGCGTTGTATTCTTTGTTGTTTTTTGTTTTCCAAAGACTTTGATTAATGTGAGCAGCTGAACCATTATCATTTGGCATAGGTTTTGGATTAAAACTAGCTATCATTCTACGTTTAGAAGCTACTTCACGAATGGTTTTTACTCCAGTGATAAAAGTATCTGCCATTTTAGTAAGACTGGTGGGGGATAGAACAATTTCGCTTTGACCTGCTGTTGCAACTTCATGGTGGTGTGCTTTTGTCTTTATTCCAAATGTGTTTAGAACATCACATACCTCATCTCGAAAATTTGTTAGAGTATCAGATGGTGAATCTCTATAATATCCTCTTTTTAGTTGAATCACATCTTCAAGGTTTTGAGAACTCCATGGAGCTTCCTTTGATATGATTTGAGGATTTTTTTGTTCTGATAAATTGATTTTATCAAATATGAAAAATTCTATTTCTACTGCCCAATTACTTGAGAACCCGTTTTTCTTGGCAAAATGTTCAGCTTTTTCTGAAATATACCTTGAATCTCTTGAATAACGACCCCCATCAAATCCTTGATAGATATTTGCAAACATTCTTGCAGCTTTTGATGAATAGTTTTGTCCATCATCTGTACTTGTATCAAAGTAATCTGGCAAGATTGCAAAGGTTGCAGAATCTGGTACAAGTGAAATATCTGATTTGTCAATCTCAGTAAATCCAAGTATAGAACTTCCATCTAAAGGAAATCCGTTTACAAAAGATTCTTTTGTTATCTCTTCTGCAGGAACACTTAGTTGATGAAGTAAACCAAAAGGATTACAAAATTGTAATCTAACCCATTTTACACCTAATTTCTTGATTTGATTTACAATATTTTGAGCTTTACTTAGTTTCTTTCTCATTTTCTAAATCTCATATTTTTTTAAAAGTAATAAAATGATCAATGATTTTGAGCCTAAAAGCCCTGTTTTAGGGATATGTTTTGAGTCCTATAAGACTAGAATGTTTTTAGTGATTATTATGGATTCATTTCCATCATATCATTCATCGTCTGATTATCCATATTCTCCATCATGGCATCTCTTGAGGATTTCATTTTGGCCATGTGTTCCATCATTGCTTGTTCTAGTTCAGGATCAGTTTGCATTCTTTGCATCATGTCTGCCATCATATCTTCCATCATCTGCATCTGATCAGAATCTTTCATAGTAGACATAATCATTTCTTGTACTGTATTGGGATCATCTAATATCATCTGCATCATCCTTTCTTGATTCACCATCATTCCTTGTTTGTGCATTTCTTTATCCATCAGATTCATCATCTGTATCATAGCTTCTGGATTTTCTGCCATGTGACCTATCATTTGTAATTGCAAGGCAGGATCTTCTATCATTACAGACATCATTTCCATAGTAAAATCATGATTTGCGTTCATCATAACGGCCATTTCTTGTGCATGTTGAGCGTTTTCCATCATATTGAAATTTGCATTTACATCCGAACTTCCAGTATGAAAAATTAGATACGTACTACCTAATCCTACAAAGAAAGCAGCAATAACAATTCCAATCCATATTTGTTGACTTGCCATCCTCAAAACCTCTACTTATTCACTATTGTTTCCCAACAACAGCACTCATCCCATGAACAGTTGGGACATTCTTTTGCAGATGAACTAATCTTACACTCCTCAGGTAGACAACCGCAATCAGCACATTTTACTTGAAACATTACTTTATCATTACCCTTGATAGTTGTTGGTTCATAATCTTTTTCCCATTTTTGTCCATAAAATCCCTGTTTAATACATATGATTTGAATCCTAATAAGACTAGAATGAGTTTAGTGTTAGTACATGAAATCAGCGTCAGGAAACCACATGATGTGATATTTCTCAAGTTCTTCTTCAGTCATTTCTCTCCAAGTACATTGTTCTTTATCATCTAACATCAATGGGTTGGCTTTACCAAACCATTCTTTTGCTTTTTTGTTATATCTCATACATAATCGGATAGTTTCAATTTCTATGCCATCTCTAATTTCCGTTTTTATCAGATCTTTGTATAGACAATATTGTATCATGTGAGGCCTATATCGTACCCAACTTTGAGGAGAACAGCCTAGTTTGAGCATTACCTTGAAATCTGGAATTCCATAGCGATAATCTCCAAACATCCAGCTATCTACAAGCGCATCTCTGAACCGCTCTATTTTTGACTCTAACGTTATTTGTTTAGACATTTAGTTCCTCCAAATCTTATACATTAATTTGAAGTTTGTTTGAATATCTTTAGTAATAGGAACTTGAACGTGTCTTTCTGCCAATTCAAAATCAGTTAAAGTATTTTTATAATAAATAGGTGATGCATCGTGTAACATTTTGGTTAACATCTTCTAGTGCTATCATGTTTGTATTTCATAGTGGACTATTTGTGTCACTAAAGTATAATGGGACCGGCAGGATTTGAACCTGCGACCACTAGTCCCCCAGACTAGTATCATACCAAGCTAGACCACGATCCCTTGTCTCACAGGCACAAAATGAAATTATTAAATCGTCGTATTGATTAATGAAGTACATGAAGATTTGTAACATTTGTCACAAGATCTCAGCTACTGATGAGGATCATTTAGATTGTGTTCAAAAAAGAAGTATCGAAATGGAAGCTGAAGATTTTAAAAATCATATTACTGAAAAATTGAATCTATCAAATAATCCACAAGATTTAGCTGTTGAAATGAAAGCTATCTTAGAACATCTTGCAAAAGGGAAAGATAAAGAAGATAAAGCATAGTCATTTTGAATTTGTCAACTTAACGTTCTTGTGTTGTAGGTCTTATCAAGACCTCATTAACATTAACGTGAGATGGAGATTCAACTGCATACAAAATTGCATTTGCAATATCTTCGGAATGTAATGCTTCCATTTTTTTTGCATTTTCAATAAACCCCTGCAAAGATTCATCAGTAATTGTATCAGTAAGTTCTGTTGCTACAACTCCAGGTTCAATACTAGTTACTCTAATGTTAGAACGTGCACTAAATTCTTGTCTCAATCCCTCACTAAATGCTGCAATTGCATGTTTTGTTGCACAATAAACAGTTCCAGTTGGGAAAACAGTTCTTCCAGCAACAGATGAGATATTTACAATGTGGCCAGATTTTTTTTCTTTCATATGTAAAATTACTGAGCCTGTACAATACAAAACGCCTTTGATATTCACATCAATCATTCTATCCCATTCATCTACCTTGAGGCTTTTGAAGAGGCTCAAAGGCATCAAACCGGCATTATTTACAAGAATATCGATGGAGCCCCATTTTTCTAAAACTGCTTTAGCAAAATTTTCGCATTCTGATCTTTGTGTGACATCTAATTTTTGATAAAATACTTCCCCACCATCAGCAGAGATCTTTTTTGCAAGTTCTTCTAATCTGTCAATCCTTCTAGCACCTATAGCAACTTTTGCGCCTGCTTTTGATAGTGCCAAAGCAGTAGCATATCCTATGCCACTACTTGCTCCCGTTATTATTGCTACTTTATCTTTAATCATCTAAATCACTTAAACGCACTTAATTTCAACATCGTAAAAATGTTTAGACGTTAAAAAGTTCCAAGTTTTAAGAAAATTACTGTCAGCTTTATTAAAAGAAAAATGCTAGACCAAATTGTGATATCTGAAAAATGTGCTTATTGTGGAGATTTGACAGATTTGCCCTTCCATTGCAATTATTGCAAGGATCCATTTTGTTCAGAACATAGACTTCCAGAAGAGCATAGATGCGTAAAACTCAGTTTGATTCGAGCAAAAAAATTTGGTGAGAGAAAAATCATTCGAGATGGAGGGCCAAACAAGCCAAATATTTTCAAACGAATTTTTAAAAGATTTAAAAATTAATAAGGACTCTTTTCAGGAGAAATTTTTGCGCGTCTACCTTGATAGATTAGAGCAATAGCCAGTACAAACATCACTATTGCAGTCATTGGGAAATTTTGTGGTGTAGACAAAACAAACCAGTAATTCATATCAACTAAACTTCCTGCACCATAATAAAACGCAAAACCAATTGACACAGCTGCTTGTACCCATAGTTTTATCCATTTTGGGGCTTTGATTAATCTGCTTATAGCTTCAATAGCAAGGAGTCCAATTACTGGGTAAATTGAATAAAGTAGAAAATCAAATACTTCAACACCTGTGTGAGACATGTAATATGAAAATTAAATAGGTATAATTTTTACCTAATCATCCCAACGGATTTTAGTTGCAGCATTTTTGGCAATTAAGGCCTGAGCATTTTCATATGGAATTGTAGCAATATCTTCAGTTTTGAAAGGACCATATTTTTCAAGGTCAGCGCCTACAATTTCTTCTACTTCTTTGAGAAACCTAATGACAATTTTCTTTGTTTTGTGATTTTGAGCTAATGATTCAAGGAATTTTGATTTTCCATTAATTGTTGCAGAAAGAATCATTTCAATCCTTTCTCTTTGTTCCTCTTGTGAATCCAAAATATATTTTTCTTCATCGAGAAGATTCCCAAATTGAATATCTTTTGATTTAGATATTTTTTCTAGTCTGATATGTATCAGTAATGATGTTAGTTCAGTTGCCATTTCTATCAAAGCATCTTTAATTTTACTTTCAACACCATCAAATTCTTGTTTTTTTAAATTTCCGATAAAGTCAGAAAGATTTCTGTAAAAGTTTGGATCAATTTCTAATATAGAATCATTTTCAGTTTCTCGTAAAACTGTTTGATGTAACGAGTTGATGTCGATTTGATTTGCTTCAGACATTTCTTACCTAATCCTTAAATGACTGGTGTATTTGTGTTTGAATGAAGTAAAAAATTTGCCCTATAAAGTTAGTCATGGAAAAGCAATTCAAATAACATATTCGCCTGATGAAGTTTTCGCAAAGATTCAACATGAAGACATTCAGTTTATTGATCTACAATTTACCGGCCTTACAGGTCATTTTCATCATACTACAATTTCAACTAACATGTTTACACCTGAACAAATGAGAGATGGATTGCCTAAATTGGATGGTTCGTCAATTGTTGGCTTTACTAGCATTAATGATTCAGATCTACTTCTAAAGCCAGATCCAAATTCATTTGCAATAATTCCTTGGATGACTGAAAACAAAACAGCGAGGCTTCTTTGTGATGTTTATTGGGGAGAAGACAGAGGAAGATTATCAAGAGACCCTAGAGGAATTGCTCAAAAAGCTGAAGAATACATCAGATCTCAGGGATTTGATTTTAGTACATGGGGCCCAGAGGTGGAATTCTTTGTGTTTGATAGGGTACATTGGGATGTTTTAACACCATACAAAGGACAATCTTATTCAATTGAATCAAAAGAAGCCCCATGGAGTCAAGAAGGAGATGGATACCCAATGGGGTTACAAGAAGGATACTATCCCAGTACACCATCAGATACTCTTTCACCATACAGAAATGAATGTGTGAGTATTTTGGGAAAGAATTTTGGAATATTGTGTGATAATCATCATCATGAAGTTGCAACTGCAGGACAATGTGAAATTGACATCAGATACGATCTACTGACAAATGCTGCAGATGCTGCACAAACCTACAAGTATGTTATTAGAAATGTTGCACAGAAATATGGAAAGGTTGCAACAATGATGCCAAAACCAATTGCAATGGATTCAGGTTCTGGAATGCATGTTAATGTTAGTTTATGGAAAGGAGAAGAAAATATTTTTTATGATCCAGATGATGAGATTGAATTAAGTCAAACTGGAAGATACTTTTGCGGTGGTATCATTAATCATGCAAAAGCACTATCAGCAATCTGTAATCCTACTACAAATTCATACCATAGACTTGTACCTGGGTATGAGGCTCCAGCATATATTGCATGGAGTTCAGGAAACCGTTCTGCTATTGTCAGAGTTCCAAAACATCTCAAAGGAAAAGGATACTCGGATCTAAAAAGACTTGAATTTAGAGCTCCTGATCCTTCATCAAATCCATATCTTGTTTTTGCTGCAGTGGCAGCAGCTGGAATGGACGGAATCAAAAAGAAGATGGATCCTGGGGATGAAGTACGTGATGATATATTCAAGATGACTAAATCAGACAGAGCTAAAAGAGGTATTGGTGTTCTTCCAAAAAGTCTTGGTGAAGCATTAGATGAGTTAGATAGTGATAGAAAATTCCTTAATCCAATTTACACAAATGATGTAGTTGACAAGATAATAGAATTAGAAAGAAGAGATCAGCGTGAGATAGCCATCAGACCACATCCGCATGAATTTTATCTATACTTTGATGTTTAGGCTCTACCAGTAAGCTGAAAGATATAGTATAATGAAACTGCCATCAGAGCAAACCCCCCTCCTAGAAATATTCCTCTTCTTTTCTCAGATGTAGCAGCTCTGTACAGTAAAACCCCACCAGCAAGACCCACAAATAATATCAAAACCCCAATTATCACACCATCAATGCTTGTGTTATTAATTAGTGGATAAAAGAACCCAGAAAGTAATGTAAAAAATGCAACTAGGTAAATGTACTTAAAACCAGTAAGCATTTTGGATGATGTTTTATTCAATGTTGTTCGTGAATGCAGTTATCAATTAAACTTTTGAAGAAATTGTTTCAAAATAATTTACATCATTCCGCCCATGTCAGGCATTCCACCAGGCATACCTCCAGGCATTCCTCCTGGCATTCCTCCTGGCATTCCTCCTTCTCCTCCGCCAGGTGGTGGACCACCTGCAGATTTTTGGGTAGCAATAACATCATCAATTCTGAGAATCATACATGCAGCCTCAGATGCTGAAGATACAACTTGAAGTTTAACTGTGAGTGGTTCAATAATATCACTTGATTTCATATTAGCAATCTTTCCTTTCATAACATCAATTCCAGTCCATTTCTCTCCTTTCTGTTGTTTTGAGCGAAGAAGTGTCATCGTATCAATTGGATCCATTCCAGCATTTTCAGAAAGTGCTAATGGAATTGATTCTAAAGCATCAGCAAATTTTTCTGCAGCTAATTGTTCTCTTCCTTCTAGAGATTTTGCCCAACTTCTTATTTTTGTTGCAGCAAATGTTTCTGGAGCGCCACCGCCTGCAACAATTGAAGGGGTTTCCATTACATCTTTTACAACCATTAGCGCATCATGAACAGAGCGTTCAACTTCATCAACTACTCTTTGTGAGCCTCCACGAAGAAGCAAGGTAACTGATTTTGGATGTTTACAGCCTTCTACAAATACCCATTTGTCTTCTTCAATTTTTCTTTCTTCAACAATGTCTGCACTGCCTAGATCTTTTTCAAAAAGATCATCAAGATTTGTTACTATTCTAGCGCCTGTTGCTCTTGAAAGTTTTTCAAGATCACTTTCTTTAATTCTTCTAACTGCAATAATTCCAGCTTTTGCTAGATAATGTTGAGCCATATCATCAATACCTTTTTGACACAAAACTACATTTGCTCCAGAGCCAATGACTTTGTCAACCATTGTCTTTAACATTCTGTTTTCTTCATCTAGAAATGATTTTAGTTGTTGAGGATTTGAAATGTTAATTTTTGCGTCAGTTTCAGTTTTACTAATTTCTAATGCGTTATTAATTAATGCGATTTTAGCTTCAGTAATTTTAGTAGGCATTCCTCCATTAACAATCTCTTTATCAAGAACAATGCCTTGAATAATTGCAGTATCTTTGATAGAGCCTCCAGCCTTCTTTTCTACCTTAATATCATCGATATCAACATTGTAACTTTCGCCATCTTTTTCTGAAACAGCAAAAACAGCCTTTACAACAATATCTGCAAGTTGATCAGAGTCTTTTCTAACAAGTTTAGTTTGCATTGAGGTTTTTGCGATTTTAGTTAGAATGTATTTATCATTTGGAGATATTTGCTCAGCAATGCTTTCAAGAAACTGTTTTGCCTTTTTTGCAGCTTTTCTATAACCATCAACAATAATTGTTGGATGAACATCTTGATCAAGTAATAATTCTGCGTTTTCAAGTAAAGCGCCTGCCAAGACAACGGCTGAAGTTGTACCATCTCCAACTTCGTTATCTGTAGTTTTAGCAATTTCAACTAGCATTTTTGCTGCTGGATGCTGAACATCAATTTCTTTTAGGATGGTTGCACCATCATTAGTAATAGTAACATCTCCCAAGGAGTCAACTAGCATTTTATCCATGCCTCGTGGGCCTAGGCTGCTTTGAACGATTTCTGCAATAATTTTGCATGCAGCAATGTTATTTTTTTGTGCATCTCTGCCTTTAGTTTCTGTACCACCTTCCTTTAGCAATACGACTGGCATAGTACCCTTTGAAGTAGCTTGCATGCCCATAGATGCTGAAACTCTAGATTCCCCTTTTATATCTTACAGATCAGATGTGTTAATTTGATGCAGTATCGGTGTTTTTAAATTGGGAAAATCAAGTTGCAAAATATGGCCAACTCACAAAATAAGGAATCTTATAATAAAATTTTCACAAAATTAAAGCAACACCACAAGTGGTTTGAAAATTCAATTCCATTAATAGCAAGTGAAAATATTCCAAGTCCTGCTGTTAGAGAAGCTATAATTTCAGATTTTGGAAATAGGTATGCTGAGGGATGGCCTGGGGAGAGGGTGTATGCTGGTTGTGTCTACATTGATGATGTCGAGTTTGAATGCATGAAATTGGCCAAAAAATTATACAAAGCAAAATTTGTTGATGTTAGACCAATTTCAGGAGTTGTTGCAAATCTTGTAGTGTATTCTGCTTTTACCAACCCTGGTGATGTAATGCTGGCACCTTCTATTCCTGCAGGTGGACATATTTCGCATGGTAAGAAGGAGCATTTTGGAACTGCGGGTCTAGTTCATGGATTAGAGATAGAGTTCTATCCATTTAATGCTGAAGAAATGACAATTGATGTTGATAAGACAAAACAGAAAGTCAAGGCTCTAAAAAAAGACGGTCGTCTTCCAAAGATGGCAATGTTTGGTGGTTCATTATTCTTATTTCCACATCCGGTCAAAGAATTATCAGATTTTCTAAAGAGTTTTGATATACATATCAATTATGATGCAGCCCATGTTGCTGGATTAATTGCTGGTGGGAAATTCCAAGATCCTCTGCGTGAGGGCGCAGATACTATGACTATGAGTACTCATAAGACTTTGTTTGGACCTCAAGGAGGACTTGTTTTAGGAACTGAAGAAAATGAAGAGGTTATCAAAAAAGCAACCTTTCCAGGTCTTACAAGTAGCCATCACATTCATCATATGGCTGGAAAAGCAGTTGCTTTTGCAGAAGCTTTAGAGTTTGGAAAAGACTATGCAACTCAAGTCATTAAAAATGCCAAGTTATTTGCAGAGGCCTTGAGTGATATGGGATTCAAGGTATTAGGAGAAAAAAGAGGATTTACAGAATCGCATCAGATTGCAGTCAATGTTTTAGATTATTCTGATGGTGGAAAAGTAGAAGCAGATTTAGAAAAAGCTAACATCATAGTTAACAGACAGCTCATTCCAGGCGACATTAAGGCAGGAAGAAACTATTTTCATCCAAGTGGAATTAGACTAGGAGTTTCTGAGATAACACGTCTTGGAATGAAAAAGAATGAGATGCAAGAAATTGCATCTTTCATTAAACAAGTAGTTATTGAGAAAAAGGATCCAAAGAAGATGCTCCCAAAAGTAAAGGCATTAAGAAAAAACTATCAAAAAGTCAAATTCTGTTTTGATAACAAGTTAGGTGCCTACGAATACGTCAAACTGAGATAATTCTAGGCGTAATCAGTAAGAAGTGATTGATCTCCTTTACTCTTACCAAAAACTAATTCAATTTCATCAGATAGAGCATAAATTCTTCCTCTCTGATATTCACCAACATCATATTTCTCAACTAGTCTTTTTGCAAGTTTTAGATATTTTTCTACAGAGCCTCTGGTAATTGTAGCTATTAGTTTATGACCACAGGTACATGTTTGGATTAGAGGCATTCGGCGGAATGATTTTCCACAACCTGTACACCTAAAGTTTTGTCTTGCATATGCCCTAAGATTTCCCATAATATCTGGAACAAGGTGTGTTGAAATGACATTTGAAACAATTTCTGAGGGATTTACGACATCGATTAATTCAGCATTTCTAATTTGCATATCAAATTTGTCAAGCATAGAACCAAGGGTAGAGTAGGCGCTACGGGATTTTGAAGTGATTAGAGATGAAGTTGAATGTGTAAAGAAATAGTCGTAAAACTGTCTTTCAGTTTCAAGACGTGATTTAATAATTTCGACAGATGTTACATCTGATGCTTTGATTTGTTGAAGTGTGGATTCAAAGAATTCCAAAGGAAATGATTTTGTGACTTCAAGGTTGTGTGCTTGTGGTTGAGATTCATGTGGTAAAACAAGAGGTTGAATAAGTAATGGAGCATCCATTAGTCCACCTATTCTATCAGAAAGAAATTGTCTTGAGAAATTAAGTAAACTATCCATTAGAAGCATAATTGAATCAGCATCACCATCAGCATCTCTTCTTTTTGCAGAGTGCCAGTTTGGGGTTGCAAAACAAACATGGGTTTCAGAATACCCAATGATTCGTCCTACGATTCCAACAGAAGTATGTGGAGCCAAACCAATTATTAGATGACCAATAAGCTCTTCAGTATTCTTTACGTTGTAAAATGGAGATTTTTCATAGAACTTCACTAAAAGAGTATCAATGTATTTACAGGTAGAAACTAGATAGTTTCCACTATCATAAGGAATTACCACATCTTGCATGCGAAGTTCAACGGTCTGATCTGAGTTTTCAAGGGGTTTTCCATCTATGTCATTAGAATACCCAAGTTCCTTTAGTTTCTCAATCGATGTTCCAATCCATGATGGTTTGAATTGAGTTAAGGGAGAATTTGTTGCATCAAATCTGACAGTCCCGTCTTTGAAGACTGTAAGTCCAAAGTTTTGACGCACAAGCCCCTTTTCTAGGGGTTCAGCAATTCTATCTTGATTAATTAGCTCTTTGACGCCCTTGAATGGTTCTTTGGCACGCAAGCCCATCTTTTCTTGAGCTGACACTAGTTTTGCTTTTAGTGGAAATTCTTTGTGTGAGTGAGTTTGTGCTTTCCGTTTACATTTTTCGCAATATGGCTCATTTAGGGTATCTCTACAGTTAGGACATTTGTAGGAAATTGTTGTTTTGGTACCACATTTAGAGCACCTAATACCAATAGAAGGTTCATCACATTGATTGCAATGCCTATTGAATATGTTAGTAAAGAAGTGTTCATTTCTTGATGCCTTTAGAAGATCTCTGGTAGGTCCTCCTTTGTCACTAATTGGAAATAATACATGTGTTGGGGGTTTCATTTGTCTAGCAGCTGCTTTTTCAGGTCTCCCAATTCGAACCCCGATAGAGGTTGAGAATTTGTTCTTGATTTGAATCCCTGATGATTTTGTTAGAATTTTTGGAACCGACAAATCACTAATTGTTGGTTTTTCTCTAAACAATAGGTTGAAGAAAATTTTTGCCTCTAGGTTTTCCAAGATTATAGTTTCATTTTTAACTTTATGAGGAACCCCCAATTTTTCAAGGATTTTTTTGATCTGGGTTGAGTATTCGATTGATGTTTCATTAACTTTTTTTGGTTCTAAAAGTGGACCAAGTTCTTCTGATGAGATCTCATCCCAGAAATATAGATAGTGTGGATGGAGTGGAATTTGAAAGTCAAGGGAAATTTTCAATGCCTCATCTATTGTGGGTATTTTGGTCAGAAATTGTTGTAGATATTGATCATCAGGCTCATATTTTTGGATTTTTTGCTTTAGTTCCTCTATCCAGAATTCCTCAACATATCCTGAAGGAATAAGTTGAGCATTGTTTTCAAGAAAGTCTCCAAATGAAATTAGAATATCTCCCAGATGTAGGATTTTTTCAATTTTGTTTTTAATTTCTATTCCATGTTTAACGTCTCTAATCTTTACAACATTGCCGTTTTTTAGACGAACTATTGGGGTATCAATGGAATCAACAAAGGCAACAGTTGCTCCTTTTCCTGGAATATCAATTTTGATTTGTGTTCCTACAACTATGGTATGATTCAAAATTTCACCAAGTGCGGGATGGATCCCAACTGCTGCAAAGCCGGTATTACATGCTCTTCCATATCTTAATCGAAACCCCCCTAACTTGTTAGGCATGGATAAGACCGATCTGCCTGTGATTACCTCACGCATTCTTTTAGCAGCTGCGTCTTCTTGATTTGCGCCTGTTTGAACTGCGCCTTTAAGATCATTGAGCCATTCCCAACCATCTAGATTATACAATTCAATCCTTTTGAGAAGTTTTTTAGATCTTCCAATCAATCCATCATTTAAGACACGTAAAGCGCCTCCTCTAACCCTATCAGTTTTGATGCGAGTCATGGACTTGTGATTAACAACCTCAAAAGGATCCGTATCTACTCCGTCTAATTCAACAGGAAGGTTAGAAATGACATGTACGATATCTTCGTCTAAGATATGAAATTGAAAGCTACTAGCCTCTCTTTCATAGATTCTTAATTCCTCTACAAATCTACCAGTTTCATCATCAAAGGAATTAGCTTGGTATTTTGCTAGTCCAACTGCCTTTCTAACATGATCTGCAATTAGCATTGTTACAGCAGATTCTGTTCCTCCTGCTGAACGCATGGGTCCTGCAATAGAAACTGAAAGATATTCAGTACCATCTTTGTTTTTCTTTATCTTTACTTCACTAATTCCTTGTAAAGGTGCGATGGTTACACCTTCAGTAACAATGGCCAACCCTACACGAACTGCAAGATCTAGTTTATCTTCTAAGGAGGCATTAGGAAGAGAGTATTTACCAAGTGCAATTTCCTTTGATAGAATAAGTGCAGAGATCTCCTTTCCATTTGTTTTTAGTAATTCTCTAAGCTGTTCAGCAATATCAATTTCGTGCATTTTAGAAACTCGATCTGCCAAATCAAATGCGATTTTAGGCTCGACTATGCCTGAAGAGTCTACCAAACTTGATTTTGCATCTGCTGCTTTCTCAAAGATTGAGAAAGTTTCAGTTGAGAGGTTTGAGTAATAATCATGATAATAATCAGGCATTTTAATGCCGTTAATACGAGAAATTGCATCGTTATCAGACATAATACAGTTCTACTACTTGCTTCTTTGAATTGCTTTTGCTATTTCTTCGAGTTTTTTGATGCTTCCTCCTTTTTCAAGGAATGTTCCAATAACCAATGCATCAGCCCCAGCTTTAACCAAACTCTGAGCAGTTTTCACGTCTTTGATTCCTCCTCCTACTATCAAAAATCCATTAAAAGTACGCCTAACTGTTTGAATCATCTCGGGGGTAACATTGGTTTTTGCACCAGACCCTGCTTCTAAATATACAAATCTCATACCAAGAAATTGAGCCGCGAGGGCATATGCAGCAGCAATTTTTGGTTTTTCAAATGGAATTCCTCGTGCTGCACCGACAAACCAAGCGGAGGTTCCCTCTCCTATCACCAAATAAGCAGTAGGAAGTGGCTCTAAACCAAATTTGAGAACACTTGGAGCCCCCAATGCTTGTGCTTGTGTGATAAAGTATGGGTTCTCTGAGTTCATTAGCGAGCTAAATAGGATTGCATCAGCATCAGGTACAACACCAGTGACATTCCCAGGAAACAAGATTATTGGAATCTTTATGCCCTTTTTGATGCCTTTAACCACCTGGGCCATCTCAATCTGATCAGTTGCTGAGGAGCCTCCAACCAAGATTGCAGAAGCACCAATCTTTTCAACATCTTTGGCAAGCTTGCTTGATGCCTCTAAATGTGATACTTCGGAATCAATTAACACAAACAATAATGCGTTTTTCTTTTTTAATTCAGATTTTAGGAATGATTCAACCTTATTTCCAGTCATAGTGGGGGTTTGTAGGTGGCTCTTTAAAGTTTAATTGGAATGTTGGTATACAGATTTGTATAGCTATGGTAGAGCTTCAAGAATCTAATTTTAACAATATTATTCGTCAAATTATCAAAAAATCACTATTTACAGAGCGACAAATTGAAATTATTTTAAATCAGAAGGATCTTCTAGAATCCAAGTTTACTATAACTAAAGGAGCGTATTACAGGCAAGTTGGACAATCAAGAGAAAAGTTAATCGCGTTATTCTATTCTACCATACTTTTACGCGGTTTGGGTATTTTATTACCTGATGATATTGATGTGATATCCAAACTTTCAGAATATGTTCGTGTGATGAATGATGGTGATGTCTTCCCAGAAAGAGAAGAGCAGATCACTAGTGTGATAGATATGACAATTCGAAAGGCGTGTAATATGTGATGTTTGTAATAACTATGGTCAAAAGTTAGTTGGGTTGTTGTGATGATTAGTGTGACTATGTTAATCTAAAGTGTAAAACAATGTTGCTCAATTGTGATAAATCACAACATAGGTACAAGTTTGTGATGTTAGTAGAAATTCCTGATCCTGAGGTGATTTTGGGTGTGATTTTAGCTTTTTTAGTTGGTTTAGTTGGGTTGTATGTATTCTACAAAGCACGTCCATTCATAAAATCTAGGAGTGAAATGACTGATGTGTCACAATCTGAGCGTTTAGAGTATTATGAAAGGCAGTTAATTGATATGAAAATACGTTTAGATGCTATAGAAATACAAGGAGTTGAGCAAAAATCAGATGATCTTAATTTGGAATTAAAACAATTCTTAGAGAAATTGGTAAAGAACGAATCACACGAGACACAAGTTGAGGATGTTAATCATTCTGAAGTTGTGCCTGAAAAGCCAATTTCTACGCCTAGCGTTTCTAGTTCAGATTATTCAAGTCCAATAGACCATGTGTTGCATCTAATCACAAACAAAGCTATGACATCACGTGACATACAAATCACATTAAAGAGAAGCAGAGAGCATACATCACGATTAATGAAAAAATTGTTTGAAGACGGTTATGTTGAAAGGAATACGGAAACTAAACCATACACTTATTCAATTACTGAAAAAGGAAAAACAAAGGTTTCTGAAGTTCAACCCAACCCTATAATTGCATAAGAAATTTTTTAGTTTTCTGAAATAGATTTTTGATCTTTCATTCAAATTTTTAGGGAAAAAGACTACTATATCATTAATTAATAATTATATATATTATTAAATTATAGTGATAATATGTCTGTTCAAGAGAATGAAGTTTTGGTAAAAATCACTTCAGCCGGTACAATTTCCATTCCTAAGCAATTTAGAAGGTATATGGATATTCAAAAAGGTGAATATGTTAAGTTGATTTTGGGGGATGGTCGGTTAATAATCAAAAAAATTACCATTTCTTAATGGGTTTATCGTTGTTTTTGGCCTATCTTAATGGAATGATAGGTCCATTCACGGCCTGTTCTTTCTCTATCAATTCTACCTTTTGATGAAAATCGTGACAAATAGGTGGATATTACACTAAGTTTTACCGGTTCGTTGAATTCGTCCTCATATTTTTCAAGAATAGCCGTAGAGGTAAATTTGCCTATAGGGAAGAATTTATCTACAATATGCCAAATTTTAGAGCCTACAGAGTCCATGTTAGTTGTTTCTTGTTCTTCCTCAATATTCATCAAGTCCATCATTTCGAATATTTTGAGAATTTTTTCCTTGGTAACATTACCTTCTATTTTGATGTCATATCGGGCACCGTCCGAGTCCTCCATATCTATTCGAATACGTTTTTTAGCCATCTTTTAGATCTTGAGGATCAGATGTTAACGCTTCAATTGATCCAAGAATGTTTGTTAACTAGTTTGTTTGTTAACATTGACTGCCTAAGCCACGCCTAGATGTATTTTTGTTATTAACAACACACCTCCTAAAACTACACCAAATTAAGGGGCTTTCATGCCTGGAGTAGAAATGAAGGGGTCTATTCTACCATATTCACAGTGTTAACATCAATCTTAACGCCTGGAGTGGAAATTAGGGGGTTAAAATGGCCTTTTTGGGAAATTTCTTAACAGGAAATTAACATTTTTGTTAATCCAATATTTATGGAACTAACCCACACACCACTCTTTCCACTCTATGTTTTTTTAAATTTTTTTTTTTTGAAAATATAAAAAAATAACTAAAAATAATTAATTATAAACTAAACTAGAGTTACTATTCTATTCTATACTCTCTTAATTTAGATATGATTATGATAATATTAAGAAGAAACGAAGGTGTGTGTGTATGTCTGATCCAATAGATAGAATACTTGATGCAGTAGAAGCTGGAGAATCTATAATAAAAAATAGAGAGGTTTTAAGATTAGATTATGTGCCTGATAAAATACAATATAGGGACTCTGAAATGGAACAAGTAACACAATCATTATCACCCATCCTAAGACAATCTAGACCATCCAATCTTTTACTTTATGGAGAACCTGGAACTGGTAAAACACTAGTTATTAAAAAGGTAATTGAAAATATCAAACAAAGAGTTGAAAAATCAAACTTTCCAATTAATGTTGCATATTCTAACAGTAAAAACGAAACTGCAGTTTATGGATTGTTAGTAAGTTTAGGCAGACAATTAGATCTTAATGAGAAAGAATTACCCACAACTGGCCTAGCAATAAGTGAGATCTTCAAAAGAATTCTTAATAAAATTGATGAACAAAAACTTAACGTAATTTTTGTAATTGATGAAATTGATAATCTTGCCGAAAAAGCACAAAAAACAGGTAATGACATATTATATCAACTTACAAGGGCAAACGAGCGACTAGAACAAGGTTCTCTAACCTTGGTGGGAATTTCAAACAGACTAACATTCAGAGACTTGTTAGATCCTAGAGTAATTAGCAGCCTTGGTGAGGAGGAGATTATTTTTACTAATTATAATGTTGAACAAATTAAAACAATTCTTAGAGAAAGAATCAAAGAGGCCTTTGTAGAGAACGCTGTTGAAGAACCTGCATTAGATCTATGTGCAGGAAAAGCAGCACAACAACATGGTGATGCTCGTAGAGCAATTGATTTACTTCTTAAAGCAGGTGAAATTGCCGATCGACGACAATCAAAAAAAGTTACTGATATACACATTAGAGAGGCTTTTGATAAAATAGAAGAAAAATTAGTGAAAACTACTCTAGAAAAATACCCTCTACACAAAAAACTGGTAGTAATTGCAGTTATGAGAGCAAGTAATTTTACTACTGGTGAGATTTACCAAATATACAAAAACCTTTGTAAGGTACTTGGTCGTGATGAACTTACCAATAGAAGGATAACACAAATGTTAAGTGAAATTGAATTATTTGGAATTATTTCTGGAAGAATTGTTAATCAAGGCTCTCATGGCAGTACGAAAAAATTTGAACTTAAAGTCCCATCTGAGACTGTAAAAATGGCCTTTAAAGATAGTAAAGAAGATGGATTAACTTTGCAAGATATTATCTGAATTTGAATTATAATTTTGATGGAAGACTTGGAAAGTCTTTAGATTTACCATAAGTGCTATTCCTGGGTTTGGGATCATTCCAACACTAGCCTGAAAAGGTGTTTGTTTTTGCCATGAACCAGAATTTACCAACAAAATTCCCTTGTACATATCCAGTTCTGCCCTATGAACATGACCTACATGGAAGATATCTGGAACATCCTCAATAACTAAAAGATCCTCCATCTCGGGGGCTAGGGGAGTTTGGCTACCATAAATTGGACTTAGATGTCTTGCCCTAAGAAGATGTTTCATTACGTTTGTTGGTTTGTTATAACTTAGGCCAGGGGTGGTCTTTACAATATCATCAATACTCTGTCCATGAAACATCATTACCTTTACACCATTCAATGAAACTACGGCTGGGTTTCCGACCATAACTACATTTTCCATTTCCCACAAACTTGAATTGTATTTTTTTGGTATAGCTGGTTGCGGAAGAGCTCTTCTTCCAGGATCATGGTTTCCAGGCATAATTATGACCTTCACACTTTTTGGAATCTTGTCAATCAACTCCTCTGCCTTTTTTAATTGCCCCTCAATGGTTTTGTAAAGTAATTCTTTGTCCTGATTTGGGTATATCCCAACCCCATCTACTATATCCCCAGCGATTAGGACAAAACGAATTTTTCTTGCAACTGGATCTGGGCGCGACAGCCACGAAACAAACTCCATAAATTCCTCTTCCATAAAGTACTTGCTTCCAATATGCAGATCTGAAAGAAAGACTGCATAAGCTTCAGTTTCTGATTTGTTGATGGCCTGATCCGGAATGTCTGGCAGAATTAAATCCTTGATAATAAATCCAGAATTCTTTCCTAAACCTACCCTTATCATAACAAATTGATCAGTTAGAAGAGTACCTACTGTCTTCTGCAATTCATTATCAAAAACAATTCCCTCAAGTGATCCTGACGGATCCTCTAGAACCAACTTTGTGATATTTCTCTCGGTATTTCTTGTAGTGACAAGACCGCACACATACATGTCATCTTGTAATTTTGTAGTTTTTACAGATGCTATGGATTTGAGCATTCTTGATTCTGGCCTATCTGAAATTATTCGTTTTAGCTTGTTAAAACGACTTGAAAACAAGGCATTGTATCCTTTAACCCCCTCACCAGTTGTTATCTTGGTGGTGGGATCAGATAATACCTCGATTTCACTTTGTATAGTCGGATCCTCTTTGATTCCAAGATATGTCTCTAAATCATCCTGGTTAATCTGAAATAATTTCTGTTTGGTCTTTTCTCTAACTATTTCCTTTATGATCCTCTCTAATTTTCTAACATCTAGATTTTCTAAGATTTTAAAAGCATCTGGATGAATCTGGAATCCTTTGTTTAACGCATAGTTTAACGCAAAGGCTAGATCCTTTTTCATATCAAAAAATATCATCTGGTTTAATTAAATCTGCGCCTAACACCTAACCCTCAAATATTGTTCAAAGTGGAAGACAATGTGAATAGAATCAGGATAATCACATTTTTCATATTTTTAGGAATTTTTGCCGCCGCATTTCAAATTGGCTCAATGACTTCTGTAAGTGAAGAAGAGGCAGAGGCCTTCATGTCTGAATTTGAAGAGCTCGTTTTAGATATTGATGCATTTGGGATCTTTGTACACAATACAACCATTGCACTGCCAATGTTTATTCCTGGATTTGGGGTTGCATGGGGGCTTTTCTCTGCTTGGTCTACAGGATTTGCTTTTGCTGCAATTGCTTCTACTATTCCTGAAATAGGAGAGATTCCACCACTCTCAATTCTTTTCTTATCACCATTTGGATTGATGGAAGTTTTTGCATACTCTATAGGTATCTCTAGAAGTTTTATTCTAATTCGAGCTATAAGCAAAAAGATCAAACTTCGCCCATTTATCAAACCAACAGCCATAGAAATTGGAATTGTAGTATCTATTCTTTTGGCTGGAGGATATCTTGAATTTTACATGATAGAATTAGTCCAACAAGAAGGCCTTGAGATGCCTGGGTTTTAAAAACAGCCTCAAGTTTAGATATACTATATCTTACATCTAAAATAATTTAGTAGTAAATTATAAACCAAATTAAAGGACTAATCTATCGTGAATGCAGCTATACTACTACTAGCATTACTTGTTGTTTCATCAGGATATTTTATCAATGAATCATTTGCTGAAATTTCCACGAATCAAGCATATCTTTTAGAAGGTTCTGGATTTGCAGTAACTGAGAAATCAATTAAAATTTCAGAAATTGATCTAGGTTTGTCGTCTCAACAACAACGCGGGAGCACAATTAACTTTCTGACTGAAGACGGTTTTATTACATTAGATGATGAGGAGTTTGTTATCTCTAATTTAGAAGGGAAATTTTTGCGTGAAGGCCGTTACATTAGGATTAATGGAAACATTGAAAGTTCAAGTGGATTTGATACATCAATTAGCTTCTTTGGAAGACTAGTTGAAGAAAGCACAGATGCATCAGTTTATGGCTTTACCGGCAGAATTACAACACCTGATGATACTTACAAAGTAATTTACACAACAAAATTATCTACACTCTCAAAAATTGTTAAAACTTCTACAGAGTCTCAAGAATCAGATGATCTTACGTTGTACATTCTTAGAGGCTCATCTTCACAAGCAGTTGCAAGTAGTTACATTGAAGCCGCTGGAGTAAGATTACAGGCTGTAGAAATACAACACAATGCAGATCCACTTAGATTGAGATATTTCTCACAAGATAGAATTTCAGTAGAACCAGGAACCACTATTACAATAATGAATGGTGATGTAGTATCTCATAGAGTAGTTAGTGGCATTGTATTAGGTTCAGAAAGAGATCTTGCTAACGGAAAAATTTGTACTGATATTGATACAACACTTCCTGAAGGAGTTAGCTTTCTTAATGATGCAGAGGTAAAAGGCTGTGATTTCATTATTGATAATAGAGTGGATACTGGTATGATTTTACCTGGAAAATCAATTTCAATTACTTTTAATGAACTAGGATTCTATAGATTAATTGATCCTGATTATGGATGGATGAGAATTACAGCATATGTCTTTCCAGATTCCGATAGTTTGATTTTAAGGCAAGGACAAAACTTGGGTAACTAATTCTCCCATTGCCATCTATAATTCATGTATGAATCCAAACTTGCCTGGTTAAACACCATTACTGACAAATCAGAAAATTCTTTTCCTTCTAAATCTTTTACAGTTCCTACAAAACTAGTTTCATTTTCAGTTGTTATAGCCTCAAAAACATGAACTTTCATTTTAGTAGTGGGAAAATTATTCTCTCGAAGATAAACAGCTATCTCTGATGGCATAAAGTGTTTGTCTGGTTGTTTTGGCCAAGGTCTTGGAACTAAAATCACACTAAATCCGTCAATTAACGCCTTTTGCAATTCTAGTTTCTTATCTTCAATCTGGGTTGTAACATGCATTGTAATTACTTTGGATTTGTCAAGAGGGATTTTTGCTCTTGATGCAGCAACTTGAATTGAACTAATACCAGGAATAATTTCAACTTCACCAAAAATCTCAATTAATCTATCCACAACTTCTGATTCAGAAAAATTCACATCTCCAGTAAATGGAATTACCAACGTTCTATCACCAAGCTTGGGAAGAATTTTTTGATAAGATTCTTCCTGGTCTTTCATAGTAATTTCATAGATCTCTTTTCCTTCAATCAGATTTTTAATTGTCTTTAGTGTGTATTTG
>Ga0209997_10000128_pt1 | contig 21872 bp, 20 predicted proteins | sample CR04metaG_FD_182079 | JGI IMG/M metagenome (GOLD analysis project Ga0209997, IMG submission 182079) | Deep subsurface microbial communities from Mariana Trench to uncover new lineages of life (NeLLi) - CR04 metaG (SPAdes) (version 2) | ecosystem: Environmental > Aquatic > Marine > Ocean trench...
CACCAGTCCTGCGACTGGGTCATCAGCGCATCGACGTCCTTCGCCAGGGCTTCGAAGTCGAGGCTCTTGAACTCCTCGGCGTAGTCGAACTCCTCGCCGTTGGGATCGGCCTGGGGGTGGTTCTGGCGGAGGATCCGCAGGTTCAACTGGTTCGGCCACCAGTGTTGGTTCGCTGTGTCGCCAACGGCCTGGTGCACGGTGCCCATCACCGGGCACTTGCTTTCGCTGTTCATATTCTCCCCGATCGTGTTCTGAATTTTTCCACTCTGTTTAGCCGACATTCCCCAGATAGTGCCTGCTTCTAGCCGCGCAATTCGATTAGCCCTCCAGTGCCGGGTTCTTCCGGACGCGAATCACGATGTCTACCTCCGTGACCGTCGTTCCGGGGGGCGGATGGGGAAGCTTCGCCACCTTTAGCTCCTCGCCAGGAATGTCTACTAAATACCAATCCTCTTCGCAAAAGAAATGATGGTGGTGGCTGGCATTCGTGAAAAGGGGCTGGAGGCCGACGTGCCGACCCTGGGCGTGGTCACCGTTCTCGTCATCAACAAGGATGTCCCTTTATTAGGTTCCCCCTAATGGCAAATACGCAACGCGCCGGGCTGAGCCAAGCCGGCGCTAAAGGCCTCATCGCCCAATATGAGGGCATGCGGCTGCCGTGTCAACAGTTCTGTAGGAATTCTAAAAACCTAGATAACGTACTGTTTTTATTTATTTTTTATCAGTCGTGTCGTCGAGCCTGACGACCACGTCGACGCGCGTGACCCGCGTCCCCTTGGGCGGGTCCGGCAGCCGGGCGAGGACGACCTCCTCCCCGGGAATGTCGTCCAGTCGGCCGGAGGTTTCGAAGTAGAAGTGGTGGTGATCGCTGATATTGGTGTCGAAATAGGAGCGCTGGGAATCGACCACGATTTCGCGCAACAACCCGGCGGCGGTGAACTGGTGCAGGGTGTTATACACGGTGGCCAGGGAGACCCGGATGGCGGCGTCCATCGCCTCGCCGTGGAGAATTTCGGCGGTCACATGGCGGTCGCCCCCGTCGAACAGCAGCCTGGCAAGGGCCAGGCGCTGGCGGGTGGGCCGCAGCCCGACCGCACGCAACCGCTCGAGAACCTGGGTGTAGGGTCTAGCCATCGTCACTCCCCGTATATGGGTGCACCTGGGCCGGCGCTCAACACTTTCATAATCACCATGATTATATTATGGAATAATCATAAGACATTTTCTCGTGGACAGGAACACCCTGTTGAAACATTTCCGATCCGGGTGCGTATCGGCCTGGGTACATCCGGATCACCGGCGGGGCCGGGCCGGAATCGCCACGATATCGTAACCGCTGTCCACGTGGAGGACTTCGCCCGTGACTGCCCCGGAAAGGTCGCTGAGCAGGTAGAGCGCCACGCCTCCTATCTCGTCCAGACGGACGTTGCGCCGTAACGGGGAATGGTTCTCGTTCCATTTCAGGACCTTGCGGGCATCGGCTATCGCGCTTCCGGCAAGGGTCCTCATGGGACCCGCGGATATGGCGTTGACCCGGATGTTTTCGGGACCGAGGTCGGCGGCAAGATAGCGCACGCTCGCCTCGAGAGCCGCCTTGGCGACCCCCATGACGTTGTAATTGGGCATGACACGTTCGGCCCCCGAAAAGGTGAGGGTCAGCAGACTGCCCCCCGACGGCATCATCGCGGCCGCACGTTGGACGACGGCCGTAAAGGAAAAGCACGAAACATCGAGGGTCCGGGTAAAATTCTCCACCGTGGTATCCACGTATCGGCCTTTGAGCTCGGCCTTGTCGGAATAGGCAATGGCGTGCACGACAAAATCGACGGCGCCCCATTCTTCCTTGAGCGTCGCGAAAACCGCATCGACGCTGGACTCGTCCTCGACGTCACAGGGCAAAACGATGGTGGAGCCGATCGATTCGGCCAGCGGCCCGACGCGCCTGCCGAAGGCGCCGCCTTGATGGGTGAACGCCATCTCGGCCCCGTGCCGGTGCAACGCCGACGCGATCCCCCAGGCGATGGAATGATCGTTGGCGACCCCCATGATGAGGCCCTTTTTGCCAACCATCAGTCCGTCCGCATGGGCCATGGGCGTCACCCGCGCCGGAACCGGCGGGATCCCGGAATGCCTTGTTCACGGTCCATTGGCGGGCAACGGGCGGGCGCGACCGTCATTCTTCGAATCGGGTAAACACCAACGCGGCGTTCGTGCCGCCGAATCCGAAGCTGTTGGAGAGGACGGCGTTCAGCCGAACGTTGTCGCGGCGGTCAAGGACGATCGGCATGCCGCGCGCCTCGGGGTCCAGGTTGGTGACGTTCGCCGAGGCGCAAATGAAATTGTTCTCCATCATCAGCAGGCAGTAAATGGCTTCATGGACGCCGGCGGCGCCAAGGGGATGGCCGCTCAGCGACTTGGTGGAGTTGAAGGCCGGCATGCCGTTGGGGAACACCTCGCGCAGGGCTTCCAGTTCCTTGACGTCGCCCACCGGCGTACTGGTGCCATGGGTATTGATGTAGTCGACCGGCCGCTCGAGCCCGGCCATGGCCATCCGCATGCACCGCACCGCGCCTTCGCCGGACGGCTGCACCATGTCGTATCCGTCCGACGTGGCGCCATAGCCGGCGACCTCGGCATAGATCCGGGCGCCGCGCGCCTTGGCATGCTCCAGTTCCTCGAGCACCAGCACGCCGCCGCCGCCGGCGATGACAAAGCCGTCGCGATCGGCGTCGAAGGCGCGCGACGCCACCTCCGGCGTGTCGTTGTATTTGGACGACAGCGCCGGCATGGCGTCGAACAGGACCGACATCGTCCAGTCGAGCTCCTCGCCGCCGCCGGCAAAGACCACGTCCTGCTTGTCCAGTTGAATCAATTCGTACCCGTTTCCGATGCAATGGGCGCTGGTCGCGCAGGCGGAGCTTATGGAATAACTGACGCCCTTGATCTTGAACGGGGTGGCCAAGGTGGCGGAGTTCGTGCTCGACATGGTTCTGGGGACCATGAACGGCCCCACTTTTTTGGCGTTCCTCGTACGCACGGTATCGGCGGCCGCCACCACATTCCTCGTCGACGGCCCGCCCGATCCCATGAGCAGCCCGGTGCGCTCGTTCGACACCTGGTCCTCGGGCAGGCCGGCATCGGCAATGGCCTGTTCCATGGCCAGATAGTTGTACGCCGCGCCGTCCCCCATGAAGCGCCGCACCTTGCGGTCAATCGCGCCGTCCAGGTCGACCTTCGGCAAACCGTGAACATGGCTGCGGAAGCCCAGCTCGCGGTATTCCTCGCAGAACGAAATTCCGGAGCGCCCTGCGCGCAGCGAGTCCAGCACTTCCGCCTTGGTGTCGCCGATGCTGGAGATGATCCCCAGGCCGGTCACGACAACGCGTCTCATGGACACCTCGTCACCAATCGTCGGTCGTGGTGAACACGCCGACCCGCAGGCCCTTGGCCTCGTAGATGGGACGGCCGTCCACTTTCATCAAGCCGTCGGCGATGCCGATCGAGAACTGCCGCCTGATCACCCGCCTGATGTCGATGTGATAGGTCACCTTTTTGGCCGCGGGATCCACCTGGCCGCTGAACTTCACCGTGCCCACGCCGAGCGCCCGGCCGCGGCCCGGCGCCTCGAGCCAGCCCAGAAAGAACCCGACCAGTTGCCACAGCGCGTCCAGACCAAGGCAACCGGGCATGACCGGGTCGGACTGAAAATGACACTCGAAAAACCACAAATCCGGCCTGACATCCAGTTCCGCCAGGATTTCTCCCTTGCCGTAGTGTCCGCCGCTGTCGCTGATCTTGACGATCCGGTCGAACATCAAAAGGGGCGGCAGGGGCAATTGCGCGTTGCCCGGGCCGAACAACTTGCCTTGGGCGCATCGCAGGAGATCGTCATACGAAAAGCTGCTTTTCCTGCTCAAACGCGTCGACCCAATGTGCGCATCGGGCCGCCACCGTCCGACCCCCGCGAAACCACGGACCCCGCCGGACGCCGTTTCGCGGCCTCCAGCGCGTAACCCCTGTGCCGGACGCTTCGCGCTGCCGGAACCAGGGTCCGGGCCTCACCCTCGGGGACCACGGCGCGCACGGATTTCACCGTGGGTTCACAAGGCGTCATTGAGGCCCCCGATGGCTTCGATCCGGCGATCGCGCACTCCGCCGTACGGTCCCCGGCGGCGGCGTCCTCGGCCGCCCCTCATTAACACTATATATAGCGGATTTGAAAAAAGACGACTCGCGGCACGCGCTGGAACGACTCCGCGCCGTCGGCCCGGCTTCGCGCCGGGCGGGGCGGGCGCCCGCCGGATCGGTGGATCCGGGGGCCGAAACAGGCGAAACGCCGGCCCGGTTTCCGGGCGGCATTGCGCCCCGTGCGCGGCCAGCCTCAGTGGGCCACCCTGGCCGGCGCACCCCGGTCCGAGATGTCCTCGCCGGTTTCCTGGTCCACCACCTTCATGGACAGCTTCACCTTGCCGCGGTCGTCGATGCCGATCAGCTTGACCTTGACCGTATCGCCCACGTTGACCACGTCCGTCGTCTTGCCCACCCGCTGGGGCGCCAGCTCGCTGATGTGGACAAGGCCGTCCTTGCTGCCCATGAAATTGACGAAGGCGCCGAAATCCACGGTTTTGACCACTTTTCCCGTATACATCGCACCGACCTCGGGCTCGGCGGTGATACTGCGGATCCATTCGATGGCGGCATCGGCGGCCTTCTGATCGACCGCCGCCACCTTGACCGTGCCGTCGTCTTCGAGGTCGATCTTGGCGCCGGTGACCTCGCAGATTTCGCGGATCATCTTGCCGCCCGGGCCGATGACCTCGCGGATCTTGTCCTTGTTGATCTTGATGATGGTGATCCGCGGGGCGTTGTCGCTGACGCTGTCGCGGGCGATCTCAAGGGCCTTGCCCATCTCGCCGAGGATGTGCATGCGTCCCTCGCGGGCCTGCTCCAGCGCCATGTTCATGATGTCTTCGGTGATGGACGTGATCTTGATGTCCATCTGCAGCGAGGTGATGCCCCGCTCCGTGCCGGCCACCTTGAAGTCCATGTCTCCGAGGTGGTCCTCGTCGCCTAGGATGTCCGAAAGGACGGCGATGCCGTCGTCCTCCTTGATCAGCCCCATGGCGATACCGGCCACCGGCCGGGTCAGGGGAATGCCGGCGTCCATCATCGACAACGAGGCGCCGCAGACGGTGGCCATGGATGAGGATCCGTTGGATTCGGTGATCTCGGAGACCACCCGAACGGTGTAGGGGAAGTCCTCCTTGCTCGGCATCAACGGGTGGATGGCCCGCCAGGCCAGCTTGCCGTGTCCCACCTCCCGGCGGCTGGTGAACCCGAAACGGCCGGCCTCGCCCACCGAATAGGGCGGGAAGTTGTAGTGGAGCAAGAAGTGTTCGCGGTAGTCGAGGGCCAGGCCGTCGATGATCTGCTCGTCCTGGCCGGTGCCGAGGGTCGTGACCACGAGCGCCTGGGTCTCGCCGCGGGTAAAGAGCGCGCTGCCGTGGGTTCTGGACAGCAGTCCCACCTCGGCGGCGATGGGCCGCACGGTGCGCGTATCGCGCCCGTCGATGCGCCGGCCGGTCTTGAGGATGTCGCGGCGGACGATGGTCTTCTCCAGCTCCTTGAAGATTTCGGGCAAGGCGTCCTTGAGAAGCTCCTCGCCGACGGTACCGTCGTCCGTCAGGTCCGCGGTCACCCTTTGCTTCACCGCCGCCACCTTTTCCTGTCGGGTCAGCTTGATGGTCTCGGCGTAGGCCTGGCGCAAATCCGCCTCCGCCTTCTCGGCCACGCGCCGGGCGAGGTCCTCGCTCCCCGCGGGCGCTTCGGGCAGTTCGCGGGGCTCCTTGGCGCAGGCTTCGGCAAGGTCGATGATGGCTTCGATCACCGGCTGAAACCCGCGGTGGCCGAACATCACCGCTCCCAGCATCACCTCTTCGGACAGCTCTCTGGCTTCCGATTCCACCATCAGCACGCCTTCGCGGGTGCCGGCGACCACCAGGTCCAGCGCACTGCCGGGCAAATCGTCGACCTGGGGGTTGAGCACATATTCGCCGTCGATGTAGCCGACGCGGCAGCCGGCGATGGGACCCATGAAGGGAAGGCCCGAAAGGGTCAGCGCCGCCGACGTCCCGATCATGGCGACGATGTCGGGATCGTTCTCCATGTCATGGGAAAGGACGGTGCAGATGACCTGGGTTTCGTTCCGGAAACCCTTGACGAATAACGGCCGGATGGGCCGGTCGATCAGGCGCGACGTCAGGGTTTCTTTTTCGCTGGGCCGGCCTTCGCGCTTGAAAAAGCCACCCGGAATCTTGCCGGCGGCAAAGGTCTTCTCCTGGTAATGTACGGCCAGCGGGAAGAAATCCAGACCAACCCGCGGCTTTGTTTCACCGACGACGGTGCATAGGACCCGGGTGTCGCCATAGGTCGCCATGACGGCGCCATCGGCCTGACGGGCGATCTTGCCGCTCTCCAAAACGAGTGTACGGTCGCCCCACTCGATCTCCTTTCTGAACTCTTGAAACATCTTCTCTCCTACCTCTTCCTACCGCAGGCATCGGCGGCGGCGCTGCCGGCGGCGGGGCCTCTCGCCCCGCCGCGGGTGCGGTCGCCGATCGCCTCGTCTGTGTGCCCGCCCGGGACCGCCCAGATGGCGTCCATTGGGGACAGGTATCTGTGAACGGACTGGAGCGACGGCCGCGGGCATAACGGTCCCGCGATCATCATCGTGGCCGTCGCTTTCCTCCGGTGAACGCGGCGGCCCGTTTTCGGGCCACAGCCGCGCTGGCGCCGATGGATACGAATGCGCATCCCGGCGCCGCCCATTACCGGCGCAATCCCAGGCGCCGTATCAGTTCCTCGTAGCGCTTGACTTCCTTCCTCTTCACATAGTCGAGCAGGCGCCGGCGCTGTCCCACCATGCGCAGCAGGCCGCGGCGCGAATGGTTATCCTTCTTGTGGATCTTCAGGTGTTCGGTGAGGTTGCCGATGCGCTCGCTCAAGATGGCCACCTGCACGTCGGGCGAGCCGGTGTCGTCATTTTTGGTGGCGAACTCTTTGATGAGCGTCTGTTTCCGCTCCGCGGTAATCGACATCCAATACTCCGTTTCTTCACAGGTTAAGCACGCGCACCGGGCGAATTTCCGCGCCGATTATCCGGGCCAACGCCACCGGCTTGCCCTCGGCCTTGGCGCAAACGATGGCGCCTTGGGTGATGTTTTTGAGGGGTGACCGACTTGCCACCGCCAACACGGAAATGGGCTGGCCGCTTTGCAAGCGCCGCGCTTCCGCTTCCGTCAGGGCCATCGCCGGGATGTCGGCCAGCGCGGTCTCGACGGGAAGCAGGTAGTCCGCGAGCCGCGCACTATGCCCCAGCGCGGCGAGATTATCCAGGGAAATCGCCTGCTCTTCGCTAAAGGGTCCGACGGACGTGCGGCGCAGCGCCGAAATGTGCCCGACCGTACCCAGCGCCAGCGCCAGGTCGCGCGCCAGGCTGCGCATGTAGGTGCCTTTTCCGGCGGTAACCTCGAAGTCGGCATGGTCGGCGTCGGGCTGGCCGAGCAGTCCGATATGCTCGATGCGCACGCGTCTGGGCTCCAGCCGTACCGGCTTGTCGGCGCGGGCGAGCGCATAGGCGCGCCGCCCGCCCACCTTGATCGCGGAAAAGATGGGCGGCACCTGGTCGATGTCGCCGGTGAAAGCAGGGAGCGCCTTCAGAATATCATCTGCGGTGGGGCGGACGTCGCTCTCCGCCGTCACCTCGCCCTCGGCGTCGTCCGTGGACCGCGACTCGCCCCAGCGGACGGTAAAGCGATAGACCTTGGCGCCGCTGACGGCATAGGCGACCGTCTTGGTGGCCTCGCCCAAGGCCACGGGAAGAACGCCGGTGGCCTGGGGATCCAGGGTGCCGCCGTGTCCGGCCTTGGCGGCGCCGGTGAGGGCGCGCACCTTGCCGACAACGGCGCTGGACGTGATGCCCGCCGGCTTGTCGATGACCAGCCAGCCGTGGATCGGCCTGCCGCCCCGCCTACGCCCCATGGGTCTCCTCGTCCTCGGCCCGATCCTCCCCCAGGTCGCGGGCGACCGCGGGATCGCGCAACAGGATGTCGATGCGGCGCGCCTCGTCAAACGACGTGTCGGCGCGAAACGTGATGTCGGGAACGAACTTCAGCCTGACGGCGTTCGCCACCTTGCGGCGCAGAAAAGGCCGCGCCCGGGTGAGCCCGGTGACGACGGCCTCGGTTTCGCCGCCGCCCAGGGGAAAGACGAACACGGTGGCTTTGCGGAGATCCGGGCTCACCCGCACTTCGGTGACGGTGACGGATACGCCCTTGAGGTCGGGATCGCGTACCTCGCCCCGTTCCAGGATCCACGCCAAGGCGTGGCGCAACTCTTCGCCAACCCGCAACTGGCGTTGGCTGGGACCCCTTTCCGCCCGTCTGTCCATGGTACCCTCGATCAACGCGCACCCCGCCGTTGTATCTTTGGCGGACGAAACGCGAATATCCGGCAAGGACGCCCCGGCTCACAGTTCCCGGGGCACCTCCTCGATTTCGAAACACTCGATGGTGTCGCCGACCTGGATGTCCTGGTAGTTTTCGAAGGCCATGCCGCAGTCAAGACCTTCCTTGACTTCCTTGACGTCGTCCTTGAAGCGCTTGAGCTGACCCAGGCTGCCATCGTGGATGACCACCAGGTCGCGCAACAGCCGCACCCGCGCCCCGCGGCGGACCGCGCCCTCGGTCACCATGCAGCCGGCCACCTTGCCCACCTTGGAAACGTTGAACACCTCGCGGATCTCGGCGTAGCCCAGCGTACGTTCGCGGATGGCCGGCGGCAGCATGCCCGACAACATCTTTTTCAGGTCGTCCGTCACGTCGTAGATAACGGAGTAGTAGCGGATGTCCACATTGTCGCGTTTGGCCATCCCGCGGGCCTGGGCATCCGCGCGCACGTTGAAACCGATGATCAAGGCCCCCGACGCCCGCGCCAGCGTCACATCCGATTCGTTGATGCCGCCGACGCCTGAGTGCAGCGTACGCGTCCGCACCTCGTCCGTGCCCATCTTGTCCAGGGCGCCCCGGATGGCCTCCATGGAGCCGTCGGCGTCGGCTTTGATGACCACCGGCAATTCCTTGGCTGTGCCTTCATCGGCCTGGGCAAACATCTGTTCCACGGACCACCGCGTGGTGGCGGCCGCCTTGGCGTCCCGATCCCGGCGCCGGCGGAATTCGGTGATCTGCCGGGCCCGGGCTTCACCGTCGACGACGTTGACATCGTCGCCGGCCGCCGGGGTGCCGCCCAGGCCCAGGACTTCCACCGGCACCGTGGGCCCGGCCTCCTCGATGGTGTCCCCGCGGGCGTCAAGGAGGGCGCGCACGCGGCCCCACTCGCCGCCGGCGACGAAGATGTCGCCCACCCTCAGTGTTCCACGCTGGACCAGGATGGTGGCCAACGATCCCCGGCCGCTTTCCATCCTGGCTTCCACGACCACGCCTTCCGCCGGCCGGTCGGGGTTGGCCTTGAGGTCCAGGAGTTCGGCCTGCAGCACGATGGCCTCCTCCAGCTTGTCCAGGTTGGTCCGTTCCTTGGCCGAGACCTCGACGCACAGGACATCGCCACCCATATCCTCGACCACCATGTCGTGTTGCAGCAGGTCCGTCCGCACGCGGCTGGGATCGGCGCCGGGTTTGTCGATCTTGTTTATGGCCACGATCATGGGCACTTCCGCCGCCCGGGCATGGTTCATGGCCTCGACGGTCTGGGGCATGATGCCGTCGTCGGCGGCCACCACCAGGACCACGATGTCGGTCACCTTGGCGCCCCGGGCGCGCATTTCGGTGAAGGCCGCATGGCCCGGCGTGTCGATAAAGGTGATCGTCGCCCCGGACTTGAGAGTCACCTCGTAGGCCCCGATGTGCTGGGTGATGCCGCCCGCCTCGTGAGACGCCACGTCGGTTTCGCGCAACGCATCGAGAAGCAAGGTCTTGCCGTGGTCCACGTGCCCCATCACGGTCACCACCGGCGCCCGGGGAACGAGGCTGGCCTCGTCGTCGGCGTCGCCCTTGAGGCCAATCTCCACATCGGCGTCGCTGACGCGCTTGATGTTGTGGCCGAATTCGCTGACCACCAGTTCCGCCGTGTCGGCGTCGATGGTTTGCGACATGGACACCATGACATCCATTTTCATCAACGCCTTGACGACGTCCGTGCCGCGCTCGGCCATGCGGTTGGCCAGCTCCTGCACGGTGATGGTTTCGGGTATGACCACGTCGCGGATCACCTTTTTCTCTTCCGTCCGACTTTGTTGCAGTCTTTGCTTCTCCCAGGCGCGCCTGGCCGAGGCCAGGCTGCGGACGCGCTCTTCGCGCTCACCGGTGACCTCGTCAATGTGGACGCGTCCGGAACGGCGGCGCGCCTCGTGACGGCGCGGGGCCAGGGTTGGACGGCGGGCGTCGGAACGGAAGGGCCGTTTCCCGCCGCCGCGACGCACGGCTTCTCCCTCGGCTTCTTCCCGGGCCACCAATTTGGCCGCGGCGGCCGACGCCGAGGCCTTGGCCTGCTCTTCGCGGCGGCGGGCCTCCTCGTCGGCCTGTCTGCGGGCTTCCTCCTCGGCCCCGCGGGCGGCCTCTTCGGCATCGGCTTCCTTGCGCAAGCCCTCTTCGGCCTCGCGGCCGACTTCCGCGGTCCCGTCCGGCGCCGACGGGCGCTGCGCCGGGCCGGGAAAATCCGCGAACGGCGGGAATGGGGTTTGCTCCCGGGTTGCCACTTGCGATCTGCGAGCGTCCTCGAGGGCACGGGCGCGGGCGGCCTTTTCCTCGGTGGTCAGGCTGACCGCCGCTCCCTGGCGGGGGGAGCCGTCCGCCTCCGCCCTTTCGCCGCCGGCGGGGGAAAACGCTGTGGCCGCAGCATCCGCGGCGCCTGGGATTTCCTCCTTGACCTCCGCCATGGCGCCGCCGGCATCGGGGGCATAGGTGCGTTTCTTGCGGATCTCGACCGCCACCATCTTGGAGCGCCCATGGGAAAAGTTTTGCCGGACCTGACCGGATTCGACGGTCTTCCGGATCTCCAGCTTTCCGGGCCGCGACAGGCCCAGCCGCCCTTTCCCTTTTTGCTCTTTCTGTTCTTCGATGTCGGTCATGTCAGTCCGCTCAAAAACCGGCCCGGTTCAGGCCGTGTCGTCCTCGTGCCGGAAACCCGCCAGGCGCGCCGCCTCGCCGAGCAGGCTCTCGGCCAGCCGTCCCGGCGCCAAGACCAGGTGTACGACGCCTTGCCGTCCCAGTGCGCGGCCCAGTTCGGCGCCGCTGAACAGGTCGACCAGCGGCAAACCGGGCGCCAGCGCCCGCATCCCGGCGCGTCCGCCGGGCGCGCCGTCGGCGGCGGCGACCAGCACCGCCCCGCGCCCCGCGCGCAGCCACGCCTGCGCCTTGTCCGATCCGGCCACGGCCTGCCCGGCGCGGCGCGCCAGCCCGATAAGGTCGAGACAGCGGCGCGCCAAAAGCCGTTCCACCCGGTCGGCAAGGCCGGCCGGGACGGCGACGCGTGACCGCGCCGCCTTGGCGAACAGATTCTTGACGCAAGCTGTATTTACCATATCCCTTTGTGCGCTCAACCAAATACCCCGCCCCGGAAGGCGTCCTTCCACGTCCGGGACCACTTCCCGGCCGGGTCCGACAACGAAGCGCAGCATCTCCTCTTTCCGGCGCACCGCACCGCTGACAATGCACCGCCTGAAGGGACCACGACGCCCGTGTTGCGTGCCGGTCCGCGTGCCGTCGACCTGTGGCCGGGCTTGCGCGGCCGCATTCCTCTTATCCGTCTTTCGATTCCTCCTCGCCGTCGGGCGCCTGGGTGTCCGCGGAGGCCGGATCTTCCTCCGCCGCCCCGCCTTCCCCTGCGGCAGCTTCGCCCGCGGCGTCCTCGTCGGCGAACCAGTGGGCGCGGGCGGCCATGATAATCGCGTTGGCGTCGTCTTCCCGGAGCGTGCCGGCGGGTACGATATCCCTCAGTTCGTCGCCGGAAAGATCGGCCAGATCGTCGCGCACCTTGACCCCGTGTTCGCCAAGGGCCACCAGCAAGGCCGGCGACAGCCCTTCGACCTCGGCCAGATCATCGCTCACGCCCAGTTCTTTGCGACGCCGGGCCAGTTCCTCGTCCCTGACGGCGAGAAAGCCCCGCGCGCGCTCTTGCAGTTCCGTGGCCGTGTCCTCGCCGAAGCCCTCGATTTCGGCCAGGTCGCTCAGGGGCACGAACGCCACTTCCTCGACCGTGGCGAAGCCCTCGGTAACCAACAGATGTGCGATCACCTCCTCCACGTCCAGGGCGTCGACGAACATTTGCGAATTGGTGCGGAATTCCTCGCTGCGGCGCTCCGATTCCTCGGCCTCGGTGAGGATATCGATGTCCCAGCCGGACAGCTGGGAGGCCAGGCGGACGTTCTGGCCGCGCCGTCCGATGGCAAGACTGAGTTGGTCGTCCGGGACCACCACCTCGATGCGGTTGGCTTCCTCGTCCAGGACCACCTTGGCCACCTCGGCGGGGGCGAGCGCGTTGACGATGAAGGTGGCGGCGTCGGGCGACCACTGGATGATGTCGATCTTCTCGCCCTGGAGCTCCCCAACCACGGCCTGGACGCGGGAGCCGCGCATACCGATGCAGGGGCCGACCGGGTCGATGCTGGAATCGTGGGAGACGACCGCGATCTTGGCGCGCGAGCCCGCGTCCCGGGCCACCGACATGATCTCGATGATGTTGTCGTAAATTTCCGGCACTTCCTGGGCAAACAGCTTGGCCATGAACTGGGGATGGGTGCGCGACAGGAGGATCTGCGGGCCGCGTGGCTCCTCGCGCACGTCCATGATGTAGGCGCGCACCCGGTCGCCGGTGGAATAGTGCTCGCGCGGGATACACTCGTCGCGGCGCAAGAGCGCTTCCGCCCGGCTCAAATCCACGATCACGTTGCCAAATTCGATGCGCTTGACCAGACCGTTGACGACCTCGCCGACCCGGTCCTTGTACTCTTCGTACTGGCGTTTACGCTCGGCCTCGCGCACCTTCTGCACGATCACCTGCTTGGCCGTCTGGGCGGCGATGCGGCCGAAGTCGATGGGCGGCAACGGGTCGATCAGGAAATCGCCGATCTCCGCGTCCGGCTTGGTCTTGCGCGCCGATTCCAGGTCCGTCTGGGTGATATCGTTCTCCACCTCCTCCGCCACCTCGACGTAGCGCGCCAGCCCAATCTCGCCGGACGTGCGGTCGATGGTGGCGCGGATATCGTGTTCGTGTCCGTATTTCGAGCGCCCGGCCTTTTGAATCGCCTGCTCCATGGCTTCGAGAACCTCTTCGCGCTCGATTCCCTTGTCGCGGGCGACGGATTCGGCCACCTGCAGCAGTTCGGGGCGCGCGTGAACGGCCTCGGTATCCAGGTTGGTTTCGATCATGGTCCTTTCCGTTTCTCCGATGCCGCCAGCAACTCGTCGGTGAGCAGCAGTTTCGCCCGCCCGATGTCCGCATACGGCAGATCCACCGTGGTTCCTTCCACCTGGATCCGCACCACCTGGCCGGCGACACCGACCAGCCGGCCGCGGAAGCGGCGGCGCCCGCCGACCGGGCGGTTCGTCTCCACCTTGGCCTCGAACCCGGCGAAGCGCTCGAAGTCGCCGAGACGCACCAAGGGGCGGTCGATGCCGGGCGAACTCACCTCGAGGGTGAAGGCGCCCGCGATGGGGTCCTCCACCTCAAGCACGGCGGCGATGGCGCGGCTGATGTCGGCACAGTCGTCCACCATCATCGCCTTGCCATCCCGGCATTCGGCCATGACCTGCAGCCGTGGCCTCTGCCGGCCCGAAATCTGCACCCGCACGACGGTGAAACCCAAGGCCTCCACCGTGGGCGTGATGAGTCGCTCGATGCGGCCACATAAATCCATCCCGGCGACCCCGTTCTTCTCTGAGCCCGGGCCGCCATGCCAAACGGCCCAAAAACAAAGAGCGGGCCTGAGGCCCACCCTTATCTGACCCGCACGCAACTTCGGGTCAATGGGACCAATTCGTTGTTATTCGTAGGCACATTTATACCCTGTGGCGTTTCGAACACAAGGGTTTTCGCACCGAAACCGGCGCTTTCCGCGGCACCGGAGCCCCGGCGCCTGCGCCGGCTCCTCATCCCCGGGAGGCCACCGGGGGGTGCCCCCCCGACACCGTATGCGGGGGGCGCCCCCGCGACCCCCGGGGGCGGCGCAGAAAGCGCAGATAGACGCACCTGGCGCCCCGCCCGAGCGCCTTGGCCTCGTAGCGGGTTTCGAACCAGTCCTCGGGCGGTTGCAGCCAGTCGCGCCTGGTCCGCGCCGGCCACGAGAAACCGGGGTGGGCGGTGACGTGCTCGAGCGTCCAGCGAACATATTCCATATGGTCGCTGGCGAAGCGCAGCTCGGCCCCGTCCTTCAACAGCCGGGCAAGCGCATCCAGGTTTTCCGGCGATATGAAGCGGCGCCTGTGGTGGCGTTTCTTTGGCCAGGGGTCTGAAAACAACACGAAAGCGCGCCCGATGCCGGCGTCGGGCAAGGCGTCGAACAACAGCCGCGCGTCGTCGTCGAAAATCCGGACGTTGGTGAGATTCTCCTCGCGAACGTGGGCGAGCAGGCCGGCTACCCCGTTGATGTAGGCCTCGCAGCCGATGATGCCCACATCGGCGTGGGCGCGGGCCTGCGCCGCCAGGTGCTCGCCGGCGCCGAAGCCCACCTCCAGCCACACGTCGCTCACCGGTCGGCGAAAAACGGCCGCCAAGTCGAGCCGGCCGCCGCTTTCCGGCGGCGCCACCCGCAGGCGCGGCAGCAACTCCCGCAACAGTTCCTGCCGGCCCTTGCGCAGTCGGTGGCCGCGCCGCCGGCCGTACCAGCGGGGCCGGTCGTCGCAGGGCTGCGGGTCGCCGGTCAACTGCCCCCGAAGATGGACTTGAGGTCCTCGACCAGCCCGGTGCGCTCCCAGGAAAAGCCGCCATCGGATTCCGGCGGCCGGCCGAAATGGCCGTAGGCGGCGGTGCGCGCATAGATGGGCCGGTTGAGTTCCAGGTGTTCACGGATGCCGCGGGGCGACAGGTTGACCATGTCCCGGAGCACCTCGGACAACCGGTTTTCGTCGACGCGGCTGGTGTCGTGCATGTTGATGTCGACGGCCAGCGGTTGGGCGACGCCGATGGCGTAAGACAGCTGGATGGTGCAGGTATCGGCCAAGCCGGCGGCGACCACGTTCTTGGCCAGATAGCGGGCGGCGTAGGCGGCCGAGCGGTCGACCTTGGTGGGGTCCTTGCCCGAGAACGCCCCGCCGCCGTGGGGGGCGCTGCCGCCGTAGGTGTCGACAACGATCTTGCGTCCCGTAAGCCCGGCGTCGCCATCCGGTCCGCCGATGACGAATCGGCCCGTGGGGTTCACGTAGAAGGCTTCCTCGTCGCACATCCAGCCTTCGGGCAACACGTTGACCACGTGGGGCCGGACGATCTCGCGGACCTCGTCCTGGCTGAGGCGTTCGCCATGTTGGGTGGACACCACGATGGACGCGGCGCGCACCGGCTTGTGGTTCACATATTGCAAGGTGACCTGGCTCTTGGAATCGGGGCCGAGGCCCGGCTCGGCCCCGGAATGGCGGGCCTCCGCCAGCGACTGCAGGATGGCGTGGGAATAATAGATGGGCGCCGGCATCAGGGCATCGGTTTCCCGGCACGCATAGCCGAACATGACGCCCTGGTCGCCCGCGCCTTCGTCCTTGTTGCCCGACGCATCGACGCCCTGGGCGATGTCGGGGGACTGGGCGTGCACGAGAACCCGGATCTCGGCCGTCCGCCAGTGAAAGCCGTCCTGTTCGTACCCGATTTCCTTGACCGCGCTGCGGGCCACGTGCTCAAGGGTCGCGTGGGTGATCGAATCCGGCCCCCGCACTTCCCCGGCGAGGAGAATGAAGTTGGTCGTGCACAGGGTCTCGACGGCGACCCGCGCGTATGGATCGGCCGTCAGATAGGTGTCGACCACGGCGTCGGAGATGCGGTCGCAGATCTTGTCGGGATGCCCTTCGGAAACGGATTCACTCGTATAAAGGTAGTCGCTCTTCGGCACAGTCTGGCCCTCCGATCTCAGGTTCCGTCCACTTGGACCGAGGGCTTCAATGGTCGTGCCACTAATCCGAGCCCACTTAGCGCCTTTTTTTTCGTGGTGGCAAGCAGTCCAAATCCATCCACGTCCGCCGCCGGAAACCGGCCGGGGTCGGCTCTTGTTGCAAGCTTTTCTTCAAGCGTCAAGGGAATTTGACGCCGCGCCCGGCGGGCGGCCAATTCCCCTGTCGACGGCATAAACCGGGACTCGCGGCCGCGCAGCCTTTCCCCGGGCTCCGGCCCCCCGAACGGCTTAAGGGCTAGGTCTTGGCGGCCTATGTCTTGGCGGCGGTGGCGACGGCCTTGGTCAGCTCGAACACGCGCTTGCGCACCCGTGGATCGGTAATCCGGTAATAGGCCCGGACCAGTTCCAGCGTTTCGCGTTTGGCCATGGGGTCGGGCTCCAGGCGGGCCTGGCCCCTATCCCGCAGGCCTTTCGCCATGCGGCCTTCCCTGGTCTTGAGTTCTTCGTCCATGTCGTCGAAGAAAAACGAAATCGGCACGTCGAGAATCTGGGTGAGCTCGAACAGCCGGCTGGCGCCAATGCGGTTGGCGCCGCGCTCGTATTTTTGGATCTGCTGGAACGTCAGGCCGACGGCGTCGCCGAGTCTCTCCTGACTCATCCCGAGCAGGGTCCGGCGAAGCCTGACCCGGCCACCGACGTGAATATCGACAGGATTGGGAACGCCCGGGGGCAATCGCTTCCTTTTCACGCGAGGAGCGCGGCGCTGTTTCTTTCGCCCGCGGGTAGATTTTGGTTGTTTCATTTTTTCTCGGTACCTTTGTGAAGATTGATTGAGAACAACTTTGGCTGAATTTCGCCTCCGGTTGAATGATATTCCAGCCTGTTCTACGTCCGATGGGACGATAGGGGAATATATAAGCAAAGGTCAATATGCATGTTCAGTCAATTAGTTGCAATAGGGGATACACGGTATCGAGGAAAGATTACGAATTGCGGACCGAGTGGCCGTAAACGGATTTACCGGGCCCGCTGCAACACATACCCGGCCCCCGCCACCGCGATCAGAATCAAAAGGACGATCCGGTCGCCCAGGCGGCCGTAGGGCGTGGCGCCCGCAAGCGGCGCCGGGAGCGCGCTGTCGATCACGCCCGCGCGGCCAAGACCCAGACGTGCCACCGTGCGTCCGTAAGCGTCGACGACGGCGGAGATCCCGGTTCCGGCCACCCGCACCAGGGGCAGGCCTTCTTCCACCGCGCGTAGGCGCGCCGCGGCGAAATGCTGGTACGGCCCCGCGGAGCGGCCGTACCAGCCGTCGTTGGTGATGTTGAGCAGCCAGTCGGGGCGGTCCTGCCGGTCGGCAACCCGTCCGGGAAAGATGACCTCGTAACAGATCAGGGGGCTGACCGGGGGCAGACCCGGCAGCCTGAGCGTCCGCACCCCGGGCCCGCGTGAGAAATCCACCTGGCCCTCGGTGACCTTGGCGATGTTCAGGAGGCCGCGGAAGGGCACGTATTCGCCAAACGGCACCAGGTGGGACTTGTCGTAGGTGGCGACCACCCGGGCCCGGTCGTCCACGGCCTGGAGGCTGTTCCAGATGCGGAAGGACTTTTCGCGCGGGGGCGTGCGCCGGATCGTGCCGGTGATGATAAGGCCGCCCGGCGGTGCCGCCCCTCCGATAACGCCGAGCGAGGCCGGATCGCCGCCAAGGAACAGCGGGGCCGCCGTTTCCGCCCAGATGACATGGGTCGGGGCCCCGTTACCCTGGGTCGCGCCGGCGGCCGCGGTGCTCATGCGAACCTGACGGAGCATATGTTGTCGGCGCAGTTCGGGCCGCCATTTGAGTTTCTGGTCGATGTTGGGCTGCACCAAGCGCAACCGAACGTCGGGAACGACGGCGTCGCCGGCCCCGGCCAGGCGCACCAGCCCGCCGCCCCACACGATGCCGAGGACGATGAAGGCGGCGGCCACGGGAACGGCCTTGCGCCCGGCCCAAGCACCCCCGTCGGTGAGCACCGCCGGCATGGCCGCCACCACCACGCTGAGCAAGCTCAGGCCATAGACGCCGGTCACGGCCGCGAGCTGGATCATGCCGTCCGAGAAGACCCAGGCGGTGCCGATCAGGTTCCACGGAAAGCCGGTGAAGGCCCAGCTCCGAACCCATTCGAACACCGTCCACGCGGCGCCGAAGACGAGTATGCGCCCGGGGCCGTCGCCGCGCACCGCGCGGGTCAAGAGGGCGGCGCAGGCCGGGAAAAGGGCCATCAACGCCGACAGGCCGAAAACGGCGAACGGCACCATCCACCCGAAGCGCTCCGGCTTCGTCAGCAAGGCGAACGCGATCCAGTAAATCCCGGCCGTGAAATGACCGAAGCCGAACCACCAACCGGCGGCAAAGGCGGCGCGGGGACGCGGGGACGCGTCGATCAACCACACCAGGCCGACGAACGCGGGCACCAACAGCACCAGCAGATGCACCGGCGGCAGGGCGGCGGTCGCCAGGGCGCCGAGCCCCGCGGCCACGGCAAAGCGGCGCCAGCCGGAGACGGCGGCGATACGGTTTTGCAGCCGCCCCAAACCGCCAAGGGCGGACCGCAACCGTTGAGAGACGTTTCCAGACAGCGGGGAAACCGTTCGCCCGGGCTCAGCCATCAGTCGGTGTTCGGTTCCCGGTCCCTGGGAACACGCCCGGGGGCGCGCACGCGCACGCGTTTGATGCGGCGGGGGTCGGCGTCCAACACCTCGAACTCCACGCCCGAGGGGTGGCTGATGAGCTCGCCCCGGATCGGCACCCGGCCGGCCAGGGCGATGATGAGACCGCCGAGTGTCTCGATGTCCTCGCGCTCCTCGTCGGTGACAACCCTGCCGACCAGGTCCTCGAGGCCGTCGATGGTGGCGCGCGCGTCGGTGTCGAAGGTGCCATCCGGGCGCCGGATGACGTCGGTTTTCTGGCCGCGGTCGTGTTCGTCCTCGATCTCGCCGACGATTTCCTCGACCAGGTCCTCGATGGTGACCAGCCCGTCGACGCCGCCGAATTCGTCGACCACGAGGGCCATGTGGATGCGCTGGACGCGCATCTCCAAAAGCAGCTCCAGGACCTGCATGGAGGGAGAGACGAACAAAACCCTGCGCCATATCTTGGACAGATGGAAGGCTATGTCCTCGCCCCGCCAGGCCACCACGTCCTTGATGTGCACCATGCCGACCACGTCGTCCAGGTGTTCCCGGTAGACGGGGATGCGCGAGTGGTTCTCTTTGGTTATCAGGGCAATGACGTCCGCCAAACTCGACCCCGCCTCGATGGCAACGATGTCGGCGCGCGGCACCATGACGTCGTGAATCGTGCGGTCGCGCAGGTCGAGAATGTTGGCCAGCAGCCGGCGTTCGTCCTCGTCGATGGGAATCTCGGCTTCCTCGCGCTCCTCGATCAGTTCGTCAAGGGTATCGCGCGCCGAGTTCTCGCCGTTGCGCCAGCGCCATAATCCGCGCAACCAGTCGCGAAGGGTGTCCGAGAGAGAGGGATCGTCGGAGGCCCCGGCATCGCGGGGCGGTCTACTGCCGGATTGGTCGTCCATCACCTTTGGTCATCATTTCGGCGCGATCCAGATAAGGATTGGCGATATCAAGGCGTAACAGCACCTGGATTTCCAGCCTCTCCATGGGGTCCGCCTCGGTCTCGGTTTCGTGACCATATCCGAGAAGGTGCAGCATACCATGCACGACCAAGTGACTTAAATGGTCGGAGAGAGCCTTGCCTTCTTCGGCGGCCTCGGCGGCGGCGGTCTCGTAGGCCAGAACCACGTCCCCCAGCGCCGCCGGCGCGCCGTCCGGACGGGCGACCCGTCGACCGCCCCGGTCTTCCAGGTTGGCAAACGCCAGCACGTTCGTCGGTTCGTCGCGGCCCCGGTAGTCCCGGTTGAGGCCCCGCACCAGGGAGTCGTCGGCCAGCACGATGCCCGCCTCGGCGCGCGCGCCCGGCGGCGGAACGGCCTCGAAGGCGGCATGCGCGGCGCGGCGGACCACGCCCTCGACCCCGGGCACCGCCGTGCGCCAGGTTGGGCAGGGGACGGAGACGGCAATGTCCAGCGCCTCAGTCATCATCGCCAGGGTCGTCTTTATCGCCGTCGACGGCATCGTCCTGGCTCTCGTACCGGGAGGCGACCTTGCGATGGTGTTCCGCCTTGTCGTAGGCGTTGACGATGTTGGTCACCAGGGAATGGCGAACCACGTCTTCATCGGTGAAGTGGACGAAGGCGATGCCCTCGACGCCTTCCAGAATCTCCACCGCGTCCCTGAGGCCCGAGCGCTTGCCGCGCGGCAGGTCCACCTGGGTCAGGTCGCCGGTGACCACCATGCGGGAATTTTCGCCCAGCCGGGTGAGCAACATTTTCATCTGCACGGCGGTGGTGTTCTGGGCCTCGTCGAGGATGACGAACGCGTTGCCGAGGGTGCGCCCGCGCATGAAGGCCAAAGGCGCCACTTCGATCTCGCCGCTTTCCAGGCGCTTGGCCACCTGCGGCCCCGGAAGCATATCGTACAACGCGTCGTACAAGGGCCTCATGTAGGGGTCCACTTTATCGCGCATGTCTCCGGGCAGGAATCCCAGCTGTTCGCCGGCCTCGACGGCCGGGCGCGAGAGGACGATCCGGTCGACCTCGCCCGTGATCAGTCTTTCCACCGCCTTGGCCACCGCCAGGTACGTTTTGCCCGTGCCCGCGGGGCCCAGGCCGAACACCAGTTCGCATTCGTCGATGGCGCGGATGTACGCGGCCTGGGTCGGCGAGCGCGGCAAAACGTGGCGTTTGCGGGTGCGGATGGCAAGATCGGCGCCGGCCCCATCCCCATAGCCCCGTGGCGCCATGCGCACGACGGCGTCCACCTCCGCGCCGCCGACCACGAGCCCCCGCGTAAGCCGGCCGTACAGGCCGTTGAGCACCGTGCAGGCCGTGTCCACCGCCTCCCTGTCGCCGCTTATGGTCAGCTCGTTGCCGCGGGCGTTGATGGCCACGTCCAGGGCCTTCTCGATGCGCGCAAGATGGCTGTGGTGGGCGCCGAAAAGCTGCAGCGCCAGGGTGTTGTCGTCGAACGCCAGGTGCGCCGCCTTGGCATCCACGGCGTCCTCGGCGGTGGATTTCAGCCGCCGGTTCACGCGCAGGCCCTTTCGGCACGCCTTTCGTACCCGGCGGTGGCGAGGACGGCGGAGAGGCTGTTGGCGTGACCGGCCTCGATGCGGAGTTCGGCGATGGTCCCCAACAGGGCTTCGGGCGCGGCAACGTGAACCGGCTGCATATACGGGCTGCGCCCCACCAGCTGCCCCGCCCGCCGGCCGCGCCGATCCAGGAGCACCGGCATGGTGCGGCCGACGCAGCCCCGGTTGAACGCCCGCTGCTGACCGTTGAGCAGGTCCTGCAGGGCCGCCAGGCGCTCGCCCTTGACGGCGTCCGGAACCTGATCCGGCAGGGCCGCCGCCGGGGTGCCGGGGCGGACGCTGTACTTGAACGAATACGCCTGGGTGAAACCGATGTCTTCGGCCAGCCTCAATGTGGCCCGGAAGTCCGCCTCCGTCTCGCCGGGAAAGCCGACGATGAAATCCGAAGACAGCGCGATATCGGGCCGCGCGCCGCGCAGGCGGTCCACCAGCCGCCGGTATCCGTCGCCCGTGTGGCGGCGGTTCATGGCGGCCAGCACGCGGTCCGACCCCGACTGCACCGGCAGGTGCAGATACGGCATAAGCTCGGGCACGTCCCGGTGCGCCGCGATCAGTTCG
>Ga0209997_10000129_pt1 | contig 21777 bp, 25 predicted proteins | sample CR04metaG_FD_182079 | JGI IMG/M metagenome (GOLD analysis project Ga0209997, IMG submission 182079) | Deep subsurface microbial communities from Mariana Trench to uncover new lineages of life (NeLLi) - CR04 metaG (SPAdes) (version 2) | ecosystem: Environmental > Aquatic > Marine > Ocean trench...
CCATACTTCCATAAGTTGCATATCTGTGCATCTTTTGACCTAGTAATGTTCTTGCCATATGACCTCCATCTAATTGCCATGCTGGAAGTAAATTCAAAAATGTAATTAAAAATCCAATCCAAGCTGCGAACATAATAGGAGTCATGATGACTTGATATCCAGCTCCTCCCTTACCAAACATTGCCAAACTTGCAGACATTAACAATGGTTCTCCTTGACTCCATTCCATCAATTTGGATTCAGCAAATAATTCTGCAGCAACTGCTTGTTCTATAACTGGTGCAGTATATGCTCCATAAATTGAAACTATTACTGCAATTACTAATCCTGCAATGGGACCTGCAATAGCAACATCAAATAAAATTTCTCGATTAATAGTCAATCCTTTTGACTGGATAAATGCACCAAATGTTGGAATACCAATTATGGGTAATCCTGGAATAAAGTAAGGCCAAGTTGTTTTTAGTTTATGTGCTTTAGCAGCAACAATATGACCAAGCTCATGAACCCCTAGAATTCCCAACAATGATAATGTATAGATCCCTGCCATCGCTAGAGGATCTCCAATCTCTACAATTGAATTTGTTCCATACGTTCTATAATATCCATCAATCATCACAAATGAAATGACAATGACAAACAAAATTCGAGGAGTCCATGTATTGCTCAACCACTTTCTCTGTTTTTTTACAGCAAATTTTTGAATGATGATAAATTTTACACCATCTATTTCTTCTAATTTACAGACATAGCTCATATTTTCTAACTTTCTCGCTAAATCCACAAACTTTGATTTGAACTCCAAATCTTCAATTCTAAATTCTAATGAAAATTCTACTTTTGTAAAATTACTGACCTCAAATATGGAATTGACTATGGAAATAATCCCTTCTTGTGAGTCTTCTTCCATCTTTTTAAGACTAAATCTTTCCATTAAATGGCTTTCTGGTTTAAAATTAAATATTGATATACGTATCATATTTCATGCAAGTAATTCTTAGAGAACTAGGTAATTGCAGTATTAGACGAGCAGAAATAAGCGATCTGATTCCTATAATGGAAATTAATTTGAAGACACTTCCTGAACACTATTCTGATTATTTCTATGAAAGCTTACTTGCAGAAATTCCTGAGGCATTTATAGTTGCAGAAATTGGAGGAAAACATGTTGGTTATATTATGTGTAAAACTGAATATGGTTTTTCAAATTTTAAGAAATTAGGTTTTGTCAAAAAAGGCCACATGGTATCTGTTGCAGTTCTTGATGATTATAGAAAGAAAGGAATTGGACGAATACTTGTTGAAGAATCCATCAAGGGCATAAAATTAAAAAAATGTGATGAATTCCACCTTGAAGTACGATGTAGTAATAATGATGCTGTGAAAATGTATGAAAAACTTGGATTTGTTATTAGACAACAACTAAATGCTTACTATCGAGATGGTGAAGATGCATATCTTATGGCAATTGAATTTGATTAGTTCAAACCAATAAATAACTCACGAAAAATTCTTTTTCATGAACAAGCGTAAAGGTACAGGCATTACAATTTTTGTGCTTTGCATTGGCGGATTCTTTATTTATGCATATTTGTTGATGCTCTCTGAATGGAGTCCTATTGTATTACAATTATCTGTATTGATGATTGCAGGCGGAATACTTGGAGTAGTTGCATGGATTGGATATGTTATGGCAACAACAAAACCTTCATCTGCATCAATCACATCAGATGATTAATCTATTTTGAAATTTTTACATCTACTACTGTCTGATAATATCTAGGACCTACTGCTCTGACAATTTTTGAACTTAGAATTTTTGATTGTACTGGTGTAACTTGAAGATAGTGTTCTTCTGAAAGTTTTCCAGCTTCTGATTTTTTGTCAGCATGAATATGTGAATAGTAATGAATAATACCTCCATTTTTAGTCGTAGTAATTGCAGATTCTAAAAATTCATCAGATCTTTCAGGTAGCAACATCAACGTTCTATCAGATTTGTCAACTAATTGCTCTTTGATGATTTCTGACGCATCACCGTTTATAGAAATTACTTTTCCAGCAAGTTTGTTTAATTCAATATTTTTTACACATAACTTTGATGCAGCTGGGTTTATGTCAAGACTATAAACAGTACATTTTTTCTTTTTTGCAGCCATTATGGAAAACATTCCTACTCCTGCAAACATATTGGTCATTACCTCTCCATCCTGAACTAAATTTCCAATTCTTTCCCTCTCTGTAGAAAGCCTAGGTGAAAAAAATGTATTTTCAACATCTACTAAAAATTTACAGCCAAATTCTTTGTATTCTGTTTCAGTATTGTTTTCTCCTGCAAGAATCTCTAGGTTTCTTGTACGAAAATCCCCTTTAACATCTGATACTTGATAAAAAACACTTCTAGCAACTTTTACCTCATTTAGTAAAGTTTCACCGATGATTTTTTTCTTTGATAAGAGAGAATCAGGAATTCGCACTATGATAATATCTCCAATTTGATCAAAGGCTGAGATTAACTCATCACTTTCTTTTGATGTGAGAGTATTTTCCAAAGCCTTTTTTAACATTCGAGTCAATGCTTGTAATAATAATTTCCAGATGCCTTTTGTTCTTTATCCAATCTACTTTCTAGTTTGTTTACACGAGGTCTGAGACTTCTTTCATCTCTTCTAAAGGTCATGTCAAGTGATTTTAGAAATCTATTCATAGCATTAGCTTTTGGCATTGGAGATGTAGCTTGACCAACTACTCCTGATTCTCCTTCAAAGATTATCATTGTATCAGAAACCAGATCCATCAGCTGCAAATCATGATCAATTACTATTGCTGATTTTCCAAAAGAACGAACAAATTTCTGTAAAAATTTTGCTACTACAATCCTATCCTCTACATCCAAAAATGCTGATGGTTCATCCAATGCATACAGATCTACTTTTTGCAATAAGCATGATGCAACTGCTACTTTTTGTAATTCTCCTCCAGAAAGATTCTTGACAGATTTATTGTAAAGTTTTTTAATTTTTAATGGTTCAAGTATTTGTTCTTCTTCAAGACTACCTTCAACTGGATTGTCATTTGCTTTATCTAATAATGCTACAACTTCTACATCAATATCATTTTGAAGATATTGTGGTTTGTATGCTATCTTTATTTTCTTATCAATACTGCCAGAATCTGGTTTTTCAACTCCTGCAATCATCTTCATCATAGTTGTCTTTCCAAGAGCATTTGCGCCCATTATCCCTAAAACTTCACCTTTTCTTACTCGACCAGGCTCAATTGTTACTGAAAATGAAGAATATTTTTTCTCAAGTTTTGGGTAAGTTACAATGTCACTTCCTTCTTGAAATATTTCCGTAGTCGAAGAAGATACATCAAAAGAAAATTTCTTGTCTCTAAATCTAACATTTTCTGCTGGTAAATATCCATCAAGAAAAACATTGATTCCTACTTTGGTAGATAAAACGCTTGAAACTATTCCATATGCGGCGGGTTCACCATATAATACTTCAACAAAGTCACTGAGAAAATCTAATAATGTAAGATCATGTTCAACTACCATAACACTTTTTCCAATTTTAGCTAAACTTTGAATTACTCTAGCAACTCCTATTCTTTGAAAAACATCATTGTATGATGATGGCTCATCAAAAAAGTAAAATTCTGTATCTTTTGATGCAGCTACTGCTACTGCTATTCTTTGTAGTTCGCCTCCACTAAGTTCCTTCAAATTCTGTTCCATACAATTTTCTAGTTGTAATTTTTTGATTAGCTCTCTGGATACACCTCTTTCATCATATTTCTCAAGAAGTTCTTTTCCTGTTCCATCAAATGCTTGTGTAATTTGATAAACCTGTTGTGGTTTTATTGATGCACGGATTTGTTTTTGTTTAATTTTTTCAAAATGTTGTTTAAGTTCAGTTCCACTGTAAAATTTTAAAATCTCATCCCATTCAGGTGGGTTTTCATATCTTCCAAGGTTTGGTTTTAAATTTCCTGATAGTATGTTTACTACAGTACTTTTCCCCATTCCATTTCTTCCTAATAGCCCAACAACTTGCCCTATCTTTGGAGTGGGTAATCTGAATAGTCGAAATGAATTTGGACCATATTGATGAATTTTGTCTTTAGCTAATTCACTTGCAAGATTAACAATAGTTATTGCATCAAATGGACATACTTTGACGCATATTCCACAGCCATTACAGATGTCTTCATCGATCTGAGCTTTTTTTGATTCTTCATTCAGAACAATACAATCTGCGCCTGATTTGTTGACTGGACAGTACTTTATGCACTCTAAACCACATTTTTTTGGCTGGCATAACTCCTTATCTAAAACAGCAACCCTGTGTGTCATATTGTAATTCGGTATTTTCTTTGCTTTATACCTATTTTGAGCATATTTGAAATCTTGCGTTACGTTAATAGATGAGAATCAGACATAATTTTTCAAGCCGGCCATAGCGTTAGGGTGCGACCCAATCCCATTCCGAACTTGGAAGTCAAACCTGACGTCGCTGTTGTGTTACTAAGATGCGAGAGCCCTTGGGAAGCAACAGTGCTGGCATTTTATAATTTTTAATCAATCTTTTAATAATCAATAAATTGGTTTTATTATGATTTTAATGTCAAATTGTATTGTATGTGGTGAATCATTTTCAGATGATATTAGATTTTTAAATCATATGATGGAAAAACATGGTTTTAGAAATCCAAATGTTGGAAAACCTGATAGAAATAGTAGAGGTTATTAGTTTTACAAATTTTGTAAATAATCTAGAATCAATCTCACACCAAAACCTGTAGCACCTTTTGAATTGTATGATTTTTCTTTCGTAGCTATCTGTGTCCACGCAACTCCTGCAATATCAATATGAATCCATGGTGTATCTTCAATTGCATTTCTCAAAAATGCTGCAGCAGTGATGGTTCCTGCAGCTCTACCTATTCCAATATTTTTCATATCTGCAACTTCTGATTTTATCATGTCCATGTAGTCTTGATTTAATGGAAGCTCCCAAACTTGTTCCATTGTTCTTTTAGAAGATTCATTGATTTTCTTTGTTAGTTTTTCATTATTTGATATTATTGCTGATACATTATTACCTAATGCTATGATGCATGCTCCAGTTAGAGTTGCAAAATCAATAATTGCCTTTGGTGAATAGTGTTTTTCTCCATATGATAACGCATCAGCTAGAATCAACCTACCCTCAGCATCTGTGTTAAGAATCTCTGCAGTTTTTCCACTAAACAACTTTATGATATCTCCAGGTCTATATGATTCTCCACTAGGCATATTTTCAACTGATGGAACAATTCCAATAACATTAATTGGTAGTTTTAATTCTGAAACTGCTTTCATTATTCCAAGAACTGTACAACCTCCACATTTGTCAAACTTCATCTCGTCCATCTTTTCTCCTGGCTTTAACGAAATTCCTCCAGTGTCAAATGTTACTGCCTTACCAACTAGAACAATTGGTTTTTCGTTACTAGGTCCACGATTATGTTCCAAAACAATTAGTTTAGGTTCATTTTTACTCCCTTGCCCCACTGCTGTAATTCCACCAAAACCTCTTTTTTTTAATTCAGATTTAGAAAATATGTTGCATTTTATCTTGTTATTTTTAGAAATTATTTTTGCAAAATTTGCTAATGTATTTGGAGTGCATTCGTTTGGAGGTAAATTGGCAATACTTTTTGTAAATATGGAACCATCTGCAACGATAATAGCTGTTTTGATTGCTTGTAAGACTTTGTTTGATTTAGAAACTATGATTGTTAGATCTGGTGAATTATCTGCTTTCTCTGCCTTAAATTTATCAAACTTGTAAAGAGCCATCTTTGAACCTTCTACAATCTGAGTAACTGATGAAATTTGATCAGTTACAAAACTTGGAGGTGTAATTATTGAAAATTCTTTTAGTTTTAGCTCTCTTGCTTTTTGTGCAATTTTACCTGAGACTAATCTGATAGTATCTTTTGTTAAACTCTCTTTTTTTCCTAGTCCTGCAAGTAGAATCCTTTGAGCAGATTTTTTTCCAGGTACTGGAATAATGTTTAATTTTCCTAATTTCCCTTCCATATCTTTTAGAGATTGATTAATTGCAGAGGATGTTTTAACATCAAATTTTCCTAATCCTAGAACCTTGTTTGAATTTTCTAATACAAATCCACAAAGAAGTTGTGTTTTTATTTTTGTAGAACTTTCAGTTTTTACCTTCATTATGCGTATCGAAGTTTTCAAGTCTTATTTAGATTTACTAGAGATCTATTTTTTTGCTATTTGTGAGAAGACTTGATGATCTCAAAAAAACTGCTTTAACAGTTTTGCAGTCTTGTCGACAACTATCATCAATTCTCATAGTTGATGGTTTCTCTGTTTTTTTAGAAAAAATTGATTTTAATAATGGAAATAATGCTGCTCTTCCACCAGATGCTCTTTTTTTATCAATAAACCAAAACATATCTAAAGCAGATTCATCTAGAATTTCATTTCTTATCTTTATTCCAAAATCTGAATAGTGTCCGACCATCGTAATTTTACCTCTTGCAAAAAAATCAACAAATTTTGCAAATTTCACACACAAGTAACATTGATTATCAAAAACTACAATTGGAACATTTTCTTTTATTTCCATAATATTGTATAGTGGCGATCAAATTAAAATTTTGCAGAAATAGATTTTTATTAAATTTACTAGGATAATGATCAATATGGGACTTAATTACTATCAAATTAAGAAAAATATTCTTAGAGCCCGTAAGTTAGTGATTATGTCAACTAGTATTGCCGGTTCGGGACATCCTGGAGGTTCTTTCTCTATGGCAGAAATATTAGGTTGTTTATTTTACAAATATCTGAAATTTGATCCTAATAATCCTCAGTGGGAAGACCGGGATCGTTTAGTTTTATCTAAAGGTCATGCTGCACCTGGTTTGTTTTCAAACATGGCAGTTGCAGGATATTTCCCAGAATCTGAACTAGAAACTCTCCGAAAATTTGGTAGTAAATTACAGGGACATCCTGACCTAAAATGCCCAGGTGTGGAATTCTGTGGTGGATCTTTAGGCACAGGATTATCTTATTCTGTAGGAGTTGCACTTGCAGCAAAAATTAATTCCAAAGATTACCATGTTTACACTATCATTGGAGATGGTGAGTCAAACGAGGGTCAGATTTGGGAAGCTGCTATGACGGCTGCAAAATACAAGCTTGACAATCTTACTGCTTTTCTTGATAGAAATTTCATTCAACAAGATTCCTATACTGAAAAAATAATGCCACTAGATGAAAAATTAGAAGGTGATGATCTTTCTGAAATGTGGAAAGATGCATCCCGTTGGAAGACTGGTGATAAGTGGAGATCCTTTGGTTGGAATGTCATTGAAATTGATGGACATAGAGTTGAACAAATTGACACTGCCATTGCAAAAGCAAATGCAACAAAAGGAATTCCTACTATGATAATATCAAGAACAATTAAAGGTAAATCTGTAGAACACATGGAGGATAATCCACAATGGCATGGAAAAGCTCCTGACTCTGATGTAGTTCCTATAATTAATCATGAATTGGATTCACAATTCATGATTGCTCCGTCTATTATTGCCGGAGATATGACAAATCTGGCAAATGAAATTAAAAGATGTGTTTCTGGTAGAGCCGATTATATTCATCTTGATGTGATGGATGGTCAATTTGTTCCAAACAAAACTTTTGATCATGACAAAATCAAAGAGCTAAGACATCTTACTGTAATTCCATTTGATTCACACTTGATGATAAATGAACCCGTGAAACATGTTAGAGATTACATTGATGCAGGTAGTGACATTATTACAGTTCATGCTGAAGTAACTGATGAATCTAGTTTTGGAGAAATTCATGATTTACTAAAACAAAATCAAGTTGGTATAGGCTTTGCAATAAATCCTGATACTGAATTACCTGAATGGTCTTACAAATTCTTATCTTCACTTGATCAATTAATTGTAATGTCTGTGGTTCCTGGAAAATCTGGTCAGAAATTTATTGAAGAAACACACGCAAAGATAGCTAGATTGAATTCTATTTTAAAGGAACACAATTTTTCAGGCTATATTGAGGCTGATGGAGGAGTAAATCTTGAAAATATTGGCTTACTTTTTGCAGATGGTGCTCGTGTATTTGTTGGAGGGGGTGCCATTATTGGACAGCAAGATGTGCGAGCAGCAATTAGAGACTTTAGAACTGAGGTTTTAAAATCTAGAAGAAGTATTTTGCTTGATAAAGCCAACGAATTAGGCGGATCTGATTTAGTAAACAAATGGATTAGTTTGCATATTGTAGGAGAAAAACAAGAACAAATTAAAAAAATTGCACAGGAGGCAGGATACATTTGAATGAACTAATAATGACTGATATGCGTTCAGAATACTCCAAAACTTTGATTCAAGTTGGAAAAGAGAATCCAAATGTTGTAGTTTTAGGTGCCGACACAACTGATTCACTGAAGACCTCTAGCTTTGGAAAAGAATTTCCTGATAGATTTTTCAATGTCGGTATTGCTGAAGCAAATCTTGTTACAGTTTCTGCTGGATTAGCAGCATCTGGAAAAATTTCTTTTGCTAGCACTTATGCAATATTTTTACCAGGAAGAGCAGTTGATCAAATTCGAAATAATATTGCTTATCCTTCACCACAAGGGAAGCAAGGCCTTAATGTGAAATTAGTTGTGTCTCATGGAGGGTTATCTGTTGGGCCTGATGGTGGTTCACATCAACAACTTGAAGACATTGCAATAATGAGAGTTATTCCTAATTTCCGAGTTTTCATTCCTGCTGATACAATTTCAGTTTCTAAATTAACTCATTTAATGGTAAATGAATATGGACCATTTTACATGAGAATGGCAAGATCAAAAACTTCTATAGTTCATTCAGAATCTCAAGATTTTCAAATTGGAAAAGGTATTACTCTAAGAGATGGTTCTGATTGCACTATTGCCGCATGTGGAATTACTGTTAGAATGGCTTTAGATGCAGCTGAATCATTACAGCAAGAAGGAATTTCCTGTAGAGTTTTGGATATGTTTTCAATAAAGCCAATTGACAATAAAATTTTAGAAAAAGCAGCAAGAGAAACAGGTTGTATAGTCACTACTGAAGAGCACAATATTTTTGGTGGAATGGGTTCTGCTGTTGCAGAATCTGTTTCTGAATCATACCCTGTACCAATAAAGAGAATTGGGACTCGAGATATATTTGGAGAATCAGCTCGAGATAACGAAGTTCCCTTACTTTTCGAAAAGCATGGAATAACATCTTTTAATATGGCAAAACAAGTCAGAGAAATTAGGAATAAAAAGTTATGAAAATTTTTCTTGACACTGCTGATCTAAAGTCTATTAGAAAATTTAATGATATGGGATTACTAGATGGAATCACAACTAATCCTTCTTTATTGTCTAAGGAAGGAGGCAATCCAAAGGATGCAATGAAAGAGATTACAAAAATTATCAAAGGTGATGTAAGTCTTGAAGTTGTAAGTACAGAATATTCTGGAATGATGGAGGAAGGCAAACGTCTTCGTGAATATGGAGATAATGTTGTCGTTAAAGTTCCTATGACTCCTGATGGTTTGAAAGCATGTAAATCACTTACATCAGAAGGAATTCCTGTCAATGTTACATTGATATTTTCTCCAAATCAGGCTTTGCTTGCTGCAAAATCTGGTGCAAAATATGTTAGTCCATTTATTGGAAGACTTGATGATATTGGCCAAGATGGAATGCATCTAATTAAAGAAATCAAAGAAATATTTTCCAATTATAATTTTGGAACTAAGATACTTGTTGCAAGTATTCGTCATCCAATACATGTAATTGATGCTGCAAAAATTGGAGCAGATGTAGTAACTTTACCTCCTGTAGTATTGGATAAGATGATGCAACATCCATTGACAAAAATTGGTTTAGAAAACTTCCTTGCAGACTGGGAAAAGCTTAAAGCTGGAAATTCTGACATCAAAATATAGAAAAATCAAATATAGCGAATAATAAAAAGAAAAAAATTTTAAAAATGATAAATTAGGTTATTTTACGAGTTCTTATTACTTCTTTTTTCTTTTACCGGTTCCTCTACCTGAAATTATTGTACCTTTGTATTCTGGTCTACTTTTTGGTTCAGGTATATCACTCAATTTTCTTCTACCGGTTCCTCTACCTGAAGAGACCATTCTATTTCCTGCTGCTGCCTTCCTTGCTGCTTGAAGTTCTTTAAATTGTTCTCCAGTCCATTTTGAAGCATCACTATCAACCCAAATGAATCCTCCGGCTCTCCCAGCTCGTATTCTGATTTTAGTCATAAATAAAGTAAAATTATCTCATATTTATCTAGGGTGATTAGCTCCGAATTATGACAATTATGCTGGAATTTTTGAAAAACTCTAAAATATTTTTGTTTTAACTATTAATCCAGCCCAGCTTTTTAAAATATGCAAACATCAAGATCGCAGGAATAGCTGATGCAATTATAATAATTATGAATGCTGTAAATGGACCTAAGATCATTAAATTATCTCCATTTCCACCTGGCAAATTAACATTCATTCCATAAAATGTTCCAATTACAGTTGATGGAATTGCCAACGTGAAGATAATAGTTAGTACCGCAAGTACTTTGTTTGTTTTTTCAGTACTTAGCACAAAGTCTGTGTCTTTGTAAATTTCCATAGTTTCTCTGGACTCTTCTAATGTTTCAATTACTTTGTCTATGTGATCAATTATGTCATCAAAAAACAATGTAAGTTCTTGATCCTCTCTTTCAGAAAATCTTTTAATGTTTTTTGCAATTTCTAACACAAATTTCTTTAATGGGTTAACAATTCTTCTTAATTTGTTAATTTCTCTTCTAAGCAAAGCAATACTTCTTGCTACTGGTTTTGTTTCATCAAATACTCTATCTTCTATTTCATCTAGATTTGCAATAATCTTTCTAGACGTATGTAAAAGATCATCCACCAGTACATCTATGATTTCATGAAGTAATACCCCGGATGATTTTCCTAATAGTCTATCTTTTCTTTGTTGATCCGAATCTGTTTTACATATTTCTATCAATTCAACTAAGGGTTTTAGATCTCCTTGATGGACTGTGACCAGGAAATCTTTTCCAAGGAATATAGATAGCTGGCTATTTTTTGGTATTCCTACTTTTTGTGCTAGTGGTGGAAAATGTAGAATTACAAAGAAATGATCATCATAACTATCTAGTTTTGGAAGTTCAAATTTGGTCATGCAGTCTTCAATGTTTAGTGCATTGAAATTGTATTTTTCAGCTAATTTTTCAACATCTTTCCTATCTGGATTTTGTAGATTAATCCATACAAATTTTTCCCCTTGTATAGTCTCCATTTTACTTTCAATAGAAATCTCTACTGATTTTCTACCTGAACGTAATCTACTAGTAATGAATCCTCGTTTCAAGTCGAAAAATACCCTAGTACAACAAATTTAAAGCGATCGCTGTCATTTTATGTGAAAATTTTAGTTGTGAAATTGAAAAACATTCTTGAATTTGAGGCTACTTGAATGGAAGTATATAGTTCATCCCAATCCATGTAAGTCCTATTGCTATTGCCATTGCAATCCACCATAATCGCATATTTCAAATCCAAACTAGTCAATAATAAGTCTACAGTATAATTTTCAGATAGAAATCAAAGATTATTACAGGATTAATAATTTTTCTTTCTGGTGGCCTTCGTAGTACAGTGGCTAGTATAGAGGATTGTGGATCCTCGGACAGGGGTTCGATTCCCCTCGAGGGCCCACTGAAATTTTTTGAATCACAAAAATTTTTCTAGAAACTTTTTCTAAGAAAACAAATTGTATTTTTTATGCATAATTTTGTTAAATCATTTAATATGACAAATCTTTCAAAAATTGAGCTTTTTAAAAATTTTATTAATGAGAAATTCTGTATAATATGTGATTAATATGGCAAAAATCAGAATACGAGCTGGGAGAGCCGGAGGATTCGTTTGGGTTGATAGTGATGCTTCAAAATGGACTGGAGAACAATTTAAAGAATTCCAAGCAGCATCTAAAAAGAAAGCTGAAAAAAGTGGTATAAAATATGTCACATCAGGACGAGGAACTGGTAGAATAAGTTTTAGTAACATACCTGAACCAAAAGCAAGACCAGAATACAAAGGTACAATAATTTCAGGTAGAGGAACCGGTAAAAGAAAAAAGAAGTAATAAGAACTCGTAAAATAACCTAATTTTCATTTTTATTATTTTTGAAAATAATTAATGATCTAATTTGGATAAACCGTAGAAAAAAAAAATAGAATTGTTATGGTTACCTGAAAGATCGTACCTTACGAACTACTTTGTTATGATCGAAGGATGCAGAAGTAGTTACATACAAGATGTGGTTTCTTCCTGCTGGCATAATTATCCTCTTTACCTTGGTATATTCTGCAACAATATACTTGCATGATCCAAGTGTTCTTACTAGTTTTTTTCGTTGGCTCCAAGCCTTTGCTGCTGCCTTTAGTGATCCCAAGCTTTGTTTCTTTGACACTAAAATATGCACTTTCTTAGAATGTTCTGAAAATACCAATTTTCCTTTGAGATCTATCAAAGTGACTACTCTGACAGATGGGCTTATCTTCAAAACATTTTCAGCTACTTGTTGAATTTCCATAGTTATTAGTAAAAATTCTAGTTGATAAGATTTTCTAAAAGAATTTTAAATATTAATTCTGGTTATCATTTGCCTTAATAGTAAAAATTAATACTTTTTTCCTAGCTAATTTTTAGAAAATACCGAATTTACTAGATTCCATATCTTCTTTGATAGCAAGCTTGAATCTAGGAGACTTTGTCTCTAAGTTCTTTGTTAACCATGTGAGAAATTTTTTTTCAACCCCTCTCCCCTTTAATTTGTTAAAATCTGGTCCCATTATTTCTACTAATTTTTCAACAAGTGATTTGTTTACACTTAATACAAAAAAGTGCCAACCAAAAGCAAATTCTGAATCAGTTACAGCAAAATCTTCCTTGCTGTGAACCATTTCTTCCAAAAGAGATAACTGTCGAGTTAATGCTTTACTTGTTTTATCATAATCTATTGCAGAAACATTGATGTTAATTCTAGCCTCCATATTTTTTTCACTTCAAAACAAGATAAAAGGGTTATACAGATTATTCCTTTAAAAGATATTCAAAATCGATGTCAAAATACATTTTCATGATATTGATATAAGTTTGAATAGATTCTGGAATTTCTTCACCACATGCCACTCCTAGTTTTTTTGCATTAATCCAAATTACTAATGTTTGTATTATTGTCAAAAACCGATCGTTACTAACTTCAGGAGCTCCAATGGATTTTGTGTACCTTTCTGCAAATTCCCATGCTGTTACAAAATCTATACATTTAACACCAAAAATTGCCAATACTTGCTCTTGCATATTTTGCGCTTTTTTGAATGGTACTTTGTTGATAATGTATGGAAAATTTACTTTCTCTGGAAGACAATCTATAAGTGGCCCCCAAATTGTGATTATTTTTGTTCCTGGTTTTAGATTTTCAAATTTTTTCAACATTTTATTAATTAAATTATCATCTGTAAACCAAAATAAAATCACAGAAGCATCTGAAATGTCTGATTCTTCTATATTATTGCAAATTAACTGTCCTTGAATATTTTTTTGTTCAAGAACTTCTTTTGCGCGTTGAATTTTTTTAGGATTGTTATCTATTCCTACAGCTTTTTTTACTTTGAACTCATTTATTGCAATCTCAATTCCTATCTCATTACCACAACCTAAATGATAGAAAATATCATTTTTTCCTACATCTGCAAACTTAAAAATTTCTCTAAAAGATTTTTTTGGGAGTTGGACATCTTCTCCACTAAGTAAATTTTCTGGAAGTGTTTCTAAAAATTCTTCAATTTTCAATATTATTATTTCTACACGAGAGAATTTATTCTCTTATACTTTCTAATTTTGAAACTGCTTGCCATAACTGTGTTCTTACGTATGAAGGCATGTTGGGATCTTGTGTTACATCATCTAGTAGACTAATTGTATTTGCTGCTCTGACTGAAAGTGAATATTCTTCTTTACTCAAATCTATCACCAAATCTGAAATTGATTTTTTTATTGTCCTTGGAGTAGAATTATTGGAAGCAATCAAATTTAATGTTTCAATTGCTCCTTTCATTGATTCTTTATTTTGGGCATCGTCTACCATTTTTTACACCTTTTCTTAAAAAATAGAGGTATATAGTTACATCTCTACAAACACATTGTCTGATTCTACTACAACATTATATGATGCCAAATCTCTAATTTTGGCCGGAAATTTAACTAATTTTCCAGTTTTACAATCAAATTGTGCTCCATGCCAACCACATGTGATTGTGGAACCATCTAATTTGCCTTCAGATAAACTGGAACCTGAATGAGTACAAGTATCATCTGTTGCACAATATTCACCGTCAATATTTGCAACTAAGATATCTTTTCCATCAATAGACACCTTAATCATTTTTCCAGGAGGAATATCTGATATTTTACCAGCTATAATTTTTCCCATTTTAGTTTTTATCTGATCATTCTTAATATTTTTTTGTATTTAGTGACGATGATGATCAGAGAAGCAAATTCATTAGATAAAATTCAAATTTTGAAATTTTGTACAGATACTTTTTCTTGGGGAGATTATATAGATCAAGTTTGGGATTCTTGGTTATCCGAAGGTAATTTGTTCATATTTGAAAAACAGTTTCCAGTCGGAATCTGTCATGCATTTTACTCAAAAGATCAGATTTGGATTGAAGGAATTAGGATTGATCCAAATTTTCGTAGACAAAAAATTGCATCCAAACTTGTAAAACATACTGAATCCGTAGGAAAAGAAAAGAATATCTCATTTTCCTTTATGTTAATTGATACTGAAAATACTTCATCCATCATTATGGCAAACTCTTTAGATTATGATATCTTTCAAACTTGGAATTTTTACTCTCTTATGCCAAAAAGAAATTCAAATTATAATGTTCACTTTGAGAAGTTTTTAAATCGTCAATTATATACCCATTATGTAAAATCTTGGAGGTGGCTTCCAGTTGATGATGCTACACTATCTACATTTTATGAACAAAATAAAATTATTAAATCTAATGTAGATGGCAAAGAATCAATTGCAATTCTTACTGATTCTGAGCATTTTGATAACACTTTAATTGTTACATTGTTTTCAGGCTCACAAAGCACTACATTACAAGTAATTTCCTTTTTACAAAATTATGGTATTGAAAAAAGCTATGAAAGAATACAAATTTTGACTAAAGAACAATTACCACTTTTTAATTCACTGGAACATAGAATTTCATTTCATTTAATGAAGAAATCTTTAGTTTAATCTGATCTAACAAATTTTATTGTGTTATTTAAAATTCCAAGACCTTCAATTTCCATCTCCACTTTATCCCTATCCTTCAAAAATACTGCATTTGGATTATTTACTATTACTCCAGCTGGTGTTCCAGTAGCAATAATGTCTCCTTTTTCTAAGGTCATTACTTTAGAAATTTTTGAAATAATTTCTGGGATTTTAATGAACATTTTATTTGTAGAAGCATTTTGCCTTAGTTCTCCGTTAATTTTGGTTGTTAGCTTTAGATTTTGGGCATCTCGGATTTCATCAGCTGTTGTAATCCATGGTCCACATGGTGCAAATGAATCAAAACTCTTCCCTCTAGTAAACTGCTTATCTTTGAATTGAATATCTCTAGCTGAGACATCATTGAATACCATGTATCCAAAAACTGCACTTGATGCATCTTCTATGCTGATATTTTTGCAGTTTTTTCCAATTATCAAGGCTAATTCCACTTCATAGTCTAGCTGTGAAACAAAATCTGGGCATATGATATCTGACTCGGTACCAGTTAGTGTTGTTCGTGGTTTGATTATAATGACAGGATCTTCGGGTGCTTGGAGTCCTTGTTCTTCAGCATGGTCCGTATAGTTAAATGCTAAACAGATTATTTTGTTTGGATTTGGGATTGGTGACAATAATTTAAATTTTGAAATACTTTCTTCATATGGTAAATCTTTAATTTTGTTTTTAATTTCATCATACCACCCATCAAAAAGAAAATCTTTTACATTGTTTGGAATTGGAATTCCTGTTTGGTAAATAATTTCGTCTTTTGTGGCTACTTTGTCACCTTTAACAAAACCGTATGTTTCATTATTTCCATGTAACAATCGTACTATTTTCATAATTGATCACTTGTGTGTAAAAATTGCTTGATTCTGTGAATCTTTTCTACAATATCCAAATCTGACAAATTGAATCTCTTCTCCTTCTTTTAGTTGTAGATAATGTGGTTCTGTATAAACATCTAATTCTTCTAAACTTTCTTCGTTAAACTTTTCTCCAATGAATAATACTTTTGGAATAATCATCTTAATTTTATGTGCAGTTTTTTGTGAAACCCATTGAATTTTTAGTATGTTTGTTGTTTCTCCATCTCCAATAAAATCTCCTTCAAATTCTGTACCAGCTTTTGTAATGGAAACATTTCCTAATCCTAAAAGCCTGATCTGCATTCCTTGTTTGATGTTTTGCGCATCATCTCCAGAAATATAGAAATTTCCATCAATCTCAATTTTTCTTTTCCCCATGTCATTAATTGGGTGATTAGGAATTTCAACTGACGAGATTGGTAAATTTTTTACTGTCAATTTTCTTGCATTGCTTACCATGAACAATCTTGTACTCTCAGCATCAACAACTTTTCGATTGAATGCTTCAAGTGCATCAAATGGTGCAAGAGTATCTGCTTTGGTTAACCCTAATGACATGATGAATTTTTTGATGGCTTCAGGTCTAATTCCCCTTCTTTTGAGTGCCTCAAGAGTTGGTAGTCTTGGATCATCGTACCATGAAACCTTACCTTCTTCAATCAAAGGCTTGATGAGCCTTTTTGACATTGGCATTCCTTTGAATTCTAACCTAGAGAAAAATCCCTGGTATGGTTTTCTCATGTTTAACGCATCTAATATTGCATAAATCAACTCTTTTCTTAGTTCAAATTCTTTTGAACGCAATGCATGTGTGACTCCACTAATACTATCTTCTATTGCTACTGACATATCATAGCTAGGCCAAATTCTATATTTTTTGCCTAACGTGTAATGACTTTCATCAATAATTCTAAACAATACTGGGTCTCTCATGACTGCATTATCTGCTTTCATGTCTCCACGGAATCTTACAATTGCATCACCCGGTTTGAATTTTTTTTTCATCTTTTCCCAATTTTTATTATTTTTGTCAATATCTCCCATACTGCACTTGCATGCTTTTCTTTCTCTTCTGTTCTTGCTTATGTTGTCTCTTTTACAAGTACAAACATAAGCTCTTCCAGAATTGATTAACTCTATACATTTCTCATAAAATATTTCCATATCATCTGAAGTCTGCTTTTCTTCATCCCATTCAATTCCCAACCATTCTAACCCAACTTTAATGGCTGCATGATACTCCATTCTCTCTACTTCTGGATTTGTATCATCCATTCTTAGAATAAATTTTCCACCATACATCTTTGCATATTCTGAACTAATGATAACTGCTTTTGCATGACCTATGTGTGGATATCCATTTGGCTCCGGAGTAAATCTTGTAACAACTTTTCCTTGTTCTGCACCTTCTAATTCTGGAAGGCCTACTCTCCCTTCAATTTTTTCTTTAGGTACTAAAATTTCTGGAAAGTTTTCTTCAATTTCTTTTTTCTGTTCTTCAGATGATAACTGATTTACATTAGCAACAATTTCAGAAATGTCTCCTGTAATTTCTTTTACTTTTGTTCTAAATTCTGGTTTAGTTCCAAGAATTTTTCCCAAAATTATTTTATCTTGAGTTTGTCCTCCATGCTCAAATGCATTTTGAAGAGCCATTTTTCTAATTTCTTTTTTTAATTTTTCATCCATACTAGATCTACCTATTGTAACTATACACTTCTCTTTACTACAAAATCTAATAATGTAATTAGTTCTATTTTTGCAGAGCCTGAGTACCTTGATAACGATTTTTCAGCTTTCTCTGCATATTTTAGAGCCTGCTTTCTAACATTTTCTTCAATTCCAAGAGAGCGAATCACATTTACCGCCTTATTTAGATCATTTCTTGTTGCCTTGGAATTTCCAAATGCCTTTAGAATTGTTTTTTTGTTTTTGCCTTTAGCTGATTTTATTGCCATTAGAATTGGAAGTGATTTTTTACCTTCTCTAAGATCATTTCCAACAGGTTTCTTTGTAACTTTGGGATCTCCCATTACTCCCATGAGATCATCAGTTATCTGAAATGCAATTCCCAAGTTTCTTCCGAATGATGAGAGATTTGAAATATCATTAGATTTGTTTGTAGCACAAATAGCTCCCATTGCACATGATACATCAAATAATGCTGCAGTTTTTTTACAAATCATTGTAATGTACTCTGCTTGCGTTGGAATTTTCTTTTCATCTGCCATCTTTACATCAAGTAGCTGACCTTCACATACATTTACACATGCTTTGGCTAGTCTAGAAACTAATTTAGTGGTGGCATTTGCTGATAACTTTGATTCAGTAATTATTTGAAATGCTTTTGAAAATAAAACATCACCAGCTAGAATCGCAATTGGTATTCCAAATTTTTTATGTACAGTTGGAACTCCATGACGTATCTCATCATTATCCATAATATCATCATGAACTAAAGTAAAGTTGTGAACCATTTCTATAGCACTTGCTGCTGGCATTGCATTGGAAACTTTTCCTCCTAAAACTTGGCAACTTCTAATTACCATGTATGGTCTAAGTCTTTTTCCACCATGAACAATTAGATGTCCTGCTGCATCATAGAGTTTCTTTGGATTTCCTTTTAGTTTTGAATTTAGATACTTGTTTACTATTTTTGCATTTTTTTCAATTTGCTTAGTTTTTTTCATTTACTAATCTCCATTTGTCTTTTGGTAGATGAGTCTTGATTGCTTCATTCAATCCCTCACGAACTTCCTTATTCATCCATGTAGATAAGATACTTTCATACTTTTCAAGCATGGATTGCTTAGATTTATCAAGTAATTCTAAAGCAATAAGCATCCAAGGGCAATAAATTTGAGAATTTGTCTTTAATTCTGAAAGTAATTCTTTTGCAGAAATCCACTTAATTTCATCTATTTCTCCCTCAATCTCTTTTGGTTCTGAACCTTTGTCAATTATTCCAATCAATGTTCCACAAATTTCATTTTCAGAACCTACATCTATGTAAGGCACATGATACTCAAATTTGTACAAATAATCTAGTTTTCCTTCAATTCCTAATTCTTCTGGCATTCTTCTTTCCCCTGATGATACATAAGTTTCAGATTCTCTCGGATGACTTGCAAATGTACCATCCCAATCGCCTGGCCACAGCATTTTTTCTTTTGCTCGTTTTGTAAGCACTAGATTTCCATCCTTATCAAACAATAAAACAGTAAATGCTCTGTGTAGTTTTCCATCTGGCAAATGACACTTTACTTTTTCTTCAGTACCAATTGGATTGTCATTCTCATCAACTAAAATGACAAATTCTTCAGACATTTCTTTTTCCTCTAAATATTGTTCCTTCAAATTTTCTATTCCTAACCGCTTTCAAAATTCTTTCAGGTTTATTGCCATTTACAAAAAATACATTCATTCCAATTTTTGCAATCTTTGAGGCTTCCTTAACTTTTCTAGTCATTCCACCAGTAACGTCCATCTTGTTTTCTAAAATTGAATGACGCTTATCTCTTAATTCATAAATTAATTTTTTTGATTTGAGATCAGAATATAATCCATCTTCATTTAGAACAAAAATACAAAGTCTTGGTTTTAGAATTTTTGCAAGATAAGTCATAATCTTGTCACCCGATAAAATGTATGTTTTTTTCTGACCATACCATAATGCGTCTCCATATGTGACTGGAATTAAGCCTGATTTAGCAATTTTTCCAATCTCTTTAACTTTTTTTGAAATCGGTTTATTTCCTGACATAAAATCTGTTGGTGGGAGACAATATGGATTCAATCTATTTTTTAACAATGAATCCAAAATGATCTTGTTTAATTCAATCATTGAATTTTTTACAATTGCAACTCCTCTAAGGTCGTACTTTCTTTCTTTAGTATGCATATTATATTTTACAGACCAATAATGTCCATAGGAACCACCACCATGAACAATAATCATCGGTTCATTAATTTTCTTCAAACTCTTAACAAGATTGTTTATTGTTTTTCTTCTAACTGATAATGGTTTTTCTTTATTTGTAATAATTGAGCCACCTAATTTTATTAGAATCATGCTGTTCCAAATTATGTAGTCAATTAAAAAGTATCCAGTCCTTTGAAATCAATTTTTACTGAAAAGCATTCATAATTCTTATCTCTGAATTGATTGATGGAATGCTCCAAATTTGATTCATCTGTCAAGGAAATGATGCATCCACCTCCACCTGCCCCCGTAATTTTTGCCCCAAACGATGATTTTTGTCCTACTTGGATAATGTCTCTCAATCTTTCATTTGAAACTCCAATTGTTTCAAGATACTCTTGATTCTGAATTATTTTTTGACCTAATTCTTTGATATTATTACCAGTCAATAACTTCAAAACATCTTCAACTAGTTCTGATTCGTCATTGCATAACTTAGAAAATTCTATTTCATTTTCTTCTTTGAATTGTTTTACTCTTGCAACTACTGATTCTGTAGAATGTTTTATGTTTGAATTTGTAATTATTAGATGAAAATCAGGCTTAGATTTTATTTTAGTAAATCCATTTTTCTTATCATATTCCATAATGCCTCCATATGTACAAACAGTACAATCTGCTCCTGATGTGTTTTGAAAAATTGTTTTTTCAGCTGCAATTGCAAGTTCAAGAATTTCTTCTCTGGATGTTTCTATAAATAATCTGGAAATTGCTGCAGCACCTGCAACACAACAAGCAGATGATGAGCCTAAACCTACTCCGATTGGAATATCTGATTCTATTATAATCTCAATCCCTGTGGTTTGATTTTGTGCTTGTAACATTTTGTTTGCTAAATAATAAAATGGTTTTAGTGGAGAATTAATTTCTGAAACAGGCTTGTTTGGTTCTAAAATTAAATTCCCTATGTTTGATTTGATAGAAATTTTCTCTCCTTCAATCTTCTCTGCTGTTACAGTAACTCTCTTGTTGATTGCACAAAGGATTGCTTTTACTCCATATACTACAAAATGTTCTCCAAAAAGAATAACTTTCCCTGGCGCAGAAGCTTTAGATTTCAAGTAAACACTTTGGAATTTTGATTAATTTATTCGATTTCCTCTTCTGTAATCTTTGTTTCAAAATCATCGATTTCATATTTCATTGATTCATCTTCTTTTAGTTCTCCTCTTTCAATGAGAATTTGACGTACCAATAACCAGTAAACTGTCGCTAGAGCTTTTCTTCCTCTATTGTTTGCTGGAATAATTACATCCAGTTTTGATGTAATGTTATCGGTATTTGCAATTCCTATGACCGGAATTCCTGCATTAGTTGCTTCTGTAATTGCTTGCTCATCAACTTGTGGATCTGAAATTAAGACTAATTTTGGTTCAATGTAATATGGCAATGAAGGATTTGTCAAAGTTCCTGGCATGAATCTTCCAACAAGTTTCTTAGAATCTAACATCTCACAGAATTTTTCAATTG
>Ga0209997_10000131_pt1 | contig 21715 bp, 17 predicted proteins | sample CR04metaG_FD_182079 | JGI IMG/M metagenome (GOLD analysis project Ga0209997, IMG submission 182079) | Deep subsurface microbial communities from Mariana Trench to uncover new lineages of life (NeLLi) - CR04 metaG (SPAdes) (version 2) | ecosystem: Environmental > Aquatic > Marine > Ocean trench...
AGGCGCGGACCCGGTCGCCCCGGTTGAACGCTTCCCGGAATACCTGCTCGCGCCGGGGGAGAATGCCCTCGGCTTTTCCCAACTCGACGATGATGTCTCCGTGCTCGAAGCGCTGGACGATGCCGTTGATCAGTTCGCCTTTTTTCTCCTGGAACTCCTTGTAGATGATTTCAATTTCAGCTTCCCGGACTTTCTGTAAAATCACCTGCTTCGCCAATTGGGCCGCAATGCGGCCGAGGTCTCTCAGCTCATGTTTGACCATGACCATCTCTCCCAACTCGGCGTCGGGGGAAATTTTGACCGCGTCCTTCAGGCTGATTTCGTTCTGCGGGTCCTGAACGGTGGTCACCACCGACTGCTCCGCCCAGATTTCCGCTTCGCCGGTTTCCTCGTTGAATTTGCTGAGCAGGTTTTCCAGGTGCGGGAGTTTTTTGCGCGCGGCGGCTTCCACTGCGGTTTTTACGGCGTCGATCAGGATATTCTTGTCGATGCCTTTTTCGCGGCACAACTGCTCGATGATGTGTGTGACTTCAATGCTCATGATGTTTAAATTTCAATTTCCAGTTTGGCTTTGGCGATCTGGTGCTTCGGAATTTCCACGAGTTGACGTTCGGTTTCCAGAAACAGGACATCCTCGCGGAAATCGCGGATGGTTCCCTTGAAATTCTTCTGCTGGCAGATGGGAGTAAAGGTGGTGACGCAGGCGCGTTTGCCCTGGAACCGGAGAAAATCTTTTTCCTTTTTAAGGGGCCGGTCCAACCCGGGGGAGGAAACTTCCAGGGTATAACTGGAGGGGACGACTTCTTCCACCTCGATCAAATCTTCAATGCGGCGACTGACCTGCGTGCAATCGCCTACCGTGACTCCGCCTTCTTTATCGATGAATATTCTCAGAAACCAGTTTTTACCTTCCTTTTTGTATTCGACGTCGACCAATTCCAGGCGGTTCTCTTGGAGAAGCGGAGTCACCAGAGTTTCGATCGATTCCACAACCGAGCCTTTACCCATTTCGGGGCTCCCATACGCTTGAGAAAGAACAAGAACCAGGATTCAATGTAATGACAATACAGGTCTTAATAATACCGAAGTACGAATATCTATAACATTTTGAAAAATCAGGCTGATACAAAAAAAGCGGGCCAGAGAGCCCGCTTAGCAGCCCTTATGAATTTGAGTGATTTTACATAATCCAGGCGGTCTCTGCAAGCGAAATGTCGCCGGGGGGAGGGGCGATCACAGATTTTGGAGCTTTTCAGGGATAATCTGGAGACCGGCAGGGAAGTCGATAAGCTCGGAATCTCCCGTTTTTCTTGACTTTAGCTCGATTTTTCCGGCATCGAGGTGTTTCGGGCCGATGACGATCTGGAGCGGAATTCCCAGCAGTTCCGCGTCCTTGAATTTGACTCCCAGCCGCTCCGGGCGGTCATCCAGCAGGGTTTCGATGCCCAGGTCCCCGAGGACCCGGTAGGCTTCCTCGCTGGCCTGGCGCTGGCGGTCTTCGTCAAACTTAACGGGAATCACCACCACCTGAAAGGGAGCGAGCGGCACCGGCCAGACGATCCCTTTGTCGTCATGATTCTGTTCGATGGCGGCGGCGGCGGTACGGCCCACGCCGATGCCGTAGCATCCCATGATCATCGGGTTCTGCCGGCCCTGGTCGTCCAGGTAATGCGCTTTCATGATGGAGCTGTATTTGGTGCCGAGGATGAAGATGTGCCCCACCTCAATGCCGCGTTTCACCTGGTAGCGGCCGCCTTCACATTTTGGACAGGGATCGCCTTCCCGCACTTCATGGAGGTCGCCCACCTGCGCGACATTTAAATCGCGTTCGAACTGCACGCCGGTGTAATGCGCATCCGGACTGTTGGCGCCGGTGACGAAGTTGTGCATGACCGTCACTTCGTGATCGGCGTACACCTTCATATCCAATTCCACGGGTCCGATGAACCCGCATGGGACGCCGGTTTTGGAGGCGATCAGCGATTCGGGAGCGGGGTTGAGCCAGTCGCACCCGATCAGGTTTTTGAGTTTGACGGTGTTGAGTTGGCGGTCTCCCCGCACCAGTCCCGCCACCAGTCCGTTTTCATTTTCGAGGACGATGGTTTTGACGATTTGTTGTGGCGACACTTTGAGAAATTGCGTCACGTCCTCCACCGATTTTTTTCCGGGCGTCGGGATCTTTTTCAATGCGTCGAGTTTCTTGGGCGGGGTGACCGGGCCGGGTGTTCGGGAGGGGGCTTTTTCAATGTTGGAGGCGTAGTCGCAGGTGTCGCAGAAGGCGACGGCGTCTTCTCCGGAATCGGCCAGTACCATGAACTCGTGCGAGAAACCGCCGCCGATGGTGCCGCTGTCCGCCTCCACTATTTTGAATTCCAACCCGCACCGGCGGAAGGTGTTGGAGTAGGCCTGCTTCATCTGTTCGTACATCTCCTGAACGCTGGCTTCGTCGGCGTGAAAGCTGTAGGCGTCTTTCATCGTGAATTCGCGTCCGCGCATGACGCCGAAACGAGGCCGCACTTCGTCCCGGAACTTGGTCTGAATCTGGTACAGGAGCAAGGGCAGCTGGCGGTAGGATTTTACCTCGCCGCGGATGATGTCGGTGATGACTTCTTCATGCGTGGGTCCATAGCAGAATTCGCGGTCGTGCCGGTCCTTCAGCCGCAGGAGTTCTTTGCCGTACAGTTCCCAGCGTCCGCTTTCCTGCCACAGCTCCGCGGGCTGAATGCTGGGCAGGAACATTTCCTGCCCGCCGATGCGGTTCATCTCCTCGCGAATGATCTGTTCCACTTTTTTCAGAACGCGCAGTCCCAGAGGCAGGATGGAATAAATGCCCGCGGCCAACTGCCGGATCATCCCGGCGCGCACCATCAACTGGTGGCTGATGACTTCGGCGTCGGCCGGCGATTGTTTGAGGGTGGGTATGAACATTTTCGAATAATACATGGATGACTTTCAGGTTGAACGGATGAACCGAAGGGGGATTATGCAGAAAACTGTCCGATAAATCAATGCGTGGATATTTCCGGGGAGTGTCTCAGTTTGAAATCGAATGTCTCCGAACGGCCAAAAGCGGACATTCGGCTAAGGAAAGTTTAACAGAAAGTATCTCTTGGCTTTTTAACCGGATGGGTCCACTTTTAGCTGACGCCAAACAGTATTCGTATCAACAATTAGGTTCCGCAGAACGTCTTATAGGGTATGTCCGTTACTGGTGCCGGCGCGGCATAGGCTTCGTTTCCGGCGACCTCGTCGAATGGATGGCTCAAAACGGCTAGCAATTCCGAGAATGGCATCATGTCTTCCTGATCGACTGCGGCGGCAAGGGCTTCTTCGACCTTATGGTTCCGTGGGATATAGATCGGATTTACCCGGTCCATTACCTGCGCGCTAGTCTCCGCTGCAACTCCATCCTGTTCCAGGCGCTTCCGCCAACGTCGCGCCCAGACGTCGAAGGCACCAGACTGTTCGAACAGGTGTCGTACCGCGTCGCTATTACCGCGCAAGGCTTGGGCGAGACGGCGGAAGACGAGGGTGAAATCCGCATGTCCGTCTTTCATCACCCATAGCAGATCGTTGATCAGTTCCAGATCGTGAGGATCTTCCGTCGACAAACCGATCTTGGACCGCATTCTGGCCAGCCAGTGAGTCTCATAGAGGGGCTGAATATGGTGGATCGTGTCGGTCAGCAATTCGATGGCCCGGTCTTTGTCCGGATCGACAAGCGGGATCAGCGTTTCCGCTAATCGGGTAAGGTTCCAGGACAGGATCGCGGGCTGGTTAGCATAGGCATAGCGGCCCTGGGTGTCGATTGAGCTGAACACCGTGCCCGGCGCATAGGTGTCCATAAAGGCGCAGGGCCCGTAATCGAGGGTCTCGCCGGAGATCGTCATATTGTCGGTGTTCATCACCCCGTGGATGAAACCGATATTCATCCAGCCCGCCACCAGGGCAGCCTGGGCATCGGTGACAGCCGCGAAGAATGCCAGATATGGGTTTTCCGCATCAGCTGTGTCGGGATAGTGCCGCGCAATGGCATAATCGGTGAGTTCACGAACTTTGTCGAAGCCACCGTGCGCTGCGAAAAACTGGAAGGTACCGACGCGGATGTGGCTAGCCGCAATACGGGTGAGAACAGCACCGGGCAGAGGGATTTCCCGATAAACGTCCTCCCCGGTGGTAACGGCCGCCAGGGCTCGTGTCGTCGGGATGCCGAGCGCATGCATGCTCTCCCCGATTAGGTATTCGCGCAACACCGGGCCAAGAGGCACCTTGCCATCTCCGCCGCGAGAGAACGGGGTGGGGCCCGATCCTTTCAGCTGGATATCGCGGCGTCGTTGTCGGGTGTCGATCACCTCGCCGAGGAGAAGCGCGCGTCCATCCCCCAGTTGCGGTGCGTACCCGCCAAACTGGTGCCCGGCATAAGCCTGGGCTAGGGGTTCTGCCCCCTCAGGTGTTACATTACCGGAGAAAATCGCCAAGCCTGCTTCCGAATCGAGCGCGACCGGATCAAGGCCAAGCTCCTCGGCCAGTGCATGGTTGAGTTGCAACAGTTTCGGGGCGACCGCAGGGGCTGCCTGGCAGTGCACGAAAAAGCCTTCAAAGGTGCGGGCGAAGCTGTTATCGAAGTTGAAGTGCGGGCGCATAGGGTCGAGGGCGTCCATCGTTTCAGATGACTTTACCACCTTTATTCTCCCAGTTTTGCCTACAATTTAATACTAAATTTAAAATGTACATGACTAAAACCTATTTATTCTATTAACTTTTTGCGTCACTCCCATTCAATAGAAATGTACTTGTGAGTCATTGATCTAATTATACTTTAAAAAAGTGTGTAGAGTCCGTAGGCTCTACTGCTTGAACAAGCTATAATTTTATTGAAAATTAATTCAGACCCGGGAGAGGACAAACCCAAACCAAAAGTGCGAAACTTTATTGACACTATCGTAAATTATATAGCTTTGGTTAATTTGAAATTGAAAAATACACTTCGAAGTACATTGTAGGTCTTCAAACGAATCAAGACCAATGTTGGAAATTGGCTAGAGATATATTAGTAAAAGAAGCCTGCTTTATATTTTCTTAGTAAGCCAATTATTTTGCTCCCCATAAGAATGTCCGCTTTGGGTCGATTCCAGCCATTCAGATTTCTAACGGAGACACTACAAAATTTCCGAGGGATGTTCCTGGGCGGTGAACAGTTCGTTGGCCAGTTCGATGTCTTTAGGAAAATGGATTTCCAGCCAGCCTTTGTGGATTTCCAGGTAATGGACGGTGAAACCGCGGTCGATCATCTCCTGAATGAGGTCGGTCAGGCGGAACTGGGAAATGTCCTCCGCTTCCTGGATTTTGCCCTCCAGATTTTTCAATGCGTCGTGATAGGTCTGGAGGAACTGCTCCGCGCCGGTTTTCGAAAATTTGGCGAGGCCGATGAACTCGTGGGTGGCTGACGCCGGATCGATTTTTTTACCGATTTTGGCGAGGGTGTTCTGGTGATCGAATTTGATGTTGCGGCGCTTCCGATTGGGCCGGTTGTGGCTGATGACGTAATCGGTCACCTTGCCCTCCACCGCTTCCAGATACTGAATGGAATTGTCCAGCACCAGCACGATGTCCTCCTTGCACGCGAGCAGTTGGGCGATGACCTGGTTTTCGAGCAGGATGTCCGAGTACAGCATCAGAAACCCGTTGTGCATTTTTTCCTGGGCGGCGAGGATGCTGTCCAGCTCGGTGCCCTTGATGTAATCCGGATAATGGATGAAGGCCACCCCTTCGCCTTTCATTTGGTCGCCGGCGTAACCGGTGACCACGGTGATATCGGTCAGATGATTCTGGCTGAGGGTTTGGACCTGCCGCGCCAAGAGTGTTTTGCCGGCAATGTCGGCCATGGATTTGGGGGTTTTCTTGAGGACGGGTTCGATGGCCGGCGCTTCCCCGGCGGCGGGGATGATCACCGGGATATTGGTATTGATCGCATCCTGCCGGTCTTTTTCTTTGACGTCCAGAAAGCCGACCGCATCGAATATTTCACGCACCGGGGCGCACAGGGGATCGGCCTCAAGCGAGCGTTGGTTCGACAGAATGGATTTGGCGGTGTCGCGCATCGCCTTGTAGGCCGCCCGCAACAGATGGTTGGCGTAGATGACGATCTGGAATCCCGCCGCCTGCAGTTCTTCCTCAAGGATAGTGTGGTAGGTGGTCGGCACGCACACGAGCGGTTTGTCCATCTCCAGTTCTTTGAGGAGGGAACGGTATTTTCCGGCAAACTCCAGGATTTCGTCCGGCTGTTTGGATTTCGAGTGGATCATGATGCCGTCCACTCCCGCCTGCAGGTAGGTGCGGGCGCGGTCGAGCGCGTCCGCCATTCCGGTGCCGGCGATCAGGCTTTCGATACGGGCGATGATCATGAAATCGCCGGTCGCCTGCACTTTTTTCCCGCGCCTGATTTTCTGCGCGAACACGTCGGGTTCCTGCAGAACCTGGCGGGTGCCGGTTTCCAGGCTGTTGCGTTTGGGGAACACTTTATCTTCGATGATGACCGCCGAGATGCCGGCGCGTTCCATCTTGGACACCATGTATTCGAAGGTGCTGGGGTCGCCGCCGGTATCGCCGTCGACGATCATGGGTTTTTGCGTGACGGTCAGGATTTCCTGAATGGTGTGCAGGCGGGAATCGAAGCTGACCACTTCAATATCCGGATGGCCCTTGGAAGCGGAGTCGGTCAGACTGCTCTCCCAGATCGCGTCGAACTCGCGGGTGACCGCCTGGTCGCCGGATTGGCCTTCAATGCAGAGGGTGTCGGCGACGATGCCGCTGAGGCCGTTGTGGGCTTCCAGGACGCGCACCAGTGAGCCCTTCGCCAGCAGGGCTTTGAGCCGGCCGCGGCGCTCTTCCGGTAAATTCTGGCGGAGCAGGGTCATGACTGAAAGCCGGTGAGTTCGGGGTTTTCGAGGCGTTCCCGAATCCAGGAGGCGACATAGATATCCTCCAGGTCGAACCGGCGGAGAATGTCCAGAATCACTTCGATCTGGCGCGGGATGGGCAGGCGGGTGTCGATCAGGATCAAATCCTCGCCGCGGACTTTGCAGTAACCGCTTTGCGCCGGGATGTCCTGATCGGCCAGGTTGGCAAACAGGATTTCGATCGAGAGTTTGCGGGCGGTATCCTTGAGGTCTTCCAGGCGGGACAACGCCCATGAGTCGGTGTTCGGGTGGGGCATGGGGAACCCTCCTTCAGGAGGATGTTAATTGATGACCCGCATGATGTCATTATAAATTGCGAAGACCATCAGCGAAATCAACATGAACAAACCGACCTGTGAGGCGCGCTCGCGGTTGCGTTCGCTGACCGGTTTGCCTTTGATGATTTCGATCAGAAAGAAAAAGATGTGGCCGCCGTCCAGTATGGGAATCGGCAGGAGGTTCAACAGCCCGAGGTTGATGCTGAGCAGGGCGGTCAGCCGGACCAGTTCGCTGAATCCCTGCTCCGCCTGTTGCCCGTAGACCTGGAAGATCAGGATGGGGCCGCCGATGTTGTCGGCCGAAATGGATCCGAAAATCAGTTTTTTGATGCTGACGGCGATCAGGTAAGTCAGCCGCCAGGTTTCCTGAAACGCGCGTTGGACAGCGCCCGGAGGCGAGTATTGTTCCAGGACCATGTCGCCCCGGATCTGGATTCCCAACAGGCCGATCTGGATTTCTTTGCCTTCCGAGTTGGTGATGGTCTTGGGTGCGGGAGTCAGTTTCAAGTCCTGTTCATAACCGTTGCGTAAAATGTGGAAGGTTAACTCCTGTCCGGGTTTGTCGATGGCGGCGGGTTTCAAATCCTGCCATCCCCTCATTTCCATGCCGTCGATGCTGAGAATATCGTCGCCCACCTGGAGTCCGGCCAGGTCGGCCGCTGAACCTTCTTCGACGTAAGAGATATTCCTCAGCAGAGGGGTGACGCCGATCAATCCCACTTGTTCCTTTTCGCCGAACAGGTTGGTGGCTTCGTCCATTTTGGGAGTGATGGTGACGGTTTGGACGGTATGAATATCTTTTTCGATCACGAATTCCATCGGCTGGCCGGGCGCCTTGTGAACGATGTCGAGCAGTTGATCCCAGAACAGGATTTCCCGGCCGTTGACTTCCAGGATCCGGTCGCCGGATTTCAGGCCCGCCGCCTGGGCCGGTGAATTGTCGCGGACCGTGCCGATGGTGGTGCCGAGGGTCGGGACGCCGACCATATAAACCACCACGTAGATCGCCAGGGCGAACAGAATGTTGAACAAAGGCCCGCCGAAGGCAATCGCCAGGCGATGTTGTACGGGGGCGGCGGAGAAGGAGCCTTGGGTGTCCTTTAATTCCTCGCCCGGGTCTTCGCCTTTCATTTTGACGTAACCACCCAGCGGGATGGCGGCGATCACAAAATCGGTGCCTTTGGAATGGAACCCGGCGATTTTGGGGCCGAATCCGATTGAAAATTTTTCGACCACCACGCCGCACCGGCGCGCGATCAGAAAATGACCCAGTTCGTGAACGAAAATAAGCGCGGCGATACCGGTCAGGAACACCACCATTTTGGTTCCAAAGGTCAGAATAGAATCGAGAGATATTGCGGCGATATCAAACATGATGAATGCAGTTACTCCATTGAAGAAAGATCGATCAGCTCCACTCCCTTGGGCACCTCGAATTGAAAGGTGGCATCGTCCAGGGCGGGGTTGCGCCGGATGTCGCTGAAGATCATTTCTGTTTTATTTCCTAAATTATCATACACCCGGGACCCAATGATCTGGAAATTTTTCTTGTCGGCCAGGAGAACCATTTTCGTCAGGTTCTGGGCCTTGTCGCGCGGGATCAGCTCGACGATATAGACCCCATCTTTTTCAGTGACTTTTTTAATGGAAAAGGATTCGGTCAACTGGCCGCGCCCCGCCAGAAAGAGAGCCGGGGTGTTGGACGAGTAGATGCTCTGGACTTTCATCTTGGTGACTTGTTGCTCGTCGGGCAGGTACAGCCACAGGGCCTGGTCGTTGCTCACCAGAATCTGACGGTCGGGGGCGTTGTACTCCCATCTCATTTTTCCGGGTTTTTTGATGGAGACCGTGCCCTGCGCGTGTTGCGACTGGTCCAGAATCCTGAGGTACGATTTTTGAACGAACCGGGCCTGAAAGGTATGTGTGGCGTCGTATTGTTTCTGGATGGCATCGACGATGGCGGTGGCGTCCAGCGCCATGGCCGATGGCGGCGAAGCCCACAGCAAAATCAGAATCGACAGCAGGGTGCAGTTCTTCAGGTTCATGGAGGCACGCTTTCTTGGGTGGAAACTTTTCGGTTGTTAATGTGCAGGCGGTTTTCGACGATCATCTGGAGGGCTCTCGGATAGATGAGATGCTCCTGAATCAAAATGCGTTCGGCAAGGGACTCGGCGTTATCGGACTCATGAACCGGCACCACGGCCTGCAGGATGATGGGGCCCGCGTCGACTTCCTCGTTGACGAAATGGACCGTGCAGCCAGAAAACTTCACACCGTAATCGATGGCTTTTTGCTGGACGTTCAATCCCGGAAAAGCCGGCAGAAGCGACGGATGAATATTGATGATTTTCCCTTGGAAGGCTCGGATGAATTCCGGGTCGAGGATGCGCATATACCCTGCCAGACACACCAGGTCGACTCCCCGTTCTTTGAGCTCTCCAGCCACCGCCCGATCGTATTCCTTTTTACCGGCGAAGGGTTCGGGGTCGAGCCACAGCGATTCGATGCCGTGCTTGTTGGCGCGTTCCAGCGCGGGCGCGTCCTGTTTGTGGCTCAGCACCAGAACGATGCGGGCGTCCACCTGGCCGTTTTCGATGGCGTCGATGATCGCCTGCAGATTGGTGCCGCGTCCGGATACCAGTACGCCGATTTTGAAATCGTTGGAAGCCACGATTCAGTGTGTTCCCATTCGCCTGCGTTTAAGAAAGGACTTCGTTGGACACACCTGCCGCCCCTCGGCCGAGCCTGTCCTGAACATGTCGAAGGACTCCTGAAGACCGGTTATCCCCCTGGCCATCCGGTCAGTGGGCGGGTGCGGTCTGGGCCAAGTCTTCCTTGATGGTTTTAAGGAGACCGATGTTTTGGGTGTGTCCGGATTTATGCGCCTTGATGTAGCCGCGGATCGGTTTCCCCAGTAGATAAAAATCTCCCAAAATATCCAGGATTTTGTGGCGCGCGAATTCGTCCTCGTACCGCAGTTTGGTGTTGAGGACTTTCTCGTCTCCCAGCAGGATAAAGTTGTCGAGTTTGCCGCCTACGCCGAAGCCCATCTTGTTCAGCATCGCTACGTCTTTCACAAAGCCGAAAGTTCGGGCCGGAGCGATTTCCTTCTTGAAACTGTCGGAGCCGTCGAACTCGAAGGTGTAGTCCATGATTCCGATGGGCAAGGGGTATTCCATGTGGTAACTCACCTTGAAGCCGTCATAGGGCTCGATGGAAATGTGGGCCGCGCCGGGTTCCTGGGACCCGAAGGTGTAGGTTTTTTCAATCACCAGTTCTTCGTAAGGCTCGTCCTGTTCCTCGAAGTCGCCGTCCTCGATCAATTGGCAGAAATCCCGGGCCGATCCGTCCATCACTGGCGCTTCGTCTCCGATTTTGATCAGCAGGTTGTTGATGCGGTACATGTGGAGCGTGGCCATGATGTGTTCGATGGTGGCGACCGAAGCATACCCTTTGCGCAGGCAGGTGGCGTATTCGGTGGATTGCACGTTTTCCACCCGCGCCGGGATGGTGTCGCCGCTGGAAATGTCACCGAAAATAATCCCGCTTCCCGGCGGCAGGGGCTGCATGATGAGTCCGGTCTTAATGCCCGAATGCAGACCGCGCCCGCACAACACCACGCTGCGCCTCAGGGTGCGCTGGAGGGGACGATCGCCCTTGGCCTTTTTCGGGGTGGCGGGTTTCTTCCGCGATGGCTTCAGGGCCGGCCGGATCAGGGACGTTAATTCGTCCGGGCTGATCTCTTCGTCGGGATGAACCGTGCGTGCAATCTGGTCCAGGACCGAACGCAGTTCTTTGAAGTTTTCCGGCCAGTCGTGTTCGCACAACACCCGCATGGCGTCTTCGTTGATCTGGTTGGAGACGACTTTCCCCTTTTCTTCCAGGTCTTCAAAGTATTCGTACACCAGGGTGGGGATCAAAGCCCGGTTTTCCCGCAAAGGCGGCACGGTGACGGTATTTTCCTTTAAAATTTCGTGCAAACCGGCATGAAATTCATCATTGTTCACCAGGGCTTCCAAGTCCCGGCTGGACGACGCAAAAACCCGCTCGGGAATTAAACCCTCCTGCTTTCTGCCCGCGGGTGATTTCAATGCGGCCGCCAGTTTGGCCTGGATGGCCTGACCCATGGAATCTATGTTTTTCAGATAAACGGCCTTTTTTCCGGCACCTCCGCGGCCGGATCCCTTTTGCGGCTTTTTGCCGCCTGGGTTCGGGGCGAACAATTCCATTTGCACTTTGGGTAGGGGCCGGAGTGCGCAATCGATTTTGATCAGGGGCAGATTGGATTTCTTGCTCTTGTGGTGAATCGCCTGCGCGATAAATTCTTTTCCGGTTCCCACCTCGCCTGCGATCAGAACGGGCGCGTGGGTTTTGGACACCCGCATGACCGCCTTCTTGACCTCCACCATCATTTCAAAACAGTGGGGCAATTTGTGTTCGGTGGTCCCAGCGCCGCGGGTTCCATTGGAACGGCCCTTTTTCTGCTTGAGAGCGTGTTCCACGGACCGTACCAGCTGGTCCAGGGAAAACGGTTTTTCAATAAAATCGTAGGCGCCCAGTTTGGTGGCCTTGACCGCGGTATCGATGGTGCCGTGGCCGGACATCACCAACACTTCGATTTCGGGATGATAGGTCTTGATGGCCCGCAACACCTCGATCCCGTCCATGCCGGGAATCCAGATATCCAGCAGGACCAGGTCCGGGGGCTCGGCCTGAATCTTTTCGAGCGCTTCCAGGCCGTCTTCGGCGGTGGTGATATCGTATCCCTCGTCGTTTAATATTTCCTGAAGAGACGTGACGATGTTTTTCTCGTCATCGACTATGAGGACTCTTTCATTGGCCAAGGAAACCTCCGTGGTTGGTTTCAAACAACAGTTGTTCCAAAACCGTCATGCGGTGGGAGCCAGCACGTAATCCGGTTCTTTGGAGAATTCAAAATAATAGATTTTTCTGCCTGCGTCCAAAAACGCTTTTTCGTATTTGGTCTTGGGGATGCTCTCCCGTTCTTGGCGATATCCCAGGTCCGCGTGCGGATTGGAGAAGCGGGCGTCCGCCTGCAACACCTCGAGAATTTCCAGGGCGTAGCCTTCGAAGTCGGTGGCGATGTGAAGGGTTCCTCCCGGCGCCATTTTACCCGCCAGCATTTCCACAAACGGCGGTTTGATCAATCTCCTCTTATGATGCCGCTTTTTGGGCCAGGGATCCGGGAAATTGATGAACACCTCGCTGAGGTCTCCTTCATCGAACACAATCGGAATTTTTTCGCCGGCATTGCCGTAGGCCACCCGGATGTTTTTCAGATGCAACCGGTCCATCCGTGTGATGACTTTACGAATGCCTTTGTGATAAAAATCCATCCCGATGAAATTGCTGTGGGGCTCGCGGATGGCCATATCGATTAAAAAATTACCGGCGCCGAACCCGATTTCCAGTTTCAGGGGATTGTCGTTTTGAAACAACCCGGCCCAGTCCGGACGTTCCTCGGGGTCCAGGAAACAGGGATGCTCATTGGCGATTTGATCGAATGGAAGTAAATGTTTGCCCATAGGGTTTCCGTTGGCTCAACCGTTCTCCTGATGGATGGTGATGATCTGGACGACTTCGTAGCTTTGTGTTTCGCCCTCGACGGGCACTTCAATTTCGTCCCCCTCCATCTTGCCGGCCAGCCTTTTCCCGATGGGGGAGGCCATGGAGATTTTGCCGAGTTCCGGGTCGACTTCCTCCGGGAACACCAGGAAGAACTTTTTTTCCGCTCCCGAGTCCACATGCTTCAACACCAGGGTGCTGCCCAGGCCGGACCGGTCTTTGGGAATCCTGTTGAGATCGATGGAGATAATGTCCCCGATCCGTTTTTGAAGTTGCGAAACCCGGCTTTGCAGAAACATCTGCCGCTCTTTCGCCGCCTTGTATTCGGCATTTTCGCTGAGGTCGCCCATATCAGTGGCGGTTTTCAAGGCCTTGGGGATGTCGACCTCCAGCTCTTTTTTCGAAGCCATTAATTCTTTTTCAAGTTTGTCCAGTATCGGTAATCTCATGATCCTGTATCGCTGTGGAAAGTTGTTAAATCCCTAAGCGGGAGTTACGGACTAATGACGATAAAAGCTTTGTCAAAACCCCGGAGCCGAATCTGATCCATGTGCCCCAGAGCCGTTTTATAGTTGGAAAAGTTTCCCACCAGAACTTTGTAAATTTTCCGGTCGTTCTGTTGCACCGGTTGGATGCGACTGTGAGGGAACCGGCGGGAAACCATCCGCGCATTGGCCGGGTTGGCAAAGACGCCCACCTGCACCGCGAAATTTCCCCGGCGAGTCAGACGGCCGGCGGCTCTTCTTCGCAGGGAAGAAGATTTTTGCCCAAGGACCCGGAGTGTCACCGGGGCGGTTCCCTTTTCTATTATACCGAGTTTCCTGGCCGCTCCATAACTCAGATCAATGACCCGGTCGCCCACGAAGGGGCCGCGGTCATTGATGCGGACGATGACGCTCTTCCCGCTTTCCTGATGCGTGATTTGCACCCGGGTATTAAACGGCAGGGTTTTGTGCGCCGCCGTCAGGGCGTTCATATCATACACTTCGTCGTTGGACGTGCGCTTGCCATGGAAATCCCGCCCATACCACGAGGCGGTCCCCTCCTGAGAAAATCCCGAAGAGTCGCTCAAGGGATAATAGACACGGCCATCTACCCGGTAAGGTAACGACGCGACGACACCGCCTTCCGGACCTGGATGGGAATAGGCAGCCTCCCCGGAACGCGAAGCGCAGCCTGAAACCGCACCCATCAAGGTGCAAAATATTATTATAAACGGCAATGGAGTGTTCGAACCAGAGGATTTCATGTCTCTGTGAATTTTGATTGATTTCACCTTGGGGATACCCGCCGGTGGAATGGCTCGGGACCCGGGCGGGCGGACCCGGGCGCATTTCAAAAGATTTCAAACAATCCCTTCAAAATCATACCTTTATGTGGGTAACGCCCCTCCCAATTGTATGGATATCCAGCGATCAGGTCAATACAAATCTGGCTGGGGCTCTCCCGAAAGGGATCCCGGGAGATTGAAAATTGACTTCTATATTTTTGAACTTTAACCTTATACTAGATTCAGGTATTCATGGGACTATTAGGGCCGGAAGAGTGGTTTCCGGCTTTTTAATCAATATTTTCTAGGGATTTGCGAAAATCATATGGTTCACATCACCCAAGGCGGGATACGGGACTCCATCATTGCCATGGTGGAAGAAAAGGGGAATATTCCCCCTTTGCCGGACATTCTCGTACGCCTGGAATCGAAAATTGAAGACCCCAAAAGCAATATCAGCGATATCGCCATCCTGATTGAAACCGAACCGATTCTTGCCGGCCGGATGATTCAGTTGTCCAACAGTGTGTTTTTCGGCGGCGGCGCCAACAAAGTGGACAATCTGTCACAGGCAATTATCCGGCTGGGGCTCAAAATGATTCTCGACCTGGCATATACCCTGGAAGTTCCCAAACTCTTCATGAAGGGCAAAGGGATCAACCAGAACCGTTTTTGGCAGCACTCCCTGGCGGTCGCCCTCCTCTCAAGAATATTGAACCAGCGGCTGAAGGGTTTAATCGTCGAGCAGGATTTGTGTTACCTTTCTGGATTGATGCACGATATCGGAATCATGGTGTTCAATTACCTGATCCCCGAAGAATACTCGGCGTTCCTCAAAGAGGTTCGCGGAAAGGAAACTCCCCTGCACGAATTGGAAATACAAAAATTCGGCCTTTCGCATGCCGAGTTGGGTTCGATGTTTATTGAGAAATGGTGGCCCGTTCCTGAGGAAGTCGTGACCTCCGTCGGCAAACATTTTCTGGGCATGTCCAATCAGGGAAAAAAATATCCCCTTCTTCTGGTGGTCATCATGGCCAATGCGATTGCCAATACCTATGACATGGGGAACGGTATTTCCGATTGGGAAGAACCTCTCAACTATAATTTTTTAATGCAGCAGGGCCTGTCCAGAGAGATTCTGGACGAGATGGTGGAAGAAACCCGGGAAAGTCTGTTTCTGGCAAAAGAAGTTCTTTATAAATAAATCCTGCAAAGTCTATCCCAACATGAACGGAAGGTTTATCCCGCACTCGCTCAGCCTCTTTAAGAAAAACAAAAGCTTGTTTTTCCTTTGACTGCAAATTATGAATCCTCAGCCGTTCCTAGTGACATTTTATGGCGTTCGGGGCTCGATTCCCAGCCCGATGGTGGGCAAGGACGTGCGCGAGAAGGTTTTAAATATTCTCGAGCAGGTTCGTCCGGAAAACCTCAGGGACGCCAACGCCCGCGAAGCGTTTGTCGACGGTCTCCCCGAACATTTGAAAAGTTGTTACGGCGGCAACACCTCCTGCGTGCACCTCTATGTCGGCGGGTATCATCTGATCTTCGACGGGGGATCGGGTCTGCGCGTTCTGGGCAACCACCTTCTCGAACAGGAATTCGGCAAAGGTAAAGGCGAAGCCCACCTGTTTTTGTCCCATACCCATTGGGACCACATCATGGGTATCCCGTTTTTTGTTCCCTTTTACCGGGAAGGCAACCGGTTCAAGATTTATGGATCGCATCCCCGCCTCAAGGAACGCTTGATCGGCCAGCAGAATTTTGATTATTTCCCGGTGTCGTTCGAGGGCTACCTGGCGGACGTCGATTTAGTTTCCCTGGCGGACGAGAAGGAATGCGTGCTGGGGGACGTGCGGGTCACCTGGCATGAAATGAACCACCCGGGCCAGTGTTTCAGCTACCGGGTGGAGTATCAGGGCAAGTCGTTTATCTACGCCACCGACTCGGAGTATAAGGACCTGGCAGATGCCAGCCTGAAACCCACCATCGAATTTTTCAAGGACGCCGATCTTCTGGTGTTCGATTCACAATACACCTTCATCGAGGGCGTCGAAAAAGAAGACTGGGGTCACAGCTCCACATTCATCGGTGTGGACATCGCTCTGGCGGCGAAGATCAAAAAAATCGCCTTTTATCATCATGAACCGACGTACAGCGATTTCAAACTGGTCAATATCTTCGAGCAGACCCGAAAATACCTGAATGCCATCGGCGGCGAACACCCGCTGAAAATGATCCTCGCCCAGGAAGGGCGCACCCTCGATATGTTGAGCGGTTGACCCCTTCCTACCTGTTCCCGCCATAATTCGTCTTGGTTTTTCTGCATGGGTCGTTTTATGCTTACCTCATGTCCGGTCCCGACAAATTCCGGTTTTCAATTGACCGCGGTGGAACCTTTACCGATATCTACGCCGAAGTTCCGGGAGAGCCGGGTTATCGTGTACTGAAACTCCTTTCCGAAAATCCCGATCATTACCCCGATGCCTCGATCGAAGGGATCCGGCGCATTTTGGAAGAATTCGCGGGCCGGCCCCTGCCCATGGGAAATTTCGATTCCTCCTCGGTCGAATGGGTCCGCATGGGGACCACCGTTGCGACCAACGCCCTCCTGGAGAAAAAGGGAGCCCGAACGGGTTTGCTCATTACCCGGGGATTCGGAGACCTGCTGGCCATCGGAAAACAAAACCGGCCACGGTTGTTCGATCTGGAAATCAAAAAACCCAAACCGGTTTATGAAACCGTCTTGGAAATTGATGAGCGCATCCGGGTCCTTGAGAAAGATGATACGGCGGCCTCTTCCGCCACGGTTTCCTGTATTTCCGGAGACCGGGTTGAAATCCTGAAACCTCCCAATCTCAAAAAGATCCGCGGGGAACTGGCACCGCTTCTGGCAAAAGGGATTGAAAGCCTGGCCATCGTGTTGATGCATTCCTATATTTATCCGGATCATGAAATTCAAATTGGTGAACTGGCCCGGGAGATGGGTTTCCCTCAGGTCGTGCTTTCGTCGGAGACCATGCCGCGTATCAAAATTGTGGATCGGGGTCAGACCGCCTGCGTGGATGCCTACCTCACCCCCCACATCCGGAAATACCTGAATGGATTTCGTGACCGCTTTCGAAATCCCCGTACCGATCTTCTGTTCATGCAATCGGACGGCGGCCTGGTCCGCGCGAACCGTTTCAAGGGATGCCACGCCGTTTTTTCGGGTCCGGCAGGGGGGGTGGTTGGCTACGCAATGACCGCTTTCAACCCGGACATCAAACAACCCCTCATCGGTTTTGACATGGGGGGAACCTCGACCGATGTGTCCCGGTTCGACGGTGAATACGACTGGGTGCATGAAACCGAAATTTCCGGAATCCACCTGCAAAGTCCGCAATTAAACATCCAGACCGTGGCTGCCGGAGGGGGATCGCGCCTGTTTTTCAAAAACGGAATGCTGGGTGTGGGGCCCGAATCCTCCGGCGCTTATCCCGGTCCGGTCTGTTACCGCAACCAGGGGTTCCTTTCTCTGACCGATGCCAACCTTCTTTTGGGACACCTGATTCCCGGCTATTTTCCGCAAATCTTTGGTCCGCAACAAAATCTCCCTTTGGATAGTGAAATGGCCCGGAACAGTTTTGAAACTCTTCTTGAAGAGATCAATAGCAACCAGCGCAACCACGGACTTCCCGAATTAAACCTCGCGGAGGCGGCCCAGGGGTTTGTCGATGTCGCCAATGAAGTGATGTCGCGTCCGATTCGGGAAATCTCGGTGGCGCGCGGTCATGATATCCGGAAGCATGTGCTGGTTTGTTTTGGCGGAGCGGGAGGCCAGCACGCCTGCGCCATCGCCCGTGCCTTGGGAATTTCAAAGGTCCGGGTTCCCCGCTTCGCAGGTATTCTTTCTGCCTACGGTCTGGCCCTGGCCGATGTGGTGGTGGAAAAACAGGAGCCCTCGTCCCAAACACTCCATCCGGATTCTCATTCTTATTTGAATGAACGCCTGCGATTACTGGAACAGGAGGCAGTGAAGGAACTGGAAGGCGAAGGGTTTGCCGCCCATCAAATAACCGTCCATCGGTATCTCGACCTGAGTGTCCAGGGTACCGATACCCGATTGATGATTCGAGAGCCGGAAGACCTGAACTATGAGCAGGCGTTTCGGGAGCAGTACCAGAGAGAATATGGTTTCCAGCCCACCGGGCGCGACATTCTTGTTGAAGGAATTCGTTTGCGTGCCGTGGGAAAGACCCGGCCTCCGCGGCCGATTCCTGTACCTCAAAAAACTGGAACCCCCGCGCCCGAAACCATGACGCTGTCCTATTTTAACGGCCAGTGGCGGGAGGCCCCCGTTTATTTGTTGAACAACCTGGGTTCGGGACAGAAATTTTTCGGCCCCGCCATCATTATTAATGAAACCTCCACCTTGGTCGTCGAGCCTGGATGCCAGGCACAAATTTCCCGATGGGGTGATATTGAGATCGAGATCAGCCCCTCGAAGAAACCCGCCCCAGTGACCGGGCGTGACCCGGTCCAATTAGCCATATTCGGAAACAAATTCATGTCCATTGCGGAACAGATGGGACAAACCCTTCAGCGCACCGCCATCTCTACCAATATCAAAGAGCGTCAGGATTTCTCCTGCGCCATTTTTGATCCTGAAGGTGGGCTGGTGGCCAACGCGCCGCATCAGCCGGTTCATTTGGGTTCCATGGGCGAAGCGGTACGGGCACAGATACGGCTTCAGGAGAACCCGATCGGCGAGGGAGATGTGCTGTTGTCGAACCATCCTCTCGCCGGAGGAACTCACTTGCCGGATATGACCGTCATTACCCCGGTATTCCTGGGCGGTAAACCGGTGTTTTATGTGGCCAGCCGAGGCCATCATGCGGATATCGGCGGTATTTCCCCCGGTTCCATGCCCCCGTTCTCCAAACGGCTGGAGGAGGAGGGCGCGGCCATTTTGTCTTTCAAACTGGTGGACCGGGGAAACTATCAGGAAAAAGGGGTGATCGATCTGCTCACCTCCCCAGCCCCCGGGGTGCCCGATTCCCGTGGCACCCGTGCCCTGGCGGACAATCTTTCCGATCTCAAGGCCCAGATGGCGGCCAACCAAAGAGGCATCCAACTGCTTTTGGAATTGATTGACTATTATTCACTCGCCACCGTTCATGCCTACATGGGGTTCATCCAGGAGAGCGGGGAAGAGGCCGTTCGCCAAGTGCTTCGGGAAATCCGAGGCCGCCAAAGCGGGAGGGAGGAATTGCGGTCAAAGGATTTTATGGATGACGGGACACCGGTTTGCCTGACAGTGAAAATTCATGAGGACGGCAGTGCTGTTTTCGATTTCGACGGTACGGGTAACGAGGTGGAGGGGAACTGCAATGCCCCCCTTGCGATCACGCATTCCGCGGTTCTTTATTGTTTGCGATGCCTGGTGTCCTCCGATATCCCGCTCAACCAGGGTTGTTTGAATCCGGTGCAGATCAAGGTGGAAGAGGGGTCTTTGCTGTGCCCCTCGGAACACGCTGCGGTGGCGGGTGGCAATGTGTTGACCTCCCAGCGTGTGACGGACGTAGTGTTGAAAGCCTTTGGCGCCGCTTCCGCCTCCCAGGGGTGCATGAACAATTTGACCTTCGGGGACAGCAGTTTTGGCTATTATGAGACCATCGGCGGCGGGGCCGGGGCCGGGCCCGGCTGGCACGGCCAATCCGGGGTTCATACCCACATGACCAATACCCGTATTACCGATCCCGAAGTTTTGGAGAAAAGGTACCCTGTCCTGTTACGGGAATTTTCCATTCGTAAAGGATCAGGTGGCAAGGGAAAATACCGGGGAGGAGACGGCTTGGTGCGGGAAATCGAATTTTTGAAACCCCTCAACGTGGCCATCCTTTCCGAACGCCGTGTTTACGCCCCCTATGGATTGGAAGGAGGTGAGCCGGGAGCACTCGGGGAAAATTGGTTCGTTAAAAAGGATGGAACCTCTCTCAATCTGGGAGGAAAAAATGAAATCTCCGTCCAACCGGGTGACCGCATTCGCATCCTCACTCCCGGCGGCGGCGGATATGGCACAACAGGGCATTGAGACAGGCGCAGAACGATTTTGTCTTTCTTTTCCGCCTTTTCCAAAGCGTTTTGGATTTGGGTTAGAGGTTGGACGGCAGTGATCAGGGATGCGGCCAGAAGCATGGTGATTCCTCATTAAAAGGAGTTTGAAGACGGTAGCAGATATTGGACTCTGCTCTAAATCTTCCTGGCAATTACCACCAGAGTTTGCGGTCTCCCCGTTTTCGGTAAACCGCGTCCGATAGTGTATCGGAGAAAGTGCAAAAACGCATGGGCCAACATTTTGACCGGGATTGGCAAGGGTACGCCTGGATTGCCCTTCGGCGCGGGAGCTGAGGGGAGGGACTTCATGGAGGTTGCTCCTTCATTGGCGGCTTCCTTCCGATCTTTTCCAGGCTTCATTCGTTGGATGCTTTTAAAAACCCAATGTAAAAACTGGAGGACTTTCAATTGCGGAAGAATCGAAGATCGCCGAATCTCCAGCAGTTTAAACCCTGTCCGCTGGAGTAAGGTTTTAAGGCTTTTCTCCCCGAAGAAAAATAAATGGACGGGGTATTGAAATTTCGCAAAAACCTGTCAGGAAGATCGTGAATACGGTGGATGGATCTATATGAGGGCAGACAAAACATTCAGCTACACTAAGGCAGTCCCAGGGCCAACGGAGGGCGGAGAAGTAACTTTAGATTCTGCCCCCGTAGGATATCAAGTACAATACCATACCCATAATCCTAACCTAAAATTCCCATCGGCTTTCTCGGGAAAAGATAAGATCCAAAGTCGAAGGTGGTCAATTCCAAGTTTTATTATCACTCCCTTTGGAAAAATTAAAAAATTTGACCCCAATACTAATAAGGTTAAGGAAATCTTAAAAGGACTGAGAGGTTGTAAATGCTAAAAAAAGGATTTAATGACTGTTCATTTTTACTCATGGTTCTAATTGCATTATCAGCTCTCATTTTCCCTGATTTTTGTATTGCAAAAGACCATTTAATTCCCAAGGAAAGGGCCTTGAAAATTGCACAAAATGAGGCAACTACTTTGGGTTTTAATTTAAGCGAAAAGATTGAGATGGCAGAAATGTATACCTATGCTTGGAATCCCTACCTCCCATCTAAACAAGAAGTGATTGGCATGCTTGAATCAAGCGAATTGGTAGCCGGGGAAATCGAAGAATTAAAACGATTGAATAAATTATTAAGCAAGTTAAAGGATAAAACCTATTGGTTAGTAAATTTTTCTCCAAAACTACTTTCTAATAAGGTAACAATGGATGGAGTCATTTTTGTCTATATTGATGCTAAAACTGGCAAGGTTTTCGATGTATTTCAATAACACTATATACAGTGAAGGCCTTCACCAATCCGCGCAGTCTCACCGCCACCGTCACCTACGACGGGCTCGGCCTGTTGGACAAGGATCTCAATTCGAGGGCTCCGGTAACGGTCAGCGTTTCTTTTTACCGGTCTTTTTATCCTTCCAGGTCAACAGCCAACGTTGAATGATCCTGAGTTTCGGCGAGCCGGTAAACTTCCGGCGCTTGATTTTGGGAGTCGACTCGTACTGCAGGC
>Ga0209997_10000133_pt1 | contig 21511 bp, 33 predicted proteins | sample CR04metaG_FD_182079 | JGI IMG/M metagenome (GOLD analysis project Ga0209997, IMG submission 182079) | Deep subsurface microbial communities from Mariana Trench to uncover new lineages of life (NeLLi) - CR04 metaG (SPAdes) (version 2) | ecosystem: Environmental > Aquatic > Marine > Ocean trench...
GATTGCACCGATCGCGATGGAAGACGGTTTGCGCTTTGCAATCCGCGAGGGTGGCAGGACCGTGGGCGCCGGCGTGGTCGCCAAGATTCTCGAATAGGGATCGTAGGGGCTCGCCCCAGCGAGCGAATGAGGAATGGAATGTAGGAGCGGCTTTAGCCGCGAATGAAGCGAAAATGGCAACTAACCAAAACATAAGAATTCGATTAAAAGCCTTTGATCATCGCCTGATCGATAAGTCGGCGCGCGAGATCGTGGAAACCGCGAAACGTACCGGCGCCACGGTCAAGGGTCCGATTCCATTGCCCATGAAGATGGAGCGATTCACGATCCTGATCTCGCCGCATGTCAATAAGGATGCCCGGGATCAGTACGAAATCCGCACCCACAAGCGACTGATGGATATCGTCGATCCGACCGATAAGACGGTGGACGCTCTGATGAAGCTTGAGCTTCCCGCGGGCGTCGACGTTCAGATCAAGCTCAATTGAGGGTCGGATTGAGGCACAAAAGGCGATTTTCCGCACTGTAGGCAAATTGGACACAAGAAAGACCGACTATCAGCCGTTTAGGGGGTTGCGGGGTAGGAAACGCACGCTATAATAGCGGGCTCGACGGACTTGGCCGGGCCGGGAGTCGGCCAGGTTCGAAAACAGCGTCACATAGCCTAGCTCTGTGGCGCTGAATGTTAGGTCGCCAGGAAACCGAAGGCGTACTCGGCAAATCCCGGATAACCGGTAATTTACCGGATTATGGGGTCAGCTCCTCAAGCCAGGAATACGGATAAGTGTTCCTGTCGATGGCTGGCCCTTTCGCGTGTCTGAGAGATACGCGAAGGCATCGTAGGAGCTCGCCCCAGCGAGCGAATGCAATGCTGGATAGCACTGACCAACCGAAGCCAGTGCAGTGAATATTGATAGAAAGCTAAACCGTATTTTTTGGTGCCGGCCAATCGAAGTCGGTGTGAGGTTTGAAAGATGGCAATGGGTCTTGTTGGCCGCAAGTGCGGTATGACACGTGTCTTCACGGAAGACGGGGTATCCATTCCGGTCACCGTGATTGAGGCACAACCAAACCGGATTACGCAGGTTAAGACCGTCGAAAAAGACGGCTATCGTGCATTGCAGGTTTCCGCAGGCAATCGAAAAGCGTCCCGCGTCTCCAAATCTGAAGCCGGCCACTTCGCTGCAGCAAAGGTTGAAGCCGGCGACCTCATGACTGAGTTTCGCCTTGACGCTGATGAGCAGCCTGAGGAGGGGGAATTCGTACCTGGAATGGAGATCAAAGTCGATCTCTTCGCTGAAGGACAAAAGGTCGATGTCATTGGCACGACCATCGGTAAAGGGTTTGCCGGCGTCATCAAGCGCTATAACTTTTCCATGCAGGACGCTACTCACGGTAACTCGCTCGCGCATCGCGCACCGGGTTCCATTGGTCAAAACCAGACCCCGGGCCGCGTTTTCAAAGGCAAGAAGATGTCCGGCCACATGGGCAACGTTCGTCGTACGGCACAGAACCTCGAAGTAGTCCGCGTTGATACAGAACGAAATTTGTTGCTGATCAAGGGCGCAGTCCCGGGTCACAGCGGCGGTCGTGTTGTGGTCCAGCCTGCCGTGAAAGCGAGAAATGCATCATGAAGCTCAAGATGCAGGGTAGCGGCACCGTCGACGTCGCAGAGAGCGCCTTCGGCGCAGAATTTAATGAACCCCTGGTGCACCAGGTCGTTACCGCATTTCTCGCAGGTGGCCGTGCGGGAACCAAGGCTCAAAAAAATCGCTCACAGGCATCCGGTGGCGGCGCCAAGCCATGGCGACAGAAAGGCACGGGTCGCGCCCGCGCCGGCAGCATTCGCAGCCCGATCTGGGTTGGTGGTGGCCGTACGTTTGCAGCGAAGCCGCGTGACTACAGTCAGAAGGTCAACAAGAAAATGTATCGTGCAGCTTTACGGTCCGTTTTCTCCGAGCTCGTTCGGCAGGATCGCCTGGTCATCACGGACTCCATCACGATGGAGGCGCCGAAGACAAAAGAACTGGCCGAAAAGCTCAAGAAGCTGAATCTCGACAATGTGTTGATCGTCAACGAGGCGTTTGACGAAAAGGTATATCTGTCAGCACGCAATTTGCCGGATGTCGGTATCTGCGACGCTGCCGCAATTGATCCGGTGGTGCTGATGCGCTTCGAAAAAGTATTGATAACGCTACCGGCGCTGAAGCTGATCGAGGAGCGCCTGTCATGAGTGCAATAGCACATCAGGAACGGCTGATGACGGTTTTGCAGGGACCGCACGTGTCAGAAAAAAGTCATTTGGCTGCGGAACGCAACCAGGTCGTTTTCAAGGTTCGTCCGGATGCTAACAAGGCCGAGATCAAGCAGGCGGTTGAGCTTTTATTCGAGGTGTCGGTCACGGATGTAACCGTCATGAACTATGCGGGCAAGATCAAGCGTCACGGCGCAAGCTCAGGCCGTCGTGCGGCTTGGAAGAAAGCTTATGTGCGGCTGGCGGAAGGCAGTCACATCGACTTCCTCGAGGCTGACTAGGGCAGACGGGAAAGACAATGTCATTGCATAAATCAAAACCGACCTCCGCCGGACGCAGGTTTCAGGTAGCGGTCAAGACCGACGGATTGCACAAAGGTAAACCGTACGGCCCGCTGCTGGACAAAAAAACCAGGACGGGCGGGCGTAACAACAATGGCCGCATCACGGTTCGTCACCAGGGTGGCGGTCACAAGCAGCGTTACCGGATTATCGATTTCAAGCGCGACAAGGACGGCATACCCGGCGTTGTAGAGCGTCTCGAGTATGACCCGAATCGCAGCGCGCATATCGCACTGGTTAAATACGCCGACGGCGAACGCCGCTACATCCTGGCACCCAAGGGAATTCGGGAGGGCGCGTCGATCATCAGTGGTGAAGACGTGCCGATCGAGCGGGGTAATGCGTTACCGCTGCGGGGTATTCCGGTGGGAACGCAGATGCACAACATTGAAATGAAGCCGGGCAAGGGCGGTCAGTTGATTCGCTCAGCTGGCGCTTCCGCACAACTTGCTGCCCGCGAAGGGATGTACGCGACCATTCGCTTGCGCTCCGGCGAGATGCGCAAGATTCACATCGACTGCCGCGCTACGATCGGCGAAGTTGGTCATGGCGAACACAACCTGCGCAAGCTCGGCAAAGCTGGTGCGAAACGCTGGCGAGGGGTGCGACCAACTGTACGTGGTGTCGCAATGAACCCGGTTGATCACCCGCATGGCGGTGGCGAAGGCCGTACCTCAGGTGGGCGCCACCCGGTCAGTCCGTGGGGTACGCCGACCAAGGGATACAAGACGCGCTCGAACAAGCGTACGGACGGCATGATCGTTCGGCGCCGTAAGCGTAAATAGACAACAGTAGGAGCTCGCCCCAGCGAGCGATTGCAGAGACAGAATTTAGGAAAATTAGATGCCACGCAGTGTTAAAAAAGGTCCGTTCGTTGATACGCATCTGGCGAACAAGGTCACCGCAGCAACAAAAACGAATGACAGGCGACCGATTAAGACCTGGTCACGTCGTTCGATGGTTCTGCCGGACATGGTTGGACTGACGATCGCCGTGCACAACGGGCGGCAGCATGTGCCGGTTCTGATTTCAGAAAACATGGTAGGCCATAAACTGGGCGAGTTTGCGGTTACACGTACCTTCAGAGGTCACTCCGGTGATCGCAAAACCAAGTAGGTCGAAGGAGTAAGTAATGGAGGTTGCAGCAACACTTCGGTACGCACGGATTTCGCCGCAGAAATGCCGCTTGGTCGCTGACGCCATTCGCGGCAAGAATGTGGATGAGGCGCTGAAGACACTTACTTTTACGCCCAAAAAAAGCGCGCGGATCGTCAAGAAAGTGCTTGAGTCGGCAATTGCCAACGCGGAGCACAACCACGGTGCCGATATCGATGAGTTGAAGGTTTCGAAAATAGAAGTGAACGAGGCGCCGACGTTCCGGCGTTTCCGGGCACGGGCGAAAGGGCGTGGCACTCGTATTATCAAACGCAACAGCCACATCACCATTCGGGTGGGAGACAAATAGTGTTTGTGGAGCTGAAAGTAATACCAGTTATTCGACTGGCAACGAGTAAATAGTATGGGCCAAAAAGTACATCCAATAGGAATTCGCCTGGGAATCGTCAAGGATTGGTCATCCAAGTGGTACGCCGATTCACACACGTTTCCGGAATACGTGTGCCTTGACTTCAAGGTGCGCGAGTTCATCAAGAGGAAACTCAAGGACGCATCGGTCAGCCGCATACACATTGAACGGCCGGCGAAGAAAGCGAACATCACGATTTTTACCGCACGACCAGGAATCGTGATTGGCAAGAAGGGCGAAGATATTGAAAAACTTCGCTCTGAAGTCTCGAAGATTATTGAAATGCCCATTAACGACGTACGCATCAATATTGCCGAGGTCCGGAAGCCCGAGATGGACGCACAGCTCGTTGCCGAGGGTATTTCGCAACAGCTTGAGCGTCGTGTGATGTTTCGCCGGGCGATGAAGCGTGCCGTTACGAACACGATGCGCGTGGGCGCCGAGGGCATCAAGGTCAAGGTTGGCGGTCGGCTGAACGGCGCGGAAATCGCGCGTTCGGAGTGGTATCACGAAGGGCGGGTGCCATTGCATACGTTCCGCGCGGACATTGACTACGGATTTGCGGAGGCACATACGACCTATGGCGTCATCGGCGTCAAAGTGTGGATCTTCAAGGGCGAAATCTTTGACAAGCCCGACCTGGAAACTGCCGACGAGAAAGAAAAGGCAGCCGGCGGCGCGCGTTAAGGGATAGCGAAAATGTTACAGCCAAAACGAACCAAGTTTCGCAAACAGATGAAGGGACGCAATCGTGGCCTGGCGCTTCGTGGTAGCACGGTTGCCTTTGGTGAGTTCGGCTTGAAAGCCACGGAACGTGGTCGCCTGACGGCACGCCAGATTGAGGCAGCCCGTCGTGCTATGACCCGTCACATAAAACGTGGCGGCAAGATCTGGATTCGCGTGTTTCCGGACAAACCGATTACAAAAAAGCCCCTCGAAGTTCGACAGGGCAAGGGTAAGGGTAACGTCGAGTACTGGGTCTGCCAGATTCAGCCGGGACGTGTCCTGTATGAGATGGAAGGTGTGTCAGAGGATGTCGCGCGTGAGGCGTTTCGCCTGGCCGCGGCCAAGCTGCCTTTCCAGACCACTTTTGCAGTACGGCAGGTGATGTGATGAAGGCCGATGACCTGAGAGCAATGTCGCCCGATGACCTGAACAAGGAACTCTTGAGCCTGCGGCGCGAGCAGTTCAATCTCCGCATGCAGCGAGGTACAGGCCAAATGGCGCGGCCACACGAGTACAGTCGGGTCAGGAAAGGCATTGCGCGAGTGAAGACCATTATGGGCGAGCTTAAGCAGACGAGTACAAGCGAATGAGCGAAGACGCAAAACAAGTTGTGGAAAGAGGCCGGCGTTCGGTTACCGGCCGTGTCGTCAGCGATAAGATGGACAAAACGATTTCTGTTTCCATCGAACGGCTGATTAAGCATCCCGCGTACGGCAAGTACATACGTCGCACGACCAAGGTGCTTGCACACGATGAGAGCAACGAGTGTAAAGCTGGTGACAAGGTAACGATCAGCGAGTGCAGGCCCATGTCCAAGAATAAAGCGTGGCAGGTTGTAAATATTGTTGAGCGTGCGTCCGAGCAGTAAGGGCGAGCGCAAATAGCATTGATGAAGAGTTTGAGTAGCAGGTTAGAGCCATGATTCAGATGCAAACAGTTCTTGACGTGGCTGACAATTCGGGCGCAAGACGCATTATGTGCATCAAGGTGCTTGGTGGCTCGAAGCGGCGCTATGCCGGGGTCGGTGATGTCATCAAGGTTACCGTGAAGGATGCGATTCCTCGCGGAAAAGTGAAGAAAGGCGAGATTTATAACGCTGTAGTTGTACGAACCCGCAAAGGTGTGCGGCGCAAAGACGGATCGTTGATTCGCTTCGACGGTAACGCGGCAGTGCTCTTGAATGCACGTCTCGAACCCATCGGCACTCGCATTTTTGGCCCGGTTACACGTGAACTGAGAACGAGCCGGTTTATGAAAATAATTTCGCTCGCCCCTGAAGTATTGTAGAAGCGAGCGACAGGAAGAACGATTAAGCATCGTAGGAGCGGCTTCAGCCCCGATAGCGGTGACAGGAATAACACAAAGGTATGAACAAGATCAGAAAAGGCGACGAAGTCGTAGTGATAACCGGCAAGGACAAAGGCCGTCGTGGCACTGTCCTGCGGATATTCGACGATGAGCGCGTGCTGATTGAAGGTATCAACATCGCAAAGAAACATCAGAAGCCGAATCCGAACATGGGTATTCAGGGTGGCATCATCGATCGCGAAATGCCGTTGGATATCTCAAACGTACTGGCATTTAACCCGAAGTCAAAAAAGGGTGATCGCGTAGGAATTCGCGTTAACGATGATGGTACAAAAGAACGAATTTTCCGCTCATCCGGTGAAACAGTAGATATTTAAAAAATGTCAAGACTACAGGAACAATACCAAAACGAATTGCGCGGCCAGATCATGCAAAAGCTGGGCCTGAAAAACACAATGGAAGTGCCGCGCATCACGAAGATTACGCTGAACATGGGCGTAGGTGAGGCTGTGACCGACAAGAAGGTGCTCGACAATGCAATGGCCGACCTGGAGAAAATCGCTGGGCAGAAGCCGAAAATCACACGGGCCCGCAAGTCCGTTGCGACATTCAAGATTCGTGATGATTACAAGATCGGCTGCATGGTCACGCTGCGTCGTGAGCGTATGTACGAGTTTCTCGACCGTCTTGTCAATATCGCGATACCGCGTGTTCGCGACTTTCGTGGGCTCAATCCGAAGGCGTTTGACAGGCAGGGTAATTACAGCATTGGCGTTTCCGAGCAAATCATCTTCCCGGAAATCGAATATGACCAGATTGATGCGATTCGTGGAATGGATATCACTATAACGACCACGGCGCGTAATCCTGAGGAAGGACATGCGCTTCTCGAGGCGTTCAACTTTCCTTTCAAAAAACAAGACAGGGCATCGTAGGAACGGTTTTTTGTACAGGACGTACTTATGTCGCAGAGGACATGGATGTCCGAGAGCGACGAAGCCGCGATAGCGAAGACAGGACGAAAGTATGGCAAAGAAGTCGATGATTGAGCGCGAACTAAAGCGGGCAAAACTCGTTGAGCGCTATGCCGCAAAGCGTAAGGCGATCAAGGAAGTTATTCGCAACGTGAATTCATCTGATGAAGACAGGCTGGCGGCGCAGGCAAAGCTGAACGCGTTGCCACGTGATTCCAGTCCTTCGAGGAAGCGTAGCCGGTGTGCGATCACAGGTCGCCCGCGTGGTGTTTATCGTAAATTTGGCCTCGGCCGTAACAAGCTCAGGGAAGCCGCGATGAGAGGCGAAATTCCGGGGCTCAAGAAGGCCAGCTGGTAGGTAGCAGGCGGAGCAGAATTATGAGTATGACCGATCCGATTTCCGACATGCTGACACGAATTCGTAATGGCCAGAAGGCGCGGAAAGTGAGCGTTTCCATGCCGGCATCGACTGTAAAGGTCGCCGTCGCTAATGTCCTGAAAGACGAGGGCTACATTACGGACTTTGAAGCATCAGGCGAGGGCGCAGAAAAAACACTTAGCGTCGAATTGAAATATTTCGAGGGCACGCCGGTAATTGAAACAGTGCAGCGTGTCAGCAAGCCGGGCTTGCGAGTTTATAGCGGCAAGGATGATCTGCCGAAAGTGTTGGGTGGCCTCGGCATTGCCATTGTGTCGACATCTGCGGGCGTCATGAGCGACCGCCAGGCACGTAAACAGGGTATTGGTGGTGAGGTTATCTGTGTCGTTTCCTAACGACGGATAGTCACCGGGAATCGACGAGTCACGATTATGTCCAGAGTTGCTAAAGCACCAGTTGAAATGCCACAGGGTGTCGAGTTCAAGCAGTCAGGTACGGTTATTTCCATAACAGGCGGTAACGGTACGTTGTCCATGGAGCTGAACTCGGAAGTCGAGCTGACCCAGGAAGACGATGCGATCATGGTGAAGCCGCGATCGGGTTCACGATTTTCGACAGCAATTGCCGGTACGACCCGGGCATTGCTGGCCAACATGGTTGAAGGCGTCACCAGGGGATTCGAGAAAAAGCTCGAACTCAAAGGCATTGGATATCGCGCAATAATCGAAGGAAAGAAACTAAATCTGACACTCGGATTTTCGCACCCGGTGGTGTTCGAGATACCCGAGGGCGTTACGGTTGAGACCCCGAGTCAGACCGAAGTTACCGTCAAGGGCAATGATAAGCAGAAGGTTGGCCAGGTGGCCGCCGAGATTCGCCGATTCCGTCCGCCGGAACCATACAAGGGCAAGGGTATCCGCTATGCCGATGAGCGCGTAGTGATCAAGGAAGCCAAGAAGCAGTAGCAGGTTCGACTATGAGACTGAACAAGAAACAAAATCGATTGCGCCGCGCAAGAAAAGCGCGTGCAAAAATCGCAGAACTGGCGGTGAATCGCCTGAGCATTCATCGCACACCGCGTCATATTTACGCGCAGATCATTGCGCCTGATGGTTGCACGGTGCTGGCTGCTGCCTCAACGCTGGAAAAAGATGTCAGGAAGGGCATGAAGGGCAGTGGCAACGTTGCCGCGGCAACGATCGTTGGTGCCCGCATTGCTGAAAAGGCAAAATCGGCGGGAATCGATACGGTTGCATTTGATCGTTCGGGTTTTCGTTATCACGGCCGTGTAAGAGCGCTGGCCGACGCTGCCCGCGAGGCGGGATTGAAATTTTAGACGGGGAATTGAGAGCAGGCGCATCGCGCCTGCCGGACCAAAATTATGGCAAGAGTTGATCAATCGCAAAGTAATGACGACTTCATTGAGAAACTGGTCGCAGTTAATCGTGTCGCAAAAGTTGTCAAAGGCGGACGCCAGTTCGGATTTACGGCATTGACAGTGGTTGGTGACGGTAACGGGCAGGTTGGTTTTGGTTATGGCAAAGCGCGCGAGGTGCCGATAGCTATCCAGAAAGCGATGCAGGCCGCCCGCAAGAACATGATCAGCATCAACCTGACCAACGAAACGTTGCATTACGCCAAGAAAGGCCGCCACGGCGCGACCTACGTGTATATGCAACCAGCCTCTGAAGGTACCGGCGTTATTGCTGGCGGCGCAATGCGCGCCGTATTTGAGTGTGCTGGTGTTCGCAACGTACTGGCGAAGAGTTATGGCTCGCGCAACCCGATCAACGTAGTGCGGGCAACCATTGGCGCGCTGCAGAATATTCACTCGCCACGGCAGATCGCCGCCAAGCGCGGCAAGAAGATCAAGGAAATTTTGGCCTGAGTATTTGCAGGCATTGAATATCAAGAGATTTGAAAGATGGCGAAGACAAAACAGTTAAAAGTGACGCTCAATAAAAGCCGGCATGGCCGGCTCAAAAGCCACAAGGCCTGTGTAGCCGGACTCGGCCTGCGCAAGATTCGCCAGAGCGTGACGGTTCTCGATACACCGGAGAACCGCGGCATGATTAACAAGGTTTCGTATCTCGTATCGGTAGAGGAAGTCTGATATGCGTCTCAACGAACTATCGCCCGGCAATGGCGCGAAAAAAGAGGGTAAGCGGTTCGGACGTGGTCATTCGGCCGGCCAGGGCAAGACCTGCGGTCGTGGTCAGAAGGGCCAGCACTCACGATCGGGCGGCTACCACAAGGTCGGCTTCGAAGGCGGCCAGATGCCGTTGCAGCGACGCCTGCCGAAGGTTGGCTTCAACTCGCGCATGGCTCGCTACTCCGCGGAGCTTCGATTGCACGAACTGGAGCTGCCCGGAGACGACGTAATCGACATCGAGAGCTTGAAGAAAGCTGATTTGGTACCCGCTCAAACGGTCAAAGTGAAGGTCATCAAGTCAGGCGAGATCAAGAAGGCGGTCAAGATCAAGGGTCTTGCCGTGACCAAGGGTGCGCGGGATGCCATTGAGGCGGCTGGCGGCAGCATCGAGTAACTGACAGGAAGAACGGTTAGACATCGTAGGAGCCCTTCCTAAGCGCGCGATCGACAGGAAGAATGACTAGGCATAATAGGAGCCCGCCCCAGCGGGCGATAGCAGATTTAGAGAGATAAGTGTGGCAAAACGCCTAACAATGAATCCGGCGGATGCTGCCAAATCAGGCAGCAAATTCGGCGAGCTGAAAACGCGCATCCTGTTCCTGGTGGGAGCATTGATCGTGTTTCGCGCTGGCACGTATATTCCCGTGCCCGGCGTAGATCCGGCTGCGCTGGCTTCGTTCTTCGATCAACAGGCTGGCAACATGTTGGCGCTGTTCAACCTGTTTTCGGGTGGCGCGTTGTCGCGCTTCGGGATTTTTGCACTCGGCATCATGCCGTACATTTCATCGTCAATCATCATGCAGATGGCAAGCATGATCGTACCGAGCTTGCAGGTGCTTAGGAAAGAGGGCGAATCGGGCCGCCGCAAGATTACGCAATACACACGCTATGGCACGGTCGGGCTGTCGGCGTTCCAGTCCGTTGCTGCAGCATCCTGGTTGCAGAGCCAACCGGGTGTCGTTGTCAATCCGGGGTCGGCATTCCTGGTCACGGCATGCATTACGCTCGTAACCGGCACGATGTTCCTGATGTGGCTTGGTGAGCAGATCACCGAGCGAGGCATCGGTAATGGCATCTCGATGATCATCCTGGCCGGTATCGTTGCAGGCTTGCCGGCAGGCGTTGCCGGTACTGCGGAACTGGTTCGCACTGGCGAGATGTCGTCCGCGACTGCAATCTTGTTGTTGCTGGGCACCATCGCTGCGACGATTTTCGTGGTTTATATGGAGCGGGCGCAGCGCCGCATTACGGTGAACTACGCGAGAAGGCAGCAAGGGCGAAAGATGTATGCGGCACAAAGCACGCATCTGCCGTTCAAAATTAATATGTCGGGCGTAATACCTCCGATTTTCGCTTCGAGCATCCTGATGTTCCCGGCAACGATTGCGCAGTTCTTCGGGCAGTCGGCAAATCCGAGCGCGGTGCAGAGTGCACTGCAGACCATTGGTGCCAACCTCGGACCAGGGCAGCCAATTTACGTCATCCTGTACGCAGCAATGATCATATTCTTCTGCTTCTTCTATACAGCGCTGGTTTTTAACGCTAAAGATACGGCTGACAATCTGAAGCGTTCGGGTGCTTTTGTTCCGGGAATCCGGCCCGGCGCCCAGACTGCTGAGTACATCGACCGTGTGTTAACACGACTGACATTCTGGGGCGCGCTTTATATCGCCGGTGTCTGTCTTTTGCCGGAAATATTCCGGATGTTCTACCCGAGTGTACCGTTCAATTTTGGCGGCACCTCATTGTTGATACTTGTCGTCGTATCGATGGACTTCATGTCGCAATTGCAGGCTCATGCAATGAGCCGTCAGTACGAGGGCATGATGCAGAAGGCCAATTTGCGCAACTATGGACGCAGTGGCTCCATACGGTAGAGAAATTGAATTTAAGTTGTGTAATGACGTTGACACGCAAGGCTGCTGATTCGTCAGCTATTTTTGGAGAAGGCTCATGAAAGTCAGAGCTTCGGTTAGAAAAATGTGCAGAAACTGCAAGATAATTCGGCGTAAGGGCGTTGTCCGGGTGATTTGTACTGACAAACGTCATAAGCAGCGCCAGGGCTAAGAAAACTAGGAAAGGTGTAAAGTGGCTCGAATAGCAGGCATAAACATTCCGTTGAACAAGCACATCGTGATTGGGCTGACGTCTATCTTTGGCATCGGCACCTCGCGAGCCAGGCAGATCTGCGCTGCGGCCGGCATTAAACCGGAATTGGCAGTAAAGGATCTGGCGGAGCCCGAAGTTGCCAATCTGCGAACGGCTGTCGCCAATTTTACTGTCGAGGGTGACCTCCGGCGCGAAACCTCGATGAACATAAAACGCCTGATGGATCTTGGCTGTTATCGCGGTATCCGGCATAGACGTGGTCTTCCATTACGCGGCCAACGCACGCGTACGAATGCGCGCACCCGAAAGGGCCCGCGTAGACCAATTAAGCGATAAGGAATTCGGATTAATCCCTTCGCTCAATGGGAGTGGAACGCGATTGGAACAAAGGACTTGAGGTCGCGAATTACTGGAAAGATATTTTTGAAGATTAGGCGATGACTATTAATTCTGTCGACGTGCTAATTGAAGAGAGAAACTAGGAGCCCAACGTGGCAGAACCAAAGAAAAAGAAGGTCAAAAAACATGTAGTGGACGCTATCGCGCACATTCATGCTTCCTTCAACAACACGATCATTACGATCACCGATCGCCAGGGAAATACACTTGCCTGGGCGACCGCCGGTGGCTGTGGTTTTCGTGGTTCACGTAAGTCGACTCCGTTTGCCGCGCAGGTAGCTTCCGAGAAAGCTGGCCGTTCGGCTCTCGAATTTGGCGTGAAGAATGTAGACGTTCGTGTTCGGGGACCGGGGCCGGGCAGAGAATCTGCTGTGCGCGCACTGAATGCCCTTGGATTTCGTATTCAAAATATAGAGGACGTGACACCTATCCCTCATAACGGCTGTCGTCCGCCTAAAAAACGCCGTGTATAGAGACTAAATTAATGGCAAGATATCTTGGACCAAAGTGTAAACTGTCCCGCCGCGAAGGTACGGACCTGTTTTTGAAGAGTGGCATAAGGCCGCTCGAATCGAAGTGCAAACTGGACGTGCCGCCAGGTGGCGCAGCACAGCGTCGTCCGCGTTTGTCGGACTACGGAACACAGCTTCGTGAAAAGCAGAAACTCCGTCGCATGTATGGCGTGCTTGAACGGCAGTTCCGGAATTACTACAAAAAAGCCGCCCGATTAAAAGGATCAACTGGTGAAAACCTGTTGCGACTTTTGGAAGGGCGTCTTGATAATGTTGTCTATCGCATGGGCTTTGCGTCGACGCGCGCAGAGGCGCGTCAGCTCGTTAGCCACAAAGGCATTGCCGTGAATGGCAAGTTAGTCAACATTCCTTCTCTTCAGGTGAGCGCTGGCGATGCAATTGGCGTTCGTGAAAAAGCAAGAAAGCAACTTCGCATTCAAAGTGCTTTGGAAATTGCGACCCAGATCGGTCTGCCGGATTGGGTTGATGTGGATGCGAAGAAGATGGCAGGCACTTTGAAATCGCTGCCGGATCGGGAAGACATCCTTCCGGATATCAATGAAAACCTCGTCGTTGAACTGTATTCGAAATAGTCAGGAGTTACACCCATGCAGGAATCTGTAAACGAATTTCTGAAACCGCGTGTTGTGAAAGTTTTACCAGTTACTGAACTTCACGCAAAGGTCACTATAGAGCCATTTGAGCGCGGTTACGGCCACACGCTTGGCAATGCATTGCGCCGCATTCTGCTTTCATCGATGCCGGGTGCTGCAATCGTGGAGGCCGAGATCGAAGGCGTTCTGCACGAGTACACCAGCATTGAGGGAGTCCAGGAAGATGTTGTCGATATCCTTCTGAACCTGAAGCAGGTCGCGGTCCGCATGCATACGCGTGATACAGCGGAACTCAGAGTCTCGAAGAGAGGACCGGGTGCTGTGACAGGCGCTGATATTCAACTCGACCATGATGTTGAGATCATGAATCCGGACATAGTTATCGCCAACCTGACCAAGGATGGCGAGTTGAACATGTTACTGAAGGTGGAGCGCGGCCGGGGATATCGCCCGGCGACACAACGCCCGGCCTTTGAAGAGCAGACTGGTCCGATCGGCCGACTGCAACTCGATGCCTCGTTTAGTCCGGTAAACCGGGTTACTTACGACGTTGAATCTGCGCGCGTAGAGCAGCGCACGGACCTCGACAAGCTGATTATCGATATCGAAACCAACGGTACTATCGATCCGGAAGAAGCGATTCGCAGGGCTGGCAGCATACTGAAAGACCAGCTGTCCGTATTCGTCGATTTGCAGGGCAAAGAGGAAGGCTCCGGCGCCATGGCCGAGAATCAGATTGATCCGATTCTGTTGCGCCCGGTTGACGAACTCGAACTTACCGTTCGTTCCGCAAACTGCCTAAAGGCAGAAAACATCATGTACATCGGCGATCTCGTTCAGCGCACCGAGGTAGAACTTCTTAGAACTCCGAACCTTGGCAAGAAGTCACTGACTGAAATCAAGGAAGTGCTGGAAGGTCACGGTCTTGGACTCGGTATGCGTCTGGAAAACTGGCCGCCTGCCAGCTTACGTCCGGAACACGAGCTCGAAATTTAATATTCAGGATCAAAGATCATGCGTCATAGAAAATCCGGTCGCAAACTCGGCCGCAACAGCTCACATCGCAAGGCCATGTTCCGTAACATGGCGACATCGCTGGTGCGTCACGAAACGATCAGGACCACCGTACCCAAAGCCAAGGAATTGCGCAGGGTCGTCGAACCGCTGATCACGCTCGCAAAGGTAGATGGGGTTGCAAACCGCCGTCTCGCCTTTAGTCGCCTGCGCGACAAGGAAGCGGTCGGAAAGTTGTTCAGTGATCTTGGGCCGCGTTTCAAGGATCGCCCCGGCGGATACCTGAGAATTCTGAAGACTGGCCCAAGACCAGGTGATGCAGCGCCCATGGCGATTGTACAACTGGTTGATGGACCGGTTGACGGAGAGGCAGAAGCCGCGCCGGCGGAAGAATAATCTCTCACCAACAAGAATATAGAAGGCGGGCTTTATGCCCGCCCTTTTTTTGCGGATTTAGCCGCAAAAGCAGTTTGACATAAATATTCTGCACCTCCCTCCATGGGTCGTGTCGCCCATATGCCGATCAAAAAAACTGGTCGACTTCATCGATTCAGGCTGCCAGGAGAACTATAACTTATTGAATTTAGGACAGAAAAATCCCTGTTCGCCGTGATGTGAGGCCCCTCACAGCGTTACCATTGCAATCTGACTACAGTGAGCAGAGTTTGCGGGAGCCGAGGGCAAAGCGATTAGCAAGGACCAGAAATTTGCAGAGTGCGTAATTCTGGATAAGGAGACATTTGATCCGGACGCCGTATTCCTGGAAGACATTGTCGATGACGAAGTATTGCCCCGACTCAGTCTTGCTGTCGATGGGTTGACCACGCCGACCGACGGTGCCGCCGGCAACCTGGAAATGCCCTCTGAGGATACCGCCGCCAATCAGATCATCAAGCCTTCGACGACCATGCCGGTCGCAATCCTGGATCCAGAGCAGCTCGAGGTCTATGGCTGGGAGTCTTCTTTATGGCGCAAGATTCGTGGTTACCTGGGATTTTAATTGATCCTGGATTTTCGCCGCCGGGGCCTTCCTGAAGATCAATCCGCACCGGTCAATTCGCACGGTAAAAGGCAGGCAGGCGGATTGGGCGCAAGATTCGTGGTTACCTGGGAGTCTAAGGTACAAATGAATAGCTAGAAATGGGCTCCAGTTGAGGGCCCTTTTTTTCGCCCGCCCCAGCGGGCGATGTTCTTTTCACCGTAATGTTCTTCGACTAAACTGATCCAATGGACAATAACTTCAAAGACAAAACCGTCATCATCACCGGGGGATCCCTTGGAGTAGGTGCGGCGACCGCGGTCAGGTTTGCAGATGCGGGCGCCAACCTCGTACTCGTCGCTCGCAGCAAGAAGAACCTCGAACGCATGGCAGAAAAACTTCGGCCAAAAACCCGGGTCGAGACTGTCTCGATGGATGTAACTGACACGACTGCCTGCATGAATCTGTTTAAGAAAGCGGAGTTCGAATTTGGCGGAATTCATATACTGGTAAATAACGCCGGATTCCATGAACGCGGCCCTGCGGAAAATGTTGCGGCTGATGATCTCGGCAAGATAATTGACGTGAATCTCAAGGCTCCAGTAATCCTGAGCCGCCTGGCGATACCGTATCTCCGGAAGTCCGGTGGTGGTGCGATTATCAATGTCGGGTCACTCGCCGGAAGAACGCCGGTTCCGGGCGCTGCGACCTATTCCGCCAGCAAGGCGGGATTGCGTGCCTTTACCCTGTCGCTGGCAGACGAACTCAGGGAAGCGCAAATCAAGGTGGCTGTTTTGTCTCCAGGACCAATCGATACCGGCTTCATCATGTCGAATATCGAAAACGTTAGCGATTTGACGTTTTCACAGCCAATTTGCACGGCTGACGAGGTCGCCGATGAGATCATGAAGCTCTGCTTCAACGACAAACGTGAGCGGTCCATGCCACCGATAAGCGGTTTTTTGACAACAATGACCTATCTGTTCCCCGGCTTTGGCCGTATGATGCGCCCCTTACTCGAAAGTCGGGGCCGGCGCGTGAAGCGGAAACTCATAGCGCAAAAGCGTGCGGCACAGGAGATAGCCAGTGGCTGACGAGCTGCAGATAATCCCGGGAATCGGGCCCAGCATGGCACGGGATCTGCGGGATCTGGGCATATTCGAGGTGACGGATCTGCAGGGGCAGGATCCGGAGATGATGTACAAACGCCTGTGCCTGATGCATGGCATGCACATTGATCGCTGTGTTCTGTACGTGTTCCGTTGCGCCGTCTATTTTGCCTCGGCAGATGAGCACGATCCCGAGCTGCTCAAATGGTGGAACTGGACGGAGGAGGGTGGCAAGGTTCATTAGGCCTCGCCGGACCATTCCGACATGCCTGAAAAACTCAATGAAGAAGAGATTGGTGCAGGCCTCAATGAACTGCCTGGCTGGTCACTTGAAAACGATAAACTCAGACGCGAATTCAAGTTCGGAAACTTCGTCGAAGCGTTCGGTTTCATGACCAGCGCGGCCATCGAATCGGAAAAAATGAATCACCATCCCGAATGGTGCAACGTCTACAATAAGGTCATTGTCGACCTGACGACACATAGCGCCGGTGGAATCACTGAACTGGATTTCGATCTTGCCAGGAAAATGAACAGTCTGGCCGAAAAGTAAATCACCCACCCCAGCGGGCGACTCAGCTCAAGCCGCAAACGCATCCCGCGTCAGATTTTCACAACCATCCGCCAGCACCCGCACATTGTCTTCGATGCGAATGCCGCCATACGGTCTTAACCAGTCAAGCCGTTCCTGATTGACCATTGCATGTCCTGGCGTGCCAGCAAGATTTTCCTGCAATATGTCGATTACGTACAGACCGGGCTCGATCGTCAGCACCTGATTGACTTCAAGTTGCCTGGTCAATCGCAGAAGCGGATGTCCGCTTGGCGGATCGATCGTTGTTCCCTGGTCGTCGCCCTGATGTCCACCGACGTCGTGCACCTGGATGCCGAGCAGATGCCCCAGTCCATGTGGATAAAATGCCGACGTGACACCCGCTTCGATCAAGGCGTCGGCGCTGCCTTTTGCCACCCCGATTTCTGCCAGAAGCTCCGCGATTTTTCGGTGGCAGAAAATATGAAGTTCTGAAAAGTCGAGCCCCGCTTTCACCTCGGCCACGAGTTGCTGCTGCAGTTCATCGAAGCGCTCGACGAGATCTGCGAATTCCCCGGACTCTTTTGCATAGGTTCGGGTAATGTCGCTGGCATATCCGCATATTCCGGCACCGGCGTCAATCAGGAACGAACGTAATTCTGCAGGCTTCTCCCGCGATCGATGCTGATAATGGAGAACGGCGCCGTTCTCGTTCAATGCAATGATGTTACCGTAGGGCAGTTCGTAATCCGTGTGTTTAACCGCGCGGCAGTAATCAAGGTGAATGTCGTATTCTGATTTTCCTGCCCGGAATGCTTTCTCCGCAGCAGCATGCCCCTTGACTCCGCGTCGTGATGCGCCGCGCATGCACTCAAGCTCGTAGGCAGTTTTTACGCCGCGCCCGTAGTGCAGCATGTTGAGCGCGCTTGAGGGGTTGATGCGGTCTATGCCAAAGGCGTGTACCGGATCGTCGATCTCGCCTATCAATATACACTTGCTGGAATCCTCAGGTAGATGCCGGGCAACGTCTTCGTGCGTGTGCACGACGCGAATCTCAAACTGATCGACCCAGTATCCTTCCGGGTTCGCCGGCGGCAGATGCCAGAAGTCCTTCTCCTGGCAATAGACCAGCACCGGGATTTCCCCCGGCGTGTGGATCACGTAGCAGTAAGGAATCTGTGTGAGCGGCAGCCAGCCGACGAAATGCGGATTGGGTTTGAAAGGATAGTCATAGTCATCCAGGAACACGGCCCGCGGTGCACCCGAAAAAATGACCGCGTGGCTGGCGCCTGCGCGCTCGAGTGCCTGGTCGTGGCGTGATTTGATAGTCTGGATGTGGTCCGGATAAAGCGAGCCGAGAACGGCCTCGTCGACGTACGGCGTATTGCTCATTTGGCCATCATAACCGGATTCCGGAAGCGGCGTGAATCTTGCGGAAACGCCCTGCAGTGCCGGATTAGGAGTTTCAATCCACGCGTAAACTAGGCATCATTTACGGTTTTCCAGAGTGGCTCGGAGATATGTATGAATCGTGTAGTTTCGTTAGTGCTGGGGCTAATGGCTAGTCTTACGACAGTTGCGCAGGGGTTTGACCGGGTAACGGGCGAGCCGTTTGCGTCGCGCTCCGAGGTCATCGCAATACAGGGCATGGCTGCCACCAGCCAGCCATTGGCGACCCAGGTGGCACTCGATATTCTGAAGGCGGGCGGCAGCGCTGTGGATGCTGCAATCGCCGCAAACGCGACGCTCGGATTGATGGAACCGACCGCCTGTGGCATCGGTGGAGACCTGTTTGCGATCGTGTGGGACGCTGAGAAAGGCGAACTGACCGGTCTCAATGCCTCCGGTCGTTCGCCGGAATCGCTGACTCTTCAGCACTTCAGAGACTTAGGGCTCAAGGGCATCCCGTATCTCGGGCCGCTCACTGTCAGCGTACCGGGCGCCGTAGACGGCTGGTATGAATTGCACGAGCGCTATGGTCGACTGCCGATGGCCGACCTGCTGGCGCCGGCGATTAGTTATGCGGAACAGGGGTTCCCCGTCACCCAGTTTATTGCGAACCTGTGGGAGGAAAACGTCGAGTCCCGGCAAGAGTTTGCAGGCGTGAAGGAGATCTACATGCCTGGCGGTGCTGCACCGAAGACCGGCGATATATTCAGGAATCCGAATCTAGCCAACACCTACAAGAAGATTGCCGCAGGCGGCAGGGACGCTTTTTACAAAGGTGACATCGCCAAAACAATTGACGCCTACATGGCCGAGCACGGCGGGTTCCTGACAGTCGAAGATCTCGCCAAGCATACGTCGGAATGGGTGACGCCGCTGGCCATCAACTATCGGGGCTACGACGTGTACGAACTCCCGCCTAATGGGCAGGGCATTGTCGCGTTGCAAATGCTGAACATCCTCGAAGGTTATGATCTGAGAAGCATGGGCTTTGGCAGTGCACAATATTTGCATACGCTGATTGAGTCCAAGAAAGTCGCTTATGAAGATCGTGCCAAATATTATGCCGACCCGGATTTCTACAATGCGCCGATCGATATGCTGCTGTCCAGGGAATACGCCGCCGAACGCCGCCAGTTGATCTCTGACGACAAAGCTGCAACGACCTATCCGCCCGGAGACGCTAAACTCGAAACAGGTGACACGATTTACCTGACAGTTGCGGATACGGACGGCAACATGATTTCGTTGATCCAGTCTAACTATGGCGACCTCGGCTCCGGCATGACACCCGAAGAGCTGGGCTTCCAGCTGCAAAACCGCGGTCAGTTGTTCAGTCTCGAAGACGGACACGCCAACATTTACGAACCTGGCAAACGGCCGTTCCACACCATCATCCCGGCGTTCGTCATGAAGGACGGCAAGCCCTGGCTCAGCTTCGGCGTGATGGGCGGCTCGATGCAGCCCCAGGCGCATGCACAGATTCTCATCAACCTGATCGACTTCGATATGAACCTGCAGGAAGCAGGCGATGCGGCGCGTATGCGCCACAGCGGCTCGTCACAACCGACCGACGAGATAATGACCGATGGCGGCACCGTGTACCTGGAAAGCGGCATCCCGGAGAGCGTCCGTGAGGAACTGAAGGCAATGGGTCACAATATCGCGACCCGGAGAATCGCCTATGGCGGCTACCAGGCAATCCTCAGAAATGACGTGCAAGGTGTCTACTACGGCGCATCCGAATCCCGCAAGGACGGACAGGCAGCCGGATACTAGGCAATGACCCAGGACATTTATCTCACCGGTATTACAACGACCGGCACACCCCATATCGGCAATTATGTGGGCGCCATCCGACCCGGTATCGCGGCGAGCAAGGATCCGTCCAAGAAAAACTATTATTTCCTTGCCGACTATCATGCGCTTGCCAAGGCCGAAGACCCGGATCGCGTTCACCAGTCGTCACTGGAAATAGCCGCATCGTGGCTGGCACTTGGGCTGGACACTGACAATGCCGTCTTCTACCGGCAATCCGATATCGATGAGATCCTGCACCTGACCTGGATCCTGACCAGCGCGACAGCCAAAGGCCTGATGAACCGTGCTCACTCGTACAAGGCCGTCGTGCAGGCCAACGTAGAAAGCGGCACCAGGGACCCGGACAAGGGCATCATGATGGCGCTCTATAGCTATCCCGTCCTGATGGCGGCCGACATCCTGATGTTCAAATCGACCAAGATTCCTGTCGGTCGCGATCAGAAACAGCATGTCGAGATGACGCGCGATATCGCCCAGCGATTCAATCACCGTTATGGCGATATTCTCGTGATTCCCGATGCTGTCATCAGCGATGACATTGCGATGCTGACCGGTCTCGATGGCCGCAAGATGAGCAAGAGCTATAACAACATCATCCCGCTCTTCGCCGACGAAAAGAAACTTCGCAAGCTCATCATGAAGATCAAGACCAACAGCCAGGAACCAGGTGAGCCGAAGGATACTGAAGGCTCAACGCTGTTTGACATCTACAAAGCGTTTGCGACGGAAGGCGAAGTAAGAGACATGGAAAAACGCTACGCTGACGGCATCGCCTGGGGCGAGATGAAGCAAGTGCTGTTCGAATACATCAATGAACACATCAAGCCGGCGCGTCAGGAATATCAGCGACTGATCAATGACCCGGCCATAGTGGAACAGGAACTATTAAAAGGCGCCGCAAAGGCCAGGGAAGTATCTGTCCCGTTCCTCGCAGAAATCCGCTACGCAATCGGCATAAGAAAACTCGGCTGATGCGATGAGCAAGGTTAACATGGCCGACAAGTTCAGAAAGTTTGAAGATCTGATGAGATAATTGTATTTGGCGATTGGGCTTTCGGTCGAGGCAAATACGAAGGACGAAGCAGGCCGAAGAGTGATGGTGCAGAATCTGAGGACCGATCGAATTTCTCTGAATTGTGGCGCCAAGATTCCAGTGGCTCGTGGAGAATCGCCAGAGATATGTGGAATAATGGTGATGACGTCGAATTGGTCGCTCGTAATTGTTCAGGAGCGTTGTCACATGCCGCCTGACAAAGTGCTGCACTGGTCGCCTGCGGTGATTGTCACGTGTCTTGCGTTGGGGCGACACGAGCCCCG
>Ga0209997_10000134_pt1 | contig 21486 bp, 20 predicted proteins | sample CR04metaG_FD_182079 | JGI IMG/M metagenome (GOLD analysis project Ga0209997, IMG submission 182079) | Deep subsurface microbial communities from Mariana Trench to uncover new lineages of life (NeLLi) - CR04 metaG (SPAdes) (version 2) | ecosystem: Environmental > Aquatic > Marine > Ocean trench...
GACGGTTTCCATCGGCGAAGGATGGCCCTGGAGTTGACGCCGGGCCGATTCCGTCAACCGGTCCAGCGTTTGTTTCAAAGGCCCGGTGTCCAGCGCCGGGTCCCAATGGCGCGAAATCAGCAGGAGCGTTTCCGTCAGGTCGATTTTTTCTTCCGGCAGGGCCAGGGTGGCGACCAGTTCCTCCTGAATGGATATGGTGGAGACGCCGGCTTGGAGGGTTCCCGATACCGCCGGGAGGAGTCCCAGAACTCCGATAAACCAGACCAGGCATCCTGCGCGAAGATTCATGAAACACTCGGGGTTATAAAATTGATCGTTGACCCACGGAGGCCATTATATCAGATGGAGTTGGCCAAAAACACGGCGGGAATCCGGGTCATTCCCGGCGTACCACCCACCCCTCCCAGAACAGCATGACCGCCAGCATCAGGAACAAGAGGGTGGTCAAGGACACCCCGGTGCCGACCGATGCGGCGTTCAATGCCTGATCGGCCGGTGCGTAATCGACCTGGGCTCCGGGAAACCAGGAAGCCAAATCCATCTCGGAAATTTTACCGGGTGCGGATTCGGCCGGATCGAAATTGACCGTAAAACTGCCGATGCGCCGGGCGTCGGCGGGCAATTGTTCGGGGGCCTGCGACTCGGTGGCACCGGAAATTCCATTCCATTGATACAGTTCGTATACGCCCGGGCGGTGGGTGTCTTCGAACACCGGCGGCGATTGCGGGTTTTTGCGGGCGATCGAAACCTTGCCGCCGGGCGCCACCACCAGGAGCGGCGGATCGATGTCTTCCAGCACCAGCGGCGTGCCCACCGTGACGTCGTGCCGCGAAATGTTTTCGAGGCTCTGCGCCAGGTACTTCACCCAGCGCTGCATCCAGGGAAGGAAGGTGGGATGAATCGGAAACGCGTTCCAGTCCCGGTCCAGAGAGGAGACGTACAGGACGACCTTGCCCTCGCCGAACGCCGACTCGATCATCGCCGGGAACCGGTTGGTGAAGTGCATCGGTTCCTGGAATTTCCTTCCCCTTCGGGGCTCCAAGCTGTAGAGCGTCCGGAAGGGAATGCGCCCCATTTCGTTCCACATGTCGCGGGTGAACACTTTTAGAACCGGATGCTCGCTGGGTTGGGACAGGAGTTGGAACGGCCGGTCCTCGAGCCTCACCTGGTTGATGGATTTCAAAGTGACGGGCAACAGCAGGCCCAGTTTTTCGTTGTAGTATTTGGGGTCCACCTGGTCGCCCAGGCCGATGAACAGAGCGCCGCCCCGCAACACGAATTTTTCCAGGTCCCGTTCGAGGCCGATCTCCAGGTCCCGGACGTTGCACAGAAGAATCACCGAATAGAGTTTCAAATCCCGGTCCGAAAATTCCGAGAGGGTGGACACGGTGGGCTCGATATCGGACATCGGCGAAGCAAAGGGGTTGAGGGCCTTTTCGACATAAAACGAATCGTGCTGGTGCGCGACCCCGCGCGGGTCGCCGTCCACCACCAGCACCCTGATCTTCCGGTTGGGCTGGAAGACGAACAGACGCCGGTTGTCCGCCGTCAGGGCGTCCTCCCCGATTTCGACGGCGCCCGACACCGGTTCGCTGGTGAGTAATGGAAACGAAAACTCATGGGTGGCTTCGCCCTGTGCCGGCAGATCGACAACGCCCTCGCTCTGCCGTTTGCCGTTGACGAACAGCGTCACCGGAAGCTGCGGGATCGCCCGGTCCGGCAGCAGGTTGACGATCGTGGCCTGCACGCGGATGATCCGGCGGTCGGTGAGAAACTCCTGGTTCAGCTTGACCTTTCGCACCAGCGCCCGGTTGAGACCTGTTTGCACCTTCGAAAAGTCGATGACTTTAATCGGATACAACTTGCCTTCTTCAAAAGCGGTGGGGAATTCATCCCGGTCCCAGCCGTTCTGGTCCATATCGGTCAGGATGAAAATCCGTTTCACCTCCTGCGGCGCGGCGTTCAGCAGATCGGCCGCCTGCATGACGGCCTTGCCGATGCTGGTGGTGCGGTAAGACGCCTGCGCCGCGTTCAACCATTTCAGGATGGAGCCCGGGTCGGTGGTCCAGTCCTGCACGATGCGGGCGGGATCCGATGCCAGCACCAGACTGAAGGAATGGTTGCCGGGCATCTTTTCGATCAACTCCGACAGCGTCCGGGTGGCCCGTTGGAACAGGGTGCCGGAGTCGCTCGTTGCGGACATGCTGTAGGAGTCGTCCAGGATGAAGACATTCGCGGAAGGACGCGACATGAGAAAGTCGTCCAGCCCGCCCGACGAAAGAATGGGGTGGGCCAAAGCCAGGCATAAAAACGTGATCGCCAGACAACGCAACAGCAAAAGCAGGAGTTTGTTGGGCCGGGATTTGCGCACCGAATTTTTCTGCGCCTGTTGCAACAGATAAACCGCCGAAAACCGGAGCCGCGTCTGCTGCTGCCGCGTCAGCAAATGAATCAAAATCGGGAGCGCCAGACCCAAAAGGCCCAGCAGGAACCAGGGGGATGTGAAACTGAAATTCATATCTTCTGCAGACTTTTCCGGCGGAGCAGGTAATAACGCAGGGCCTGGTCCAGCGGTGCGGAGGTTTCCAGAAACAGATAATCGACGCCCAGGGTGGAACAGTTCTTTTGGTAAAACGTGATCTGCTCCTGAATCGCCTTTTGATACTGCTGGCGGACGTCGAACGGGTCCAGCCCCAGCGGCGGGTCGTCTTCCAGCGATTCGAAAATCAAATCGCCTTCAAACGGCAGGGTCACTTCGTCCGGATGCAGGACGTGAAACACAATCACTTCCAGTCCGCGGGATTTGAGCATCTTGAGGGTTTTGAGCACATCGTCGTCCCGCGTCAACAGGTCGGAAACCAGAACCAGCATGCCCCGTCCCGGCAAACGTTCGATCAGATCCCCCACCACTTTTTCAATCCGGGTGATGCCCTTGAACTCCATGGCCTGCAGGTCGTGCAGGATATTCTGAAAATGCGAGGGCTTGGAGCGCGGCGGAAGGTGCGCCACCACCTCGTCGTTGAACTGGGTCAGGCCCACCGCGTCAAACTGCTTTAATAACAGGTATCCCATCGCCGCCACCAGCGTGCGGGCATAATCCATTTTGTCCATGCCGGGCGATTTAGGGTCCGGCGACCGGTAGGCCATGGACCCGCTGGCGTCGAGCAGAATCGTGCATTTCAGATTGGTCGATTGCTCGAACTGCTTGACGCGGTATTTGTCCGTCTTGCCCACCACTTTCCAATCGATATGGCGGATGTCGTCGCCCGGCGAATAGTCCTTGTATTCGGCAAATTCGACGCTGGAGCCTTTATGAGGACTGCGGTGGTGGCCGGACAGCAGGCCCTCCACCAGCTGGATGGCCCGGATGCTGAGGGAGGAAATTTCCGAAAGGGTTTCCGGCCCATAGTCGAATTGTGGGTTTTCTGCCATAGCGGTTGACCGGCCGATTCGTCGGCCTATTGGACATTATGTTGCTTTCCGTGCGGCACATCAACCCCGGGCTGAAAGAAGACCTTTGCATAACTGTGCCTTGCTAAGGATAAGACCAGAATAGAATTGACCGCAGAGAGCGCAGAGTTTTTAGGTCACCCTTCAACATGCTCAGGGTGACAAAATCCCCCCGGCCCCCTTCACAAAGGGGGAGGAGAAATTTCCTCCGGGCGTTGCCCGGGTGGCGAACCGCCACGGGTAATTTTAAAACCTCGGCTGGCGAAAGCAACTTTTCGATCGCACCACTATTTTGGCAAAATTAGCTCCGGGCCTTGCCCGGCCAGGGTCACGCCGGCGCCCCATAAATGGGGCGACTACAAAATCGAATCACCCCCTTAAGGAATGGTCTCGGCTGAAAGAGGGCTCATGTGGCCGGTCGGTGGCAGGGCAGGGCGGGCCAACCGACCGGCAAGCCGGCAAAAATCAGCGGCGGCCCACCCGCCTGCCGGTATCACTGCCATAACATCTTGAAATTAAAAGGATTATAAATCAAGACTGGTCAGATTTTAAGGTTTCGTGTTACACTGAAAAACCACTTATTTGAAGTGTTTGGAGAAAACGAGTCTGTGATGAAAAAGCCCTTTAACGACCTGCCGGTCGAAGAGCTGGTCCCCCAACTGTTGTCCGAGGATGGCCGTTCGCTGGACCTCAGGCTGAAATATATCGGCGATGAAGGGTTGAAATACGTGACCCGGCAGGATTCGCTCCGGGGGCTTGAGGTGTTGAATCTGGAGCGCAACGAAATCACTCCGGAGGGTTTCCGGGCCCTGGCGGAGTCGCCGGTCATCAAAGGGCTGGTGGAACTGCATCTGGAGCGCAACCAGCTTGGAGATGAAGGGGCGCGCATGGTCGCGGAATCTTCCAACTTCTCCCATTTGAAGTATTTGAACCTTTGGAAAAATAATGTGGGGCCGGAAGGAGCCAAAGCCCTGGCCCAGTCGATCTACCTGTCCAACCTGGCGACGCTGGATCTGGCGCAAAACCGGCTGGGGGATGAAGGAGCCCGGGCCTTGTCGGAAACGTTGACGCTCTCCGACCTGAAATATATGGATGTGTATGGCAACGGGATCAGCCCCGAGGGGCAGGAATTATTGAAGAAAGCAAAGGGGTTGGGCAAGGTCCAGGATATGATCCTGGCGTAACCCCCCCCACCGATTAATTTTTTTGAGGAGGTTATCTTGGTTAAGAACTGGAGTAAAAGCGCGGTAACGGTAATGGGTTTTTTGTCGGTTTTTATATTTACATTAACCGCTAATGTTTTTTTTAATCCCGTCCCGGTCTGGGCTGGCGATCCCTCGCAACGGGACACCGCCAGTGAAACGGCGGGCGAGTCCCAGGAGGCGCAGGGCAAATTGGCCGGCGCGGCGGACAGTGTCGGTGGGTTTTTCAGCGGTATCTGGGGTTGGATCACCGGCGTCACCGAAGCCATCAATAAGATGTGGGGTATGGAAAACGGCAGTGGCGTGGCGATGGTGGTCAACGGTATGTTTTACCTTTTTCTGATTGTGGGTTTTCTGTTCGTCGGGAAAATGGTTCTCAATATTTTTACCGACGCGGTCAAAGGCAAAAACAGCGTGGATGAAAGATACCAAAAGCCCTCTTTCCGTAAAAAGTAATCTTCCGCATCGGATTGCAGGTCGGCGCGGTTCACTGCCAGCCTGAATCCGACAACCGGATGAAGGGGCCCTGGTGGCTATCGAGGAAGATTTGTACCTGCTCGAGTCCCGCCCGGTACTGCTTGCCGGCAAAAGCCTCCGCTCCCGGTCCCTGGTATCTCTGCGAAAAAATCGAAATGCGCTGGGCCGTCCGCATTTCATAATTCCTCTGGAAAAAATAGACCTCATCCTGTGAAATCCCCCGCACCGGGGGAAACCGTCCCATCCGGAATTGCAGTAGATTTAAAAACGTTTCGTCGGTGTCGCGTTTCAACGGCGGCACCAGCGTGGCCGGGGAATGCTCCAGCACAGGCCGGTCGTCGGTGATGACCGGAGCGTGGTCCAACAGCGGCACCAGCGACTGCCCGTCGGCCAGATAGAAATCCATGAAATCCAGAAAATTGTAAATCCCGATTTCCTCCGCCATGCGCCGCACCTCGCCATTTCTCATCTGTTGCTCGAAGCGGAATTTATCGAGGACATGCGGTTCGTTCGATCCCACCAGAAGCACAATGCGCGTCAGATAACTGTTCCAGACACTGGTGTGGGGGAATACCGACTGAAACGTTTTCACAATGGACCACGCATCGGTGGGTCCCACCAGGTGCAGGGGCAGCCACTGCATCATCAATCCTCCCGGATTCAACCGCCGCCGCGACTGCTCGTAAAATTCTTTGGAGTAAAGATTGTTGACTCCCGCCTGCACCGGCGACATCGGCTCCAGCGTGATCACGTCATACATCCGGTCCGTCCAGCGGATGAACCCGCGGGCGTCCTGCACCATCACATCCACGTTGTCCCGGCGGATCACGTCATGGTTCCAGGGCGCAAACCAGTGCGCCAGCGAAAGCACGTTGCGGTCGATCTCCACCCCGTCCACCGTCACTCCCGGGAAGCGCGCCACCGTGCCCAGCGTGTTGCCGGTGCCGAAGCACATCACCAGCGCCCGCTTCGGGTCGGGGTGCAGCATCATCGGCACGAATCCCATGGCCTGCATGTACGCACTGCCGCCCACCGAGCGGGATACGGTGGCGGTGCTGAACCCGTCGACGTACAGAGTCCGCGCCCCCGACCGCTTGTCCTCCACCACGCTCAAGGTGGAAAAATTTCCTTCCTTGTAGTCGAGCAGTTTCAGGTGCTCGGGCGAGGTGTTGATTTCCACCCGGGCCAGGTTGTGCTTGCCCAGTTGCCGCGCCACCGTCGACGGGGTGAACGCGGCGTAACTGCCGATGATCATTCCGGCAGACAGAGCCAGGGAGACCGCCCACTGCTTGAGGCGGTTGCCGCGATGCCAGGCCCAGGCCGCGAGGGCCAACACGATCAACACCGAATACAAAATAAACAGCGTTTTCTGGATACCCCACAACGGCACCAGCAGGAACGGCGTGAGCGCCGTTCCCAGAATGCCGCCGGTGGTATTGACGGCGTAACTGTTACCGAGCGTTCCGGTCACGCTGCCGAACAGGTTGAAATGGATGTGATTGGCCAGAGGATAGATGAGGCCGAATCCCACCGTCGGCAAAATCATGAAAACGAACGCGGCCAGCGAGCGAACCATCAACGTGCGTCCGGGAGTATTCTCCAACGAGTAAAACAACTGATCGGCTTTCAAGGTCCATTCGGTAAGAGTATCGAACACCGGAAACATCAGCAGGCAGAACAGGCCGATGGCCAGCTCCACCGCCAGGAACTTGGTCACCCAGCGCGACTGGCCCAGCAGTTTTTCCGCGATCCCACTGCCCAGCGCGATACCGAACAGAAAGGTGGCGAGAATGATGGCGAAGGAATACAGCGAACTGCCGAGGGGAAACACCAGCACGCGCGTCCACAAAATTTGACTCGCCAAAGCCACCAGCCCGGAGTACCCGAACACGATCAGCAACAGCAGGCCGAGTCCCCGTGATGGGACCGCTTCCTCGATCAGGGGGGTTTCCTTCTTGCGCTTGGAGACCGGTTCCTCAACCTCTTTTCCGGGTTGCCAGAACCAGCAGAGGAAAAATACCAGGCCGTTCAGAGCCACCGCGCTCTGGTTGGTGCCCTGGATGCCCAGAAACAGGGTTGCGAAAAACTGGGTGTACAGAACGCCGGCCACCGCGCCGAATGTGTTGAGGGCGTACAGAAACGACAGGTTGGAAAAAATATTCGCGCTTCGGGTACCGATCGACCAGCTTCCGATCACGGGCAGAGTCGCCCCCATCATGAAGGTGGCGGGAAGCATGAGCAATGTGCTCAGGATAAACTCGGTGCCGTGCCGGGTGATATCCGATCCCGACACCGGGTCGACCAGGTGCGGATACACCGCCGTCAGCCCCTGCAATAAAAAGGGAAAAGCCAGCGCGTAGAGGCCGATGGCCGCCTCCAGCTTGCCGTACAGGCGGACGAGGTTGATGTTCTCGCGCCCGGGCCTCTGCAGGTATCTGGAAATGCCCCACGCGCCCAGCGCCAATCCGGTCATGAAGGCGCACAACACCGCGCTGATGGCGTACAGGGTGCCGCCGAACACCAGCCGCAACTGCTTGATCCAGATTAGCTCATAGGTCAGGCTGGTCCATCCGGAAAGGAACAGGCAGGCGTAAGGAATGAATTTGGAAGACCACGGACGGACAAAAGGCATCGGGGAGACCGGCAACAGGTTTTCAGAATTGTCACACAGGGCGGTGGGAGGAGTCAACTTCGCCCGGTTGCAACCGGCTGGAAACGGTGGTAGCCTTTGGGGACTCAACCTTACAGCAAAGTATAGGAGGTAGAAGGCAGGGCCGTTGCACCTCGAATGTACGCTATGAAATTTCCTCAACGAGTGATATGTATTCTGCTTTTGGTTGCGGTTGGGTGGGTTCCGGCGCCCTCATTCGCCGATCCGGGTGTTGGGCAAAAGTTATTCAAGAAAAAAAACTGCGCCCTGTGCCACAACATCAACAACCCCGGGACGGTGTTCTCACCCGTGTGTCCCGGTTTGCAGGGCGTGCGGCACCGTCACAGCAAGGACTGGCTCCGCCAATGGCTGAAGGATCCCGCTGCCGTTTGGGCCACCGATGATGCGGGTGTCCGGGACATCAACGCCCGTTACTTTCGCTACCGTGGAAGCCAACCCAAACCGCGGGAAAGCTTTATGGCGACGATCATCGGCAAGGGAGTCGTGCTCACCGACGAAGAGATCAAGGTGTTGATCGAGTATCTTTGGAAACTGTAACGATTCACCGGCGGTAAGGCCCGCTGTTCCCATTCTTATCTATTGGAGTCACGCGCATGTTTAAACCCTCAGGCTGGATTTTCGGAATTGTTTTTCTTTCATGTTTGACCTTCAGCGCTGCCGGCTGGGCGCAGCCTCCTGCGGGCGGCGAGGACCTCACCGAGGACATGAACATCCCCCGGGTGGTGGCCAAGGTCAACGGCGTCGAACTGCGCTCCGGCTACATTCGCTTCCGGTTGAACCTGGATATGCGCCGCATGGGACAAAACCTGAACGCCCGGCAGAAATCCCAAATAGCCGGGGCCATCATCGAAAAGGAAATCGTGCGGGAGCTCATGTACCAGGAAGGCCGGACCAAAGGCCAGGGCGTGTCTCCGGCCACGGTTGAAAAGGAGTTTCAGGAATTCAAGCAATCCTATGGCTCGGAAAACGAGTTTCAAAAGGCCCTGGAAGAACGCGGCATCTCGGAAGCCGAGCTGAAAAAAGGCATCGAGGTGGACCTCATCGCCAAGAACCTGCTCGATGAACGGGTCAAGGGGAAAGTGCACGTGACCGACACCCAGGTCAAAAAGTTTTACGAGGACAAGTATGAAAGTTTCAAGCGTCCCGAAGCCTTCCGGGTGCGACATATTTTTATCGCGTATGTTCCCTTTGAAGTCGTGCAGGACACTCCGCACGAGGAGATGAAGGAAAAAGCCGACGCTTACCGTGTGGCTTCCAGAAAAAAAATCGACGAAGTGGTTGCGAAAGTCCAGGCCGGGGACCGATTCGAAGACCTGGCCAAACTGTACTCCGATGACAAAGAAAGCGCCGCCAAGGGCGGGGACCTCGATTTCATTTACAAGGGCGTGTTCGATTCCCAGTTCGACCAGGCTGTCAGCCAGTTGAAAGTCGGCGAGACCAGCGGCATCGTCGAAACCGAGTTCGGTTACCACATCATCCAGCTGATGGAAACCAAGCCCTCGGAATACGCTCCTTTCGAGGAGGTGGAGGAATCCATTCAAAAACATCTGTTTATGACCGAGGCCCAGAAACTGGTCGGGCGGTATATCGAGACCCTCCGGAAAAAGGCCGATATTATCGTTTATTACCGCGGGCAATAAGTCCACCGGCCCCTCCGCTGTGATACAATAACCGCTTCCAGAAAACATCCGGCCGGTCTCCGGTCCGCGCCGGTTATTGGACCCAAACCCTAAATAATCTTTTCATATATCAAGGAGCTCGCTTTATGGCCACCTATACCAAGGAACAGGACGTCGAAACCACGCAGGAGGACGATCCGAAAGCGCGCGAAATCCTGCGCGAAGTGTTCGGCAACACCGCGCGGTGGAATGCCGACTTCAAGGGATTCACCGCCGATATCAACGTGAACATCAACGGCAAGGAGGAAACCGGGACGGTTACCGTGAAGAATGCCAAGGAAATCGAAATCACCCTCCAGGGCAAAGCGGCGAAGGAATTTGCGTCGGAGAATCTGGCGTCGATCGCCATGCACCGCGGACCGCGCTCGTTCGAGGAATCCGACGGCAAGTACAAACTGACGTTCGGCGACGACGGTACGCATCCGCTGGGACGCAGTATCATCATGGGCGGCGACAGCATGGGTTCGTTCTACCGGGTGAAGGACGGACGTATCCAGCAGATCAACCGCAAAACTCCCCGTTTTTCGTTTTCCATCAACATTGAGGAAAGCGTGAAGAACGCCGAGGACAAGTATTTGACCCGAAAGTATTCAGTGTTCTATTTCAACCCGGAATCCAACACGCTGAAAAACGTCGAGAGTTACACCGACCAGTACGCGCGCGTCGACGGGTATGACCTGCCCGAACAGCGGCGCATTATCGACTGCCAGGAAGGTAATGTGGTGGTCAGCACCATGATTCTCAGCAATCACAAAATGCTGTAAAACTTTTCCGCGCACACAAAACCCCGCCGGTTTCAAAACCGGCGGGGTTTTTTATTGGGACAGGGTTTTTTTATCGAGGGTTTCTTTATCTTTCACGGTTACACCATTTCCCAGGACCGATTGGCGGAGGTGGCTTCCTTTTCCGAGCGTCACGTCGTTCCAGCAGATGGAATGTTCGATGACGGCGTGGTCGCCGACGGTACAGTTGTCTCCCAAAACGGCGTAGGGACCAATCTTGGCGGTGTCGGCGATCCGGCAATTTTTCCCGATTAATACCGGTTGCGTGAGATGTCCATTGGCCGGATTGTTGTTCTCGATGGGAAGGCCGCCCTCCATGCGTCCGTCCAGCAAGTCTTGATGCACGTCGAGGTAACTCTGAATCGTGCCGATGTCTTTCCAGTAGCCGTGGTGCCAGGTGACGAACATTGGCAGTTCGTCCGCCAGCATGCCGGGGAACACGTCGGTGGTGGTGCCGTAAAATTTATTCTCCGGGATGCGGTCGAAGATTTCCGGCTCCATCACCTGAATGCCGGTGAACAGCACCCGCGTGGTGTCGTCCGGCATGTTCATGGAGGACGCGCCGACGATGTGGACAATGCGGTCGTCCTCGTCCACTTCAATCGGGTCGCACTGCTCCGGCGAGTCGCCTTCCCGCACCACCAGCGTCAGGGCCGAGCCTTTCGCCTTGTGAAACGCAAGCACCTTGCTGAGATCGATCCCCACCACCACGTCGCTGTTGATGACCAGAAATGATTCGCCGTCAAGCCATTGTTGCGCCTGCTTGATGCCGCCGGCGGTGCCGAGAATTTCCGGCTCGTGCGACCAGTGCAGGTTCACGCCAAATTCCTTGCCGTCGCCGAAAAAATCGGTGATCATTTGCGGCAGGTGATGCAGGTTGACGACGATGTCGCAGATGCCGTGGGTGCGGAGCAGGTGGATCGTGTGTTCCAGGATGGGCCGGTTCAGAATCGGCACCATCGGTTTCGGAACCTTGTTGGTAAGAGGACGCAGGCGCGTGCCGAAGCCCGCCGCCAGGATCATGGCTTTCATGAGGAGGCCTTTTCTTTTCCCTCCTTACCAAGGAGGGGAAACAGGGGAGGTTATGATAACCTCATTTTTTCCTTGGTTTTTATGGTTTATTGATTCACCGAGCGGTTAAAAAAAGCAACCCCACCTCGATCCTGCCCTTGGTAAGGGGAGGAAGAGTAAAGTCAAACACAGATCCTACTATTTAGGCAAAAGTCTCTTTCATGATTTTCCCGCGAGTTGTCTGAGGCTTTCGGTATAAGGCGGCCGCGCGATGCCGTTTTCGGTGATGATGGCGGTGACCAGCTCGTTCGGGGTGATGTCGAACGCCGGGTGCGCCACTTCGATATTCTCCGGAGCGATGCGTTGGTTGTTGAACGTCACCACCTCCTCGGTACTACGCTCTTCGATGGGAATGGTGTCCCCGGTGGCCAGAGACAGATCGAGTGTCGATACCGGCGCCGCCACATAAAAAGGAATGTTGTGTTTCTGCGCGAGCACCGCCACCATGTAGGTGCCGATCTTGTTGGCAACATCGCCGTTAGCCGCGATGCGGTCCGCGCCCACCAGCACCGTATCGATGTCGCCCTTGCGCATGAAAAACCCGGACATGCCATCGGTGATGAGCTTGACCGGAATGTTTTCCTCCTTCAACTCCCAGGCGGTCAGCCGTGCGCCCTGCAGAAACGGCCGCGTTTCGTTGGCCAGCACTTTGATATTTTTCCCCGCGTTCACCGCCGCGCGGATCACCCCCAGCGCGGTGCCGAACCCGGCGGTGGCCAGCGCTCCGGCGTTGCAATGGGTGAGCACCGTCTGGCCGTTTTCGATCAAGGTCTGGCCGTGGTTGCCCATCGCTTTGTTGGCGGAGATGTCCTCCTCGTAAATTAACAGGGCTTCCTCCTTCAGGCGCTGTTTCAGACCGGGGAGGCTCAACCCGCGGTTTTCACGGGCGACGCGCAGCATGCGGGCGATGGCCCAGGCGAGGTTGACGGCGGTGGGCCGCGCCTGTCCCAGCGCTTCGCATTTTTGCTCCAACTCCCGGTCAAACGCATCGAAGTCCGGTGCATCGATGGCATCCGCCGCGAGGCTGATGCCCATGGCCGCCGCCACCCCGATGGCTGGCGCGCCGCGAATGACCATGGTCTTTATGGCGCGGCCGACGTCCTCGACTGTTTTGCAGTCGACGAACACCTTTTCATTAGGCAGGCGGGTCTGGTCGATCATCCGCACCACGCCGTCGATGTATTCGATGGTTTTAAACATGTGGGGTTTTACTTTCTCAACCCGTATTGGATGTCAGGGACGCGAGTTTTTTTAAAAACGTTTGTTCATCCATCGCCTGAAACTGAATGGTTTTATTGCGGCTGGTTTTTCCCCGCACGATGGCAATGCGCGATGGGGCGATGCCGAACGCTTTCGCCAGAAACCGGATGCAGGTCTGATTGGCCGCGCCGTCCACTGGCGGTGAGGTCAGTTTGATTTTCAGGCAATGGTTGTGAATTCCGAGAATTTTATTCTGCGACGCCCGCGGCTGGATGGCCGCCGCAAACTGGATGCCTTCCTTGCATGATTTGATTTGAATGGTCATGAACCCGGCCGAGCCAGCCTCTATTTGGTTCGCGAGTGGGTGACCGCTGGGGCGGCGGTTTTGAGGTTGTCGGTTAAGTGCTGTTTTTCTTTTTTCAGGCGGCGAATATCTTCCTGCAGGTGGCTGACTTCGGCTTCGACTTTCTGTTTGTGACGGTCAGCCTGACTGCGTGCCTGGTTCACGAATTGCCGGGCTTTTTCCTGCAAGGATGCACGCCAGTTTTCCTGATTGGAAGCCTGCCGGGTTTTCCCGGCGGTGTTTTCCGCGGTCAGTTCCCGAATCCTCCGATCCTTTTCTTCCAGCGCTTCCTGCAGGCGTTTGAGATCCCGTTTCATATCCTTGAAATCGTTCGCCACCAGCTGGAGAAAGTCCCGAACCTCCTCCTTGCTGTACCCGCGCAGGGGTTTCTTAAAGGTTTGTTGCAGGATGCTGTCGTAGTCGAGTCTCATGGGTCACTGCAGGTTCAGGGCTGCCGTTTTCAGGGACTGAACCAGAAAGCTCTGCATAAAAATTATCGCCAGCAGGACGATGATGGGCGACAGGTCCAGCCCCATCCCCGGCATCGGCAACGCTTTCCGCACGCGATAGAGCACCGGCTCGGTGATGCTGTGTAAAAACTGAACGATCGGATTATACGGGTCGGGGTTGACCCAGGACAGCAACGCCCGGACGATGATGACCCACATATAGATCGTCAGGACAATGTCCAGGATCACCGCCACCGCCTGAAGCAGATTACTCAAAACATACATGCGCGATTCCCATCGGGTTCCGGCCCGCTTATAAATGATTAAAAATAAAAGAGTTTTTTCAGTCCGAACGGTAATGCCCGTTTAAAATATCGAAAAAGCCCGGACTTGTCAATGCCGGTTCTGGGTGACCGGGGCCGGGAAAATTTGTCCTTCCCAAGGAATTGAAAAAAGGCTTATAGTAGTCACCGTCGGCACACCCGGCGCAACGTTTTGAAGGGAGTGGATACGAAGTGGCGAAACAAAAACGCGATCGAGTCAAAGACCTGTTGGCAGACCAGCCACGCGAAGGCATCCTGGTTCAGGGATGGGTGCGGACGCGGCGCGATTCCAAGGGCGGGTTTTCGTTTATCGAGGTCAACGATGGCTCCTGTTTGAAAAACATCCAGATCATCGCCGACCATTCCCTCGACTCCTTCAAGGACTGGAACAAGCCGTTGACCACCGGCAGTTGCGTGTCCGTCCACGGTAACCTGGTGGTGTCGGAGGGCAAAGGCCAGTCGGTGGAGGTGCGGGCGGCTTCGGTGAAAGTGCACGGCACCGCCGATCCGGAACATTATCCCCTGCAGAAAAAATTTCACTCGCTGGAGTTTTTGCGGGAGATATCCCACCTGCGGCCCCGCACCAACACCATCGGCGCGGTGATGCGCGTGCGCAACCGCCTCTCGTATTCCATCCACCGTTTCTTCAACGATCGCGGGTTCCTGCACCTGCACACGCCGATCATCACCACCAGCGATTGCGAAGGCGCGGGGGAGATGTTCCAGGTGACGACGCTGAACCTGGCCGACCCGCCGAAGAACGATGGAAAAATCGATTACAACCAGGATTTTTTCGGCAAGAAAACCAGCCTCACGGTGAGTGGCCAGCTGGAGGCGGAAATCTACGCCATGGCGCTGTCACTGGTTTACACCTTCGGCCCCACCTTCCGCGCCGAAAACTCCAACACCAGCCGCCATCTCGCCGAGTTCTGGATGGTGGAGCCGGAGATGGCGTTCTGCGACCTCGACGACAACATGGAGTTAGCCGAAGAATTCATTAAATTCCTTTTCAAAGACGTGCTGGAACACTGCGCCGGCGACCTCGAATTTTTCAACCAGCGCATTGACAAGCATCTCATCGAAACGTTGAACCAGGTGGTGAGCCACGACTTCGAACGCCTGCCGTATTCCGAGGCGATTCATCTGCTCGAAAAGTCGAGCGAGACCTTCGAGTATTCGGTGGAATGGGGATGCAACCTGCAGGCCGAGCACGAGCGGTATCTGGTCGAGAAAGTATTCAAGAAACCGGTAATCCTCTTCAACTATCCGGAAACCATCAAACCGTTTTACATGAAACTCAACGAGGACGGCGAAACCGTGCGCGCCATGGATGTGTTGTTGCCGCGGTTGGGTGAGATCATCGGCGGCAGTCAGCGCGAGGATGACTATGACACGCTGACGCAACGCATCCGGCAAAAGGGACTCGACCCCGAAGAGTACGGGTGGTATCTCGATCTACGCCGCTACGGTTCTGCCCCGCATTCCGGTTTCGGCCTCGGGTTCGAGCGTCTGGTGCAGTTCACCACCGGCATCGAAAACATCCGCGACGTTATTCCCTTCCCCCGCACCCCCAAACAGGCGGGGTTTTAAACTTCACTCATCGTTTTACCGTAGAGAACGCAGAGGCCGCAGAGAAAACAAGCCTTGTCATTCTGAGGAGCATTAGCGATGAAGAATCTGTGTTTTTCTTTTATCCTGTTATCCTGTCCCCCCTTCGGCAGGTTCAGGGTGACAGAGTTCGCTCCAGGAGGACCGCGGTTTCGACGTGGGCGGTTTGCGGGAACATGTCGATGACTTTAATCGCCCGGATCGCATAATCCGATAACCGGGCGAGGTCACGCGCCAGGGTGGCGGGGTTGCACGACACGTAAATCAACCGTTCGACCTTCAATTGGGGAATAGCGTCAATCACCTCTTCGGAACAGCCCTTGCGGGGCGGGTCGACGATCAGGGTTTGCGCGGGACCGATGGACTCCGGGTCGGCCAGAAACCGTTCGAGGGTGCCCTGCACGAACCGGCAGTTGGGGAGATCGTTACGCTGTGCGCTTTGTTTGGCGTCGGCCACCGACTCGGCGGATTCATCAACGCCGGTAACGCCCACACCCGACTTCGCCAGCCACAGGCTGATGCCGCCGTTGCCGCAATACGCGTCCACCACCGGACCCGGTTTCTGAAGCACCCATTCTTTAATGATGTCGTACAGTTTCACCGTTTGAAACGGGTTCACCTGAAAGAACGAAGTGAGCGAGAGTTGAAACTCCAAATCGCCCAGCCGGTCGGTCAGAAAATCCTGTCCCCACAGCGTTTTGGTTGTGTCCCCCAAGATCGCGTTGGTTTTATGGTTGTTGATATTGCGCACCACGCCGACGATACCGAGGTCGATCAGGCTTTTCCGGTTGAGCAGTTGTTCGGTAAATTTCTGCGGGAACTCTCCCGTCGTGGTGACGAAGGCGAGCAGGCTCTGCCCGGTTTCCGGCGAGTGGCGCACCACCAGTCCGCGCACCAGGCCCTTGTGATTTTTCTCGTGGTAGATGGAGAGGCGGTGCTGTTGCATCAAACCGCGCACCCATTCTTTAATAGTATTGACTGGCTCCAGCAGGGTGTCGCAGGTGGCGGAGTCCACCACCTCGTGAGTGCCCTGTTTGTAAAAACCGATGCGCGGTTTGCCGCCCTTATGGCTGAGCGCGAAGCTTCCCTTGTTGCGGTAATGCAGGGTGCGCTCCGCGGGGACCGATTCGATCGGCACGGAAATGCTGATTTTTCCGATCCGCTCCAGCGCATCGGTGACCACCTGCACCTTGAACGCCATCTGTTGGCCGTAATCGAGATGTTGCAGTTTGCACCCGCCGCATTCCGGAAACACGGGGCAGGGCGCCGTCACTCGGTCGGCGGACTTCTTGGAAAATTCGACCGCACGCGCCACACCGAAACGCGGCGTGGTCTTCACGATCTCGCACCGGGCGACGTCGCCCGGCAAACCCGTCGGGACGAACAGGGTGTAGCCTTCATGACGGCACAGGCCGTCGCCGCTGGAGGCGAGGGTCTCCACCCTTAGCTCAACATGATCGCCGAGGTTGACGGGTATGGTCTGTTTTTCCTTGGGCATAAGTCGCGGGTTTCCGGTTTAAGAGAGACCTTTGCGTAAGTACTGCAATCAGGACAAACATAGATCCTTCGCTGGCGCTCAGGATGACAAATTAGATGTTACCTGTCATTCTGACGAACGGAATGACGAAGAATCTGTGTTGTTTCTAAGCCCTCTCCCTAAGGGGGAGGGGAAAAAAATGCTCCGGGCCTGGCTCGGTTGGGTCCAGCGTCACGCTGGCCGGGCCTCGCCCGGGGAACGATGGGGAAACATAGCACAGGCCCCCGGCTTTGCCTAAAATAAAAATTTTTCGTCCAGCGGATACGGTTACAATTTAAATATGGAAAAGCGTATCGCCATCATCGGCGCCATCAAAGACGAAATCGCCGGCATCAAAAAAGAAATGCGGATTACGAACACCCTGCGCTGGCCAACCGGCAACGCCTTCGCCGGGACCTGGCGGGATGCCCCCATCGTCCTGGTGCGTTCCGGCATGGGGTGCGACCGCGCTCGGCGGGCTCTGGCGGAAATTGCCGGGAAATATACATTAAAGCGAATAATTTCCATCGGCTATGCCGGGGCGCTGGACCCGTCCTTAAAGGTCGGCGATCTGGTGGTGGCGGATCAAGTGGTCTATTACGAAACCCTGAAATCGTATTCATTGGATGGAGAATTATTGGGAACGATGCCCGAGGTGGCCCGCGGGACGTTGTTGACGGTCGACCAAGTGGTGGCCACGCCGCCCGAGAAGAAGGCGCTGAGAGAAAAGTACTCCGCCGTGGCGGTGGATATGGAAACCTTCGCTCTGGCGGAGGAAACTCAAGCCCGCAACCTTCCCTTTGCCTCCGTGAGGGCCATTACCGATACCGCCGATCAGGAATTGATCGATTGCTCCCATCTGGTAGAGGCCGACGGCGAGGTGTCGAAACTGAAAGCCGGGTGGCATATCCTCACCCATCCCGGCGACCTGAAAAGCATGATTGATCTCGGCAAACACGCCAAAACAGCCACCGCGAGTTTGACTGAATTTTTGGGGAGGACTCTATGAATCGAAAGGCTGGGATGGTCGTTGCCCTGATGCTGATCTTCGGGTTGCCCGTCAACGCGGAAGCGCAGGAGAAGCGTCCGCCGTGGAGGATAATGGCCGAGGCGTTGACCTACCTGCACGGCGTGCCGGAGGTGGCGTGGGTAAAATTCGAGGATCATAAAGTATTGATCGGCTGGCGGGGCATGCCGCGGAAATTCGCCCGCATCAATAAGACCGCCGCCCGAAACGCCGCGCACGCCCTTCACAGCGAAGTCACCGTCTATTCCCTGCCTGCCGAACAGACATCGCTGAAAGAAGGGGAAGAAGAATCCTACCTGTGCAAAACCGTCGCCAATCCGCACGAAATCGTCGAATCCAACTGCCGGTAAAATTTATTGGGGTGTGAACACCTGGTGGTAGGTACTGCCGCCGCCACCGGGGCGGGGGCCGCCGTTCAAGAGATGAATGGTGCCGTTCACTACGGCCGAGCCGAGGCCGTGGCAGGATTTCGGCATGGGCGGCATGGCGGTCCATTGATTCGTGTTCGGATCGTACGCTTCGTTTTCGTTGAACGTACCCTTGCCCGACTCGCCGCCGAACACGAAAATCCTGCCTTTTATATATTGCGAAGTGATGCCGGAACGCGCCGTAGGCAGAGGGGCCAGCGTTTGCCATTGGTTGGTGTTGGGATCATAGGCTTCATGGGCATTGAGATTATTATTGTAGTTGACGTTGACGCGCCCGCCGATGGCATACAGCAGACCATTTGCCACGGAGACGGTGAGATGGTCGCGCGGGGTGGGGATGGGCGCCAGTGCTTTCCAGGTATCGGTTTTGGGATCGTACACTTCATGGGCGTTGGTGTTTACCAGGCGGAAAAATTTTTTAAGCGCGCCGCCCACCGCGTAGATTTGGCCGTCAAGGACCCCCGCCGCCAGTGCGCCGCGTTCGGTCGGCATCGACGCCTGTTGCCTCCATTTATTTTCAGCCGCGTCGTAAGCGTAGACGGTGTTCACCGGCGTCCACGCGCCCGATGAAAATCCGCCGACCACATAGATTCTGCCATGAGCCGAAACCGCCGTGGTGTGGTGCAGGGGACGGGGCAGGGGAGCGGCTTTCGACCAGCTATTGGACCGGGGATCATACACTTCGACCTGGCCGGTGATGCCGTCCGGGGTGAAACCGCCGATGAGATATATTTTGTCCTGATGGTTGACGACCGCCACTTCCGTACGGGCGGTGGGCGTGGGTGGCAGAAATTTCCAGGCGCCCGACTCTTCCGGCATCGCAATTGCGGGAAGCAGGACGAACGCCAATAAAAGGGAAACGAAATGGTTAATTGAAAAGCGCATGGTGATTTCCCCTCCTTACCAAGGGGGGATACAGGGGAGGTTATTGATAACCCCTCCTCAGTCCTCCCCTTGGTAAAGGGGAGGAGGTATTAGGGTTGTTCCCTTTTCAGGTTTTCTCTGCGGCCCCCTGTGCCCTCTGCGGTGCAAAATCACCCCAACCACTCGCCAGGTCATCCTTCGACAGGCTCAGGGTGACACAAGGGAAGAATCCCCCCAGCCCCCTTTACAAGGGGGAGCAACACAAAAAACATGAAATTTATTTTAATCGAAGCTGGTCCAGGTCCTTGATCTGTTTCAGCAGAGCGGGGAGCCGATCGAACTTGAGCATGTTGGGTCCGTCGGACGGCGCGTTGTCGGGGTCGGGGTGCACTTCCATGAACAGCATGTCGCATCCCACCGCCACCGCGGCGCGGGTCAGGGGAGGCACCAGTTCGCGCTGGCCTCCGGAGGTCGTGCCCTGTCCGCCGGGGAGTTGCAGGCTGTGGGTGCAATCGTACACCACCGGGTAGCCGAACTCGCGCATCCACACCAGCGACCGCATGTCGACCACCATGTTGTTGTACCCGAGCATGAACCCGCGTTCGGTGACCATGATATTGTCATTGCCGCATTCCCGGATTTTATCGACCACGTTTTTCATATCCCACGGCGCGAGGAACTGTCCCTTCTTCACGTTGATCGGTTTGCCCGTTTTGGCGGCCTTGACGATGAGGTCGGTCTGCCGGCACAGAAATGCGGGAATCTGCAGAACGTCGAGCACCGCCGCCGCCGGGTCCACCTCTTCCTCTTTGTGGATGTCCGAGAGGATCGGCACGTCCAGCTCCTCTTTCACCTTGTGCAGAATCCTCAGACCCTCTTTCAGGCCGGGACCGCGGAACGAATGGATGGACGACCGGTTGGCCTTGTCGTACGACGATTTATATATGAATGGAATCCCGGCGTCGGCAAACGCGCGCTTCAGTTGATCGGCGGTTTTGAGCGCATGCTTTTCCGATTCGATGACGCAGGGTCCGGCGATTATGGCGATGGGATTGCCGCCGCCGATGGACAGGGGACCGATCTTGATTTCGCGCGTTTGCGCCGAAGGGGAATTCATCGTTGTATGGGGTTGAAAGAGACGGGTCGCCGCCGTCAGGGCAGGGTAATGGGTTCCAGGGGTTTGCGTTCCGGAACCGGTCCCTCCGGTGATATTAAATTATAGGTGATTTCCTTGGTTTTTTCCTTGCTGAGGGCGAGGTCGATGGATTTGAATCCCTTTTGCTGCCATTCATCCAGCGGGATGTCCGGCAAGTCGGGATCCCCGACAATCACAAATGGGATATTTTTTTCGCGCGGGGTCATCTTGTGGAGCGCCTTCAACTCGGTTTTGCCCCGGCGCAGGACATAGATCACCACATCGCATTTCAGCAGATTGTTTTTCTTGAAGCAATCCGTCAGCTTGACGAACGTGGCGATGGTGATTTTTTCCTGCTTCAGAAATTTCGCCAACTGCAGGCGCTCGCCCCTGACGGGGTCTACGATAAAGACGGTTTTATAATCCATGAATCCTCTTGGGTGCCCATTTTTCAATCGGTTCAGTCTATCATCAAACCCCACTCGGATGAATCAAAATAAGAGGGCTCCGCGGGTGGCCCTTTTGGACCGGCGAATCCGTTTGACTTTACCCGTCGGGAGTGAAAAAATGTTGGTATTCAACCGTTTATTCTAGAGGGATTATGTACTGGAAACAATGGATCATGGGATGGGTCATCGGTACCGTGTTGCTGTCCGGCACGGCTTGGGCGGAGGACCGGGTGGTGGTGATCGAAATCTCCGGCGCGATCAACCCCGTCGTCGGCGAATTCGTCAGCACCCGGATCGCGGAAGCCAATGCCGACAAGGAGGCGTTGATCGTCATCCGCATGGATACCCCCGGCGGCCTGGACACCTCCATGCGCCAGATCATCAAGGCCATTCAGGGCTCCAAAATTCCGGTGGCGACGTTTGTCGCGCCGATCGGTTCCCGCGCCGCATCGGCGGGGACGTTTATCACCATCGCCTCGCATATCGCGGCGATGGCGCCCGGCACCAATATCGGCGCCGCGCATCCGGTCAACCTCATGGGTGGTGAAAAGGAAGCCGGGGGCAAACCCAGCCCCATGGAAGATAAAGTCCTCAATGACGCGTCGGCGTATATCCGCTCCCTCGCCGAAGCCCGGGGACGCAACGCCTACTGGGCAGAAAAGGCGGTGCGCGACAGCGTTTCCATCTCCGCCGAGGAAGCCAAGAAACTCGCCGTCATCGACCTGATCGCGGGCAACGTCGAAGCGCTGGTGCTGGCCGTCGACGGCCGCGAAGTAAAAATGGGCGACGGCACTACAGTGACCCTCGCCACC